>Ga0255394_10002_pt1 | contig 41469 bp, 38 predicted proteins | sample ANMaggSeSYBR01D3_FD_182112 | JGI IMG/M metagenome (GOLD analysis project Ga0255394, IMG submission 182112) | Sediment cell enrichment communities from methane seep in Santa Monica Basin, California, United Staets - ANME aggregate JGI... | ecosystem: Environmental > Aquatic > Marine > Cold seeps >...
TTATGTGATAGTTATTTTGTGATTGAAATTAGGGGTTTTTCAATTATATATAGTATGTTACTTCATATACTTTAGTAACTGCGAGCGTTAGTAAGCAGTATATTGTGTAGAACTCTGCACAGGAAGACAGATAAATGGCAAAAAGACAGCAAAAAATAGATGAGATGAGTGTAGGTTTTCTCTCGTACGAATTCCCACCTAAAATTTTTGGAGGAGTTGGGGTGCATGTGACCGAACTGGCAAGACATCTTGCAGAGAGTATCCAGCAAGTGCATGTGTTCACATCACATGTGGAAGGATTGGACTGCCAGAAAGCAGGAAGTGTGTTTGTGCACAGGTCATCTAAACCTTTAGTACCTGTATCGAACCGTTCCTATAATATGTTTGAAAGGATATTGAACAATTTCAATGTGGCCGGGATGATGGATAAACATCTTTTAAATAATAATAAACTTGACCTGCTGAATTCACAAGAAGAATTGGTCCAGCTGGCTGCAACAGAAGCTAAAAATGACACAGGACTGCCTCCAGTGGTGACTACGCACAATATCGATGTTAACAGGCCCAAACCAGACCGGCTGGGCGTTGTTAGGGGGCAGAATGTGGTGGATAAGGTGGGCAGGTTCACTGCAGTATCGAAATACATGCGAACGGAACTTGACCAGACCTTTGGTATTGCGTCACATGTTGAAGGATTGGATGGCCAGAAGGCAGGAAGTGTGTATGTTCCAAAATCATCTAAACCTTTAGTACCTGCATTGAACTATTCAAGTAAGGATTTTGAAAGGGTCATGACTAATTTCAATGTGGGGGGGATGGTGGGGGAATATCTTTCCAGTGCAGAACTTGACCTGCTGCATTCACATGGAGGATTGATCCAGCTGGCTGCAACAGAAGCTAAAAATGACACAGGACTACCCCTGGTGATGACAGCTCACAGTACCGAGATCAACAGGCTTAGGCCAGATCGGTTGAGTGTTGTTATGGAGCAGAATGTAGTGGATAAGGTGGACAGGTTCATTGCAGTATCAGGATATATGCGAAGGGAACTTAACCAGACCTTTGGTATCAATTACAACAAGATCACTGTCATACCAAACGGCGTGGATACTGCGATCTTCAAACACCAGAAAGCGGATGATATCCGCAGGAAATACCAGCTTGATAACAGGTTTGTCGTGCTTTTCGTCGGCAGGGATGACCCACAAAAGGGTGTGAAGTACCTGGTCAATGCCGTGAAGAACCTTGCCAGTCAGATACCTGAGATCATGCTTGTCATGGTCGGCCATCAGGATATTTATAACGATAAAAATATCCTCTGCCTCCCGCGTGTTAGCAGGAGCGAACTCGTCAAGTTACATTCCCTTTCCGATGTGTTCGTGCTGCCTAGTGTCTATGAGCCGTTCGGTATTGTCCTCCTGGAGGCCATGGCATGCGAGACCCCGTGTATTGGAATCCGGACTGGCGGGATGCCTGATATCATAGACCATAACAGGACAGGGCTTCTGGTGGAGCCGAGGAGTGATCATGGGCTTTCAGAGGCGATCGCCAGGTTATACCACGACCCTGAAAAGCGGTACAGAATGGGTAAAAAAGGAAGGGAAAAGGTAATCTCAGATTTTAACTGGAAGGATATTTCGGATAAGACCATTAAAGTATACCAGCAAGTGCTGCATTAGAGCTGTTCGTTCCAGATTTTTCAACGTATAGGAAAATATATACTTTCTTGAGAAAAGTCTGGTGAAATCGTAATATGGTTTTGGGATTGTACTATTTACGACATTCCTGGAAAGGTATTTCAATAGTGATCCACATATATTTCATTAATAATATCAATTATCGGAGTGAAAATTATGGAATATCTTGGCATAACAATCACAGCTGATTCTACCAGTAAGGAGATCGTACCAATTGCAAAGGCAATTCATGAATTGTTGGGACTTCCCATCACCATGCGTACGCTGAACAACCTGGGTGTGAGGATTGAAAAAGGTAAAGTACTGGACTATAAATATACCGGACCTACTCTGGAAAAGGCACTTGAGACCAACTCAACCATCAGATCTATCCCCAAGATAGGGGACTATTCCGGCATACCTGTAGTGGTGACCACTATTAAAAATGAAGACGGATATGGAATTGCTGCTATAGGAATTGTGGATGTGGTCGGTACTGTTGACCTGGGAGTAGCTTTTGGAAATTATCCTGAGATAGTCAACCAGGTAAGTGATATACTGAAATCCAGGGTAATCACACCTTAATACAGAGGGCAGTTATTCTATAGTCCCCATCTGTCATCTACAGGGAATTGTTCATTTATCCACATCAAGACACGCCCGCCGTGTATGATATAATATTCTCTGGAAAGCACTGGGACCTCATTGAATATTCCCTCCCCCTTTTTCATTCCGATATTGAGGATATCCCTTCTGGTCTCTAACTTGTGTTTCCTCAATATCCGCCCTATTGGGATGTCGGCACGTATCAGGTCAGCTTTCATGCCGGGAGGTATCAGGTCTATAGGGGCAAGTGAGCGGGCGAACACATAGGACTTTCCAGAAACCTCAAGCACAACCTCCCTGTGGTTCACAGGGTCATTTTGCCTGATGTCCAGCAGTTCTGCCTCTGCTTCGGTAGCTTGTCCCACTTCCTGGATCCGGGTCACAACATCTACATGCTGCTTTGTCATGACTTCCAGCAGGTATGTAACCGACCCATCTGTTCCTGCACATATTCGTAGGGTGGTTGGGATATCAAGGGTTGTTAGCTTGTCCAGGGGTCCGGGTTCCATCCTCACACCTGAATTATGATACAATTATTCCCTTACTTCTTTTTTCGCCATGTTGCGCCGCTGTTTTGAAGTATAGCCGGTGGCATTATTCAGGAATTCCCTGAATCTCCTGTTTGTATCGAGTATTTCCTCGTCAGGGACGTTTGGGTTAGCTATTGTATCCACTCTTAACTTTTTATCTATAATACTGGCTTCAACACGCTGAAGTGCGCCGTAACTGACGATGAGTTTTCCATCTTCTTCAGTCACTGGAACCTGGAAACTGTCCTGCAATACTTCTTTTATGCGGTCCATTTCAGGCTTGAATCCTCGCTTTAACTTGTATTCCTGAATTTATATCACCTTTATGTGTCTGTTAATTGCATAATGATAAAATACTTTTGCATTTTTTCGTAGTATATGATCTATCAGATTATGTATTCAAGTTAATCCGAGCAGGGATAATGCCGGGAGTGTTGCCAGGGGTGTAAGTGATTTACACAGATTTTGATCCATTTTGGCACAAATCCTGAAAATATGTATACACGATATGTGCCAGAATAACAAGATTTTAGAAGGGATGCCTGAAGCATTTAATGTGCTCCACCACTAAGATTTAACCCAATTACTCCAATTATTATAAGCCCAAGTGATATTATTTTCAGTGCAGTTACCGGTTCCTTGAACCACAATACTCCCACAGCTACGATAAGTGCAGTTCCTATGCCTGCCCATATTGCATAAGCAACACTTACATCGATCTTTTTCAGGGCAAATGTCAATGAACCAAGGCTAAGCAAATAGAAGATGATCATTAATATTGATGGAACTGCTTTAGTGAAACCATAGGATAATTTCATGCATGTGGTGCCAGCCACTTCAAAAATTATTGCTATAATCAAATAGAATAGACTCAAAAAATCACTCCTGTGATTTCACACAATAATATCATCATTCCAATTCCAGCCGCTCCAACAACTCAGTCAAACTCGTACAAAGCACGACAGACCTTTCGATCATCAAGTTCACTACCCCCTCAATCCCAAGTGTCCTGAAATCTGTCCGCAGCCCGTACACAGGCTTACCAAGGGCATGGGCATATCCTATCTCCCACGCCGTGCCCGAATCCACATCCACACCGTCCAGCACTGCTACCAGTATATCAGCCTTATCAATGGCTGCCACGTTCTTGCTAAATATGGACTCCTGTCTGGCATCCAGTTCGGAATCAATCTCGTTTGAGTGCTCCTGAGGCAGGAAGACACCCATACCTATTCCTTCCAGATCATTTCTTAGCCTGCTATTAAAATCCCATTCAGCCTCTGAAAAAAGCGGTGCTGCAAGGTATATATTTCTCATGAGATCTAAATGGTCGCTAAAGGCAAATAAGTTTTCTAAACGGATGACCAGGGATTCACTTGTTATTCAATCGATGTCAACTTTTCCATTTTTCCTTCTGAATAATACTCTATACTATACGGTTTTAGATTCATGATAACATATTCCGGATCGTCCGGCCCTGAAAAGAAATTCCCGAGCATTGGATTTCAGAATTCATTTTTTGATTTTTCATCATCAAGTATCTCAATGTTGGCATCCATTACAACATAAGGCTTATTGATATCTTCAAGGTCTTTTCCATTCCAGGTTGTAATACAGCCTTTTGGATTATTTTTAATATGTGACATCTTTATAGAGCTTTTATGTGTAGCTGTCATCATCGAAAGGTCCGGAAAACCAACTGTAGCTAAATACCTAACCCTGGGAACAGGATCCTGCTCGCTTTGAACAGTTGCAAACGCCGATATATTCACTCCTCCGATCACATCAAGAATCTTATCTTTTAATTCTATTGATATCACTCCTACTCAACTGAAATTTTCACCAATCCTATATACATTTACCGATTATAAAAAGTGCACAGCACCGGAGCCTGCTGATAGGGACTGACCTGAGGGGATTTTAGAGTAACGGTATACTCCATAGAAATTATACCATGCCCGAATATAACGATTCAAGCCTATGGCAAGGATGGAAATTACATACAGGTACAAGAATTGGATTTCGTGCAGTAATACTGGCTTTATTTCGCCAGGCTTTCCCTTAGCACTTCCAGCCCGCGCTCCAGTGCCTCATCGATCTTTTTCGCATCAGGACCCCCGCCCTGTGCCAGTTCAGCCCTGCCGCCGCCGCCTCCGCCCACGACCCTCGACATCTCCCTGACAAGGTCACCTGAGTTTGCACCATTTTCCAGTGCTTTATCACCGGCTGCCGCTACGATCTTTGCCCCGCCCAGTTCGCTGGCCAGCAGTGCAACTACATCGGATTCTTTGGTGAACTTAGCTGCCGCCTTTACCAGCTCTTCGATATCTGCCCCGGGCAGGGTACGGGCTATAACCCTGAATCCGCCAATGTCCACTGCATCTGACATCAACGAATCCACCCTTGCCGAGGCCAGGTCTTCCTTCAGCCTGGCGTTCTCCTTCTTGAACTCCTTCCATTCATTGAAGAACCTGGCAGTGGTCTCAGGCAGGTGTTCAGGTGCAACCTTCAATTCATCGGCGCTCAGCCGTAGCAGGTCGTCCAGTTCCTGCCAGCGCTTTACTGCCGCCTCGCCTGCCGCATACTCAAGCCGTTCCACGCCGTCCTGTATCCGCTCTGTCTTTAGTATCTTAATAGGACCAATAAGCCCGGTATTGCTAACATGGGTGCCGCCGCACGCCTCCACGTCATCCCCCACCCTGAGCACCCGAATCTGCTTACCCGGCGGCACACCGCCCTGATACAGTACGAACCCGAACTTCTGCTCGGCCTCGGTCCTGTCCATCCAGGTGATCTCCACAGGGATGTTGGCCATCACTGTCTGGTTGGCTATAAGTTCGATCTCCTTGAGTTCTTCATTGGTAATGCGTTTGAAATGGGACAGGTCCAGACGTGCCCGTTCAGCGCTCTTCTGGGCGCCAGTCTGCCAGATATGGTTGCCCAGCACCTTCTTGGCAGCATCATTCACTACATGGGTGGCAGTATGGTGGCGCATATGTGCCAGCCGTCTCTCTCTATCCACAGCCCCGTCCACAGTATCCCCTGGTTCCAGGTCGATCATGTCCTCAAAAATTGTATGAAAAATCACACCCTGTTCTATCCGGACGTCAACCACTTGGTAGGTGGAGTTCCCTTTTGTGATGATACCGTGGTCATGAGGCTGCCCACCGCCCTCAGGATAGAACTGGGTCCTGTCAAGTATGACATTGCCGTCAATAACTGCCACGACCTTTGCCTGGAATTCAAGCTCTTCAGGCAGGTCATAATACGACTTCTCTGTATCAGGCAGGTTTTCTATACCGGGAATAACTTGTTCAACCTCTTCCTTATCCTCTGCTTTGCTGTGGCTTTCAGCCACAAGTGAGTAGAATGTATCTGGCAAATCTATCCTCAGGCCGATCTCTTCTGCCACATCTGCCGTGATCTCAGGAGATATGCCGTGGGTGTCATACATCTGGATGATCTCACCTAGTGGGAATTCCTCGCCCTTATCCATATAATGTCGTGCGCTCTTTGCAACCAGACGCCGTCCACGCTCCAGGGTATCGGCATACTTATCTTCCTCTCTGTCAAGTATCTCTACAATAGTTTTTAGACGCTCACTGAACTCAGGATACTCGGGCAGCTTGTCTATCTGCATGGTAACGATGTCTGATATTGGTACATCCATGCCTGCCTCAGCCATAAGCCGCAGGGTCCGGCGCAGTACCAGACGTGCCAGGTATCCTGCCTTTACATTGGATGGGATGATACCATCCCCGAACATAAATGCCAGACACCTGCTGTGGTCAGCGATGGCGTATACCCTTTCCACAGGTTCCATAATAGCCTGCAGTTCTTCAACCGGAATGCCGATCTCGGCCGCCACTTTCTTGCGCAATTCCATAAGGTTGGCCTGTCCTGTGATATCCATCAACCCGGCAAACTTTGCGTTTTTGGCCAGGATATTGGCATATTCGGGGTCGTCCAGTCTGTGCTCTACACCTGCAAGGTCCATTAGTTCACTGACTACCTCCGGGAACACAGCATCATAGATGGTGGGGGAACCCTTGCTGGCCCATACGAATCTCTCAAGACCGTAACCCGTGTCCACGATGTAATTGTCCATCTTCACATATGGGTCTCCCTTGATCATGATATCCCCGCCCTTTTTCTGCTGCAGGTCCATGAACACCAGTGTGGCTACCTCAAGCCCGGCCACCAGCACTTCTACACAGGGCCCGGCATTACCGCCGCCGGCCCATGGTTCTTCTTTATAGGTCACGGCATTGGGGTCTGTGCCCAGGTCATTTAGCAGGGCATCACAATATTCTACTGTCTCGTTCTTCCAGTAGATCTCTTTTTGTGGATTATTAAAAGCATGATGCGCCATCATCTCGAAGTTTGTGAGATGACGGCCGCTGCGTCCTACTGAATCAAGGTCAGGTAAGCGGATGCACGGCTGGCTGATGGTAAGGGGATTGGCTGGAGGTGGTACTATTCCAGAGGTGACGAACGGCTGGAAATCGGCAATACTTGCAATGGTGAGGTAGATATCGTCTCGCCACCTGGCAATAACAGGGTACCTGTCCACCCTTGTATGGTTGTGCTCCTCGAAGAAGGAGAGGAACTTCTCCCTCATCTGTGAGAGGTCGTACTGCTTTGTGAAGACCGGGCTGCCTATGAATGAGTACGGGTCGCATGGTGCGTCTCCGCATGTTATTCTGTCCGGGTCCCGTGTCCAGTAGGCACTGCCGCATTTTGAGCAGGTTTTTCTCTCAAATCCGTTCTCAAAGAAATAATTAAGTTGGTATTCGTCCTCAAGCATAGTATTCCCTGTATTGGTGATATTGAGTTTTAATGGTCTTTATACTGAAAAGGTTTGTGCAGGAAGACCATATCAGGATGTTTTAATTATTGTTTTTATGGCATCTGCATTTTCCCGGGTGGACGGGGTGTGGTTATTCAAGCAGTGGGATTGGGGTTTGGTGCAGTATGGATGAGCTGGGTTTTGTTTGCATCTTTTTTTTGGGATATGTGATAATTTCCGCAGGTTTTATCGTTTATGCCGCAGTAAATAACTTATTCTTTATAATCCAAACAATTTAATTAATTGATACAACATATCGGGATGAAAAATGTCAGAATCAGAAATAAATATACAAAACGTAGTTGCATCGACTAAATTAGCAGATAGTTTTGATCTTGTTAAAATAGAGTCAGCACTCGAAGGTGCAGAGTACAATAAAAAAAAATTTCCTGGCATGGTCTATAGGGTAACTGATCCCAAAGCTGCCTTTTTAATTTTCACTTCAGGGAAAGTAGTCTGTACAGGCGCAAAGAACGTTGCAGATGTGAGAACTGTCATAAAGAACCTGGCAGATAAGATCGAATCCCTCGGTATCAAAGTCGATAAAAATCCGGAGATCACTATTCAGAATATCGTGGCATCAGCGGACCTGGGCGCAAAGTTGAACCTTAATGCAATTGCAATCGGATTTGGTTTTGAAAACATTGAATATGAACCCGAACAATTCCCTGGACTTGTCTATAGGATCGCTTCCCCAAAGATCGTGGTGTTGATATTCAGTTCAGGAAAACTGGTCGTTACCGGAGGGAAATCGCCTGATGATTGCAATAGGGGAGTCGAGATCGTAAGGGAACAGCTTGAAGGCATGTCCCTGCTCTGAAGGTCATCTAACTGGTGTTTATTTTGTCATCCTATCGTGAGGCAGTGGCACAGAATTTTATTGTTGATGATGAGGTGAAAGACTTCATTAACAGGGAGGACCGTGACTTTCGGGTCTGCACATCATGCAGCGGTCCCGTACTTGTGCCCCTGGATATGGCCCGTGCCAAATCAAGTGATATTGAAATAACGGTCGGTGACAATACATTGTTCGTGTCTATTGTCATGGCACGGTACACACGGCGTATACACAAGTCCATGCTTGACCAGTATATGTGGTTCCTTGAAAATGGCCAGAGCTGTGAACTTGATTAAAACACTGCAAGAGAACTAAAACAGTACGAGAGAAATAAACCACTGCAAGAGAAATAAGGAAATACTTCGAAGCTGCTATGTGCGAATCCCGAAGGATGGCACGGCCCCGAAAGAATATTCCTGTGGTTCAGGCTCTCCCCTTATGTGATATTTTCGCTGGTTACGGTTTCCCATACGCTCAAGCTTGTTTTCCCTGTACATGCGGGAAAGGTACGTGGAGACAGTGCTCAGGTTGATATTACCGTAGACCCTGTCGTAATCTCTTTTCACTTCAAGGGATGTGAACCACTGGCCTTTGTATTCGAAATTCAGGAAAAGTTCAAGGCGTTGTTTTATCGTAAGGGACTCGTTCTTCAGTCTGCTGTATTCTTCCTCAGCAATCTGTAGATTACGAGTCCCTCCGATATTTTGTGGTTGGGGTGGTTGGTTGATGTATTGTTTAGTGTAAGTTGGTTGGGTTTGTTGTTGAATCTGTGGTTGGGTTTGTTGTTGAATCTGTGGTTGAGTTTGTTGTTGAATCTGTGGCTGAGTTTGTTGTTGAATCTGTGGCTGAGTTTGTTGTTGAATCTGTGGCTGAGTTTGTTGTTGAATCTGTGGCTGAGTTTGTGGTTGAATTTGTGGTTGGGCCTGTGGTTGAATTTGTGGTTGGACCTGTGGTTGAATTTGTGATTGGATCTGCGGTTGGATTTGTGGCGGTGTGTTCACAGCGGGCTGTGGGGCCTGTTGAACCTGAAGTTGGGATGATTGTGCTGCTACTGCAGCATCATGTAAGCTCTTCAACTTATTCACAAGTTCCATTATGGACTCAGGTGTAGGGTTTCCGTTAACCACGGAATTATCAGTCGAACCATTGTCCATGGTTATTTCGAGCTTTATCTTCATCGTCCGTTCCTGTGTTATTTTTAGACAGGAATCCAGACGCCCATCCCCTCAGATAGCGGCCGGGTTCCCGTGCTTCGGAAGTATTCCATCCCCTCCGATAATTTGCTGACCGTTACATCGTGAACCAGAAGTGAACTGTTATTCACGTAGTTAACATGTAAAGATGTGTTCAACATGGTATATAAGCGTTTCAGTGGAAACAGAGGTGGATGTGTGTATTTATAGCAATTAACAAGTTTAACACTGTTTTTACCTGAAACAAACCAAATTTTTCATTACTTAATGAATACACAGCACCACAACACATTAACTACATAAATATAATCTATTTCAATCTACTTCTATTTTAATTATCTTTCCAATTGAAACAAGGGGGTAAGTTATATACTGATTAACACAGCATTTCACGCCTTAAATCTGTTTATATGAATTCAATACATATATATTTAGTCCCTTGTGCCAGAACTTGTCAATAGCAATTGTAAATGCGTGGATATGATAATACGGCCTTGAAATTATTTACGCTATCAAGCAGGCATATTAAAATATTCTACCATCATCGGTATGAACAAAATCAGTCCAATTCATACACAATACAATTTGTTCACTAAATATCACTACATATTACATGCCAAATTTCTCATTTCATATACCACATTACGAATTACGAATTAGAAATTGTAAATTACACAATAAATATCAATGAAAAGAGACATAATAGCCACAGTGCCTGAAGAGTTGATCATATCCGGGACCATCCTCTACGGTGATGAATTTAAGCCTATTGAAGGATATCTCTGTATAAAGGATGATATTATAAAGGAAGTGGGAACCGACGCCCAGGTGGATGCCCACATGACCGGGCTGGTTGCACCGTGTTTTGTGAATGTTCATACCCATATTGGCGATGCAGTTCTCAAGGACCCGCCAGTCTCTGATCTGGACAGCCTTGTAAAACCTCCCCATGGCCTTAAGCACAGGGTGCTCAACAACACACCTGAAAACGTACTAAAGGATGCCATGGGCAAGACCCTTGAGGATATGGTATTAAGCGGAACATGTATGTTCTGTGACTTCAGGGAGGGCGGCATTAAAGGTGCATCCATACTATCAGAACTCCTGGGCATCTTCAAAAACATTACAGGTATGGTCATGGGCAGGCCGGGAATGCCAGATGGATTAATTCCCGGTGAACTTGGCGAACTCCTTGGAATCGGTAGCGGTCTGGGCTTTAGTGGTGTTAATGACATTCCTTACCACATCCTGGAAGAGGCAGTGGACACTGCACATGATGCAGGTAAATTATTCGCCATACATGCAGGTGAGAAGGACATGTCAGATATTCCTGAAGCTATCGGACTAAAGCCCGACTTTATCGTGCATATGACGTATGCCGGAGATACACACATTAAAGACTTAGCTGATGCCTGTATTCCTGTAGTTGTATGTCCCAGGTCGAATTTCGTGACCAGAGTAGGTTCACCCCAACGTCCACCCATACAAAAGATGCTTGATATGGGAATCACAGTAGGGGTTGGTACTGACAATGTTATGCTTAATTCGGTCAATATGTTCTCTGAAATGGAATTCCTGTCTAAGGTATACAGGCTGGATGACAGACAGGTATTTAAGTTGTGCACGCTTAATGGAGCAAAAATACTTGGGACTGATGAGGATATAGGTTCAATCGTGGATGGAAAACAAGCCACTATCATGGTAATGGACGATGAGTCACCGAATTTATCTAATAGCAGTGACCCTGTTGCCAGCCTTGTCAGAAGAGGGAGACCTGACGACATCAAAGCAATAATAAATGGAAATGGAGGAATTATCCATGGAAAGTAGATTATTCAAAAACATAATTCTTGCAACGGACGGTTCGAAATATTCTGAAAATGCTGTTGAATATGCCGTTGAGCTTGCCAAGATCTCCAGGGCCAGGATATCTGCCATATATGTAGTTGATACCGGTGCATTTGCCACCATACCCATGGACGCAGCATGGGAGAACATGTATGAACTATTGAAGGCAGAAGGCAGCGAAGCAACCGAAAAAGTAAAAGCAGAGGCAAAAAGATCTGATGTGGAAGTGGAATGCTTTGTTGTGGAAGGACATCCGGCAGAAGAGATTGTAAAATTATCGGAAAATATTCCTGGGGACCTGATCGTTATGGGTACCCTTGGTAAGAGGGGACTTGATAGGTTCCTGCTGGGCAGCGTGGCAGAAAAAGTTTCAAGGACTTCAAAAGTGCCTGTAATGATCGTCAGAGGGGAAAAGCCCAGATAATAAAATATCGTCAACAGTCAGAATGGAGAACTAAATCAATGCCAAATTTTACAACAGTTGATGACATCATGGTACGGGATGTTGCCTTTGCAACACTACCGGGATCAAGGGACGAAATACTGGATATACTTAAAAAAAAGCATGTGTCCGGTGTGCCTGTGGTCAAGAACGGTGATCTGGTCGGCATTGTGACCAGGACCGATCTTTTAAAGAACCCGGAAGAGGAACAGCTTGCAATCCTGATGAAAAGGGACCCCATTACTATTACTGCTGAAAAATCCATTGTACAAGCTTCAAGGGTAATAACCGAATCAGGTGTCAGGAGACTTCCGGTTGTGGAGGGTAATACCCTGGTGGGGCTGATCACTATAGCGGATATTATCGGTGCTATTGCCAGTTTTAACATTCCGGACCCAATAGGGGACTTTATTGATGGCAAAGTTATCGTAGTATGGGAAAATACTCCTGTTTCTGTAATGGGAATGATTTTGGAAATGGCTGAGGTCAAAGCCGCACCTATTGTGAACGAGTCAAGAGAGATATTGGGTGTGGTCTGTGATAAAGACCTTATAAACATGAGCATTATCGAGGATTCTGTTGAGCATTCTGATATGTCTGCAGGTTCGGATGATGATGCCTGGACATGGGAATCAATGCGTGATACTATGAGTTTGTATTACAGCGTATCCAGGATCAAACTGCCGGATTGTTCGGTAAAGGATGCAGTGAAGTTAAAAGGTGAACCGATTTCCGTTGTTCCCAGCAATTCTATCAGCGAAACGGCCAGGAAGATGAAGCGTAATAATATAGACCAGATGCCGGTGATCTCTGCCAACAATAAACTTAAGGGCATGGTCCATGACTTTGACCTGCTTAAGGCATTGATATAATATTGTTCTTAGGATACCTTGATAAGCAATAAGGACAAATTACGGTAAATAATAGAATTGGAGGATGAATAACAGTGGGTAAAAAGAAAGAGTCACAGAGCGGACTGATGTCATCGGCTGGCCTTATGCGTTATTATGAGGTCGATGAGACCACCTACCACATGGACCCGAAAATTATCATGATCGGTGGGGTGTTGATCGGTATTCTGTTACTTGTGTTAAATTACCGGTTCGGATTGTGGCCCTGAACTGTATTCTATTTTTCCTGTAGCCACCCGGCAAACTTTCGCATGGCATTACCCCTGTGAGATATCCGGTTCTTTTCATTGTCTTTTAGTTGACCGAAGGTGCGGTCATTGTACAGGAATATGGGGTCGTAGCCAAACCCATTCATACCCCGCTCGTCAAAGGCTATGGTTCCCTCTACTTCGCCTGTGAATGTGTGAGGCTCGCCGCCGGGCTCACAGTATCCGACCACTGTCCTGAACACAGCTTTGCGGTTGTCCACTTCTTCCATAAGTTTCAGGACGTTCCGGTTGCCCAGGTGATCCTCCACGTACCTGGAATAGGGGCCGGGAAAGCCGTTCAGGGCTTCGATGAATATACCGCTGTCATCTACCATTACAGGCTTGTCCAGTTTTTGGGCACACCACTGTGCGCCGTAGGCTGAGATTGTCTCAAGGTCGTCTGCCTGCAGTTCGGGATAGTCGCAGTCGATATGCTCGACTTCATACCCGATTGCACCCAGGATGTTCCCTGCTTCCCTGAGCTTGTGGGCATTGCCGGTGGCAAAATATATTTTATGCATACCGTGCACGTCCCTTTATCTCTGTTACTCGCTCAAGCACAGGTCCTGCATCAGCAAAGGTCTGGCCGTACCCCTGTGCGAACGCTTCTTTCATTGTCTCGTGGTCATTGTGGGTGCTCACAAATGTCTGGAACAGCACGTGGACGTCCACGCCTCTGGCCTCTACCGAGTTGTCGTGGAATGCCAGCCCGAAATCGATGAGGTACACCCTGTCGTCATGCAATATCATGTTTGAGGTGGTGAGGTCGCCGTGGATGATGCCGGCACTGTGGAGTTTGCCCACTACGTTTCCTATGCGGCGGCTAAGGTCCGGGGTGAGGATGTCCCTGACTTTCTGTCCGTCGATGTACTCCATTGTTATCTCGAAGTCCTCTATGTCGTAGATGATGGGCGTGGGCACGCCCCTGCGTCTTGATTCCGAGATGATGCGTGCTTCTGCCCTTGTGCGCTCCTGCCTGATGGTGCTGTCCAGGGCCTCAAGGCGGTAGCTTTTTGGCAGGCGTTTTTTGATTATCATGCCGTCCCTGAGTTCGATTGTGGCTTCTGCGCCCATGGCTAAGAACATGGGGGAGGGAATGATTTGGATTAATATAAATGTGGCTGTTTCAGGGATTTTATATTCATAACTAATACAAACACGAATTATGATGCATCGACACATCTGACTTTAAGTTTTGTTGTTTCATGATTTTCCGGACACATAAAAATTTCAGAATGGGAAATATAAATCTTAAAAATGTTAGAATAAACTTATATAGTAAACCATTCAAAATTTATAATGTGGATATGAATGAAAAGATTATTTTTTATTATTTTTATTTTATTATTATTTATTAACTTTGCACATGCAAAAACAAATATTGAATGGAATATCGAAGGCTATGGACTGTATGTTCAAGGTGATTACACTGGTGCAATTGAAGCATATGATAATTCAATTGCTCTATATCCATATGATGAAATTGTATGGTACAAAAAAGGGCTTGCTCTTGCTAAATTGGAACGATATGAAGAGGCAATAGAGGCATATGATGAAGCTATTGCTCTAAATGGAAATTATACTTATGCATGGTACAATAAAGGCCTTGCTCTTTATAAATTAGAAAGATATGAAGTAGCAATTGAAGCGTATGATCAGGCTATTTTCTCTGATCCAAATTATACTTATGCATGGACCAGTAAAGGAAATGCTCTTTTCAATCTAGGACGATATGAAGAGGCAATTGAAGCATACGACCAAGCTATTGCTAAAGATTATAATCATTATTCTGTATGGCACAATAAAGGAAATGCTCTTTTCAATTTAGAACGGTATGATGAAGCAATTGAAGCATATGACAGGGTAATTTTCTTAGAAAAAAATGATGCTTCTGCATGGGTCAATAAAGGAGATGCTCTTTTCAATTTAAAACGATATGATGAAGCAATTGAAGCATATGACATGGTAATTTTCTTAGAAAAAAATGATACTTATGCATGGTACAATAAAGGTCTTGCTCTTTATAATCTAGAACGATATGATGAAGCAATTGTAGCCTACGATCAGGCAATTTCCTCTGACCAATATTATGCTAAACCATGGAACTCGAAAGGCCTTGCCCTTGTTAAATTAGGACGGTATGAGGAGGCAATTGAAGCATATGATAAGGCTATTGATATTGATCCTGGTAACCCTACTTACATAAAAAATAAAAAAATAGCTGAACAAGCCCTAAAACCGTCTCCTACTTTTACCAGGGAAAAACTATCTCCTACTTCTACAAGGGAAAAACCATCAATAGAACAGCTAAATATTCCAAGTTTTCTTTTGCCTCCAATTGAATTCCTCGCACAGATTCCAGGAAAATACTTCCTGTTGATCTTTGTGGCATTGGTTATTACAACTATCATCATCTGTGGTTTGTGGATAAAGAAAGATGGTTCCATACAGTATCCGCTTCCAGAATTGACTCGTTTTGATTCTATTGGTGTAGCACTTTTGAGTGGAGGGGTGAAATCTGTCATTCAAACAACTGTTTTTCGATTATGGGATCGTAAATTGATAGACATCAACGGTGAAGGAAGTAACGCTACATTAGAGATTAAAAAGCAATCCCAACAGAATCCTTCTGGTGCCGTGGAGAATGAGATTTATCAGTTTCTCCAATCACCAAAAAAACCCAAAGATATATTTAAAGATGCCAGTTTACAAGACAGAATCAAGATGCATGTTGAGCCTATTCAGAGAGAGTTGGAACAATTGCACCTTGCCCGAACAGAATCTGAACGCAATCGGGCCTGGGGTATCACTGCAATAGCTTTTCTCGTAATATTTGGAGTAGGAGGTACCAAGTATCACCTTGGAAAAACATTTGGCTATCCCACAGACTTCCTATTTGCCCTTCTCTGGGGTTCGCTAATAGTTTTATGGATATCCACCACCAGTAGTGCGATTTTTGGTTCTTCGGATATTACTACAACTCTTGGACGTCGTTACCTCAAAGAAATGAGAGAGCAGTTTAGCTGGGTAAAAGAGTCGATTGACAAGGGAAATGTTCCCGAAGGAATTGATCCCTCACTTGTCGTTGCATTAGGTGGCATAGGAATCCTTGCAGGTTCTGCCTTATATCAGCCTTATAGTGAAGTTTTTTGCCCAGAAAAAAGTACGGGGTGGTCTGGTGGTGGCTGTGGAGGAGGAGGAGGAGGAGGAGGAGGTTGTGGAGGTTGCGGAGGTTAATTTTTATGAAACAAAAAAATCAAATTACAATCTGATAAGGAGGATACAATGAACATGAAAGATATATCAACTACTGCACTTCCACCTGAAGTACAAGCCGCAGTGATCACATTTTGCAAATCAATCCAAGATTTGCTGAGTGATGGTCTTGTGTCTATCGCTCTTTATGGCAGCGCGACTCGAGAAGACTATATACCCTCTACAAGTGACGTAAATATCCTTATTGTCACAAAATACTTAGACATTCCAGCTATGAAAAAAGTGCTTGACCCGGTAGCCATAAGCCGTCAGTATAACATTGCACCGTTCTTTATTACTGAAAATGACCTTCGCACATCAACCGACATTTTTCCAGTAAAATTTTTAATAATGAAGGAAAATTATCAAGTGCTTGTGGGACAGGATGTACTTCATGATCTAGAGATTAAACGGGAACATCTGCGGTTGCGCTGCGAACAGGAAACAATGAATATATTACTCCAATTACGTCGCTACTACATCCTGCATAGTGGTCGGTTGTTGACTGATATAATGTCAAGAATGGTGAAAAGCCTAACAGATATCTTATATGTGCTTATTTTGCTTAAGCAGGATAGCACGGTTCCCCGTGAACAGGTATTCGAGGTTGCAGCCAAGATATTTGACTTCGATCCACAGGTACTCCAGAACGTTGCTACCTTACGAACCACAGAGGCATTATTCTCTGATACGGATGCCGAACATCTATTTGGCAAGTTCATAGGGGTAGTTTCCGGAATTGCAGAACAGGTAGATCAAATGGAATGAAAGACGAAAGGACTTACCGCCCCAGCAGCTTGCTTCTTCAATGGCACATTACAGAACGTTGCAATAATCAATGCAAGCACTGCTACCAAGAGATAAATCCTGAAAAAGAACTTTCATATCAGGACCTGCTCAAGGTTTATGAACAGTATCAAGAGCTACTGGATTTCTGGAATCAGGATGAATCTTTGCCTCGGATAAAAGGACATATCACTATTACCGGTGGCGAGCCCTTTATTCGAAATGACTTCATGGACTTACTCGAATTTTTCTACATGCAAAGAGAAAAAATCAGCTACGCGATTCTTACAAACGGAAGTTTCATAGATGCCGAAATGGCTCACCATTTACATCACCTTAACCCGACCTTCGTACAGGTAAGTATTGACGGCACAGAAGCAACACATGATAGGATTCGTGGCACGGGAAATTATAAACGGACGGTATCGGCTGTAAAACATCTGGTGAGAGAGCATATCCCAACTTTTATTTCTTTTACTGCCCACAATGCCAATTTCCATGAATTTGCCGAGGTTGCTAAACTTGGTATAAAATTGCGTGTTGACCGTGTGTGGGCTGATCGATTTATTCCAATTGGACAAAGTTCTAAATTTCAAGAATGGGTTCTCTCCCCTGATGAAACACGAGAATTATTTGAAATAATGCAGAATGCCAAACGCAAAGCAAAGCGCCGTTTGTTCTGCCGAACCGAGATCGCAATGCACAGAGCACTTCAATTTCTTGTAGCTGGGGGCAGACCTTATCATTGTACTGCCGGTGATACACTTATAACTGTGCAGCCCAATGGAGACTTATATCCGTGCCGCCGCATGCCCATCCGTGTTGGAAATCTTATGGATACACCACTTATTGAACTGTATTCCAATTGTAGTCTATTTCGTTCTTTACGCAATCGCATCAGTGAGAATTGCAAAAGCTGCTATTATTCAAAATTGTGCAGAGGAGGACTCAAGTGTCTTTCCTACGCACTTACAGATAATCCTTTCCAAACCGATCCTGGATGCTGGTATAGTTTGATTGAAGAACATTAATTACAAATTTTACCAAACCCCTCTTAGTTACCTGAAAAAATCCACTTTTCAAGCTCATCCTCGATAGGTATTGTCGCATCCAGCGCTTCCATAAAATTATTGATTTCCCCTATGAACTTATCACCCTTGCTTGGTACCACCTATTGCCGTTAAATTACCGATAAATTTCCGATAACCCGCTGATAAACTATAAGCCCTGCCCCGCCTTGACGAATCTGCTACCTCCAGCCACCCATCTTCAACCCACCCTCTCAGCAGGTTGCGTGCCATTCGCTGCGATAGTCCCAGTGTCCTTGCCACATAAGCAGAAGTTATTCGCTTTGTCTTGGCCTATCCATATTATACTTATATCCCGGAGAGTTTATCTGATTTTTTTCAACACCCTGTTAACCCCATCAATATCAAAAGCTTCCGGATCGTAATTGTCGCCCCACCATTCCAGCATCTCCTCATGTTCGGGATGATCGGGATCCTGGATAGCTTCAAGGAAATAGTCATATCCACTCTCACCACCACAATCCTCAGGAGGACATGCCCGTTTACCCTTTATACAGACCGGATAATGCTTTTTCGTATCCGGTGGAAGTATCTTCTCGATCAGTATCTTATGATACCAGGAATCACCAAAATCATATTCATAAATAAATTTTTTATGTTCCTGGAGTACCACCTGATCCAGTCTCATCTTATTTTCGTCCTTAAGGTCTAACATTAAATCCGGATCGGGTGGACCATAATAAGTCCCATTGATAATGAAGTGATGGAGATGGTAACCATCCCATCCCATAACGACCTGCAATATACTGTGAAGTTTACCCAATGTAGTATCGCTTGTAACCAGAATTCGTCTCCATATTGGCGGTCTGATGCCATTGAGTGTTACTTTTACCTGATAAATATCAGGCTGCTTTTTTTCAGCCATAATAATTTCACCTCAATTATTCATATCTAATAATAAAACCAATTGACAATTAATATTTATTTATCCAGCTCGCTCCCGATAGTCCCCATCTTTTCCAGATCCTCCACAAACCTGCTGACCTCACCTGCAAACTTCCCAGCCTCACTGGCCGCCACCCATGCAGTCCTCACACGCCCCGGGTCGATCCCAAGTTCTGCCAGCACATCCTTGAGTACATCCATCCGCTGCTGTGCCCGGGCGTTCCCTGAAATATAATGGCATTCACCCAACCTGCACCCTGCCACCAGCACACCGTCCGCACCGCCCTTCAATGCCTCCAGCACAAAAGACGGGTTCACCCTTCCCGCACACATCACACGGATGTTCCTGATATTTGTCGGATAGGATACACCCTGCGTCCCTGCCAGGTCTGCCGCCGCATAACTGCACCAGTTGCACAAAAACCCAATGATCAATGGAGTCTCCCTGATATCCTCTGTAGCAGAACGAACCTGGGCCAGTATCTGGTCATCAGTAGAATGCCTGACCTGCAGGGCTCCCCGCGGACATGCCGCTGCACAGGTACCGCACCCGCCGCAGGTCAGCTCATCCACAACAGCCTTGCCGTCAATAACTTTGATCCTGCTGTAAGTACAGACTTCCTCGCACAACCGGCAGCCATTGCATAATTCGTCTACTAACCTTACACCCATCACATCTTTGTAGATACTGCCACTGCTCAACAATCCCTGTGCCCTGGCAGATGCCGCCAATCCCTGTGCAATAGATACCTGTATCTCTTTTGGTCCCGAAGCACAGCCAGCTACGAACACGCCCCTGGTATGGGTATCCACGGGCCGCATTTTAGGATGGGCCACCTGGATGAACCTATCGGGCCGCCGGCTCAGGTTAAGGGTATCCACAATGCTGTTGGCCTTGCTATTTGGCTCCAGGCCCACAGAAAGCACGACCAGGTCAACGGTGCTGTCCACGATCTCACCTGTCATGGTATCCTCGTAGGTGATCACAGCCTCACCGTCCACCTCCTTTACCGATGCCACTCTGCCCCTTATGAACTCAACACCTTTCTCCTGCTGCCTGATATAATATTCTTCATAGTTTTCGCCGCCCGCCCTGATATCTATATAATGAACAGTCACATGATTTTCCGGGTTCCTGTTCATAATAAGTCCGGCATTTTTTATAGCAGCCATACAGCACACTCTTGAACAGTACGGGTTGCCCACAGTCTCATCCCTGGAACCCACACACTGGATAAAGGCCACCCGTTTTGCCTCGCGTCCGTCCGAAGGACGGACCAATCGTCCCTGTGTCGGACCCGATGCGTTTAGCATCTGTTCCAGTTCCATGCTGGTAATGACATTTTTCACAATGCCATATCCGTACTCGGGCTTCCTGGATGCATCAAAAAGATGGTAGCCTGTGGCAACTATGATAGCACCCACATCAAACTCCACAAGTTCTTCTTTCTGGTCAATATCAATGGCTTCAGGTTCACAGGCTTTCACGCACAGCCCGCAGCCTACACAGTGTTTCGGGTCCACAACTGCCACAAATGGCACTGCCTGGGACATAGGCAGGTAGATAGCCTTACGCAGGCTGAGTCCCCCATCCACTTCCACTGGTACCTCTATAGGACATACGGATCCACACAGTTCGATGCAGCCTTTACATTTGGATACATCCACATACCTCGGCTTATGCACTACCGATATATGGAAATTCCCTATATGGCCGATGATATCCTGGATCTCTGAATATGTATGCAAGGTAATGTTCGGATGGTCTGCTGCTTCTGTCATCTTTGGCGCAAGCACACACATGGAACAGTCATTTGTGGGGAAAACATCATTGAGCCGTGCCATCCAGCCGCCGATGGTGGAATCCTGCTCAACAAGGTGGACATTTATCCCGCTGTCAGCCAGGTTTAGGGCCGCCTGGATGCCCGTCACTCCACCCCCTATCACCAGTACATCCCTGTTGGCGGGTACGCTTTCAACGGTCAGTGGATTAAGCAGCCGTGCCCTTGCAACTCCCATGGCCACCAGGTCCTTGGCTTTTTGGGTGGCATAATGATATGCATCCCTATGCACCCATGAGCACTGCTCCCTGATGTTGACCATCTCGACCAGGTATGGGTTCAGTCCGGCTGCCTGTGCCATTCGCCTGAATGTCACTTCATGCAGTCTTGGTGAACAGGCAGCTACTACAATACGGTCAAGGTCCAGTTCTTGAATATCCTTCTTGATCTCATCCTGCCCCTGGTCACCGCAAGCATAGTTGATATCCTTTGAAACTACAACGTCAGACAGGTTGCCGGCAAATTTGCGGACAGACTCAACATCCAGGTTTCCTGCGATATTGCTGCCGCAGTGGCAAATATAGACTCCTATGCGCACCAGAGCATCCTCCGTTTCTATTTAAGGTAATTATAGTCAAGAACCTAATATTTGATAGATAACTTCGACAGAAATCATCGATAGATGACTTCAATAGAAATCATCGATACTAATGTCTTAACACTTTGATTTTCAGACAATTGTAATTTAACCACAGAGGACACAGAGAACACAGAGCTTGTATTTGATTTACTCTCTGTGTCCTCTGTGCTCTCTGTGGTTTATTACTTATTACTTGTTGGAATTTGCATTTTATTAGTTAATATTGTTTGGTTTTTAACTATACCTGTAAATAATGATGTTTTAAAGGAATTCTATATGTGAAATATCCTTCTATTACAGCGGAATAATGGACACACCGACTGCCAGGCATCCGGCGACATACCCTAAAATGGCCCCGGTGTTTAAAAACGGCAGCCCTGCCTGTGGATTTCCTCTTGCCACTACCGCCATCAGTATTGCAAAGCCTACAATGGTGCCCAAAGCCGCACCCAGCGCAGGCATGTTCAATAGACCTATCAGCGGCAGGTTCATATATCCTTCAGTGATGAACACATTGGCGGATACCACCAGTATGGTTGGCATAACCGCATCTCCCAGTCCCATAAAGAAAGCTTCACGTTTAGCATCCTTTTCATATTTGTAATCACGGAATGAGAAGTTCAGATGATTTGGTATGACGAACAGTATGGGCACCTTCATATCCATCACACCTTTGGCAAGTGCGAGCATATGTTTGGTCTGGTATACTGATATTGCGTCATAGACCGCCAGCATTATCAACAGTATCAGTGTAGGCATTACACCAAAAGATATTCCGATAATAGCGGTCACCCCTGCACCTATCAGGATGCCGATGATGTCGATGACATACCATTCAGGGAACAGATAGAGCAGTACGGTGAGTGCCAGTGATAATGCCAGCGTAAGTATTATGCTGGCAGTTTCATTCATGAATATGGCAAAGGTTGCAAGGAATACATAATAGAGAGTAGCGCCTACTGAAAAGAGGATGAAGCCGTGGATCATCCATTTGATATTTTTCTTGAAAGCATAGAGTATGACCCCTGTGAATCCCAGTATAAGTCCTATGTAATAAATTGTATTCCATATGCTATCAGGGTCTTCAGTGAACTGAAAGCCCGCGTCTATCATGGGCTGGGCCAGCATGACCGATATAATCTGTACAAGGAGCAGGAACACTCCCATGGCAACAAATGGGAGGAGGTCGGTCAGTGTGTTTTTTTTATTCTCGTTTTCGGTCAAGGCAGGGTCTCCGGTAAATAATGTGTGTTGATTGTAAAATTTGTTATAGTTTTTAACCTATTTGACAGTAACCCATTTGACGGCTTGATCTATTTGACAGCCCTCTTCAGTGCAGCTTCAAACCTGTCCAGCCCGGTGTCGGCTTCCTCCCTGGTCATGACCAGCGGCGGGGAGAACCGTATAACAGAGTCGCCACAAGAGAGCAGGACAATGCCTTCCCTGAACCCTTCAACAACGATCCTGTCCCGTAAACCAGGGTTAATTGACCCGTCCGGCTTAACGAACTCTACCCCTATCATCAGCCCCAGACCGCGCACATCCCCGATAACAGGATATTCTGACTGCATCTCCCTCAAACGCTGCATGATATGCCCTCCCAGTTCCCTTGCATGGCTGCCCAGTTCCTCTTTTTCCATGAACTCCAGTGACGCCAGGGAAGCAACCGAAGCCAGCAGGTTGCCGCCGAATGTATTGGAATGAGTACCCGGCGGCCAGTCCATTATTTCACTGCCTGACAGCATGGCACCCAGGGGCAGGCCGGCACCCAGTGCCTTTGCCATGCACACGATATCTGCCCTGACACCGAAGTTCTCCATAGCCATGAATGTACCTGTACGCCAGCAGCCCGCCTGTACCTCATCGGCCACCATCAGCACATTATGGTCGTCACAGATGCGCCTTATCTCCTTGTGGAATTCGGGCGGCGGTACGATATAACCACCTTCGCCCTGCACCGGCTCCACAACAATGGCAGCAGTGTCATTGGGACTAAGTTCACGCTTGAAGATAAGTGACTCGATCTCCCCTGCACATGATATACCGCAATCCGGATATTCCAGGTTTAGGGGACAGCGGTAGCAGTAGGCATAATGGGCGTGCACAACCCTGAGAGAGGGAAAATGTTCTTTTTGCCTGATCTTTGAACAGGTTAGGGACAGGGAACCAAGTGTCCGGCCGTGAAAACAATTGTAGAAAGCTACCAGGTTCTGCCGTTTAGTCTTCCACATGGCCAGTTTGATGGCAGCTTCCACGGATTCAGTCCCGCTGTTACACAAGAACACACGGTCATATCGGGTCAGGCTTTTCAGTTTTTTTCCGAGTTTGACAGGGGGCTCGGCATAGAAGTCAGGGAATCCGCAATGTGCTATCTTTTCCAATTGTGCTGATATTGCTGACGAGACTACCGGGTTGGAATGGCCCGCGTTCATTACAGCGATACCTGCCACAAAATCTATGTACTCCCTGCCTTCCACGTCCGTGATGACAGAACCCTCTGCCCTGTCCACGACCAGTGGATAAGGGCGGGCCAAACATGCTGACATTACCTCACAATCGCGGTCGATGATATCTTTAGACCTTTGTCCTGGTGGTTCGATCATATTTTCACCTATTTGGGCACTGGGACTAAATTATTATATCTGCAATCCCATTGCTTTGCAATCTTCCTCTTTTAGCTCAACTACACGAGCATAATATTTAGCATAATATTCTTTTTAAAATTTTAATACTCTCTTTTCATCCTTCATTTGAATAATAATTACTTTATATTGGTGTTTATTGTATATGATTTTATCTAAAAAAAGAGACAGTTTCAATTCGTGTTGGTGAATATTATAAAACCGCAGATAAATACGGATGAACGCAGATTTTCAGGCAACATATCCGCGTTCGTATATACCCCTTATTGCAAGAGCAACAATAAAATGTATCTTGTAGCCTACTATAGAAGTAGGCCGAGAGGGATAACAAACATTGCGTTTGGGATACGTTCCCGTTGATGAACCTGTTACCCTCTCATCCTTTTAATAACATGAATTAGTATGTTTTGGACATATAAATAGTATGTGTACCACGTATAATTAGCGAACTTGTGTAAAAGGATAGAATAAGGGGGATGTTTCCTTCTCGACCCAAAAACTTGAAATTAAGATTTAGAAGGTCAAATATGAAAAATAATATCCACATATACATCGGAATTGACGTATCGAAAGACAAACATGGTGTTTGTCTAAAAAACAACAACGGGGACGTACTCAAACGCATACAGATCAGAAACACTAAAAGCGATCTTAAGAAGCTCTACACAACAGTAAACAAATTGAACTCAGGCAGTGGGGACAACACTGGCGTATTATTTGGCATGGAGTCAACAGGAATCTATTCCTTACCACTTAGTTCTGCGCTAAAACGTGATGGGTATCTTGTAAAATTGTACAATCCTATCCAAACAAGTGGTTATCGGAAAATGGAGATTCGTAAGACTAAAACAGATTCGATAGATTCAGCCATTATTGCTGATATGCTGCGCCATCAAGAACCACCGGTTTCATCTGCAATTGATAATTTGACGCTATATCAATTAAGGGAATTATGCAGGGTGCGTCAGCGAAATATCGAGAAGCGTACTAAATCTCACTTTCCGCACGTCTTTCATCAAACATAGTATTTTTCACATTCCTTTCCCATCAGACTCAAAATATCCCATAATTCATCAGTCATATTTGCCACCCTTTTCTCAACAATTCCATCAAGTAAAATTGTTAATTCTGTAATCCCTCTAAACAAGAAAAAAACCCACCTCATTGTTGGACTTTGTGTAGGCTTCTTAACCTGATTCCTTACAAATTTATTAGTATCTTTCAACCCCTTCCTCAACTTCCATTGAGCAATTGAATAAAGGAACAAGCATAGTACCATTATCATTGACAATGCTTCAATTCTACTTTCTTTCTTCAAATACACCTCCGAAACATGAAAGCTCTTATCTTTCAGAAACCTAAACCCGCGCTCAATATTTCCCTGACTTTTGTAATACGACAATATTTCCTCAAATGTAAGATCGAGATCATTGGTTGCCAGAATAAATCTCCCAAGTTTTTCACGTTTCTGTGCAATTACACGTTTATCAACTTTGATTTTTGCCTTGATCAAATAATATGTTTCAAGTTTCTCGTCTTTCTTTGGCCTTCCCCTTTTACCATTCATACGACGTGATTTTGACTCTATCGACAGTTCTTTAAATTGATACATTTGGTGTTCGTCAAGCCATTTCTCTGCAGCTCTATTTGCATCTTCTTCACATGCATACTCCATCTTTTTCAATTTATTAAGAGATCTCTGTGCAGTTTTCAATTCTTTCTCAATGTTGCTGTCAAACGTTTTCTCTTTTCGTTTTTTCATTTCTTTAGATTGAAACAATACCCACTTTTGTTTTATTCCGCCATACGACGAAGTAGTTTCATAACACGAGTATCGTATGTCTGTGCAGACTTCTAATTCAACGTCTGCATTCAGAAGATCTTTCACTTCAGTTATTGTTCCAGGCACTCTTGTGATCCAAAGAGTATGCTTTCCTAACTCTGTGATGTTATCGTCACTATAGATTGCACTATCAGCAATGTGGTACACTTTCTCGTCTAATTTCTGAATTTTCTGAATTTTCTTGACGGTCTTCACTAATGTGGTTTTGTCAGAAGCATTTCCTGAAAGAGCTTCTACAAAAAGCGGTATGCCTTCCTGGTTGCATACCATGCTCAGTACAAAACGTTTCAGATCCCATCGCATGTCTTTAGGGTGGCCGTAGGTAATTTCGATGGTATTGAGTTCAGGATCAAGATTCTCGTAATTTCCATGCAAACTAAAACTGGTTGTGTCGGTATGAAGAATATGGGCACCGAATGGAACGTTTTTCATAGCTTTGAGGACTATCTGGTTGAAAAGTTCAGTACAGCCATATTCATAGATTTTGTCTAGCGTTCTTCCAAGAACGTCATCGTTTATGTGTTCTGGGAAAATACCTTCCCCCAATAGTCTTTCTGTTGGAAGGTTTTCAAAGTAGTCAGCATAAAGGTACAGTCGGCTTTCATTGAATCCCAAACCGTTCAGACACATAGCTTTGATTACTGCGGAATGGGATAAATTGTGATTTCGATTTTTTGGTATGGTAGTGTCTATTAAGTCTGCAATACCAAGTTCATCAAACGTTCCGCTAACTAATCCTAAATGAGATAGTGCTGTAGTTGTTATATTCATGCAGTAGTTCATCCCCTCAGATGAGTTTACTGTATCCACTTCAAATCTAAGGGTAACTGACTCCTTTTTGAAATCGAAAACCTGCTAAGGCACTTGATTTAGATAATCCGAATATGCATTTCACCCTGCTTTTTGAAGTGGATACAGTTTACTGATGAAATGGAAGAAGTAATATTAAAAAGATTCACTTTTGGAATTTACCTGCGGAAAGTGAGCTAAATGTAAAATTCAGTTTATTCGTGATATCGATACGGTTTGGCCAGGATATAAGTCAGTTATGAAATCAGTTTATGGGAAAACATCGATTGCACTTTTGAAGGAATATTCCGTTCCATCAAATGTAACTGCAAAATCATTTAAAGATATCTATGAAATGATTAAGCGGGTATCTCGGTCTCAGATAACAAAGTCACAAGCTGAAGAAATATACAAACATGCAGGCAACACGTTGACAGTACCTGAAATTGATTCGGTTGTCAGTATTGAAATAAAAGGACTTATTTCAGAAATTGAACTGTATAATGAACAGATCTTGGCAATTGTAACGATGATGGAGCAGACAATGAAGAAAATGGATTCAAAGATTACAACAATTCCAGGTATCGCTACTATTACAGGGGCAATTATACTCAGTGAAATTGGTGATATAAATAAGTTCAGCAGTGCTAAAAAATTAGTTGCATTTGCTGGTCTTGATCCGATTACGACCCAGTCTGGGAAGTTCGAGAATAAATCAGGGCATATTTCTAAGAGGGGATCACCTCAACTTCGACATGCTTTGTTTATGTCAGCAAATGTGGTAAGACAGAATGATGAAAATTTCAGGAAGTATTACGATGATAAAATCAAGAGAGGAAAACACCATTATTCAGCACTGAATGCCACAGCGGCTAAGTTACTGAGAGTTGTGTACTGGGTGCTAAAGAACGATAAGGAATACAAAGTTCAATAAGTTATAGCAATAAAAGCGGGGGTGAACCAAACATGGTTTTGTTAGCGGTAGCTATCGTTTTGAATAAAATGATTAAAGTTTTTTTTTCGGTATATCCGTGTCGGTCGCAGCCCTGCCTATTAGTGACGTTAAGAAATCAACCACCACAATGCTGTCGAGCGAAGCGAACCCCGAAGGGGCGACAGCTTTATGAGTGGTTGATTTTAGTTACGTTGGCAGGGGTGATACGGAATCCAAAACAAGGACATGTCTATTTCGGGCATCTGGGGAGGGAGCTGCCCTGCCTCGTGCTGAACAAACCGAAAGGTATAATAGTATGTTCATCTGCGGTTAATCAGCGTAAATCTGCGTCTAGTGAAATTGTTGAAATCACTGGATTTATATTGTTCGACTATAGTAGAGGATAATTGGTTATTATCATCGATATTAATCGAAGATTATTTAACAAAATCCTCTACTCTCATCTGTGCACTACCCGCACCACGTCGTCCAGCATTTCCCAGTCGTATCCGAAGGGTCGCAGCAGGCTCTCTGCGGCCCGGAGTGTTATGTCATAGTACTTTTGCCTGTCATACACCGTGCTTGGATGCATAAATCTATATAAATTTATACTTGTATGAACGACCAGTTTATAGTTATTTTATCCTTGTAACTGAGACTGCTTATTCATTCCAACACCTGGAATATTTGATATATTTTATATTCCAGCTGTAGGAATATATTAAAGCACTTATATTCCTACAGCTGGAATATATAGAAACATTTTTATTCCAGTAGCTGGAACATACTACCTATGGAAGACCAGGATATCCTGAAAGATCTGGCTCTTTACAACCCCTGGTGGTCAGAGCCTTCATCAGAACCAGAGAAAAGGCTCATTCAAAGGGAAGTATTCCATAAGCTACTGGATGCCCTGGATGATAACAGGGTCCTGGCATTGGTGGGTCCCAGGCGGGTCGGTAAGACAACTGCAATGAAACAGGCAATCTGGCACTTGCTTGATACAGTAGAACCTGTTAGAATATTGTATTTTTCAATGGATGCAGTAAAAAGAGAAGACAGGATCATCAGGCGGATTTTTGACCTGTATTTCAGGAATATCTTAAAACAATTGCCTGGTGAAGGTGATAATGTATATATTTTCCTTGATGAGGTGCAGAAGGTCAGGGACTGGGGCGAAGAGGTAAAATCCCTGCATGACAGGGGTTATCCTGTGAAATTCATAGTATCGGTTTCGTCTGCCATGAATATCATGAAAGGTTCGGGTGAGAGCCTGGTGGGCAGGATAGATATACTCAGGGTCTTTCCATTCTCTTTCAGGGAATTTTTAAAATACGAAGGTATTAAAACTCACGGCTTATCAGCATTTAATTTAAGTTATCCGACTGATGCAGAAAAGATCAAATTATTATTTGATACATATATGCTCACGGGCGGGTATCCTGAACTGTATCCACTGTCCGGCCCGGAAAATATCAGGGATTATATCAAGACCGTACTTGACCTCACTTTTTACAGGGATATTATCAATCTGTTTGAAGTTAAACGTGCAGATGTGCTGGAAGGTATGTTCTATTCCTTTGTGAAAGAGTCGGGCAATGTGATCAACTATCATACCCTGACCAACAACCTGAATACTAAATATGAGACTGTTAAGACCTATATCGAATACCTGGCCAGTTCGTTCTTTATTTCCAGGAGTTACCTGTATTCAAAGAGCACGTTGAAGAGTTTCAGGAAGAACCCTAAGATATATGCAGGTGACAATGCCTTCTTCTCCTTGATAGCTGCAAAGGAAGGACTGAAGATCGAGACTGCTGTCTATAATCATCTGAAACACCTGGGTTTTGAGATGTTCTACTGGCAGAATAAAGCCCGGCTTGAAGTGGATATACTTGCGCAGATCCCTTCCGGTCTGCTGCCAATCGAAGTAAAGTACGGCAAGAACGTATCAAAAGGCGATGTAAAGGGACTGCTTGCCTGTATGAATGAGCTGGGTTCTGATATGGGGATACTTGTGACATCAGAGAGAATGGGACAGGAGAATATCGGTGGTAAACAGGTTCATTTTATTCCGGCATGGATGTTTTTGATGTGTGAAGAGTTCAGTGTGTAGTCCCAAAGAGTTTTGACGATAGCGGTAAGCACATGTAGGTCCATCCACAAATAGTGGGAGTTTAAGGAGTATGAGATAAGGGGAACCAAGCTACGATGTAAGCAAGCTGCGTGAGATGCTGGATATGTGAATATGCTGTTTATTTTGATATATTTTTAAGTAAATACACCGATCACAATTTATGATACAGTATAGTATAATATTGTATATCTTATTCTATCTGTGCCTTCTGGAGCCTACCGCTGTAATCAAAATACACAGCCTTAACTTCAGTAAATTCCCTGACAGCATCGGTTCCTGCTTCCCTGAATCCGTTGCCTGTGCCTTTAACTCCACCAAACGGCAGGTGTACCTCTGCACCAATAGTTGATGAATTTATATAAGTTATCCCTGCCTCGATCTTTTCGATGGCCTTGAATGCATTTGAAATATCCCTGGTATATATGGATGAAGACAGGCCGTAGATGGTGTTATTTGTTACCTCAATGGCTTCATCAAGTCCGGATACCGGTATCAAGGCTACGACCGGACCGAATATCTCTTCCTGCGCTATACGCATGTCCTGGTCCACTTCCGTGAATATTGTGGGTTCAAAGAAATGTCCGGGAAGTCCCGGATCTGCCAGGTTGCCGCCGGTTAACAGTTTTGCCCCTTCGTTCTTCCCGATAACAGTATATCTCTCGATCTTTTCCAATTGGGATAGGTTGATGACCGGACCTATATCTGTATCGGGTTTTAGCCCGTCACCCAGTTTTAGGGATGTGGTCTTGGCAAGGAGTTTTTGTGTGAACTCGTCCTTCACATTTTCATGTACAATGACCCTGCTGGCAGCAGTGCAGCGCTGTCCTGTCGTACCAAAGGCACCCCAGACCACACCGTCCACGGCAAGGTCGATATCTGCATCATCCATGATGATGATAGGGTTCTTTCCGCCCAGTTCCAGTGATACCCGTTTCATGTCCCTGGCACATTCGCCCATTATCCATTTTCCTGTTTCCAGGCTGCCCGTGAATGAGATGGCCCTTATATCCGCATGATGGACTACCGCATGGCCTACAGTACTCCCTGGCCCGAACACCAGGTTTATCACACCTGGCGGCAGTCCGGCTTCTATAAGTATCTCCACCAGCTTGATTGTCAATAGCGGTGTATCGCTTGCGGGTTTCATTACAATAGTGTTCCCTGCCACCAGTGCAGGCATTATCTTCCAGGCAGGAATGGCCATTGGGAAGTTCCAGGGAGTGATCATACCTATCACTCCTATCGGACGCAGCACTGTCATGCAGAACTTGTCCTTCAACTCTGAGGTGGTGGTCTCGCCGAACATCCGCCGCCCTTCCCCGGCAGCGTACAGGGTGATGTCGATAGCTTCCTGAACGTCCCCGCGGGTCTCTGCCAGGACCTTGCCCATCTCCTTTGTCATAAGGGTCGCCAGGTCGTCCTTGCGCTCTTCCAGCATACGGGCGGCCTTGAACAGCACCAGTGCACGCACTGGCGGCGGGGTCTCGCTCCAGGTCCCAAATGCGTTCCATGCGGCTTTCACTGCCCGGTCCACGTCGTCTTCAGATGCTATCTGCAGCGTTGCTAGTTTTTCAAGGGTTGCAGGATTGATATCATCAAAAGTTTCGTTGGTTGATGAGTCTGTCCATTCTCCACTGATAAGTAATTTGTACTCTTGCATAATAATTCCCCAAATTAACATTATAAATGATAGATATTAAGTGTTTGCTGTCCACTATATTGATTTTATAAGATTTGATGGAGGGAGTTACACACTGGCAATTTATGTTGCAACTTCTGTCGCACCACTCGTTTATTATTGGGAAAATCCTCATTTTATTAATTAATCCGGTATGGTTCCTGATTGTATAGTCCCTGATACAAATAGATAAGAATATTGAAGATATCAATTGTACGGTGAATTATTCATTGGCAGACATTTCCTATGATGTTGTGGTGGTTGGTGCCGGGCCTGCAGGCTCCATAGCCGCAAAGCATGCTGCTATGGCGGGTGCCAGGACCCTGGTCATTGAAGAACATGCGGCATCAGGTTCACCTGTTCAGTGTACGGGCCTGGTCAGCAGCAAGACCCTTGATGTATGTGATATTGAGCCGGGAGCCTGGGTCTACCAGAAGATCAAGGGTGCCCATATTTTTCCCCCAAACAGCACAGGCATATCCATCGGCGGAGAAAAGATCAGGGCATATGTGATCGACAGGAAGATTTTCGACCGACACCTGCTGCAACGTGCCGCAGAGGCTGGAGCCGAGGTCATGATGAAGACGAAAGCAGTTGGCCTTGGGACGCGGTCTGGACTAGAACTGGGACTGGGACCAAGACCGAGGAGTGCCAGGGGAAAGAAGGTGCTGGAAGTCATAACCAACGGTAAGAGGTTCGATATTTCTGCAGGAGTGGTCATTGGTGCTGATGGAGTGCAGGGCAGCATCGCCAGGTGGAGTGCTCTTGGCCAGGTGCAGAAATTGTTGTCCGGGGTACAGATAGAGACCGCGTATGATGTGGAGAATACCGACCATGTAGAAGTTTTCCTGGGTGGTGATGTACCCGGGTTCTTTGCATGGGCTGTGCCAGTGAGCGAAAATACGGCACGTATCGGGCTCTGTGTTGACCCTGCAAAGACACATTTGAGCGCATATGAACACTTGAAGAGGTTCCTGCATACAAATCCAAGGATGAAGGAGCGCGCGGGAAAGGGGTGTTCGGATATGCTGGTTGGCTGTATCCCGCTTGGCCCTCAATCAAGAACAGCAGCTGATGGAGTAATTATTACCGGAGATGCGGCAGGGCAGGTAAAACCCACCTCTGGCGGCGGGGTGCATATGGGTGCCCTGTGTGCGAAAATAGCAGGTGAGGTGGCTGCAAAGGCGGCGCTGGCGGGTGATACTTCGGCGGGGTCGCTGATGGAGTATGACAGGCAGTGGCGGGAAGTTGTGGGAAGGGAACTGGCTGTGGGGATGCGGATACATAAGGTATTCGGGCGGATGGGGGATGAGGATTTCAATGAATTGATAAGGTTCTTTGGTGAGCCTGAGGTGCTGGAGCTGATCAATACTTATGGGAATATTGACCATCCTTCGATCCTGGTTGGTAAGTTGCTGGCAAAGACAAAAGGAAAGAAGTTATTCGGAATGTTCAGGGTTGCATTAAAGGCAATGGTGGGCAGGGAATAACAAAATCCTTTGCGATTTTTGCAATCTTTGCGCCATTTAGGTGAAACAAAAAGGTATCGAACTTTCGATCTGTGTGAATCCCCGTGTTCCATGTTTTTGTTGATTCTTGTTGGGGCATATTCTAAATTTATACGCTTTGACCGACATGTACAACAACAATAATATAGTCTTAATTATATAGGCAACCTTATCCCCTCAGGCATGTTCAACAAATGCTTTTTTGGGATAAGCATTCTGGTTGTGCGGAGCTTGCACATCATAGGATTGGAAATCCAGGGTCTTACATGCGCCCCTGCGCCCCAGGGATAAATAAACTAACTCAACATGTCACATACAACAAGTATAGTAAAATATTATGAAGATCTTGCCGATAATTATGACAACAGATTTGATAATCAAAGGCTTGAATATATGCGGTCAGTAGAGAACAGGGTTCTTCTTAATAGTTTAAAACCCGGTTTAATTCTTGATATAGGTTGTGGGACTGGAGAACAAACATTATTTCTTGCACAAAAAGATTATCAGGTAATTGGTGTGGATATCTCAGGGGAAATGATAAGGATTGCAAAAGACAGGGTAAATAATGCCGATCTGAATGATAAAGTATCATTGATCCTTGCCTCAGCCGAAGCTCTTCCTTTTAAAGATAATTGCGTTGATGGATTAATTTCAATCTTTGGAGTATACAGTCATGTACCGAATATAAATATCGCCATACAGGAGATATACAGGGTCTTGCATAACGGCAGCCTGGCTGTGATCACTGTTGTGAATAGATGGAATCTAACCTGGTGGGTCAAAACCATTCTTAACGCAAAAGGACGCTGGTTATTACATGCCTTAACTAATAAGGAATATACTCTGAATGGATTGTGGACATATTATTTTTCAAAAAGCGAATTATCAAATATGCTGAAAAATAACGGGTTTAAGGTATCAATCGGGTGTCTGCTACTGTTGCTATACCCGCATAATAATAGGAAACTATATTTTTATGAAAAATTCTTTATGCGTTTTGAAGATAAAGTAAGATGGTTGTTTCCTTTTAATAGTCTAGGGTACTATCACCTGGCGGTTTTTGAAAAAAAATAGATGTTTTTCGTATCCATTTCAAAAAGGTATCGAGCCTTCAATCTGTGTGAATCCTCGTGATTCTGTGTTTTATGAATGGCAAATTCCTGCCACATTCTTTCTTACGCTTCCCTGCCGCCCCGATTGCACTTGACAGGCTGCCGACCATGGGGGTGCGGACAGGGAGCAGGTTATTTGATGTGGATTAAAGGGTATATTTGGTCAACGACCCCGAACGTCGCTACGCTTTGTCCGAGGCATCAAAAGGGTACATAGGTGATAAGTTTAGAAGCCAGCTTTTAGAAATTCATAGAAATGGTTTCATTCATTACATGAAAGATTATGGAAGCTTTAATGATAAATTACAACTCAAAATATTATGGGATTATGGTTTAGCAGTTGATTTATTGCAGACAATTCAATTTTTAGTTTAATTTACTCAACCTTAGATTTTATAGGCAAAGTCAAGATCATTCTTAAAGCTAAAAATACTAATGGTTCGAATATAATTAAATATAGTAATCATGGTTATATAGAAAATGGTACTGCTCTATTGGCTGAATATATTTCTATTGAAAGAGATTGGGACTATTGGAGATTAAATGAAGATTATAGATAAATTGGAAAAAAAATAATGGATGAATTAAGTAACCATTATGGGTCATGGGCTTCACCTTGTTTTTATGTTAAAGATGATGAAATTAAGTTTAAAAAAGAAAAATATAATTTTTGATGGTAAAATTCAATCTAACTTGAATACCTTAAGGAAAAATCCTATTTTTGCGCAAAATTGCTCTTCAGTTTCAAGATATTCTAAGAATGCACATAATTAGCCATTCGGCAGTCACCAGTATACACTGGACAAGATGTAACGTGGCATGTATAGCGATTTTCATAACTGTCAAGGCCGTCCAACAATTCAAAATCGGACGGAAAGAAAGTGCAAATAAGGGTTTAAATTCAAAAAGAAGAGAAAATTTTCATGTCAAACACAATTGTGGGTCGCCCCTACACCATATAAAAATCATTAATGTGCAATATTGCTGTAATACATACACTCATCCTTTGAAAATATTGGTATCTCGCAATTTTCGTCTGCAATACCATCCAGTCCCCTCACAACCACAGCTGGAATTCCCTCACCCGCCTCACCCATGATAAGCTGCGTCGCAGATACCAGGTTGTCAGCCGTGGCCTTACTTGTAATTGTAAGTTCCTTCCCGAACAGGTCCTTAGACCCCCGTGCATCTTCCACAGGACACAGACCCGAACAACCCAGTGCTATCCCCACACACCCAAGCCGCATAGGTTGCGTACGGCTGTCACCAACAATAACACCCAAGCGGCAGTCAAAGGCTTCCTCAAGCTGTTTCTTGATACGCTTGGCACTTGATGCCGGGTCCTCCGGCAGCAGCACCACACAGTCAGGCGGTGCGTTGGAACCATCTATTCCGGCATTGGGCGACAGGTTTCCCTTGGTGATGGTGAGTACTGCACCGGGCACGCCTCCGATGATCTCATCGCACTCCCCAAGTATCAATTCCATCTCCCTGGGGTCAACAGCATACTTTAGCCCCAATTCACGGGCTTTTTTCCCTGCCTCAACATCATTAAGGTTAAACAACCTGCCTTCGGCAGTGGCCACAGCCGATTCGGCCAGCACCACAATATCGTCGTCCATGATGGTCATACCGCTTTCCCTGATAGAACTTATAAGCACGCTGCCCATATCATCAGCCGGCTCTATCAGCGGCGTCTTTATTCCGAATAATTCAAGTTTATCTGGCATGACAATCCATTTTAGGTATCCCTTTCAAAAAGTAGGGTAATAAAATTTGTATAAATCATTGTTTATATTTATCTGCCACAGAGAGCACAGAGGACACCGAGAAGAAATCCTCTGTGATCTCTGTGGCTATTATTTTTTCTCTCTTATTTGAAGTGAATACCATTTTAGTTACTATTATTTCCATAAAGAAAATGCTCACTTCATTTGCATTTTCTAAGCCTACTGGAAAGTATATACTTTCCTATACGTTTAAAAAATCATGCATAATTGTAAGGGCGCAGAAATCCCCGCACATAGTACACGGTCCTTTTTCAGGACACATACCTGATGCCTTTTCAGGCTCGATGGCATACTGCATCTGTCCATCCCAGTCCATGACCGCCCTGTATCTTGCCAGTTCCATATCCTGCTGTCTGGCATCGTACTTGATGGAATCACCAATATGTGCAGCAATGCGAAATGCCACCAACCCTTCCCTTACATCGTCCACTGTAGGCAGCCTCAGATGTTCAGAGGGTGTGATATAGCACAGGTAATCCGCACCCGCACCCGCAGCTATGGATGCACCCACTGCCCCTGCAATGTGGTCATAGCCAACAGCTACATCGGTAGGCAGCGGTCCGGCCACGAACAACGGGAAATCCCCGGCATCTTTGTGGTATTTGACGTATCCGGCCACCTCTGATGCACGTACATGCCCACCCATACCTTCCACAATTACCTGGACCCCGGCCTGGTTTGCCTGCCTGGCCAGTCTCATGTTCGTCAGCATCTCCTGGTGCTGTGGAGAATCGGGTGTATCATTGATGCAGCCGCTGCGCATGGTATTGCCCAGGGATAGTATCACATCATTCTCCTTCAGGGTTTCCAGGATATGATCATAATTATCTATGAAAGGATTGCCGCATTCATTGGTAAGCATGTATATACTGGTAAAAGAGCCGCCCTTCGATACCATGCCCATAATGCGGGGATGGCCTTTTAATTTCTCAATACAGTTACGCTCTATACAGTGCAGGACCACAGAGCTGACGCCTTCATCGACCTGCTGCCGGATATTATTCAGCAGGTGGTCTTCGGTCATGGAGTAGATACCCTGTTGGGCTACTGACTGGTATATGGGTACTGTGGTTATGGGCAGGGTGGTATGCCGGTAGATGGAACACCTGATCGCGGGGATGTCCCCGCCCATTGAAAGGTCGGTCAGTGTATCAGCTTTATATTTCTCTGCCACCATGGCCTTTTCAAGTTCTTCTTTCGGGTCGATCATTGCACTGGAAGTGCCGATGTTCACATTTACCTTGGTGGTGGCACCCTTGCCTATTGCTACTGAGATGGGGTCCCGGGTCATTATGACCAGACTACCCTCTACCAGCCGACCCCGGATCACTTCAGGGTCGATACCTTCACGGGACGCCACATCTTTCATCTGTCTGGTAATAACGCCGTTTTTTGCCAGTTCTACTTGTGTTTTCCCGTTTTCCATTAGTCTCACTTACGTTCTTTTTTAACGTATAGGAAAGTATAAACGCATTTCGATATCGATATAGGTAATTTTCTTAGCAAGAGCAACCGCATCCGGTCCTCAGCACAAAGACCGGGCAGCCTGGGAATTTAGTGACTCGATAAGCATAATAACTATATTAAATATATATTAGATATTGTTACATGACTTACCAATTGGAGAATTTCAAATGAGATTTAATATCATTTGTGAAACTGATGAAGATGGCAAATATGTCGTTGAATGTACCGACCTTCCGGGATGCTTGTCTGAAGGAGATACACTGGATGAAGCTATGGACAATATTAATGAGGCCATAGTAGGTTGCCTTACATCGAGGCTTAAGTGTGCAAAGGATAAGTTCCTTAAAAAAAGTCCTTCAATGTTCCACGACCGGATCAATATTTCATTAGACACTGCAACGACTGCTGAATATGCCTAAACTACCAAGAGCCAGCGGGGACAAGCATGTGTCAGCTTTTAAGGCAGCCGGCTGGCAAGTAAACCATATTGAAGGGAGTCATCATATCCTCATAAAAAATGATGGTGAAATCCATCTGTCTATACCTGTCCATAAAAATAAAATACTTGGTGTCGGTCTATTGAAGAAGTTGATAAATAAGGCGGGACTGACCAATGAAGAATATCTAGAATATTTTTATGGAAAATGAGAATTTAGAGATGCACCGTGCGGACCACGCCTGATGTTTAGTTATGTAGGTAACGTGTGTCATCTCTGCGTCCTCTGCGGTGAATCTTTTTTATCACGATCCATTTATCCAGAATAAATTAAAAAGTCACTGTAAGGATAGCGAAAGGTTTTTCATCTTTCATTATATTTTTCTTAAGGTTTAGGGAAGGCAACTAATATAACAAAAACACGGCTCGAATATAAACCGCGAAAAGAGGTGCTGTATGTCAATTTTAAATAAAATAGCCTACTTCCGGGATCAACGGGATGAAGTACCAAATCAGGAACTTGCAAGTGAATTAGTTAAAACGAAGGAAATAGGAGGTATTCGGGAAATTGCTGAAAACCTCTGGAATGAGAACCGGAATATCCAGAGTGATTGTTTAAAAGTCCTGTATGAGATCGGGTATCTCGATCCGGAATTGATAGCGGATTATGCAGGTGATTTTTTAAATTTATTGAAAAGCCCGAACAATCGAATGGTTTGGGGAAGCATGATGGCATTGTCTACTATTGCCGTGATAAAAGCTGAAGTGATATTTAATCAACATGAAGAAATATTAAAGGCAATAGAAAAAGGTTCTGTCATCACAAGAGATAACGGAATAAAGACTCTTGCAATAACCGCCTCAAGAAATGATGAGTATAAAAAGAAGATTTTCCCGTATTTGTTAAAACACATGGAATCATGTCGACCAAAGGATGTACCACAACACGCTGAAAAAATAGTGGTAGCGGTCGATTCGACCAATAAAAACAGGTTTATTGAAATGCTGGAAAAAAGAATGGTCAATATGACAAAATCACAGGCGTCGAGGGTGAAAAAAGTCATTAAAGAGACAGAAAAACGCTAAGCAGCGATAACTGTATTCATTTGATGGTTGCTTAATTCAAGACCTCGTTATCCATCTGTTTAACTGTAATGCCACCGTCCATCGTCGCGGCACCGTTCCCCATCACATCGCTCCCGCCTCTGGGCTGCATGGCCTTGGTGATTACTATTGCCACAGCCGCACCTGCACCGGCGGCAGGCCTAAGCATCTGGGCAGATGGGGGCTGTGTGAGTGGATATGGCGGGTGGAAGAAGGGGGGGCTGGACAGCATTTCAATATGAACCGCAGATGGACGCAGATTGAAGGTTGACGTTCACAGTTTCACCACAAAGTTCGCAAAGAGCGCAAAGCTGTTGCTGCATTGACTTTGCGTCCTTCGCATCCTTTGCGGTGCAGTATTTCATAAATAATATATTTTAACAGCCGCCGGCAGCTAACCGAAATAACATCCACTTCGCAACCCCGAACCGTCTGATACCCATGCATCCACGAGGCAGCATAAAAGCGTCCGCCACCCCACGCACCATAAGAGCGAGAAGAGCAGAGCGGGAGGGGGCACCTGGGTGGAAAGAGGGAAAAAGGAGGCGGCGGGAAAGCAGAAGAAGGAGTGGGGGCTGGAATCAGTTCAACATCAACCGCAGATACACGCAGATTTTATCAATTGATTTGCATGGGGAAGTGAGATATGCAACCAGAGATGCATTAATGGTTGTAATATTCCAGTATCTTTATTATTTGGTTTATTATTGTGCTGCTGAAAAGCCGGATATGAGGAGGAATTGTCAACTAGAAGAGTGTTAGCTGGAGTCGTATTTTATTCCGGATTTTCCACATAATTTGAAAGGTCTGGATACTTTTTGTGATATTCCTCAACAACTTGCTTTGCTGCTTTTTGTCTCACTTTGCGAGCAACGAATGCTTTTTTATATTCTTCTTTATAATTGTTCAGAATTGTATTGAGGCGTTTACCTTCGAGATTTAATTTAAACAAATCATCTTCCCCTTCAACCTTCTCAATTAACCCAAAAAATTCACATTCTCCAATAAAATGATCAACTATATTTTTGCCAAGTTTTTCACAAGCATAATGAGCAAGATTTCTAGATGATTTACAAAATTGTTCCACGGATTCTTTTGAAAAAACATTGATCTGTGTGTTTTCACGCATATTTTTTGTAACTATTTCTGTAACTATTTTGCTGCCCATAGTTAGGGGATGAGAGGATGGATAAAATTTTGTTAATACTTCGGATTTTACTTCATGCCCATCGCTGCCTAACATTTTAGTCAAGTTAAGATCCTTATGTTGACTTTTATATTGCTTATCTCTAGAATTTATTCTTGTGAATAATTGAAGTACTTCACCTTCAAAAAGGCTGACCTGCCAAATTAGCAATAAATCGTTAGAGCTAACATCAATTTCACCTTCATTTTCCTGTCGTTCGATCTCTCGAACTATACCATCTGTTTTATGCGAGGGAACGCAAATAACAAACTCCATCGTTTCAATTTCATCGCCTAACATTTCCTCTAAATATTTCTGATTTTCAATCACATTCGTTTTAGCTTCATATGCATCAGAAATATATTTTCCACGATTTGATTTCACAGAAGATTTACACTCTACAAAAATAGCATGTTTCTTTTTATCGTTATAAATCATAACATCGAAATTTTTCACACCAAGTTCGACAAGGGGCTCAGATGAAATAAATGCATAACCAAGGTCATTGTAACATTTGCTCTCTGGTCCAAAAGCCGATATGCAGATATCAACCAATTTATCATGATATTCAGACCTCTCAAAGTGTTTTTTAAAAGATTCTATTTCAATTTTGTGGAGATTCTTCTCTATCTCCTTAATTCGGACTTGGACTTCTTTGCCACTTTTTGACGCAAGTAGACGATTTAATTCGTTTTCTACGCCACTACCAACCCCTTTCAAAACAACCTCCTCAAATTAGGAATTCTGCTCTAGGGTCAATTGATTTAATTATAAATTCGTAAAATTTCATGAACTCAGAAAAAATCATCTTACCATCCGGGAACATCTTAATGTGATTTTCATTAGCTTTAATACGAAATTGAAACCCTGACTTTGATACTAGATCAGAACTTAAAAATAGTGATCCTTCTCTAGCTATGAAATCTACAATAGTATAATCTTTGTTGAGTTTTGCCCTGAATTCACTAATATCATGATATTCAATTGATTGATTAAGTTGAATTGAAACAGGTGTACTGCTGGGAATATCGAAAATCCGGCCTGCTGTGTTTACAGGTAAAACTTTAAAGTCTGACCCATCGTAAGCTGCCATTGTTTTTCTTGATTCATTTACTGCTTTTTCTAAAATATCAAATAATATATTAAGATTCCCCGAAGCAAAAGTAAAGAGGCCTTCATCATCGATTACAAATTTAATTGTTTCTGGAATATTCACGACAAATCTGCTCGGCAATACTCCATATTGATACCCCAATTCTTGAAGTGC
>Ga0255394_10003_pt1 | contig 36875 bp, 31 predicted proteins | sample ANMaggSeSYBR01D3_FD_182112 | JGI IMG/M metagenome (GOLD analysis project Ga0255394, IMG submission 182112) | Sediment cell enrichment communities from methane seep in Santa Monica Basin, California, United Staets - ANME aggregate JGI... | ecosystem: Environmental > Aquatic > Marine > Cold seeps >...
GCATTAGCGGACAATAAAGCCGCTATTACGGCTGGCGACATCTCGCCATGGCGTTTGCGCAAGGTCCTGGAAAATGCGGAACGACTCGGCGCAAAGGGCATTCAACCCGTGTGCATGAGTGGAATGCAACCGGCTGTAAAGGGTGTGTTCAACCGTGTGCTGCTTGACGCCCCGTGTTCCGGTTTGGGAACTTTGAGGCGGCATCCTGACATTAAACTAAGAATTCGCCAGGAAGATATTGAGGAATTAGCGGCAATCCAAGCGTCACTGTTGCGCTCCGCTATCGATCTTTGCGAAAATTCAGGGGTAATTGTGTATTCAGTCTGTACCTTTACACAAGAAGAAACAGACGGCATAATTGAACCGATGCTTGAAGAAGCGCCAGTTGACTTAGAAGACGGCCCGGAATGGATGAATAAGTGGAAAATAAAGACAGGCACATACCGAACGAATCCTTCCTCGGACGGATTGGACGGCTTTTTCTTGATAAGACTGCGGAAACGGTCCTGAATCTGATCTTTTTCATGTTTCGTTTCTTTGCATGGTCAATCCGTTGGTCTCTGGCTACGGCGTTCTTTCTGATTGTCATGGCGGCAGCGGGATTGTATGTATTCCATTCATCTGTTAGTGGCGGGAAATATGTGGAAGTGCCGAATATATCACAGATGTCGATAACGCAGGCCTCCTCTGAGCTTGGAAAAGAGGGCCTTATCATGGGTAAGCACACGCCCATGTTCAGCGAACAGATCCCCGAATACCACGTCATTTCTCAAAGGCCGGGGCCGGGGGCGACGGTACGTGCGGGCCGTGAGGTGTTTCCGACGGTCAGCCAGGGAGCCGAGATCCTGTCAACACCGGATTTCACGGGAAAAACATTGAGTGAAATAGAGTCCGGCCCCATTCAGAACATCCGATTCGGCGCAAAAGCCTATATCTACAGTTCCATACCGCGAGACAACATCATCGCGCAGGACCCGCCGCCATCACGCCCGCTGCGGGTAGGTGATGATGTGTGCCTGCTCATCAGCAGAGGCGTCAAGGGCGATTCATTCGCAATGCCGAATCTTGTAGGACGGCCGCTCGAAAACGCTTTGCGTCTGTTAGGCCCCATGAAGGTGCATGCGATTGCAAACCGGGTGGACAACCTGACCGCGCCGGCAAACACAATTCTCGATCAGACGCCCGCGCCCGGCGCCATGTTGCGCGAAGGCGACACCGTTACATACGATATCCGGGCTTCGGGAAGCATCAGCCTGCCCAATGCGCGCAGAAAAATAAATATCGCTTTTGAAGTGCCAAAGAACGGCGCCGCCAGTGACGTGCAAATTGATCTCGTTGATGCGGAAGGCAACCGCCAGACCGTTCTGCCCAGTAAGCATCAGCTTGCCATGGGCGAACGCCCCCGTTATCAGCCAGGCACGATGATCCGGCTGCCGCAAGTCTCGTTTCAAGGTGAACTTACAGTTGAGATATTTGTAAATGGACAGAAGGCGCGGACGTATTTCTACCAGGGAGACGAACCGCCGCAAATAACCGATTATCGAGCTAATGATGAAACACAGGAAGGAAATGACATTGTCTAAAATAAAAATAGCTCCGTCTGTTCTTGCAAGCGATTTCAGCCGTCTTGGCGAAGAAATCAGCGCGGTCGCCGAGGCTGGCGCGGATTGGATCCACCTCGACATTATGGACGGTCATTTCACGCCCAACATCACTTTTGGCCCACCGGTGGTCGCTAAATTGAGGCAGCATTGTTCACTGCCAATGGACGTTCATCTCATGATAACGGACCCCGGCGACTATGTTGAGGACTTCATCAAAGCAGGGGCCGATATCATTACTTTTCATATTGAGGCCTGCATTCACCCTCATCGCCTGATCCGCAGGATACAGGACCTGGGCTGCCAGGCTGGTATCGTGCTTAATCCTGGCACGTCTCCTGATGAGATTGAGTTTCTTGCCGATATAGTCGATCTTGTGCTGCTGATGACCGTGAACCCTGGATTCGGAGGGCAGAAATTCATCCCCGAAATGTTGCGGAAAATCCAGATGGTGCGCGCTATGCTTGGCGAAGAACGCGACCTTGAAGTTGACGGCGGCATCGACGCATCCAACGCGCCATTGGTGATCGAGGCAGGCGCAAATGTACTGGTCGCCGGTTCATCCGTTTATGGCAGCGATTCGTACCTGGAGGCTATTCAGAGTTTAAGGGCCCCGTCATAGGAAAGATATCGCCGGCTCCGGCCAATTCACTGGATTCCATTTGGCCCAGGACCGCCTGGACAATTTTCCAGCGCACTGATGCTGGCTCAAGACTTTCCGGCAACAGCAGTTCCGCTTTGGCCAATTGATTGCCATTGATGGTCACACGCCCCTCGGCAAGCACTGAGCCGGCATCCATTGGCGGCCGCAGCATATCAGGTATATCAGCGGTAATAACCACTTTCGATTTGCACCGCTTGGGTATGGTCAGCCAGATATCTCTGCCCGCGACCAGATTGATTTGTTCTTTTGCGCAATTCTCAACAGGAACGGCCGGTTCAACCTTCGCGCCTTTTGCCATGACACGGACACGCTCACAGTTATCAAATCCATTCTCGAGTATTTTTTTTGCGATTTCAAATCTGCCCTTCTTCGAGTCACACCCCATGACAACGGCAACAATGCGGGTATCGCCTCTCTTGGCCGATGCAGCCAGGCACCATCCCGCCGCTACCGTATAGCCCGTCTTCAGGCCATCGCATTCCTTCATGCGCCACAAAAGCTTGTTCGTGTTCGCTTTCACAAATTTTCCACCGCGAAGGCGAAGCGTCTTCTGATCAACCCAATCCATTATCGCAGGCTGTTTGGTGCAATATACAGCAAGCAGGGCCATGTCGCGCGCGGTAGTCTCGTCCGGTTTTTCTCCGCGATCAGGCGGCAATCCATGCACACTCCGAAACGTCGAAGACTTCATTCCCAGCTCTTTTGCCCTCTTGTTCATGGCCGCAAGATATTTATCCTCACTTCCCCATAAACCCTCAGCAAGCGCCATTGAGGCGTCATTTGCCGAGGCAACGCATATCGCGGCCATCAAATCCTTGACCTTCCACCTCTCGCCTTTTTCAAGATAAATTTGTGTGCCCCCCATGCGCTGCGCATTTGCTGAAACGGTGATGACCTTGTCTAAAGCCCATTCCCCTTTCTCCAGGCCTTCGGCTGCCATCAGCATCAACATGAGCTTTACCATACTTGCCGGAGCGCGGACTTCATCTGCGTTATGTTCAAAAATGACCAGTCCTGAATCCTGGGCCACACATATTGCGCTTGCGCTCCCTCTTTCAACCATCTTGGCGAAATCGGCATAAACCACCCCGAAAAAATTACTTACAACCACAAAAAAAACTAATACCGCTTTCATCAAATCTCCTGCCGCTTTCTTGTCTGTTCCTTAGGTCTTCTTTTTATTGCGTGAATTCTCAGTTAAAACGTCCCGTATGATATCAATAACGGCCTGAATGCTAAAAGGTTTAGTGAGGACAGTCAAAAAATCCTTTTCTTCGGCAAATCCAGGCACGCTGCACATAGCGCAAACCGGTATTCCTGAGTTCTCAGCCAATTTCATCAGCCTGTCATTTTCTTCAACTGAGAAACAGTCCGAGTCATAAATCAAAATACTGCATCGTTGTTTTTCCAGAAACGGTTTTACCTCATCCGCCGTATGGCAAAACAACGTTTGAATCCCTCTGTTATTCATACCAGTCCGCAGCCAGGACAAAAGGTCGCTATCAGGTTCAAGAATGATGCAATCCGTATACGGAAGAGGATGCGGCGCGAATTCGTGATAATGAATTTCCAGTTCATGCGCTCTTGATATGCCCCCGAGAATCCGGTGGACCTTCCAGAAAAACTCGTTCGAATGAAACGGCTTTATCAGGAAATCCAATTCATCCAGCTTTGACGGCAGCCCGTCATACAATGCGGGAGTATCTTTACTTTTTGTTATGAGAACAGGCGCGAATTGTTCCAGCATCATTTCGGAGAAGAGCGCGGTAAAAGCCCTTCCTGATACATCGGCCGCGGTCTCATCAATAATCAAAAGACCGGGAGGATTTTCTCCTGCCACCCTGAGCGCATCATGCGCGCCATGATATAACTCAACTGTTCCCCCCCAATTTGTGAGAAGGGTCGTTAAAGCATCGCAGAACTCCATGTCCTCCCCCACAAGAACAAAACGGCAGCCTTCAACACGCGACCTGTCCGCGGCGTCATAATCTTCATCAAGAAACGCATCAGGCAGCACAAGTGTAAATTTGGAACCTTTACTGCTGCCATGTTCACTGACAAGTTCAATAGAGCCGCCATGCGCTTCGGCGATGCTTTTTGCAATAGAAAGACCTATACCCGCGCCCTCGTACTTTCTTTCAAGTTGATCATCAACCTGAAAAAACTTGCCGAAAATCTTTTCCTGAAATTCTTCTGGAATTCCGATACCGGTATCAGTGACAGCCACGCGGACTGTCTCGCCGGGGATACGATCAACGCTTACGCAAATCTCACCGCCTTCAGGAGTAAACTTGATTGCATTGGACAGCAGATTTGTCAGGATTTGCGCCAAACGCTGCCGATCCCCCCACACATGCGGGAAACCGCCGTGTATTTTGCACTGCAAAGAAAGGCCTTTTTCATTTGCCTGCGGCTCCGCTGAATTCATGCATTCTTCAACCAACTCGCGGATCGACAGCAAGGTATATTTCAAGCGGAATCCGCGGATCTGCATCCTGCTGAATTCAAGCATCTCTTCGATAAGGCGGCCAAGCCTTTCCGCATTACGGGATATCACATCCAACGCGGACTTTTGAACATCGTCCAACTCACCGATATTTCCCGATTCAAACATCTCCACATATCCGCGCACTGTACTCAATGGTGTGCGCAATTCATGCGTGACGTTGGTTAAAAATCCATCTTTCGTCCTGTCCAGTGTCCACAATTCTTCATTGATCGCCTCAAGCTGCGTTGCGCGAATCTCAAGCTGCCTCTGCATTTCTTTCTGTTCGCTGACATCTGTAATAACGATGGAATATTTCGCCCCGTCTTTGCGCGGATCATCAACACTCGCTACACCAGCCATTATGGGAATCAGGTTGTCTTTCGCGGATATCAGGGTGGTATCCATTTGAAGGCGGTCAGGAGTCCCCGCAGCCGCCAACTCAAACAAACCGAGAAGTTTCCCCTTGCCGGCAGTATCCACGAACTTAAAGACATCCTCCTGATACAATTCATTATTGTCCATTTCCACCATTTCACAGAAGCGCTCATTCGCAAAACGCACATTGAAAGATGAATCAAGCGAGGCGAAGCCCTCGTTCATATGCATAAGCAGACTTCTGGTCCGCATCTCGGAGTCGCGCATTTGGCTGGTTTGTTCATCGATACGCTCTTGAAGTTCCACTGCGTATTTTTCCAGATGCCTGGAAAGCTCAACCTGTTCACTGACATCCCGAATCATCGCAACGGTCCCGGCGCGCGCTTCCTTCCTGTCAAAAATGGGTGTGCCATAGATAGCATAATGTTTTTCCTGGCCGTCTATAATGAAATCCACCATATATTTCGAGGCGATATTTTTCTGTCCGCACCCCCAGTTCTCCTTGATGTTTTCATGGGCCAGTTCACTGATCAGATCCTCAATATTGCACCCTATCACCTTCGGTTCAGTCAGTTTGAACATGGACAGAAAACGGGGATTCACCAGGACAATCTTCCCATCGGGACTGGTCAGGATAAAGCCCTCGCCCATATGATCGGTTATGTGCCTGAACCGATCACCAATATCGAGCAACTCCTCCTCCCGATGCATGATGCCGGCAAGTATGGCGAACAACCCGGCAAAAAGTCCCAGGGCCGCCGCCCAGCGGGCATACCCTTCTGCTTCGAACGGGACATCATCCCCAGTTCCCGTAGCGCCTGGCAGCTCGCTTATCGAAACAACACCGCCAACCACAAGCAGGATAACACCAGCAAAAAGCAGCGCCCTTTCTTTGCCGGTGACACGCAGCCGGGCCAGAAAATTACCTACGCCAAATACAGGCAGCGACACGGAAAGCATCAGCAATATTCGGCGGATGGTGGGATCGCTCAACCGCGAAGAGAAAAACACACCGCTCGCGCCAAGCAGAATCAGCACGAGACATACCAGCAGATTCCGGCCGGAAACGGATGTCTTCACTTTGTCCCGTCTATAGTGCAAATTGTAAGGCATTACTGAGTTTCTTTTGAGAAGCTGAAAAGATGTTACTTATTTGAGATGTTTTCTTGCTTCACGGGCAAGAACATCGCATCGTTCATTCATCGGATTGCCGGAGTGTCCTCGCACCCAATGCCATTCGACTTTGTGGTCCTTTATGAGTTCATCCAGTTTTTTCCAGAGGTCAATATTTTTTACAGGACCACCTTTCCTGCGCCAATTATTCCGTTTCCAGTTGACCATCCAGGTCGTGACGCCCTTCTGAAGGTATTGCGAATCCGTATAGAGCATGATCTTGCATGAACGCCGAAGGGCTTCCAGGGCTTTGACGGCCGCGGTCAACTCCATGCGGTTGTTGGTCGTGACGGCCTCACACCCTGAAAGCTCTTTAAGCGTGCCTTTATACTGCATGACAACACCCCAGCCTCCCAGCCCCGGATTAGGTTCACATCCGCCATCCGTATATATAATCACTGTTTCATTATTGCTTACTGCCATCGGTCTATCCTCATGGCGCGTATTTTAACAGAAAACAGGGGGGTATTCCGATAAAAAGGCGGGAATCATTCTTCTTTTGAGGCATTGACTGCGTCAATGATATATGGTTTGAGCTGTTTGGCGGTCTTATGCATCCCGTATTTCGCGGCGATCTGAAGCAACGTCAAGCCGTCATTGTTAAGCGCCCCCGCATCGGCGCCCCGCTTGACAAGAAAATAGGCCATGCTGCCTATCCCCTTCATCGCCGCCGAATGCGCCGGCGTGTTGCCGAATGCATCGCGAGCGTTGATATCCGCGCCAGCAGCCAGCAGAAGTTTCGCGGCTTCTGGCTGCTTACGGAATGCGGCCACATGCAAAGGAGTATAGCCAGTGCGGTCCGCCGCATTGACATCCGCGCCTGAAGCGATCAGATGTTTGACGACTTTGATCCGGCCATATGAAACAGCATAAAACAGCGGCGTTTTATTTAAGTTCGGGCTTCTGGCATCCGTCAGCGCAGGATTGTCCGCCGTCAACTTCACAACCTTTTGCAGATCGCCAGAGCCGGCCGCGTCATGTATGGATTCACCGCAGCCGCATATCAAGCCAGGCAGAACGAAGAAAACCGCCAGTCTGTAATGTTCGAATCTCATAATTATAGAATCACTGTCGCCGCCAACGCGACCCTTTACCCTTAAACACCCATCGTTCCTCAAGTATAACCCGATTGTCAGTGTGAAGAGAAGAGTAAGGACCTTGCAGGCAGCTCCCATAACTCTGAGTTCCATCATCCAGCAAACAGAGAAACGTGCTTTGATGAGGAAAACATTCGGGTTTGTCCAGTTTGAGTTCAAGTTTCCTTGTCCACGTTCCTGACGGCGTGTAATGTATGACCTCCGGTGTAAACGCGCCAAGCACAACACCATCAGAACGCACGGGCGGCGGAATCTGAATCAGCCAGTACCGGGACGACCTCACCACGGTAGGCTGAATAGAGGATATACCGGCCAACGGTTTAATCTCCGTATCTTTTCTGAGGACACGCATTGTCGTTTTAACAGAAGGCCTGACCGTGTTCCTGATAGCAAGCCGCTTGGACGAATCAAGCGCGGCTTCAACGGAAACTTTGAACACCACCCGCGGAAGGGTTTCGTGAACACGGATTTCTTTAGTTATGGTGACTTCCGATTCACTGTCCGTTCGGGAACAAATTATCAGGTTAAGCGGCCCCTGCCGAAGCACTTCCGCATTCTCTTGAGGATATGATATGTCATGGCCGCTTTCCTCCAGTATGGAGGTCTGGATACCGGAAACATAAACCCCTTCCCCACAGGACGAATCAATCATATTTGCGCCGCCAGACAATCCAGCAAAAGTAATGGACATACTTTCGGGGACCACTTCAACACGGACCAGCCCATTATCCATGACAACAGGTTCAGCGGCCGCGAACGCTATAAACGCAATAAGTTCAATCATCACCCAACCCCGGTAATTCCATTTGATTGATTCTCGCATCAAATACGATAACAATCAAGAAATGCTCGCATTATCCGACAATAAACAAACAGGACAATTATTTTTGCCACAGAGAACATGGAGCAGCATAGCCGCAACCAAACCAGGATTTTTTATCACTGAACACACTGATAAGTATCGGAAAAATCAAGCAAAGGATTGTCAGACGCAAAGACATCAAGGCGAAACAAGAACAATCTCTCGCTGAATTATCACTGTTTATCACCGTTCATCTCTGGTTGAATTCTTCTTCCCTTTTCCGTGCATTCAGTGTATTCAGTGGTAAAAATCCCGGTTTGGGTTTGGTTGCGGCCATGCCGCGATGGGCTGTTATATTCCGCGCCGTTGGCTCTGACGGAAACCCCAACGTTGTAACCCGCATCTCGCGCCATACTTGATTATCCCCCCGAAAAAATATTGATAAGTGCGCATATAATAGGGTATAAATGAGCGACTTACTCACTTTATTCCAGGAAGGAATTCGTAGTAAGCTTTGTTTTGTTACCAAAGAGAAACGCATGCTCTGTCAAACGATTACAAATACGAAAGGTTATTTATATCATGCGCGTATTTGAAGACAATAGCTACAGCATAGGGAATACCCCGCTCGTTCGCCTGAGCAAACTGGACAAAGGTTTGAAGGGCAACGTGTTCGGCAAAATCGAGGGCCGCAATCCCAGTTATTCGGTAAAATGCCGAATCGGCGCAAACATGATATGGGCCGCGGAGAAAAGCGGCGAACTGAAACATGGCGGCACCATAGTTGAACCAACCTCAGGCAACACCGGCATTGCCCTGGCATTCGTCTCAGCCGCGCGCGGCTATCGGCTTATGCTTACCATGCCGGATACAATGAGCATTGAACGCCGCCAATTGCTGGCGGCCCTGGGCGCGGAAGTTATTCTCACGCCTGGCGAAAAAGGCATGCCCGGCGCAATAAACGCCGCAGAGGAGATTATCGCGGAAAATCCGCAATACTATATGCCTCAGCAGTTCAAGAATCCGGCAAACCCCGAAATACATTACAAGACAACCGGGCCTGAGATCTGGAATGATCTCGACGGTGAAATTGATGTGCTTGTGGCTGGTGTAGGCACAGGCGGAACGATCACGGGGATATCCCGTTACATCAAACAGCAAAAAGACAAACCAATTGAGAGTGTGGCAGTCGAACCCGCTGAATCGCCGGTCCTCTCAGGCGGCGCGCCAGGCCCGCATAAAATACAGGGTATCGGCGCGGGTTTCATACCCGATATTCTCGACCTGGACCTGGTCGATACAATTGAACAAGTGACAGGCGACGAAGCTTTTGAGACAGCCCGCCGCCTGGCGCGGGAAGAAGGCATACTTGCCGGAATCAGTTGCGGAGCGGCGGCGGCGGTTGCATTGCGCCTGGCGGCCCGCGACGAATATGAAGACAAAAACATAGTTGCGATTCTCCCCGACTCAGGAGAACGGTATTTATCCACCCCGTTATTTTCCGAATAACGGAATAGCGGAAAATCATACACAGAAGGAAGATCTAATGTCATCTAAAGAATATGGACTCGGAACGAGAGCATTGCACGCTGGCCAGGAACCGGACCCAACCACCGGGGCGTGCGCAGTCCCGATTTATCAGACTACATCATTTGCGTTTCAAGATACGGACCATGCCGCGCGCTTGTTCGATTTGCAGGAATTCGGCAATATCTACACGCGCATTATGAATCCGACAAACGACGTGTTTGAAAAGCGCGTCGCGGCACTGGAGGGAGGCGTGGCCGGACTGGCGTTCGCATCTGGAAGCGCAGCCATTACCATTGCCGCCCTGAACATAACAAAATCAGGACAGAACATTGTCTCGGCAAGCACACTATACGGCGGAACATACGCCCTGTTTGAGCATACATTCAAAAATCTGGGGATAGAGGTCCGATTCGTTGATCCGGACGATCCCGGCAATTTCGCGGAAGCAATCGATGAAGACACGCGCTTCCTTTTCACCGAGACAATTGGCAATCCGATCTGCAACGTCGCCGACCTTAAGGGCATCGCCGACGTTGCGCACGCCCACGGCATCCCCTTCATTGTCGATAACACATTCGCCTCACCCATGCTCTGCCGTCCCATCGAGCATGGAGTGGACATAGTCGTTCATTCGGCGACAAAAGTCATCGGCGGCCACGGAAATTCTATCGGCGGAGTGCTGGTTGACAGCGGAAATTTTAACTGGGACAACGGCAAGTTCCCGGAACTGACCGAACCATGCGAAAGTTATCACGGCCTCAAGTTTTATGAAGCCATGAAACCATTGGGCAACATAGCCTACGCAATCAAAGCCAGAGTCACCCTCCTGCGGGACATGGGCCCCTGTCTCTCACCTTTTAATGCGTTTCTGCTGCTCCAGGGGCTGGAGACGCTGCATTTGCGCGTCGAGCGTCATTCAGAAAACGCGCTGAAAGTGGCGCAATTCCTTGAACAGCACAATGCAATTGAATGGGTGTCATATCCCGGATTGCCCAGTCACCCGGATTATGAACTCACAAAGAAATATTTGCCGGACGGACAAGGCGCCGTGCTTACATTTGGAATCAAAGCCGGTTATGCGGCCGCGAAAAAATTCATCGATAAAGTGGAACTTGCAACACATCTGGCCAATGTTCTTGACGCCAGGACACTGGTCATACATCCAGCATCAACAACGCACCGCCAGCTAACCTCCGAACAACAGGAAACCGCCGGTGTTGCGCCCAATATGGTCCGTTTATCAGTAGGACTCGAAGACGCCGCCGACATCATCGAAGATCTGGCGCAAGCCTTGGGATAGCAAGTGTTTTCTCGATCTGATTGTCATTGCATTTGCCTGAGAATTCCTTGACTGGACAGCGATCCCGTGATAACATTGTATATATATTGTCAGCACACCAAGAGCGAGGGCGGTCATGATAAAATATTTGAAAAAACATGGGAACAGCTTGGCCATTGTAATTGAAAAGCCTATACTGGAACTGCTGGGCGCGAATGCTGAAACGCCTTTTGAGATAACAACCGACGGGCAAATCCTTATTCTTTCCCCCAAAAAAGACACCGAAGAACAGGAATCGTTTAAGAATGCGCTTGAGACGGTGAATGCGCGTTATCCCAAAGCGTTGAGAAAACTGGCGGAATAAGCAATGGAACCAAGGTTTCTTAGTTTCTCAGAAATACTGGAAATCCACCAGGATCAAATAGCGTTGCACGGCGGCGAACCAGGCATTCGGGATGTTGAACTGCTCAAGTCTGCGATGGGCATGCCGTCCGCGACTTACGCTGGCGAATTTTTGCACACCGACATCTACGAGATGGCCGCGGCCTATTTATTTCATCTGGCGAAGAACCATCCTTTTGTGGATGGCAACAAACGCGCAGGCGTCGTCGCGGCGCTTGTTTTTCTGATCCTGAACGGACACGAATGCAAAGCGCCTGAAAACGACCTTGTCGAACACGTGATCGCCATCGCTTGCGGAGAACGCGACAAAGCGCAAATCGCCGTTTTTATCCGGCAATGGACAACCCCAATCGCCTGAGCGGGCATGGATCGCGCGAGTTTTTTTTATTGACAACAAATTTGGAGCATTAGCATCGATATGACTGAAGATGGTTCCGCGGGAATTGTTCAATTGAAGACGTTCCGGTTCGCCGATCCGCCCGATGAGATGGAACTTGATTGCGGCAGTAAACTGGGGCCTGTAACCATGGCCTACGAGACATACGGCGAATTGAACAGCGGCAAATCAAACGCCGTGCTCATCCTGCATGCCTTGACGGGCGACGCACACGCAGCCGGATTCAACAAGCCAGACGACCCGGCGCCCGGATGGTGGGACGCAATGATCGGGCCGGGCAAGGCCTTCGATACGAACAAGTATTTTGTCATCTGTTCCAATGTGCTGGGCGGCTGCCGCGGCTCCACGGGGCCTTCCACGATAAATCCGGCCACCGGCAAACCCTATGCCCTGAGTTTTCCATTAGTCACTATTGGCGACATGGCGCATGCGCAATGCCGCCTGCTGGAACATCTGGGCATTGAGACACTCCTCTGTGTTGCGGGCGGTTCCATGGGCGGGATGCAGGTGCTTGAATGGATAACACGCTATCCGGAAAAAGTGCATTCAGCCATATGCATTGCCGCCGCGCCCCACAATAACGCCCAGGCCATAGCCTTTAACACAGTCGGCCGCCACTCAATCCAAGCCGACACCGCCTTTCAAAACGGCAACTACCAGGAAGGCGGTGAAGGCCCCGCACAAGGCCTGTCCATCGCCAGAATGCTGGGACACATCACCTATCTTTCCGACGAAACCATGCGCGAAAAATTCGGACGCGCCCTGCGAAGCGCAAGCGAATACAGCTACGATTTTGAGAGCGAATTTTCCGTCGAAACCTACCTGGACCATCAAGGCGAAAAATTTGTCGGCAGGTTCGACGCCAACAGTTACCTCTACATGACCAAAGCATGCGACTATTTCGATATGACCACGACCTACGGCACTCTCGACTCGGCATTTGCGCGTGTGCAATCACGCGTGCTGATACTCTCCTTCACCTCCGATTGGCTGTACCCCGCCTATCAGTCCCAAGAGATGACCGAATCGCTCATGCGGAACAGAAAAGACGTCTCCTACTGCAACATACAATCCAACTACGGACACGACGCATTCCTGCTCGAAGTCGATGTGCTCCAACGTCTGCTCGGCGGCTTCATTAAGCATAGCCGCCCCGAAGAAAAATGCCAAATAGAAAAAACGCCTGACATACAAGACAAAGCAAACACGCGCCAGGCCCCGCTCTCGCCCAACAGCATATACGACGGCCCCCGTGTCGACTACGATCTTATCGTGGACCTCATCAGACCAGGCAGCCGCGTACTCGACATCGGTTGCGGCGACGGCGAGCTGCTCACCCGTCTTGCACAACAAAAACAAATTGACGGGACCGGCATAGAACTGGACGAACGCAACATAATCCGGTGTGTTGAACGCGGCATATCAGTCATTCAGGCCGACATCGACAAAGGCCTGAGCGCAATCCCCAGCCAAAGCTACGACTACGTCACCCTGAGCATGACACTGCAAGTAATCAAAGAACCAGAATTCGCGATCCGCGAAATGCTCCGCGTAGGCAAAAAATGCATAATCAGTTTCCCCAACTTCGCCTACTGGAAAATACGCGCAATCCTGGCGCTGACAGGCAAAGCGCCCATAACCAGAAACCTCCCATACTCCTGGTACTCAACACCAAACAGAAGCGTACTCAGCGTCAAAGACTTCCGTCAATTCTGCGACAACCACAACATCAGGATCGAACAGGAAATCCCACTGACAAGTTCAGGCAGCGGCCGGGCCGCAAGAATGTTCCCCAATCTCTTCGCCGACGAAGCCGTATACGTGGTAAGCGCGCAAAATGTCAAGAAAAAACAAAGTACCTTTTAGTCTCTTACCAATAAATTTCTGTACAAATTGACAAAGAATTTTCTCACGCCAAGGCGCCAAGACGCAAACCGGAAAAGATAATAAAAAAACAGGGCAAACCAGTTTTTTTTGTCGGCGATTCATCAAGGCAAAATTTTGATATTTTGAAATGTATTTATTGTGTCTTTGCGTCTTAGCGTGAGGCAAATCTTTTTCTTTAATATTGCGATTTTTCAAAAGGGGAATTGCTTTTGATTGCGGCTATGCTGCTCTAAGCCCTTCGTGTCTTCGTGGTAAGATCCTGGTTCCGGCTTGCCGGGTTAGGGGGATACAATTTTGTTTCTTATCCGTGTGATCAGCGCTGAAATTTTTCTTGTTGGTTTACTGTGACGGTGGTATATTGCAACTATGATTGGGACGTGCCTGCATAGCAAAATTGGTGTCACGACGACTGCCACCCTGCTGCGCTACTGTGTCCGGCAATACACCAGCCAAAAGTTCGGACGCTATTTGGAGTGCGGCGGCACGACGCCGCTTTTCTTCGTGCTTTTCGTGCCCTCGCAGTTCAATATTCTTGAATATTTTGACGCTTATGGATGTATACTAACCATTGGATGTTTTGATGTGAGTGAATTAACGAGGACAATATTTTGCTTACCACGGGGTATACTGAATGCACGGAAGTAAATACTGCCAAAATAACCGGGAACTCCGGTTAACCCCTCGGTTATGCTGAAATATGCTGAAAGTAGTTTGTGCAGAACTTGAGAGGGCACTTTTTATGTTGCCAAAATCAGAGATACTCTTTATTGGAGTCATTTTTCTGTTGTCCATCCTATTTGGTTTTCTTGTGGGCTACACAGGCGGTATAGGTTTCATGTTGTATGAGTCATTCGCTGGGCCTGATGATTATGCCGTATATTATGCGATGAAAGCTGGGACAGCAATAGCAGTGATAGATTATAATTCCAAAGGGAAACGAGTTCTCCGAATTAATGAAAATATGCAGGAGGAAATCAATACGGGTGAATTTGAAGACAAATTCCCGATCTGGTCTTACCCAGTGTCGGAACCTACTTACACGGAAGAGATATTTGTTGATGCATACAATGGGAAGATGCGCAGACTACAGAAAATGGCTGAAGAGCACAATATTGATGTTGGAGAATACAAACCTGAGTCTGAGGAAACAGATCAGAATCCCGATCAGCAATAAAGAGTCCAGAATTTTTCGCGTAGGAATAGCCGTTATTTCTTGGTTTTCCGTCTGCAATGAAGAAAGTTTTTCGCGCAGGCGTTTTTTTTGTCACGAACATGCTTGAACAGAAAAGATGAAAGGGGTAAACGGGTGGGTAAACAAGGGCGGTTATGGTGACGGTGGTTATGGTGACGGTCACCTATTAATTGATTGTAACGTCTTTGTTGCAGTGTGTTGCGGCTGTTGTCCCTGTCGAAAAATAGATCCGAGATGATTTTGGACAATATCTTTGTGGTTTGACGTGTTGATTCACAAGTGTTGAGTGTCAGAATTTGAATTGCCGAATGTTGTGCAAGCTCAAATTGGTGGAAGGGGCGGATTTTTTGCTGAATGGATGCAGTTCTCCTGTTGTCACTTTGAGTTTGCTCGGATAGCCGGCCTACGGCGGATCTTTGACCTCGGGTTGTTAAGCGGGTACAGGTACACTCGTTCCTCGCGATACCAGTCCCCGTTTAACAGGCGTTTATGGGGCGTTGCCTGGGGCTTTATATTTCGCGCCGTTGGCGCTAACCCGCACTTTTAATCATGACAAAGCACTACGGGCTTTTGAGGAGACTCCCCGATTTGATGTCATGTTTTGTTTGATCTCATCACAGATGCTGTCTATCATGGATTGGACGTTCATATCGGGTTCCTGGGGGTTTGTGTGTTATTGCCTTGATAAACAATAGTCTACACACTGCCGCAGGGGCCTGATAACACAAATTACTTGTTACGGGGTGCGCAGGCCCGGATCTCCACCCCAAGTACCAGCACCAGCCATTGGAGGGAACATCGTGGCCAGGCAACCCAATATGATTGTAGTGGTATCCGACACATTAAGGACGGCCGAACTCGGCTGTTACGGCAACGCCGAGATGCGGACGCCTTGTATGGACGCATTCGCGGCGGGCGGGACGCGGTTTGCGCGGGCGTTTCCGGAGTCGTTGCCGACGATTCCGGTGCGGCGGGCGTTGCACACGGGACGGCGGGCATATCCGTTCCGCGACTACCGGCCAGTGAAGTGGGACATCGTGTACTTGCCGGGCTGGCAGGCGATGGACAACGAGGAGGACACGCTGGCGGAGAATCTGGCGAAGGCGGGGTATCAGACCGGGTTCGTGACGGATACGTTGCCGTACTTCGCGCCGGGCTTTAACTTTCAGCGGGGATTTTGGCAGTGGGAGTACATCCGCGGGCAGCAACAGGACCGCTGGCGGTCGCCCTTCAGTATGTCCGAGGAACGCCTGGCGCGGTACGGCGACGTGGCGGAGTTCCGCAAGAACCTGCACGGGCTTGTTCCCATGCACCTGGCCAATACGGGCCACGTGCGCCATGAGGAAGACACATCCACGGCGCGCACGTTCCAGTGGGCCATGGACTTCCTGAACGACAACCGGGCGGGACAGCCCTTCTACCTCCTCGTCGACTGTTTCGACCCGCACGAACCGTGGGAAGCGCCGGAGGAATACTACCGGCTCTATGGCGACCCCGATTACGCCGGGCGCCGCATCGTGCATTGTGAATACGGCCCAGCCGAACGCTTCGGGTACACGCGCGACGAGATCGCATACGTCAAGGCCCAATACCGCGGCCTGGTCACGCTCTTCGACACCTGGTTCGGCCGCCTGCTCGGACGTCTCGACACCCTCGGCCTCGCCGACAACACCGCCGTATTCCTCATCAGCGACCACGGCACCAACTTCTGCGACAACCCCCGCAACGTCATCGGAAAACCCCAGGACGCCATGTTCCCCGGCGTCGTGCGCCTCCCCTTCCTGGCGCGTGTGCCGGGAAATCCAGGGAACACCTGCGACGAACTCGTCTATAACCTCGACCTAACGGCCACGCTCTACGACCTGGCCAGCATCCAGCCATCGCAAGACATCGACGGACAAAGCCTCCTGCCACTGTTAGGCGGCGGCGATAGCGGCGGCTGGGCCACGCGCAAATACGCCACCTGCCGATACGGCCACAACCTCTGCTATGTCGACGAGTCCACATGGGTGCTCATGGACATCGACGGCGTACTGCGGGAGGTCTTCGACTTGAAGACGGACCCTGACTGCCAGACGCCACTCCCCGAAGGCCAGATACGCGACCATTTGGCAGCCACCGCCTGGGAACGCCTCCTCCACGACGCGGGCGGCGCATTCCCCGACTACCGCGAACACCGCCAAACCGACGCCATCGGCCAGCGGCCTGTCCGATGACGAAACAGGCGGGAGTTGGGAGTTTCGGGGACACAATACTTAATTAGCATTATTTGTCAATGAAATACTTACGGTGTTCGCGGATTTCACAGATGGGCACGGATTGAATTTGTCCTTCCATATTTATTTCTTATCCGTGTGATCCGCGGTGGAATTTTTCTTTGCTGATTTACTGTGATGGCGGTATATTGAGTCCATGATTGGAGCATTTATACATAGCAAAATTGGTGTCACGACGACTGCGTACCCTGCTGCGTTACAGTGCCAGGCAATACACCCGCCAAAAGTTCGGACGCTATTTGGAGTGCGGCGGCACGACGCCGCTTTTCTTCGTGTTTTTCGTGCCTTCGCGGTTCAATATTCTTAAATATTTTGATGCTTATGGGTGTATACTGCCTATCAGATGTTATGATGCGGGTGAATTAACGAGGACAATATTTTGCTTGCCACGGAGTATACTGAATGCACGGAAGCAGATACTGCCAAAATAACAGGGAGCTGTCCGTGGTTAACTCGGTTAACTTTCGAATTCCTTTGCCTTTGTGGATGTAGCGAATTAGCGAATTGAGGGGAATGCTATGTATTTTGATCTGAACAATGATACAGAGTTAAATGGATTGCTGGATTTTGTTCACGACGCAACATTTCAGTTGGAAGATATTGTCTTTGAAGAAACGCAAAAGACCGTTCTGCTGTGCGTCGAACGCAAAGAATATGTGCGGTTTGAGCCGCGTAAAGTATTAGGATTTAAAAACCCTTGGATTTATCAGCTGAAAAAAATGAAGCTTTCCTTTCTAAATGTTGATTCTTTAAGTGTTGATGATCAAGCTCATATAGGCATGGGAGATATATGTGACTTTGAGTTATTTCCTTCTGAAATTGTCTTGAGAGGAGCAGTGCCGATTAAATTATTTATGAAAACATCTGATTTTAGAGTAGTTTTGGAACGTGATTAAGTTAATCAGGGTTAAGCTGTTGTTGTGCCTTGTCCCTGCCGAAAAATAGATCTGGAGGAATTCTTTCAGTAGTTTCAGGAAATTGATACGGTGATTCGCCGTCACGACCCTTTGTTGAGCTGTACAATGTGCGATGTGGCAGACAAAACGAACTTGTCGGAGTGATTTTTCACCGATTGGATACAGCCGTCCGGGCGTCGTGCCGCCCGAAGAAAAGCGGCGTCATGCCGCCGCACTCCAAATAGCGTCCGAACTTTTGGCTGTCCCTGCCGAAAAATAGACCCGGTTGGATTCTCGACATTCCCTCGTTTATTTTCCCATGTTCTCTTCTTATCCGTGTATTTCGCGTGATCAGTGGTGAATTTTTTCTTGCTGGTCAAGCGCGCCAGCCCATTGCGGACTGCGCAAAGATGGTGTATTATCAAACGAGTTTCCGCCGTATGGCGTTGTCGAAGACTGGGCGGATGCCCAAGAAAAGTAGAAAACCACAGTCTGCCCCTGCTTTACCCGAATTTCTTTGAGGAAATAGAACTATGTGTGACGTTGTACGTAGAAGAAAGAAGCTGGGCGATACGAATATGTTGTCGTTTGTCAATTTGCTTTCACTTTGTTTAGAGACAATTTTCTATGAAGTGGTCTACTACTCTCTCACAAAACTGCCCGATTCTTCGATTTCTGTGCCCCTCGTTTTTTCCCAATCTTTTGCGATCATGTTTTGTTCTGCCGTGTTTTTACGTTATGTAATTGTTGGAATGGTTTGGTCCAGGGGAGCCATTTTATGGCATATACTTTACTCCGACCGATACTTGTTTGTTGTAAGGACTGTATGCGCGGTAATTTGCGGGGTTTCGTTGGCTTGCATGTGGCTCATTGACGTAAGCTTGTTTAATCTTGCTGGTGTATACATAGCCACTATGGTTAGCAGTATGTGTGTTTATGTTCTTTTCTTACAGACCCTTAAAGAACGGTTTGCCTCTGTCAAAAGAACGGGGTGAGCGGCTCACGTGGGATTGCGAGGCCCCGGTGTACAATCACACAGTTTTTCAGTTGGGCAATTCGTTTTGGATCCAGGAACAGACTATTGATTTATGACAAACGGACTGAATGGTAAGCGCACGAGGCGAGGTTGAGTCCAGTCCCCGGACAGTGTATTGTTCAATGCGCAAGGAATGTATGCAACCCTCTTCCTGGAAAGGAAACTCAAATGAAACGGCCTCATCGGAATCCACATCGTATTGTTATCGTCTCTATATTCGCCATTTCACTGATAATTGGAACCATCGCGGCAGCGCAGATGCAAGCGAACGGAATTGTCTTTAACGACAAGAACGGCAATGGCGTTCGCGATGGAAAAGAGAAGGGCGTGGGCAAAGTGCTGGTCACGAACGGCCGCGATGTCGCCGCCACTGATTCCAAAGGCCGGTACACAATACCTGTGGACAATGACACTGTCATCAGCGTCGTCAAACCCAGAGGCTGGCGCACGGCATTGGATAAAAACAACGTCCCGAAGGGCTACTATATCCACAAACTGGCCGGTTCCCCGAAGAGCCGTTACAAAGGCGTTGATCCGACCGGTCCGCTGCCTGAAAGTGTGGACTTCCCCCTCTACCGCCAGAAAGAGTCCGATGAGTTTAAGGCAAACATCATAGGCGACACACAAACGGGACATATCAAAGAAGTAGAGTACATGGCGCACGACGTCGTGGAAGAGCTGATCGGCTCCGACGCCAAATTCTCCGTTATTCTGGGCGATGTCGCCAACAATAATCTTGATATGGAACTTCCCATTGCCGAGGTTTTTGCGGTAACAGGATACCCCACCTACTACGTAGTCGGCAATCATGACAAAAACCTGGATTCACCCGATAACAACAGCTCAACCGAAACCTGGCAGCGTGTTTTCGGCCCGCCAACATACGCCTTTAACTACGGCGAAGCGCTTTTCATCGCCCTGGACAACGTGCACTGGACCGGCAAAGGTTACCACGGCGAATTTGGCGAGGACCAACTGGAATTCATGAAAAACCTGCTGGCGTTCACCCCGGAAGATCATCTCATAGTCGTGATGATGCATATCCCCGTGTCTGAGGCCAAAGATCGCGGCAAATTCTACGAAATCCTGGCAACACGTCCCAACACCCTGTCCTTCTCTGCCCACTGGCACCGGCATATCAATTATTTCCTTGATGAAGAAGACGGATGGCCGGGTGAAAAACCGCACCATCATATCGTGGCGGTCACCGCCTGCGGCTCGTGGTGGGGCGGCGTATTCGATGAAATCGGTTTGCCGCACACAACCATGACCGACGGCGCGCCGAACGGATACATGATTGCGGAATTCGACGACGAGAATTATCAGATGACATTCAAGGCCGCGCGCCAGCCAGCCGGCTACCAGATGCGGATCTGGGCGCCGGAGACAGTCCAAGCCGCCGAAACGGCAAACACCGAGGTTATAGCCAATGTGTTTGACGGTTCGGAAAAGTCGAAGGTTGAAATGAAAGTCGGCGGCAGTGAATGGATACCTATGAAACTCACCGTGCGCCAGGACCCCTTCTACCTCAAGACGAAAAAGATAGATGAGCATTTTGACAACAAGCTCCCCCCAGTTCTCGGCAAGAAAATCGCCAACGCCAGAGACAGTACCCACATTTGGACGGCGCCGCTTCCAGCCGTTCTCAAACCCGGCCTGCACCTGATCAAAGTGCGCGCCACCGATATGTACGGCAAGACATACACGGGCCACCGCACATTCCGCATCGAATAGGAGACATTCACCGCGAACAGAAGAGTTGGCACTGCAAAACAAGGTTGAGAAAGCCAGCGGTGGTAATTGATGACAGGTCAAATTGTCTACACGAGAAACAGGACGAAAACGAAGTCTATGAACGCATCCGCAAACAGACGCATACAGGCCGCCCATGAGGCGCGCCCAAATTTATCGGCCAACCCCAAACCCTTCTGCAGCGCCTCTTGCGCCCCCAGAAAGGCGGACATCCAAGAAAAGCAGAAAACCCGTAGTCTGTCCCTAATTTACGCTAATTTACGCTAATTTACCGCAAACAAAAGCGCGGCCTGATGCAAAAATTGTTAACGGGGAAAACCATGGCGAAAATGCAATCAGAGGACAATAGTTAATGAGTAGAAAACCAGATTATCTCTTTTTTGAATACGAGCTTTGTCGTGTATTAGAAGGCACTCTTGAAAATGCTAAAGCAGACGTTGAAGCCATTCATGCGGACAGATTTCAATATATTAGTGATGAAGAGTTGGCTGAGCACGTCTTTTCTAAACACGAAGTGCTTCCACTTTTGCTCCACACGAATCGAATGGAAATGGAAACACATGAGACGCAAGTTGACGTGCGTTACGACCAAATGAGATATATACGCAACAGAAACAGGCCATGCCTGATTCCTGGCCTACGTGTCACCGTCAGTATCCCTTTTGAAGGTGATGAGACTCTATGGAAATGTCGTCCTAGTAGGTATACGCTAAATCCACCATGCGCGACAATCAAATCTGGACGAGGGGACAATCCAGGACATCTCGAAATTTCTTGGGAAAAACCTTCTGATAGTATTGATGATGGCGCTCAAGCAAAGAAATTAATCGACGACACATTAAAGGAAATAAATGTTCATATGAAGCGCATAAATGATGAAGTTAAAGCCCACAAAAAAAATCTTAAGGTTACCATTAGTTCATGTGTGACTAATCGCCGAGAAAGGCTTGGAAAACATGACAGTATTGCAAAAGTGTTAAATATTCCCCTTAAACGAAATCCCAATGCACCAGATTATAGTCCCTTGCGCATCAAACGAAAAACTATAAAACCCCTTCCGAATTCATCAAAAAGAAACCCAGAGCCCGGAATCCATGAAAAGGACTATGAACATATTCTTAAGGTGATCCGTCATGAAGGCAGGTCTTTTGAGGCGACTCCCAAAACCTTTGCAAAACATGATGAAGAAGAGCTTCGTGACATTATCCTTGCCCACCTAAATGGACACTATGAGGGGCAGGCCACGGGGGAATCTTTTAGAAAGTCAGGAAAAACAGATATAAGAATCGAGGATCAAAATCGAGCCGCTTTCGTGGCTGAATGCAAGGTATGGCGTGGAGAAAGTGAGATTAATAAAGCTCTTGAGCAGTTGCTGGGATATCTCACTTGGCGTGATTGCAAGGCTTCATTGATTGTTTTTAATAAACGAAATGCCAGATTTTCTGAGCTGCGAACAAAATTGCCCGAGGCGATAAGATCGCATCAACTATTTCAAAAGGAGCTGGGCGAACAGGAATTAGGTGAATGGCGTTTTCAAATGCAATCTGCCGAAGATGCAGATCGTAGAGTTGTCGTTCATGTTTTTTTGTTTAACCTATATGTAAGTGACGACAAAGGAGACTAATCATGGCAAAAGGCAAGAATCAGCATGTGGTAAAACATCAGGACGGGTGGGCGGTCAAAGGGGCCGGGAACAGCAAGGCAACGAAGGTTACTAAAACACAAACGGAAGCCATCAAAATCGCGCAGGAAATAGCGAAGAATCAGGAATCTGACACAAAGATCCATGGCATGAACGGTCAGATTCGGGCTGGCAACAGCTATGGAAATGATCCGTGTCCGCCAAAGGATACGAAATGATTTGCGTGCATACCATTTTGCTAAGACCAGCAAAATGGTATGCACGCGAGATTCATTAATGGGGAAAGTGGGCTATGGCAGATGGGCAAAGGCTGCGGTTCGATTCCGCAGGCCCAGGCGTCAGTGGTTGTGGCCATTGATTTGAACTATGTCTACTTCGGTTTATCATCTAAAGAGCCGAGAAAGGAGGCCAATATGAAAAATCAATTGCCAACAATCAACAAAACTGTCGTTTGTCGCATCAGTATTATGGCTAGAATCAAGCGCAATGCAAGTTGCCTTATCATGGCCGCACTGCTGATGTTTGGGCGGGATGGTCTTTCCCCTTCTGCCATAGCTCATTTAAACTCGTAAGGACAGGTTATGAATCATTCATCTTTTCCGCCAAACAGCGAAAAGCATTTGTCCCAAATCCCGGCATTGCAGGTTTTGATGAACCTGGGATTCACCTATCTTCCTCCGTCGGAAGCGTTGGCGGCGCGTGGCGGTAAGGTGGGGAATGTGTTGCTTGAGGGGATCTTGTGGGAAATCCAGCGGAAATCCAAGGACAGACTACGGGTTTCTGACAAAACAACACGCAGATAAGACGCTCCCGTCTGCGATCATGTTCCCGCCCGCGGATCTTCGTCCTCGCTCTGCTTTACACGGTTTATTTTTCAGGGAAAATCGTCTCCAGGAACTTTCGCAATCCATCGGTGTATTTCCTGCCGGAATCCAGCCAGCCTCCATTATGATCGCCTTCAATCTCTAGAAAGGCCTTGGGTTCCGGCGCGAGTTCATAGAGTTCTTTCCCGTGATGGTACGGGATAATGTCGTCATCGGGACTGTGTATGATAAGTATGGGCGCGGAGAAGCTCCCCATCTTTTCCCCGGCATTAAACTTATGCCGCAGGATAAGTTTGACCGGCAGGAACGGGAACACCTCACGCCCGACGTCCACGGCGGAAGTGAATGAGCTCTCCATGATGATCGCGCCGGGAGTCACTTCGGCCGCAAGCTCGGCCACAACCCCGCCGCCAAGTGAACGCCCGAACAGGACTATATTTTCAGGGGCGATTGCCCGATCTTCAGTCAGGTAACGCCAGACCCCGCGGATGTCCGCATAGCAGCGCTTCTCAGAAGATTTGCCGGTGCTTTTTCCGTAACCGCCGTAATCGTAGATCATCACATCAAAACCCATATCGCGAAATACTTTTATGCTGTCAAGGCGATGGCTGATATTTCCGGCGTTGCCATGCGAGAACAAGACGGCCCCTCGCGGATTTTTTACCGGCAGATACCAGCCCGTGGTTTTGTGCTGTCCCACACTCAAAACCACGTCTTCATATTCCCAGGCATAGTCTTCAGGCGTCATGGCAATCTGCTTGCTGGCAGGGAAAATCACCTGCCGCTGGAAGCCGCCCAGTATCCACGCGACAAGAACTGTAAGCAAGACAAGCAGAGTAATAGTCGACATATTTATGTGCCTTCCCCCAAACATGGAAATTCCTTTCATTTTGTATTAGAATAATACATAGATTTCATGTATTATGCATTTATTAACCTAAACTCACACCCATAGGGGAGTCACCATGAGAGAACACAACATACTCTTGGACGCAAAGAAAATGCCCGATGCCTGGTACAACATTATACCGGACCTTCCGGTTCCGATGGCGCCGCCATTGAATCCAGGCACACACGAACCGCTCAATCCCGCCGACCTCGAACCGATCTTTCCCAAAGCGCTGATCGCGCAGGAAATGTCGGGGGAATCCGCGATATCCATCCCCGGCGAGGTTATGGATATATACAATATGTATCGCCCAACACCTCTGCGCCGCGCATACCGCCTGGAAAAGATGCTGGGCACCCCCGCAAAAATCTTCTATAAAAACGAGAGCGTCACGCCTTCAGGCAGCCACAAAATCAATACCGCGGTCCCGCAGGCCTACTACAACAAACAAGAAGGCATAAACGAAATCATCACTGAAACTGGCGCCGGACAATGGGGCACCGCCCTCTCGATTGCATGCGCCATGTTCGACATGAAATGCACGGTCTTTATGGTGCGCGTCAGCTTCGACCAAAAACCCTACCGCAGGACTCTCATGCAGACCTACGGCGGAAACGTGATCTCCAGCCCGAGCACACTTACCGACAGCGGCAAATCATTCCTGGAAAAAGACCCTGACACAACGGGCAGCCTGGGAATGGCCATCTCCGAAGCTATTGAAACAGCGATCAAGAGCGAAGGAAAAGCCAAATACAGTTTGGGCAGCGTATTAAACCACGTTCTGATGCATCAGACAGTTATCGGCCAGGAAGCCAAACTCCAAATGGAACAGGTCGGCGAACAGCCTGACATCGTTATCGGCTGCTGCGGCGGCGGCTCCAACTATGCGGGCTTGGCCTTCCCATTTATTCCAGACAAACTCAAAGGCGGAAGAGACATTGATTTCATCGCTGTCGAGCCGACCGCTTGCCCGACACTTACCCGCGGTTTGTACGCATACGACTTCGGCGACACAGGCCACTTCACGCCGCTGTTGCTGCAATACACACTGGGCCACCAGTTTGTCCCGCCGGGAATCCACGCGGGCGGGCTGCGCTACCATGGCGTCGCACACCAGATCGCTCTCTTGGTAAGAGAAGGCGTCATGCGCGCTGAGGCAGTGCATCAGACCGTTGTATTCGATGCGCTCTCAATGTTCGCCAAAGCCGAAGGCATCCTCGCCGCGCCGGAATCCGGCCACGCGATCCGCACCGCCATCGACGAAGCGCTCAAGTGCAAAGAATCTGGCGAATCAAAGAACATCCTGTTTGGACTCAGTGGGCATGGGTATTTCGACATGAGCGCCTACGAGGCATTCCTCAGCGGCAACCTTGAAGATTACAATCTGGCCCAGGACGTAATTGACGAGGCCGAGGCCGTAATACCCAAAATCAAGATCTAAAAAATAACACATATATACAAAAGGCCTTCCCGGCAGGGAAGGCCTTTTTAGTTTCACCCCAGCGTATTGGGGAAATTCGTGTTTTTCACCCTAGGAAATAGGCGCTTCAGGATACCTTTGAGTGCGCAAGCCATGCGTGCGCTTTTCAGTAGCTTTGCTGCTGAAACGGGAAGCATGGCTTCCCACTATGAAGGCTGTAGCATAGCTACAGTTTCACCGCCGCCCCCATTCCGTTCCCAATCATCCGCAAACCGGTTCAGACGTGCAATAATATCCGCTTCCTCATCATATCGCATTAACTCAGAGCGGAGTTTCGCTACATGAGGCAGATTGCGTAAATAACCACTGTAGTGTTTGCGGAATTCCCGCATACCTCTTTCGGGTCCTTTTACGCCAATAGTAAGATGCAGATGCTTCAGGCACAGCGCAACACGTTCGCGCACGCTTGGCTCCGGCGGCATTTCACCTGTGGCCATAAAATGCTTTGTCTGGGCGAAAATCCACGGATTGGTAATTGCGCCGCGTCCAATCATAACGCCATCGCAGCCAGTCTCGAAGATCCTCTTGACATCCACTGGTTCAACCACGTCACCGTTTCCGATAATGGGGATGCTTACGGTGTTTTTTAACCTCTCAAGCCATGACCAATCAGCCTCACCGCCATGGCCCTGATTGCGTGTGCGGCAGTGGACCGACAAGGCTTGAACGCCCATGTCTTCCAACATCCGGGCGACATCCAGAATGATGATACTCTCTTCATCCCAGCCAAGCCTGGTCTTCACGGTAACAGGAAGCGAAGTCCCGTCAATGACGCTCTTGACGACCCGGCCCAGTTTTTTTATGTCCTTAAGCAGGCCCGCGCCCTCACCGCGCATAGCTACTTTTTTAACCCAGCAGCCGCAATTGACATCAATGAAATCAGGCGCGGCATTCTCAGCAACTTCCGCGGCCCTTTCCATGGAAGTTTCCGCGCTGCCAAAGACCTGCACCGCGATAGGCCGTTCCTCATCACGCACCTGGATTTTGGCAAGGGTTTTCTTTGCATCGCGGATAAGCGCCTCGCAGTTGGCAAACTCGGTGTACAACAGGTCGGCGCCTTGTTCCTTGCAGATCATGCGGAACGAATAATCCGTCACATCTTCCATCGGCGCCAGCGCCAGGGGCTTATCGAGTTCTATCGAACCTATACGCATACATTGATTCCAGCACCGCTAATCACGGCTGTATATCTCACTGCCGCTCTTGCGGAAAGCTTCAGCGCGTTCCTGCATGCCTTCCTGCCTTGCTGCCTCATCACGCACCTGGCGCGTCAGTTCCATTGCGCAGAATTTCGGCCCGCACATGGAACAGAAATGAGCAAGTTTTTCACCCTCCATTGGCAATGTCTCATCATGCAGCGCCCGGGCCTTTTCAGGGTCCAGCGACAAATTAAATTGATCTTCCCACCGGAACTCAAAACGCGCCTTGCTAAGGGCGTTGTCACGCACCTGCGCGGCAGGATGTCCCTTGGCAAGGTCCGCGGCATGGGCCGCGATCCGGTAAGCAACCACGCCTTCGCGCACGTCTTCCCTGTCAGGCAATCCCAAATGTTCTTTCTGAGTCACATAACACAGCATTGCCGTGCCATACCACCCAATCAGCGCGGCGCCTGTTGCCGAGGCCATGTGATCATAGCCAGGAGCGATATCGGTTATTATCGGACCAAGCGTATAAAAAGGCGCCCCATGACACCACTCAATCTGTTTTTCAACATTCTCAAGGATCATATGCAGGGGAACATGCCCGGGACCTTCATTCATAACCTGCACATCGAATTCCCAGGCGCGCTTAGTCAACCCCCCCTGCACTTTCAATTCAGCAAATTGCGCCTCATCATTCGCATCTGCCTGAGAACCAGGGCGCAGACCATCGCCAATCGAAAATGCTACGTCATACGCCGCCATAATCTCACAAATCTCATCCCAATGCGTATACAGAAAATTTTCTTCATGATGTGCAAGACACCATTTCACCATAATGGCCCCGCCCCGGCTGACGATGCCCGTAAGGCGCTTCGCCGTAAGGGGCACAAACGACAGCAGCACACCCGCATGGATTGTCATGTAATCCACACCCTGTTCCGCTTGCTCAATTAACGTGTCACGGAAAATGTCCCATGTCAGATCCTCAGGCGCCCCCCCAGCTTTCTCCAGGGCCTGATAAATGGGCACAGTACCCACCGGCGTGGGCGAATTGCGGATGATCCACTCACGCGTATCATGGATGGGTTCTCCCGTCGACAGATCCATCACCGTGTCCGCGCCCCAGCGGATTGCCCAAACCATTTTCTCGATCTCTTCCGTGATAGAACTGGACAGGGCCGAGTTGCCAAGATTAGCGTTTATTTTCACCAGGAAATTGCGCCCGATGATCATCGGCTCCACTTCCAGGTGGTTTATATTTGCCGGGATGATCGCACGCCCGCTGGCCACTTCATCCCGCACAAATTCCGGCGTAATAATATCCGGGATATTACAGTAACGGCTATCGCCTGGATGTCTTTTACGCAATTCTTCAGGCGTTTCCTGGATGCGCACGTTCTCGCGGATGGCGATATACTCCATCTCCGGCGTGATAATCCCCTGGCGCGCATAATGCATCTGCGTGACCCTGCTGCCCGGTTTTGCACGCAGCACAGTTCGTTTTCCTTCAAAAGTTGTCGTATACCCCGCGCACACGCTCGCGGGTTCATCAACCGCCTCAACATCACCGCGATCAAGGACCCATTGTTCACGGATAGGCGCCAAACCAGCCGTAATGTCTACGGCAACATCCGGATCAGTGTACGGCCCCGATGTGTCATAAACAGTGATTCGCGGATTCTCGATATGTTCTCCGCCGCTGGCCAGCGTTGGACTCTGCTCTATCTCACGCATCGCAACCCGGATGGACGGCGCGGAACCCTCTACGTACACTTTGCGGGAATTGGGAAACGGGACCCGCAGGTCCTTTTCAACTTCAGGAACACTTAACGGGGCCTGTGTTTCAGGCTCGACTGACATCTGGAAAAACCTCCACCGGACCTTCCGAATATGAGGGCCGGCCATTAAAGAAATATCATAAAACAGCACAAACTGGACACACATCTTTATAGTATCATTTGATCGCGTCAAAGGTAAAACCACGACGACACGAATCCGCCCAACACACGAAAAGGGAGATAGATTTTTTCACGCAACGCCGCTACGCCGCAATGTTATGAATTGTTTTCATAACAGAGAAATAATCTCTCTTTTCTTCTCCTTCTGTATTGTGTTTTTGCGTCTTTGCGCCTTTGCGTGAGAAAATTCTTTGCCAATTTGTACAAAAAATTATTGCTATGAGACTATCAATGATATTCATGGCATATTATCTGGAGTAATTTAAGTCTGGAGCAATTTATGTCTGGTTTTTTTAATCGGCAATATATATCCTATAGCTCAAAACCGTGTGCAGTAAGTAAGGAAGATGATGAAAATGACACGATGTGAACGATTGATGGCCACTTTGCGCGGCGAGACCGTAGATCGCCCGGCGGTGTGCTTTTATGAAATTAACGGGTTCTTGCAGGATGGATCCGATCCTGATCCCTTCAACGTCTATAACGATCCATCCTGGAGGCCGTTGCTGGAGCTGGCGCGGAAGCACAGCGATTGCGTCACGCTTAGCAGTGTGCCGTTTTTGAATGAGCCGGATGACCCACAGGATGAACTGCGCACTGAGAAAACATGGGAGGAAAACGGCAGTATTTTCGTCAGAACGGCGCTGCGGACAGATGCCGGGGACCTGACGGCGCTTACCCGGCGCGACAAAGACATCGACACCATTTGGATGCTTGAACATCCTCTCAAAACCGCCGATGATTTGCGCGCCTGGGTCGATTTACCGTATCGCGAGGCCGGCGGCGAGCCGGATGTGAAACACATACATGTTGTCGAAGAGCAAATTGGCGATGCGGGGATAGTGTGCATTGATACGAGTGATCCGCTTTGCAACATCGCGTATTCATTTGGAATGAGCGATCTGCTGTTAGTGGCCTTGATGGAGAATGATCTGATGCATCGCGCGTTGGAGAAGATCGCCTCCACGCTGTTGCCGCGCGTTGAAGCTATAGCGAAGGCCCTGCCTGGCCGGTTGTGGCGCATCTACGGGCCGGAATACGCCGCCCCGCCGTTCATGCCCCCGTATCTGTTTGAAGAGTATGTGACACGCTATGTCACCCCGATGGTGGAGGCCATCCAGAAACACGGCGGATTCGCACGGGTGCATTCCCACGGAAAACTACGGGATATCCTTGATCATATTGCCGCCACCGGGTGTTCCGCGCTGGACCCGATTGAGCCGCCGCCGCAAGGCGATGTGGAATTGTCATATGTCCGTGAAAAATACGGCAAACAGATGGTCCTGTTCGGCAATCTGGAGTTGTCGGATATCGTGAATATGCCGACGGAAGAGTTTAGAGAAAAAATCAAACAGGCGCTCGATGAAGGGACCTCAGGCGAAGGACGGGGATTTGTGCTGATGCCCAGCGCGGCGCCGTCGGGCAGAAAACTCACTGCCCAAACAGTCAATAACTTTGAAGAGATGCTGCGGCAGGCCGGCGCATTGTAGGGAAATATTACAATATCCGGCACAATTGAAATCTTGCGAACCTACAATTTATGGAGCGATCCATGTCAGATATTAAAGACAGATTGAACCGCATCATGAAAATGCAGAGCGGCCTGATGGTTGGCTCTCAATGGCGCAAAGGCGCTGAGGAACTGGCCGAACGCCGCGCGGCGGGCGAGTTCGAGCTGGAGAAGTTCGTGCCTGGCGAGATCATCGAGAACGATTTCGGCTCGTTCTACATTGTGCGCAAGGAATGGCCGTTCGACGCGCGCCAGGGCAACATCTCGCTGGGCGACGCCCTGCTGGCCTTGCCGGAGCACATCGCCCTGTCCGCCAACGACACCGAGCTGGAAGATTTCGATCCGCGGAAGGCCATATTCATGGACACCGAAACCACCGGGCTGGCGGGAGGCTCCGGCACTGTCGCATTCCTGGTGGGCGTCGGCTATTTCGATGAAGACAAATTCAAGCTGGAACAGGTGTTCATGCGCGATTTCGACGAAGAAGAGGCCATGTTGTCGTATCTTGACGGACTGTTCAAAAACAGGGACACCGTCGTGACGTACAACGGCAAAAGCTACGACATCCCATTACTGCGCACACGATTTATCCAGAACCGCATCCCGTTCCGGCTCGACACCGTCCTGCAATACGACCTGCTCCATGCCGCACGCCGGTTCTGGAAACGCCGGCTCGGCGATTGCAGTCTCGGCAACATCGAACGCGAAATTCTAGCCGTGCGCCGGCACGGCGACGTGCCCGGCGCGGAAATACCCATGATATGGCTCAACTACCTGCGCACCCGCGACGCAACGAAGATCAAAGCCGTCTTCTACCACCACGAGATGGACATCCTGTCGCTCGCCGCGCTGACAGGCCGCCTGTCGCAAAACCTGAGCGCCTCCGAAGACGGCGGATTTAAACACCACGAAGACAAACTATCGCACGTCCGCGTCAATTTTATTCAGAAAAAATATCCCCAGGTGCTCGAACACGGACGGCTGCTGCTCGACGAGGAAATCGCATCCGGCCTGCGCCGCGAATGCCTCTATCTGATGGGCATGGCCGCCAAACGCCTTCAGAAATGGTTAGACGCGCAGAAGCTGTGGGACGACCTGCTCCACGAAAATCCCCGCGACATAATTGCGCGTCTCGAACTGGTCAAACTGCACGAGCACCGCACAAAAAACCTGCCCGAAGCCGAACGCATCTGCCAGGAGACAATCACCTGCCTCGAAACACGTCAAAGCCTCAACACCGGCCAATACGGCCGCCAAATCGACGACAACACCTCCAACGAGATCCAGGCCTTCCGCACACGCCTCGCACGCATCCAGCGAAAACTGCGGCGGGGATAAGTGTTGCCAAGGCGCGCGTCAGCACGCGCATACCATTGGGAACGTGCGCTGAAGCGCACCCTAGTGTGCCCGGCATGGGCACAGTCTTGTCATCTGAAAGGAGGTGGCCGGGAAATGTGACGATAACCCGTAGCGAACCGCAAGGCGTAGCCGTGAGGTGAAGCTGAAGGAAGCGGCTAGCAAAGGCACGACCGCAGGAACACGAATCGGCAGTGAGGCCGGGCATGGGCGATGAGCGTCCTAGGGAGCGCGAAATCCAAGTGTCACCGAAAAGACATGTCTGGTAGAGCCGGGCGGCGCGGGCCGAAAGACTGTGCACCTTACCCGGGGAGGTCTCCCGTGGTAACGCATGGGAGAAGTCAGCAGAGGCCATAGTAGTGAAGATGGCTGGTGAAAGTCAGCCGGAGCGAAGGGCTGAAGAGCCACGAAACAGGTTAGCGAACAAACTCCGCGGGTAGTCAATGGGTAGGCCGAAATACAGGACGCGGTCCTGATGTGAATGTCAACTCCGGATGGATCTCCGGAAAGTGGCGTTGCATGGCATGCCGGGCAATCCGCGGGCGAAAGGACGTGAATGAAGACGCTGAATGAAGGATTGATGGAGAGGATGCTGGAGCCGAAGAACTTGAGCGCGGCATGGAAGGCAGTCAAGTCGAACCGTGGCGCGGCGGGTATCGACGGCATCAGCATCGAGGAGTTCGAGGAGCATATCCGTCCGCACTGGGATACGGTGCGGGCGAAGGTTCTGGACGGACGCTATAAACCTGCGCCGGTCAAACGGGTGTATATCCCGAAGAGCAACGGAGCGGAACGCCCCCTTGGCATCCCCACCGTGCTCGACCGCGTATTGCAACAGGCGGTCGTGTTGACGTTGCAACCGCATTTTGAACCGCTGTTCAGCGCGCACAGCTACGGGTTTCGTCCCGGACGCAGCGCGCACGACGCGGTCAAAGCGGCACAACAGCACATCGCCGAAGGCAACGACTGGGTGGTGGACATTGACCTGAAATCGTTTTTCGACGAGGTCAACCACGACATCCTGATGTACCGTGTCGCGCAAGTGATACGGGACAAGCGGATGCTCAAACTGATTGGGCGTTTCCTGCGTGCCGGGGTCTTGGAAGATGGCGAAGTAACACGGTCGGCATGCGGTGTGCCGCAAGGCGGGCCGCTCTCACCGCTGCTTTCCAATATCTACCTTGACGCGCTCGATAAAGAGCTGGAGACGCGCGGGCTGCCGTTCTGCCGCTACGCGGACGACTGCAACATCTACGTTGGGAGCCGCAAGGCCGCCCAGCGGGTGTTCGCATCAATTACGACGTGGATAGAAAAACATCTCAAAATCCCCGTCAACCGCGACAAAAGCGGCAACGGACGGCCATGGGACCGCCAATTCCTGGGCTACCAGCCCACCGAAGACGGCCAACTCAAACCCGCGCCCAAATCGCTGGAGAAGTTCAAGGACAGAGTCCGCGAACACTTCAGCGGACTCAAAAGCCGGACAAGCAAACGACTGCGCGACGAATGGCTGCGTTACATACGCGGCTGGTGCAACTACTACGCGCTGGCTAACGAACGTTACTGGCGCAAAGGCATCAGCGGCTGGACGCGTCGCCACATCCGCAAATGCTTCTGGCTTCGCTGGCACGGCCCCAAAGGCCGACGGCGCAACCTGCTCAAACTTGGAGTGCGCCCCTGGCGGCTCAAGAGATGTCCACTGTACGGAGCATCGTGGCCCATGTCAAAACACCCCGTCATGAACACCGCGCTCGACAACCAGACCCTTAAACGCTACGGATTCCTCACTCCGCAAGACTTTGCGCCAAGCTAATGGCGCCGGACTCAACCGCCGTATGCGGAAAACCGCACGTACGGTGGTGTGGGAGGGGGCGGTAACCAGTCCGCCCCCGACCCGATCATTTGCGAGACGCTCATCTGGACTCCGCAAGCTCGCTTCCGCGCCGGGCTTTGAGGTGGGACATTGCCGAACACCGCGATCTAACTTCAGTAGGGTGCGCTTCAGCGCACGAAATGCTTATATGCCGCAATCCAGTAAAACACCCTCGGCCCGTCAAATGATTTTTGATTCACAAGCGATAGAGGGATTGACCCGTTTACATTTCTTTTACAAACCTTTTGCAGCCGTTTTACGCATATATGAATAGATCGTGCTATCTTACAACTGAGACGTGGATGGCTTGAATACAAAGGAAAGGGGCGGCGTCATGAAACGTAAATGGAAATGGGCGGGTGTGAGTCTGTGTATATTTGCCTCTGCTCTGATTGTGAGTTTGTTGTGTCTTTTCGTATTCATGAAAACAGAAACAATAACCAGAAGTTACCCTTCGCGTTATATGCCGTTTGCGCCACCACTACTACCGCCTCTGGAACCTGGCGAAATTGATATATTTGGCGAAGATCCTGCGCAATGGAAACCTGCATCAATAAGCGAAGATGATTTCCGTGAACTTTTCGATGACGATGAAGTCTTTTCTCTATTGGGATCCGCAACAGTGGACGATTTGCTTGAACGTTTCCGAGAACCCGCCGAATATTATTACAGAGATTTTAAATATGCACATCAGCACCTCCCCGATTGGTTCTGTATGGGGTATTCAGGCGGTGTGGTTTTTCATATAGTGTATGGGGAGATTATGCAGATTGATATCACAAAAGCCGGGTATTTTTATAAGGGGAATATTCAAGTAGGTTCCACTTTGGATGATGTTTACTCAGTGTTTGGGCCGCCTAAAGAAATATCTGATATGAGTAAAGCCAAATGGGTGCGAAGGGATGAATTCTATCTAGAACAATCCCCTGCAACTGGGAACATGATAACAAGCAGGAACTTTAAACAATACTGCCTTGCCCAGCAGAACGTTTGTCTCACTTTTAACAATGACATCGTTGTGAAGATGTCTTTCTTTCGTTCAGGACAACGGGAGTGGTCGTTTCAGGGCAGGACGGTTACCTTTGCTGACACGTCAAAGAGTTTCAGGTATAGATGGAGTCAAGGGAAAGAATGCAAGAGAAGACTGGAGCGCTTGGGATTTGTATTGAAAATGTATGCAGAGGAGTCACATGGCAATATTTTTCCTCCTCTTTCGTCCGAACCAGGTTGTTTTATGTTTGAAGCCGATGAGCTTTTTCTCAAGTTTCTAAAGGATGGCGATGTCTTTCACTGCCCCAATATTGAAATCGAAAAAGCCGATGCATTGTCAGATGATTATGCCCCGGCTCCGGACAGCAGCTACTGGTATTTGGGCTATTCTATGATAAATGACCGTGAAGCTATCGCGTTTCTGGCAGCGTACAACGATCAGTTGGAAAAACAACTGCCGCTAAAGGAAGAACTTCCTATTCCGTATCGTGCGCTATCGGGAACGACGGGCGGCAATCTGCGACAATTGCGAGAAGGTGTTGAACGCTTTTATATTTACGATATTGGAAATCCGGGGGACGGCTCTGGCATACAAGCTTGTATTCCTATCCTTATCGAACGACCTGCCAACCATGGCGGTGACGGCGGGCATGTTTTGTTTATGGATGGCCATGTGGAATGGCTGCCGTATCCGGGGCCGTTCCCGATGACAGCGGCGTTTATCGAGGGGCTGATCGCGGTGGAGGAAAAATGGGAGATGAAAGGGGCGGAGTCATGAAGCGCAGTGTTGGAACATCCCCCTAAATCCCCCTTGGAAGGGGGACTTGAAAAGGCCTCCGCAGATTTGCCGTAGGAGGAAAGCTTCCGCTGTCTTGTGGAGCCGACATGCGCAAGGCACATATGGTTATAATCCGTAATAATGCAACAGAACGCGGCGAATCGCGGCATGCTTGATTGACAAAATGTGATATACCTTATATATTTAGTACTGATATGTTTGGCTTTGGTTGTTGGGGACACGGATGTTCGTGTCGTGCGAAGGGACAGGATTTCGCAATTGTTTATGTGATTTCGCTTTGTGTTAGAGGGCTAGGGATTTCGGGTTGGGGAATGTTTATGAGTGAGGATAGCGCACTTCGGAAAAGCCTCAAAGAACTCGATTGTTTTGCTCCGCTGGATGACGCCGCTCTTGGTCTTCTTGAAGAAAAGATGCGTATTCGGTCTTACATCGAAGGCGATGTAATTTGTGAGGAGAATGATCCGGGCGACTGGATGTTTATTGTGTCTTCTGGAAAGGTGCGGGTCCTTAAAGAACAGACTGACACTGCCCCGATCCAAGTGGCGGTGCTTGAACAAGGCGATTTTGGCGGGATACAGAGCCTGTTCGAGAAACGGACGCGGTCGGCCACGTTGCTGGCCGGGACGGATGTGAAACTGTGGGTGCTGAGCCACCGCGCGTTTCGGCGCTTGATCGAAGAGCACAGCGGCATGGCCATGGCGATGATGGCGTTCATGAGCAAACGCATGCGCAAAGATTCGAGCAACCTCGCCATGACTTTGCAGTATGTCGGGGACTCGCAGTTGGCAAAAATATATGAGCGCTGCACGCCGCGCGAACGCCTGATCCTGGACGCAATCGTCGCAAAGATCATGGCGGCGGAATCCCTTGAAATGGTCATGGATTTCCTGTTTGATTCACTGCGCAGGTTCAGCCCGTGCAACCGATTGAGTCTGGCTTTTCTGGAAGAGAACGGCCAGCGTGTCGTGTCGCACTGGCTGCGGGCCGACTATGAACCATTGCTGCTGGATAATTCGTATGCCGCCGATTTGAAAGGTTCTTCGCTGGAGGAGGTCTTGCGCAGCCAGCAGCCGCGTGTCATTGACGATATTGCGGAGTATGCGCGCGAACATCCGGACAGCGTCACGCCGCCGCTGCTTGCGCGGGAAGGCATACGGTCCACTATGGCCTGCCCCCTGATTGTGGAAGACAGACCGGTCGGTTTTCTGTTCCGTGGCGCGGTTGAGCCTGGCGCTTACGATGAACACCAGGTGCTGCTGCATCTGGCCATCGCGGATCGTCTGAGCCAGGCGGTGGAAAAGGCCTACCGTATCGAACAGCTCACCGCGGCCAATCAGGCTTATTTCGAAATGCTTGGTTTCGTCAGCCACGAGTTGAAGAGTCCCATTGCGTCCATTGTCATGAACGCCGATGTGCTCCTCGGCGGGTTTCTGGGCGAGTTGCAGCCTGAGCAACGCAATCTCCTGGAGCGCATGGTGTATAAATCGCGTTATCTGCTAGACCTGATAGGCGAATACCTGAACCTGGCGCGCCTCGAATCGAGTAATAGCGAACCCGATATGCGG
>Ga0255394_10007_pt1 | contig 30261 bp, 26 predicted proteins | sample ANMaggSeSYBR01D3_FD_182112 | JGI IMG/M metagenome (GOLD analysis project Ga0255394, IMG submission 182112) | Sediment cell enrichment communities from methane seep in Santa Monica Basin, California, United Staets - ANME aggregate JGI... | ecosystem: Environmental > Aquatic > Marine > Cold seeps >...
GCTTGCCGACTTGCAGAACACCCTTGCCTGGAAATTCAGCATGAGGATTATCCAGCTTCTTTTCATCCAAGCGAACAGCGTTTTGCTGGATCAAGCGCTTGGCTTGACTTCGGCTATCTATTAGTCCGCTTTTCTCCAGGACATCCAGGACAGTTTGGCCGGATTGCAGTTTGTAATCTGCCATTGTTTCCGGCTGGCCTTGCTCCTGGAATACCCGGACAAATTCAGCTTCCGCTTTCTCAGCTGCAGGTTGGCCGTGGTAAATCGATACGATTTCCCGGGCAAGGCTCATCTTTGCTTCTTTAGGATGCAGGTCTCCTTGGGACAGGCGGGACTCCAGCTCAAAAATTTCGTTTGGTGTCCACCGGGTCACCAGTCTGGCGTAAATTCCCATTGCTTTATCAGGAATGCTCATTATTTTTCCGTACATATCTTTGGGATCACCCGTGATCGGGATGTGGTTTCCGAGAGATTTGCTCATCCGGATTTCCCCATCCGTGCCGGGGAGGATGGACATGGTAATGCCGATATTTGGTTTTTTTCCCAGAGCGCCCATTAATTTCCGGGAAGCAGTTACTATATTAAACAGCTGATCAGTGCCTCCCACCTGCACATCCGTATCCAGTATATAAGCATCATATCCCTGCATCAGGGCGTAAAAGAATTCGTGGATGTAAATGGCTTCGTTATTGCTGAATCTCTTGGCAAAATTATCCCGGCTGAGAAACTGCTGGACGGTGAAATTTGAGCTCAACCTGATCACGTCTTCGAAAGTAAGCTTCGATAGCCAATCAGCATTGTATTTGATGGTGGTTTTCTTGGGATCGAGGATTTTATAGGATTGTTCCGCATATGTGTTTGCGTTTTGGGCAACTTCCTGGGGAGAGAGATGGGGGCGGAGTTTGTCTTTGTCTGACGGATCTCCGATCAGCGATGTGAAATTGCCGATGACAAACATGACATCATGACCAAGTTCCTGGAATTGGCTTAACTTTCTCATGGTTACGGTATGACCGAGATGCAGATCAGGCGCGGTGGGGTCATACCCGCAATAAACCCGAAGTGGGCGATTTTCTTTTTCAGCTTCCAACAGCCGTTCCTTTAATTCTGTAGCCATGGCCCCCTTGAGCCTCTCGTCACCATAATCAGCGCCTTGTATTAAGTAATCTACTTGTTCATCGATGGTCATTTTTCTGTTGCTTGCCATGAGTTTCTCCCATTTATTCCTGGTCTTTACATAATAACACGCCCCCGTTAGGGAGGGCGTGTGGAGAAGCACTGATCTGTTTTATGGGTCAGCGCTTCTAGAGTCTATAATAGTCCAGGACCTGATTGTGATTATTTTTCAGGGTCATAAGTTTGATTATATCAAATAATAATAGGATGCAGGTTCCTTTAAAGTACCTGCATCCTTTATTTTAAGTTCTTACTTTTAATCCAAATGTCGCTTCTTCCCCTTCAAAGCTGGCACTTCCGCTGAACATGCCTTTTTCGGGGTCACCTTCACTCATTTCTAATGTAAGAGTCTCTTCCATGATGTAGTCTCGATGGGTTTCAATAGCGTTTTGAAGGGTCGGCGTAGCCTGGTAAACAAGGGAAATCCGGTCAGAAATATCAAAATCCGCTTGTTTTCGGAAATCCTGGATGCGGCGGATGATTTCCCGCGCGAGTCCTTCGTCCCGTAATTCCGCACTGATTTCGGTGTCAATGGCAACGGTAAGTAATTTGCTGTCCACAGTGGATAAACCTTCGGCCGCTTCAGTGCGGATAAGGACTTCTCCTGCGGTGAGCAGGATTTGTTTCCCCTCCAGTTCCAGGGGTATGTTTTTGCCTTCATTCACCAGGTTGACAATCTCATCCGGATTCTGTTCAGATAAAGCGGCTTGAACTTTTGGGAAATCCGCCCCGTACTTTGGCCCCAGGGCACGATTATCAGGAAGCACCTTATAGGCCAGAAGAGATTTTGCATCCTGAACAAATGAGAGGTCTTTAACATTTAGCTCGTCCTGGACGATTTCAATCAGTTCTTCGTCAAGTTCTGCTCGACCTTCTTTGACGTGAACAAGCACCTGAGCAAGGGGCTGCCGGACTTTGATCCCTACATTGCTTCGGGCGCTTAGTCCCTGGCTGGCGGTTTCCCGGGCTAATTTCATTTGATTGATCAACTTTTGATCGATGGCATTTTGATCTGCTTTAGGCCAGAGTGTATGGTGGATACTCTGGTGGGCATCCGGGTATACTGACCTGACAAGGTTCTGGTAAATTTGCTCGGTAAGGAAAGGAATCACCGGAGCCAGCGAGCGGATCATCTTTACCAGGACGTGCCAGAGCGTTTCGTAGGCAGTGTTTTTGTCCTGATCCGTTTCGGTTTTCCAATATCGCCTCCGGGAACGGCGGACATACCAATTGCTCAGATCATCCAGGAGGGACTCAAATCCCAGGGTAGCATTAAACGCGTTTGAGTTTTCCATATCCGATGTGACCTGTTCTACTGTCTGGTTTAAACGGCCCAGGATCCAGCGATCCAGCGGATTTTGGGTTTTTGGTGTAGGTCCTTCAGGATAATCCGGGTTAAAATCCTTTAATCCGGGGGACCAACCGTCAATTTCAGCATAGGTAGTAAAAAAGGAATAGACATTCCAGAATGGAATGATGAACCGGCGGCGGGTCTCCTCCGCACGGTGGTAACCAAATAACAGGTTGTTTTCTGGTTTATGCGCGCTGTACAGCCAGCGCATAACATCCACGCCCATTTTATCCGCAGCTTCATTGAACTCTATTGAATTTCCTGAGGATTTGTGCATTTCCCGGCCATCTTCTGCATGCAGGCTGGCGTAGCTGAAATTCTCCAGGAAAGGAGGTGAGTTATCCAGTACAGTTCCCATGGCAAGTAAACTGTAGAACCAGTTCCTGAATTGTCCCGGAAATGATTCGCTGATCCAGTGAGCGGGGTACCACTTCTCCCAGAATTCTGGATCAGTCCGGAAACTCAAGGTTGAAAACGGCACAATGCCCGCATCCAGCCAGGGGTTGCCCACATCGGGAATGCGAGTCATCTTTCCACCACATTTGTCACAGGCCAACACTACCCCATCAATAAATGGGCGGTGAGGTGTATGCCCTTTGAGGGCGTCAAATCCCTCGATGGCTCTTTCTTCCAATTCTTCTTCATTGCCAATCACGTGGAAATGATCACAATCCTCGCATACCCAGATCGGCAAGGCTAATCCCCAGTAGCGTTTTTTGGAAATCATCCAGTCATGCATATTTCGCAACCAATCCAATTCGCGGGCGTGTCCAAAATCAGGGATCCAGCGGATTTGATCCACCACATCCATGATCTGATAGCGCAGGCTGGACTCCTTCTCTTCTGCTGTGAGCTTTTCCCGGTCTTTCTCGTAGTTCTCTCCCATGCTGATGAACCATTCATCTACCAGGCGGAAAACGAGTTCGGTTTTACAGCGCCAACAGGTGGGGTAGCGGTGAGTGTAGGGTTCTACATGGTAAAGAACCCCCTTTTCTTCCAGGTTCTCAAAAATTTCATCCGTCACTTCTGAAACGTGTTTGCCAGTGATCCAGTCAAAGCCGTCGATAAAATATCCTTCCTCAGTCAAGGGAGCAATCCGCGGCAGGGAATATTCAAACGAGAGCTGGAAGTCTTCCGCTCCGCACCCTGGCGCTATATGGACGATCCCTGTACCTTCTTCTTCTCCTACTTCCTCCCACAGAATCACCTGATGAGACTCAACGGCGCTTTTCTCTATGCCTTCCTGAAGCTCTTTTAGTTCAGTGACACCGCCGGAGGACTGTGCTGCTGGTAGATCATCGAAAGGACCATCATAGGTCCACCCTTCCATCTCTGCCCCTTTAATTTCACCCAGGATTTTGTACTCGCCCCGGAGAATAGACGCAGTTCCTTTAGAGAGGTAAACAATGTGATTCTCTCCATCTGTCCCAGGTAGGGTTACCTGGGCTTTCAAGTAAGTAAGTTCAGGCCCGACTGCAGCCGCAACATTCGAGGTTAAAGTCCAGGGGGTTGTGGTCCAAACCAGCAAGGATTCATTTGGCCGATCGCGAAGAGGGAACCGCAGTGTTACAGAGCGGTGAGTGAGCTCCGCATAGCCATCGGTGACAATTTCATGCTGGCTGATTGCTGTTGCGCAGCGGGGGCACCAGGGCATCACGTCTGCTCCCCGGTACAGCCAGCCTTTCTCCCAGGTTTTCTTCAGGAAAGTCCAAATCATGTAATTGTTTTCAGTGGAGAATGTGAAGTAGCTGCCCCCAAGCTCCTGGAGTCCCAATCGCCCGACAATTCGCTCCACTGTATCAGTCACAGGTCCTTGTGGTCCGGGAACTGTGATTTCCTGCAGAGGATCTTCCAGTAATTTGTCCGCCAGATCCCGGAGAAAATCAGGCTGGTTCCAGTCCATCCAATAACCCAACCGGATGGATTGCTCCGTCTGTACGGCGGCGTATCGCAAAACCCTGGCTTTGCACTCCCGGACAAATTTTGCTAGACCGTAACCTTCAATATCCTTTTTGGATTTAAACCCTTTTTCCTTTTCAACTTCTACTTCTACCCATAATCCCTGGCAGTCAAATCCATTTTGATAGCGGAGTTCGCGGCCATTCATAGCCCAGTAACGGTTAAAAAGATCCTTATAGGTTCGTCCCCAGCCGTGATGGACTCCCATGGGGTTATTGGCTGTAATTGGACCATCGATAAATGACCAGGGCGGTTTGCCTTTGCGAAGGGATCTTAAACTGTTAAAAGCATCAATCTCATCCCAAAACTTAAGGGTTTGATGCTCCAGCTGGATAAAATCGACTTCATTGGGCGCTTTTTTGATAGCCATCCTTCCTCCTGAATAAAAAAACTCTCATCCCTGTCGGGACGAGAGTATCAACTCACGCGGTACCACCCGTATTCCCACTGATTAGCGGGCACTTAGCGAGGACTCTCAGATAGTTATGGCGGATATTGCCGAACCTGCGATTCAGCCTCGCACCCTGGTAACGGGGGTGAACCCGGATCCCTTAATTGCCAAAGGGGTTCAGTTCTCAGCTCCGAAAGGATTTTCAGATTGTCGTTTCTGACCCGGCTTCCACCGTTTCCGGGCTCGCTGGCAGATCCAGACAGCCTTACTCGTTTTCATCTCTGCTTTTATTGATATGTTGCGCTGATTATGCCATAAACCAATAAGTCGGTCAACGGTCGAGAACTTTTTGATGGATGAATTCAGTCCCACAGGATTAGCTGGAAGCAGCTTCCGGGGACGGAGTTGAGGCATCTCCATTAACAGACGCAAACCGTTCCGCGGCTTTTAGATGCAATCCGGCGAAGGTACTGGCAGATAAGAGCAAGATGATCCCGCAGGCATACCAAACCCAGTTAGGGTTGTAATTATCCATAATCAGTCCAGCTGCCAGGGGGCCGATGGCCATGGGAATTGTCCAGCTAAATCCAAATACTGCCATGTATCTTCCCCTCATATCTTCCGGCGATAATTTGGCAACAATTGCCTGACCGGTTGGGGTGACCAGCATTTCCGCAATGGTGATGATTACCATTGCGATGATAAAGAGCCAGAAGGTTGAAACATAGCCATACATTGAGAATCCAACAGCGTAGATAACCATGCCCCAGCCCATAATTTTCAAGGGAGCGAAACGTTTGACCCGCCTGGTGATCCAGAATTGGAACAGCACTACCATACCTGCGTTCAAGCTCAGCAGAAGGCCGTAGCCCCGGTCAGGGATCCCGTGTACATCTCTTAAGAAGACTGGCAAACTGGTGTTCATCTGCATATATGCCAGAGCCATCAGCAGGGACCCTAAAATAAAGACCATGTACACCCGGTCTTTGACAACTTTGAAATATCCAGCGAGAATTTCCAGGAAAGTTTCTTCTTGTCTTTGTTCTTCACTGGTTCCGGGTTTTGCAATGGGTTTGGTTTCTGGAACAAAGATGAAGATAATCACAGCGGTGATAAAGCTGGTGATGACGTCAATGATAAATAGCAGCGTATAACCTTTGGTTGCCAGTAATCCACCGATCGCGGGTCCGAGAACAACAGCCAGGTTTGCCGCCACTCGCAGGATCCCAAAACCATCTGCCCGTTTATCCTCCGGCAGCACATCAGCGATCATGGCCTGGTGGGCTGGGCCAGCTATGTTCCCAAATAAACCGACAATAGAACCTGCAAAATAAATAAAGTTGAGTGTAGGCGCAAAAGCCAACATTAGAGAACTTCCTGCGCTGACCACCAAGCCGAAAATTATGATGATTTTTCGACCAAATTTATCTGTCAGTGCTCCCCCAATCAAGCTTCCGAAGACACTGGTCATCGCAAAGATAGTAAACAGCACACCTACTTCAGTCATGCCGACGGAATATTTTGAGGTGATATACAAACCGAAAAAGGGAAATATCAGCATCCCGCCCAGTTGATCAATGAACCTCGCGAGGATGATTAACCAAAAGGTCCGGGAGTATTCTTGGGAAAGTGTTTTTAACTTATTGAGCATTTTTCTCCTGAAGACTGTCTAACTTGGGCAGGAAACCACGGCTTGCATTGTAGCATGGAAATTAATTATGTCAATACACATATTAGAAATATTTATATCTTGATTAATAAAATCAAGATATTAGCAAAAAACCATAAAAAAGCTTAGATGTCCAGCAAAAAACGGGGTCAAAAGCAGCTGAAATTTCAAAAAAATTGGGCTTGACAATAAATTAGATTAGTCTAAAATATAATTTAGGATAACAAAAAGAATGGAGCGAAAATGCGCAAACGACTATCTGATACCGTAGAAGATTATTTAAAGATGATCTATAAATTATCTGCTGATACAGAACGGGTTGGTACCGGGCAGATTGCTGAAGCCCTGGAAGTTAGCCCGGCTTCAGTAACGGATATGTTTCAACGTCTTGCCAATGAAAATCCCCCGCTGCTTGACTATATCAAACACCAGGGAGTGAAATTAACAAACGAGGGAAGAAAAATTGCCCTGGAAATTCTTCGACACCACAGGCTGCTTGAACTCTTTCTTCATGAAGTGCTGGGTTATTCCTGGGATCAGGTTCATGCAGAAGCTGATCGTCTGGAACACGTGATTTCGGAAAATTTCGAAGAGCGGGTTGCAGTAGTTCTGGGAGATCCCCAACGGGGATTGCATGGTGAACCTATACCAAACAGGAATTTAGAGATGCCTGATCATCCTACGTCCTATCTGCATGATATGCGTCCTGAGCAGAGAGGCGTGATTCATTCGGTCAGTGATGATGATCCAGGCTTCCTTCGTTTTCTGAAAGCTCAAGGATTAGTGCCGGGAGCGGAATTTTCTGTGGTGGATTTTTCTCCATACGATAACAATCTCCGTTTGCAGGTAAATGGGCAGGATCAGGAAATTGTGCTGGGAGCCAGTGTGACCGCCCAGATAAAAGTGGAGATTAAAAATGCAAGTTGATTTGATTGTGGAAATGCAGGACCTTTAAAGGAGTTTATATATGATTGATCCATTGATCGCTTTATTAATTGGTATTGGTGTCTTGTTTGCATCCGCGCTAATTTTTTGGCCGGATTCCGGTTTGTTGTGGCGTTTACAGAAACGTCGCGAATTAACTGATAAAGTATTAATTGAAGATACTTTAAAATTCATTTTTAAATGCGATAGAAACCAAAAATCAGCCACGTTGGAGAGCCTGGCGGGAGTTCTCTCAACCAGCCAGGGACGGGCTTCGGAAATCCTTGCCATAACTCAGGCCAAAGGGCTGCTGGAGATGAGCGGCAAGCGCTTTAGTCTGACACCAGCAGGAAGAAATACCGCTATCCAGATCGTTCGGGCGCACCGTCTATGGGAACGGTACCTGGCGGATACAACTGGTTTTGGAGAAACAGATTGGCACCAACAGGCAGAAAGGCTGGAACATAAATTGTCCGTTGAGGATATTGAGCGATTATCGGCAAGCCTTGGGCATCCAACTCATGACCCTCACGGCGATCCAATTCCTACTTCAAAAGGAGACCTGGTTTCACATGGGGGTTTACCCCTATCGGATTTGCCAGTTCAAACCTCAGCCAGGATCGTTCATATAGAAGATGAACCGGAGTTAATTTATGTCCAGATTATCGCGGAAGATCTTCACCCTAACATGATTGTGGAGGTAGATGAAACTACCCCTGACAGGATACGTTTCTGGAGTGAGGACCAGGAACATGTTCTCGCCCCGATCGTCGCGGCAAATATCTCTGTAGTACCGCTGGTTGAAGAAAACCACGTCCAAGATATTCAGGGAATCCCCTTGGATACTCTGCTGGTTGGAGAGAAGGGCAGAGTCACGGCTATCTCTCCCCTGAGCAGGGGCGTAGAACGCAGGCGGTTGTTTGACCTGGGAATTATCCCGGGCACCGAGGTAGGGGTAGAAATGGTCAATCCCGGCGGGGATCCCACAGCTTACCACATAAGAGGATCCGTGATTGCTTTGAGAAGCTCTCAGGCAAGATTGATCAAGGTAGACCCCATCACTGAAGAAGAGCAGGAAATTAGTCAATAACATCCCCGGCGTGAATTCGTTTCCGGGAAAGGGTTAAGAGAAGTATGGAAAAAGATTTGAATAAAACGAACCAGGTTGAGATCAGTGAATCCCAGGCCCAGGCGGGTTGTGCCTCGTGTCCGGCACACAACGCAGCAAATTTACAAAAACTGGGTGTTGATATGGAAAACTGGGATTTTGTTGTGGCTCTCGCAGGGAATCCCAATACAGGGAAAAGCACGGTTTTTAATGCCCTGACAGGTCTTCATCAGCATACCGGGAACTGGCCTGGAAAAACTGTTACCCGGGCTGAAGGTGGATTTGATTATGGAGAAAATCGCTATAAACTTGTTGACCTGCCAGGAACTTATTCCTTGTTGGCAACCAGCCTGGATGAAGAAATCGCCCGCGATTTTATTTTGTTTGGTCAGCCTGATGTCACAGTTGTGGTGGTGGATGCTGCTCGTTTGGAAAGAAATCTAAACCTGGTTCTTCAGGTGCTTGAGATTACCAATCGGGTTGTGATTTGTTTAAACCTGGTGGATGAGGCTGAGAGGCACAATATTTCCGTTGATGACCGGCGTCTCGCACGGGATCTTGGTGTGCCGGTAGTGCCAACTATTGCCCGCTACGATGAGGGGCTGGAAGAGCTGCTGGCAGCAATCAGCGAGGTTGCCTCTGGTAAAACCCAGGCGACTCCTTACCACGTCAAGTACACTCATCCCAAACTGGATCAGGCGGTATCCAAGCTTGTCTCGCAAATCAAAGAGGCATTTCCTCAGGTTCCCAACACCCGGTGGGTAGCACTGCGGCTGCTGGATGGAGATGAAAGGATTATCCAGGCTGTGGAAAAAGGAGATCTGGGAGAATTGACCTATACCGTTGAAAACCTGGATGGACTTGGTGTGGATACTGTGGCACTTAAAAGTGGATTCCGCCAGTAACTGCGAAATCGGATTAATAATTATTTATAGTTTGAAACTAATAAAATAAGACAGGTGAAATATGAACTCTAGTTATGAAAAAATAATCAAATCAGCCCGGGATCTTCGCTGGGATATCGGAGGAGATTTTCATGAAAAAATCATGGAATCTCTTTACACAGATGCTTCCCGCATTGCGGATAGAGCAGTCACTCACCCCGGGGATACACCTCGTTTTGACCTGGACCGGACAATAGATCGCCTGGTTACCAGCCGTATTTGGGGTTTTCCTTTGATGGTGCTATTGTTAACCGCGGTATTCTGGTTGACGATCAGTGGGGCAAATGTCCCTTCAGGTTTGCTTTATTCTCTCCTGATTGATACCGTCCACCCCTTCCTAAAAAGTATCTTTGCTACTCTTGGTATCCCCTGGTGGATTGACGGTGTATTGTTGGACGGCGCCTATCTGGCTACCGCCTGGGTGGTGGCAGTCATGCTTCCTCCCATGGCTATCTTTTTCCCCCTGTTTACCCTGTTGGAAGACTTCGGATATCTACCGCGGGTTGCCTTTAATCTGGATCACATTTTCAGGAAAGCCGGAGCCCATGGTAAACAGGCTCTGAGCATGACTATGGGATTTGGATGCAATGCTGCCGGAGTGATATCGACCAGGATCATCGACAGTCCCAGGGAAAGATTAATTGCCATCATCACTAACAACTTTGCTCTCTGTAATGGGCGCTGGCCTACTCAAATCCTGATCGCCACAATCTTTATCGGCGCACTGGCTCCAGCCCACCTTAGCGGATTAATCTCGGCGCTTGCTGTAGTCAGTATTGCCCTGCTGGGAGTTTTGTTGACTTTTGTGGTTTCCTGGGCATTGTCAAGGACGGTGCTGAAAGGAGAAGTCTCCACATTTAACCTGGAACTTCCTCCTTACCGTCCACCCCGCATACTGCAGACCCTGTATACTTCGGTCATTGACCGTACCCTGGTAGTTCTCTGGCGGGCAGTTATTTTTGCCCTTCCGGCGGGTGTAGTCCTCTGGGTTTCAGCCAATCTTCTGATTAACGGAGTGAGTATTGCTGAATACTTAGTGAATTTTCTTAATCCATTTGGTTTATTGCTTGGCCTTAATGGCGTAATTTTAGTGGCGTACATTGTTGCTATCCCTGCCAATGAGATTGTAATACCGACAATTCTCATGCTCACAGTAATGGTATCCGGGGTGACAGGTGTTGGTGAAGGCTCGGGAGTGATGTTTGAACTTGAATCCGGTCTGCAAACCCTGGAACTTCTGACCAGGGGAGGATGGACATTATTAACCGGTATCAACTTGATGTTATTCAGCCTGGTTCACAATCCCTGCAGCACAACAATCTATACCATTTATAAAGAAACCGGCAGCATTAAATGGACCACCGTTGCCTCCTTGCTGCCTGTTGTAATGGGTATTGTGATTGTTTTCTTTACGGCACAGATCTGGCGTTTATTCACAGGTTGATGGTCAGCTGGGACATTAGAATAAAGTGATGTCAAATTAATGGAGAAACATTATGAATGAATTTGCGATAACCATCGATGGATTGGAAAAGTATTACGGATCATTTAAGGCACTTCACGGGGTTGACCTAAAAGTCAAGAGGGGAGAAATCCTGGGATTCCTGGGTCCGAATGGGGCCGGAAAAACCACTACCATCCGCTGCATGCTGGATTTGATCCACCCGCAAGGCGGTACGATCAGTGTGCTAGGGCTGAACCCGCAGGCAGAGCCTGAAGCGATAAAAGCGCGCGTCGGTTATCTGCCCGGCGAACTGCACCTGGACGAGAATATGACCGCCCAGCAGATTTTCCGTTATTTCAATCGCCTGCGCGGCAATCGTTCAAACTGGGACTACATCGAAGAATTGTCCGACCGCCTCAAGCTGGAACTCAAGACCCCAATAAAAAACTTTTCGCATGGTAATAAGCAAAAGGTTGGTGTCGTGCAGGCGCTGATGCACCGTCCCGAGCTGGTGCTGCTAGATGAGCCCACCGGCGGCCTTGATCCGCTTATGCAGCAGGAAGTTCTGCGCATGCTGGCTGAAGCTCAGGGTAATGGGGCCACGGTCTTCTTTTCCTCGCATATCATCAGCGAAGTGCAGGCTGTCGCCGACCGGGTCGCCGTTATCCGGGAGGGCAAGATCGTCGAAGTGGCCGAGACCGCTTCGTTACTCCACCGCTCCATGCGCCAGGTGCGTATCCGTTTCCAGCAGCCCACCGAGGCTGAAGAACTCTATAAACTTCCGGGGGTTGAGCTGATTGCCAAAGACGATGGCCTGGGCGTATTACTGCAGGTCGAAGGTGATATGGATGCCCTGATCAAGACCCTGGCAAAATACCCGGTCAACGATTTCGAGACCGAGCGCACCAGCTTGGAAGAGATTTTCCTTGCTTATTATAAAGGGGAGGAGGACAAATAAGATGTTTACTGTTATTCGTTATTCCTTACGCAGCTCACGTGGTGCGATCATTGGTTGGGGGATTGGCTTGGCCGCCCTGGCGATTATGATGGGTTCTTTTTTCGATATGATGGTTGGAAGTAATGAAATGATGGATGTGATGAATGCATACGCAGTAACGATGCCAGAATTTGCAGAGATATTCAATTTTAGCGCTATGAATACCCCGATCGGCTGGCTGGATGTCGAGTACTTCTCCTTTGTGCCCTTGATCATTGGTTTGTTTGCTACCGGGGCGGGCGCCAGTCTGCTGGCCCGTGACGAAGAGGGCGGCACCCTCGACCTGATTCTGGCCCACCCTGTCAGCCGCACGACTCTTTTCTGGGGTCGTTTCCTGACCACTACCCTGGTAACCATCATCCTGCTGTTGATCTCCTGGGCTTCGCTGCTGCTGTCTATGACCTGGTCAGAGAATTTCACCATTCCAGCCTTGGATCTGCTGCTGCCATTCACCTCCCTGTTTGCTATCTTGATGTTCTTCATGACCCTAGCCTTGCTCTTAAGTATGCTGCTGCCAGCCCGCAGAATGGCCAGCATGCTCGCGGCAATGCTGCTGGTTGCCAGTTTCTTTATCACCCTCATGTCAGGGGTTGTCGACCAACTGGAACGAGCTGCTGATTTCTCGCCATTATTCTACCTGGAGACGGCCACGGCCATCGAGGATGGCCTCAACTTGACCTGGTTTGGCGTTTTCATCGCCATTGACCTGGTCCTGGCCTTGATTTCCTGGCAGATGTTCCAGCGCCGGGACGTCCGTGTCGGTGGAGAAGGTACCTGGCGTTTTCTAAAGCGTAATTTACGGGTAGCGGGGGAAGGTGGGTAGAAGTTGAAGGAAATCATTTCTTCCAAGAAATGAAGTAGGTCTTCCAATTGAAGCAGCTAAACTATTGTTAATGAAAAAGAGAAGCCGGAAAACGGCTTCTCTTTTTATTATCATGGGCAATGACTACGATTAATCTAAGGCATCATACCCGGGGCCGTCAGTGAAGTAATCTTCATTAAGTTGGATTGCAGGCGTGAGATCAATAACTTCGCCCTTACCAAGAACACGGGTATGTTTCAGCACGTGGGTAACGCCATTAACATCTTCTGATTCATGTTCTTCATTGCAGCCTTCGGTTCCTGCAGGCATGTTTATCCGCTCATCACCACCTGCTTCATAATCAGAGGGAACTTCATCTTCTACGTAAATGGCGTCGTAGGGACATTCAGGAATGCACGCACCGCAGTCGATGCAGGTGTCTGGATCGATGTAATATGTGGGCCATTCTTCCATTGGCGATCCGGGCACTATGCATTCCACAGGACAGGATTCAACACAACTGGCGTCATACATGCAGAACGAGGTGATTACATGGGTCATAAAAACTCCTCCAAAATTAGCTTGATTGATAAAAATTATTTCCAACTGCTGTATAATTAGCTCTCTAGCTTCGAATTGTAGTCCCCGATTTTTTCTTTGTCAAGAAAGAACACAACCCCGGAAACTCTCTTCTTGGAAAGAGGTTACATTCTTCATGAAAAAGAACGCTATCCCTCCTGCAGCACCATACTTGATTGTACCGATCGGCATAGCAGCTGTTTCCACGGCATCGCTTTTTATCCGCTTTGCCCAGGAATATGCGCCGTCGATTACGATTGCTGCTTTCAGGATGGGTTTGGCGGCTCTGCTTCTTTTCCCCTATACGATTGTCAAACACAAAAATGAGTTGCGAGCCTTATCTATAAAAGCCCTTGGATTTACATTGCTGGCTGGATTTTTATTGGCTGTTCATTTTGCTTCCTGGATCACTTCTCTTGAATATACTTCCGTGGCTAGTTCTGTTGTCCTTGTTACTACAACCCCTTTGTGGGTTGCTTTGATGGCGCCAGTTTTCCTGGGCGAAAAATCACCCCGGCTTGCCATATTTGGCATGATCATGGCTTTGATTGGTGGCATCGTTATTGCGGGCAGTGATGTCTGTTCCTGGACTCCAGCAGGTATTACCTGCCATTTCCAAGAGGGTTTATCGGGATCTCAAAACTTATTAGGAGATCTCCTGGCAATATTGGGCGCTATCTCCGGGGCCGCATATTTCTTGATAGGCAGACATCTGCGGCGAAAAATATCTTTAACGCCGTATGTATTCCTTGTTTACAGCGCTTCTGCACTGTTCCTGGTGATCGCTATGTTTTTTATGGTAGGTGCTCCTCCTCTATTTCCAACCAAGGTATATGGTTGGTTGATCTTACTGGCTGTTATCCCTCAGCTTCTAGGGCATTCTATATTTAATTGGTCGCTGAAATATTTGCCTGCAGGCTATGTGTCTGTAAGCCTGCTCGGAGAACCGATTGGGTCTACTATTTTGGCTTATATTTTTCTCAATGAGACACCGCCGGCAGTAAAAACAATTGGTGCTATACTTATTTTAGCTGGTATTGGACTGGCTTCTTTTAGCCAGAAATCTCAACCCAGCGATTAATACACGTAGGAGAACCTGTGTCGAATAGACAGGACCCCCGTAACGTAAAAGATATACTAGATGCCCTGACGCAGCAAGGTAAACCCTTCCAGGGTATCTGGAACCGTCTCAGAAATTACAGCTGGGATATCGGCGGCATCCTTTTGCTTGCTTTCTCCATCATGACATTGATTGCCACCATATTTCCCGGTCTGGTAGCTGGCTCCGCATTATTAAGATGGACAAATATTATTCGATTGGGTTTAGGATGGGGGAGTGTGTTTGTTGTCCTCTCCGGCATAGTCCTGGGAATCTGGATGTTAAAACAGCAGGTAGGTGAACCTTACTCGGTTTTATGGGTGAGGATTTTTGCCCTGGAAGGCGCAATTTTCTGCTTGATTATGTTATTTACGGTCTTTGGGGGGCATTCCCTGACCCGGGCCCGGGAAGGATTGGATGGCGGGCTGGTAGGCTGGGGTTTGGTGGAAGCCTTTTCCAGCCTGATTGGTCTGGTTTGGACCGGGATACTGGCTTTTTTGGGCGCAGTAATGGGCAGCATTGTGGGATTGGGTTTGACGGATAGGCTGCGGCAGCAAATAGCTGAAATTCAGGGTCATCCCACGATTGTTGAATTAAAACACGCAGATCTGGATCAACCCTCCCAGCAAGAGAAGGGATCTCCAGGAAAGGAAAAGCCTGTACCTGAGAAACGGAAACAGCGAATACCAGCGGAATTCCGTAAACAATTTAAGGTTGAATCCAGAGAAGATAAGCCGCAAAAATCACCTCCCCGGAATAAGCATCTGCCCAGTCTTGACCTGCTGTCTTCCGGAAAGGTTTCGAAGCCGAATCAGCGTCATATTAATATGTCCGCAGGATTAATTGAGAAGACACTGGCGGAATTTGGCATTCCTTCCCAGGTAGTTGGATTTCAGGTGGGTCCTACAGTGACCCAATTTGCAGTGAAACCTGGATATTTAAATGGAACAGATGATGATGCTGATGAAGAAAGGAAAAGGGTTCGAGTATCAAGAATAACATCCCTTAAGAAAGATCTGGCGCTTGCCCTATCTGCCAAGCAGCTGCGTATTGAAGCGCCGGTTCCGGGAAGATCCTATATAGGAATTGAAGTACCCAACGAAAAATCCTCCCTGGTTTATCTCCGGTCAATAATTGAGTCAGACGCATTTTATAAGCTGGATTCCCCCCTGGCAATTGCCCTGGGAAGTGATGTTTCTGGAGAACCAGTCGTGGCGGACTTAGCCAGTATGCCGCATCTGTTAATTGCAGGGACAACCGGATCGGGGAAGTCGGTCTGCATCACTTCCCTGACCACCTGCCTGGTGATGAACAACACACCAGAACAGCTCAAGTTAGTGATGATTGATCCAAAAATGGTTGAGCTGGTTCGGTTTAATGGTCTTCCTCATTTATATGGTCAAGTAGAGACCAATCTGGAGCGGATTCTGGGGGTGCTGCAGTGGGTGGTTGCGGAGATGGATAGACGATACCAGGTTCTGGATGAAACACGATCCAGAAATATTGATACCTACAACAACAAAGTAAGTCGGAAGAAGGGCGGGGAAATTTTACCCCGCATTGTGGTGATGATTGATGAACTGGCTGACCTGATGATGATGGCTCCTGCGCAGACGGAGTTCAGTCTTGTCCGCTTAGCCCAGATGGCAAGAGCGACCGGAATTCACCTGGTGGTTGCGACTCAACGACCAAGTACCGATGTGGTTACAGGATTGATCAAAGCGAATTTCCCGGCCCGGATGTCCTTCGCAGTAGCTTCCTCGGTAGATTCTCGGGTAGTCCTGGATATGAACGGAGCAGAGTCGCTGTTGGGGAACGGCGATATGCTGTTTTTACCGCCGGAAGCTCCCGCTCCTATCCGAACTCAGGGATGCATTGTAACTCCGGAAGAATTGGATCGGGTCATTAAAGCCTGGAAAGAAATTTCTGGTATTGAACCGGAAGAGCTCAGCCTTCCACCCTGGGAGAAGGTTCTCCAAGAGCAGGCAGAGCTGGACGAATATGATGATCTTATTAAGGATGCTTTTAAAATCGTCCGCAATTCTCAGAGAGCGTCAACTTCTTTAATTCAACGTAAATTGCGTATCGGGTATCCCCGTGCTGCCAGATTGATGGACGAATTATCATCCCTGGGGTACGTTGGTCCTTCTAAAGGAAGCGGGATAGAACGGGAAGTATTTATTGCTCCAGACGAGGAATTCGGGGATAAACTCTAGCGGGGGAAAATCAACCAGAATCCAGGACTCATTCCAGGAAAAAGGATAACTTATGCCTACAGGTTTTAATTTGGGGCCAATCACCATTCACTATTATGGAATAATAATTGTCCTGGGGATTTTGCTTGCACTGGTTATCGTATCCAGAGAAGCAGCCAGGAGAGGTAAAACTCTGGATTTTCTGGTTGACGCGATTCCCTGGATATTCCTGGGCGGTGTAATCGGAGCCAGAATATGGCATATTCTTACCCCTCCCCAATCCATGGTGAATCACGGAATTACCACCAGCTATTATCTCACTCACCTTAATGAAGCTATTGCAATCTGGAAAGGCGGGGCAGGGATCATTGGTTCTGTAATGGGTGGAATAATCGCATTGAGTATTGTTGCCAGGAAAAAAGGGGAAACAATTTCTGTTTGGCTTGATATTATTGCTCCTGGACTCGCGCTTGCACAAGCCGTTGGACGTTGGGGAAATTTCATCAATCAGGAAGTATATGGACTTCCTTCGGATCTGCCCTGGGCAATCACTATTGAGCCGCTGCATCGCCTGCCAGGTTACGAATCTGTGGCTTCCTATCACCCCTTGTTTTTGTATGAGGCAATCTTGAGCCTTTTAAACATGGCTTTTCTGCTGTGGGTGGGCAGGAAATATAAAGATCAAATAAAATCGGGAAGCATATTTCTAATCTATCTTATCTTCTATGGATTGGGAAGAGTTGGTTTGGAATTTCTCCGACTGGACATCTCTTCCTTCAGGGGAATCAACATTAACCAAGCAGTCATGGCAGTTGTGGTAATTGTGGCCGGAGTATTATTCATAATCCGCCAAAAGAGAAAACCCGGTGAGCCTTTAATTCAATGATCATTACCAAGAATCTCAGTAAGAATTTTAAAGACGTAAAAGCAGTAAACCAGGTAAACCTCCAGGTAAGGGGAGGTGAAGTCCTGGCACTTCTGGGTCCAAATGGGGCAGGGAAAACCACTACTGTCCGAATGCTGACTACCGTACTCCGTCCCAGCAGTGGAACTGCACATGTAGCAGGGTATGATGTGATTTCTGATGCCGGAAAGGTGCGATCGGCTGTTGGTGTATTAACCGAGGATCACGGCTTGTATGACAGGATGTATATTCTGGAATACCTGGATTTTTTCGGTCAGATTTATGGTATGTCAGCAAAAAAACGGGAAAGGCGGATTCATTATTTACTGGACAAGTTTGATTTATTGGATGCTGTTGATCGCAGGATAGGACAGTATTCTAAAGGGATGAGACAGAAATTGTCCCTGGCCCGGTCGCTGCTTCATTCTCCGCCGGTTTTATTATTGGATGAACCTACTTCAGCAATGGATCCTGCCAGCGCTCGGTTGGTTAGAAACGCTATTAAATCGCTTCGGTCAGAAGACCGGGCTATTATTGTCTGTACTCACAATCTTGTTGAGGCTGAAGAATTAGCGGATAAAATTGCTATCATCCGCTCTGGAAAGATCATTGCCAGTGGAACCTACGAGGAATTAAAGCAGCAGCTGTTAGGCCTGGGTGAATTTCATATTCAATTGGACGAGAACCTGGATAGCCGCATCCTGCCGCTTCCTTCCGGAGTAGAAATTACTGAAAAAGGAACAGATTGGTTCCATTATCAGGTAACTGATCCGAAAGAGATCAATCCTCTCCTGATTCAAAATCTAGTATCGGCAGGATTCGCAGTCGTTCGAGTGGAAGAGATCAAGCGCAGCCTGGAATCTGTATATCTTCAGGCAGTTAACCAGACGCCAATAGAGGAGATTAACCATGTGGATTAATCTTCAAAAGGCGATGATTATCACCCGGCGTGAGGTTCGAGATCAATTCCGTGATTGGCGAATCATTGCCCCCATCATTATTCTGACGGTCTTTTTTCCCGGATTGATGAATTTTACCGCCCAGCAATCAGTTGATTTTGTAGCAAAATATGGTGCCCCGATCATTGCTGACCGCCTGATACCGTTTCTGCTGATGGTGGTGGGTTTCTTCCCGATCTCGGTTTCTCTGGTAATTGCTTTGGAAAGTTTTGTGGGGGAAAAAGAGAGGAGAAGCATTGAACCACTGCTCAGCAGTCCATTGTCGGATGTCCAACTTTACCTGGGAAAGTTGATGGCTGTAATGTTTCCCCCACTAATTGCCAGCTATTTGGCTATTAGTGTTTACCTGATCGGGGTATACCGGCAGGTAGGATGGGTACCTGACGCAACCCTGTTAATCCAGGTGGTTGCTCTGGCCACGGTTCAATCCTTGGTGATGGTTAGCGGCGCAGTAGTCATTTCATCTCAAACGACTTCTGTCCGGGCTGCAAATCTCCTGGCGTCATTTATTATCATCCCTATGGCGCTGCTTCTGGTAGGCGAGAGTATGATTATGTTCTGGGCGAGATATCATGTTCTCTGGTACGCAATTCTTGGGCAAGCGCTTGTAGCCGGGTTATTGATCCGAACCGGGATAGCTCACTTTAACCGGGAAGAGTTATTGGGCAGAGAACTGGATACTTTAAACCTGCAGTGGGCCTGGCAGGTGTTTAAGTCTGCATTTATCGGTGTGCCGGGTCCCTTCCGGGCATGGTGGCGTATGAATGTCTGGGGTACGCTGAAATCACTGAAATGGTCCATTCTGCTCGCGCTTATATTTACTCTTGGCGGTGCTCTGATCGGCAGCACCCAGGCAGAGGTCTTTTCAATCCCGGCGGATTTGCTGGATTGGGAGAATCTTGAAGAAGGATTGGTTACCGGGATAGAAGAAATCGGTCCCATCCGCTTCTTCTCAATTCAGGGTGCAGGTACAATCTTATTTCATAACTTGCGAGCTATAACACTGGCTAGTTTAATGGGAATTTTTTCCTTTGGTGTGTTAGGAATTATTGCCTTGGTTTTCCCGTTCAGTATTATTGGTTATTTCACTGCGATTTCAGGCCAAACCGGATTGTCTCCTTGGAAATTTCTGATTGGTTTTGTGATTCCCCATGGGATCTTTGAAGTTCCAGCAATTGTTCTTGCTGGGGCTTTGATAATTCGCCTGGGATTGATACTGGTCACTCCGAACGAGGAATATACGATTGGAGAAGCCTGGGTAAGGACTCTTGCCGATTGGGCACGTATTATGTTATTGGTTGTTTTTCCACTGCTGCTGGCAGCTGCATTTTTTGAGGTGTATATAACACCCCTGGTTGCCCTGAACATTTTCAGTCGATGAAATTAATTCGGCTGTTATAACAAGGAGATCTATATGGCCAAGCTAATATTCCTGGGTACAGCCAGCGCTGTCGCTTTTGAAGGGCATGAAAATTCTTACCTGGTTATCCAGGGGGAGCAGTCATCCATCCTGGTGGATTGTGCGTCAAATCCAATCCTTAGGTTAAAGAAGGCAGGAATTCATTTTGAAGACCTGAGTGATTTGATCATTACTCATTTCCATGCGGATCATGTCTCAGGACTACCAAATTTATTGATGGACATGTGGCTTCTGGGAAGAAAAAAAGAGTTCAGGATTTATGGATCTCAGCATACAATTTCCAGAGCAGAAAAAATGTTGGACTTATTTGATTTGGGTGATTGGCAGAACATGTACCCGGTCTCTTTTCACACACTGCTTGAGGAAGAATTGACATTAGTATTGGAGAATCAAGATTTCAGGATTCACTCATCTCCCGGGGATCACCTGATACCCACTATTGGACTACGGATTGAAAGTACAAAGGACAAGTTTTGCGCTGCATATTCCAGTGATACCAATCCCCATCCCAATATAGTTCATCTGGCAGCCGGAGCAGACCTATTAATTCACGAAGCTGGAGGTCCTCATGAAGGACATTCCACGCCTGCACAAGCTGGAGAGATTGCATCCCAGGCCAAGGTTGGCAAACTTTATCTGATTCATTATTCATTTTATGGCGAAAAAACAGCTGAATCGATCACTGCGGAAGCAAAAAGAACCTTCCCCGGAGAGGTAATCCTGGCTGAAGATTTTATGGAAATTGATTTTGCAAAATGAAATGATTCTGATTACCAGCCCTGGATATAAGGCTCCCATTCCTGGTATATGTTTAGATATTTCCGGAAAAGATATACAGCAGATCCCGGTGGTTGTTGGGGTTTTTTTCGCAATTTTAAACCGGAATGCTTCAGTGTATATCCCCCTTTCTGATGATTACAGGCAGCACAAGCGGTAACCAGATTTGACCAATTGGATTTTCCACCCAAGTGCTGAGGAAGAACATGATCCACGGTAAGGTTCTTGGCAAGCTGACCGCAGTATTGACATCTAAACTGATCCCGCCTGAAAATTTCACGTTTGGATAATTTTACACAGGGCCTGGGCCGTTTTATTACGTGGTGTAAGCGGATGATTGAAGGTTTGGGGAATGTTTTAGATACCGTTCGTACTATACCGCGCCCGTCCATCACCAGGTTGGCCTTACCGATCAGGATTAATCCCATCGCCCGCCGAGTTGTGCAAATATTGATAGGAGCATAATTGCCGTTTAGAACAAGAACTGGCTCATTCATCTTGGTTTCACCTTCGAAGATTATAGCATGTACTTTCCCGCCAGATCAATGTTTTTCCTCATCTGAAGCCAATTTCCCCTGAGTGCATTGTATCGACACAGGCACAGTGTATGGAATAATAATTGGTACGGTGGAATTTGTACGGTAAAATGGGGTAATTATTTCGGAATGGAGGATATATTGAAAAAATATCTCAAAGCGTATGCTTTTTTGCTGCCCATATCATTTTCGATAGTTATCCTGGATCAATGGACAAAATCCCTGGTCCGGGCGAACTTATCATTTAATGAAGTATGGATGCCTGTAGAATGGTTAGCGCCCTATGTTCGGATTGTTAACTGGCATAATACTGGCGCAGCGTTTGGAATTTTTCAGGGGATGAATGGGGTCTTTTTAGTACTGGCATTTTTTATTATCGCTATGATCTTATTTTATTTTCCTCAGATCCCAGTCGAAGATTATTATTTCCGACTCGCCTTGAGTCTGCAGATGGCAGGAGCAGCGGGGAATTTGATAGATAGGTTGTATCGCGGGTTTGTTACGGACTTTATCTCGATTGGAAAGTTTGCTGTATTTAATGTGGCGGATTCCTGCATAACAATGGGGGTTGCAGTACTGATGGTAGGGTTGTGGATAGAGGAGAGAAAAACAAAGGATGAGTGAAGAGACGATTATTCTTCATAATCAAACTGAAAGAGAACTTCGACTCGATAAATTTCTAGCGGAACACCTGGAAGAGTATTCCCGATCCTATATCCAAAAAATGATCACTGGGGGGGGAGTGTCCGTAGATGGATTTCCAATTTATAAAAAAGCGGAGTTGTTGAATCCGGGCGCGGAGGTGGAAGTTACCATACCTCCTGCGAGGGAAACTGCGCTTGTCGGAGAGGACATTCCCCTTGATATATTATTTGAAAATGATGATTTGATCGTTATTAACAAACCTGCTGGAATGGTTGTACATCCGGCTCTTGGTCATGCGTCAGGAACCCTGGTCCAGGCTGTTCTGGGATATGCCCCGGAGATTGAAGGGGTTGGCGGGGTAAAAAGACCGGGTTTGGTTCATCGCCTGGATCAGAATACATCAGGTGTTATCATGCTCGCAAAGAATGATCGGGCGCACCAGTTTCTGCAAGGTCAATTCCAGGCTCGCAGTGTAGATAAACAGTACCTGGCACTGGTAGACGGCCGGCCTCCTACTCCCCAGGGCAGAGTAGAAGTAGCAATCGGAAGGGATTCGAAATTCCGTCAGCGTATGGCTCCAGCACTGGATCGTGATGGGAAAGAAGCCATCAGTGAGTACTTTACCCAGGAAGTATTTCCAGAGCATACGTATATAAAAGTTTCTATCCTCACCGGAAGGACACATCAAATCAGGGTTCATATGGCATTTCTTGGTTGTCCGGTTGTTGGGGATACCGTTTATGGAAGGAAAAATCCAAGCATAAAAACCCAGCGACAATTTTTGCATGCTTTCCGGCTCTCGATTCTAATTCCTGGAGATGAGGAAAAAAGAACCTTTGAAGCACCTCTGGCAAATGAATTATTTGAAGTCTTGGATTTATTACGAACCCGTACGTAAGGAGCCTATTAAATGATTGACCTTCGTTCAGATACAGTAACCAAGCCATCCCCTGAGATGCGCGAAGTGATTGCCAAAGCGGCGGTTGGAGATGATGTTTATGGAGAAGATCCCTCAGTAAATTTACTGGAGGAAGAATCTGCCCGGCTGCTGGGTAAAGAAGCGGGATTATTTATTCCTTCTGGTACCATGGGAAATCTGGCAGCCATGCTGACTCATTGCGAGCGTGGAAGTGAAATCATTCTCGGTGACAAAGCCCACACATTCTTATATGAGGTGGGAGGTATTGCCGCCCTGGGAGGCATTCAGGCACACATCCTTCCCAATCAGCAAGATGGCACTTTAGGGTTGGAAGATATTCGGAAAGCCATACGAATGGATGATATTCATGACCCACCTACCCGGTTAATTACCCTCGAAAACACCCATAACCGCTGCGGTGGGGTTGCCCTGACTGGGGAATATACCCGGCAGGTGGGAGAGATTGCTAAAGAGCATCAATTAAAGTTTCATTTAGACGGGGCGAGAATTTTTAACGCCGCCGCTGCTCTCAATGTGAATCCTGCTGAACTTGTTGAACCGGCAGATTCCGTTATGTTCTGTCTTAGTAAAGGTTTGGGAGCTCCAGTGGGATCAGTGTTGTGCGGTGAGGCAGCATTTATTAAACGGACTCGAAAAACACGCAAGATGTTAGGGGGAGGTATGCGGCAGGCAGGCATGATTGCCGCGGCAGGATTGTATGCCTTGGAAAAAAATCTACCCCTTCTGATCCAGGACCATCAACGGGCAGCAGATCTCGCCCGGGGGTTAGGGAGTATTGAAGGGCTGACTCTCGAACACGAGAAACCGCCAACCAATATGGTGTATATCAATCTTGCCAGGGAGTTGCTCCTGAATGCAGAGGAAACAACATTAAAATTGAAGGACAAGGGAGTCCTGGTTGGTATTACAGGTGAGAGGCAGTTCAGAATGGTGGTGCATATCTGGATCAACGATCAGGATGTTGAGAAGGTTATCCAGGCTTTTAAAGACGTATTATCCTGAGTCGTTAACCAAATTGTAGTTTTCAACATCACCCCAGCGATAGGATCTGTCAGGATGGAAACTAAGCTGATGTTATAATTTAAGGAATCTCTTTGAAGTCTGAAGAAAGGGAAGTATTGCCATGAAGATCAAATATACAATCGAAGATATGGACCGGATTGCAGATGAGATTCGGGGCAGAATATCTGTTCAGCCTGCAATTGGATTAATTCTGGGGTCAGGTCTCGGTCCCTTGTCAGAATCCATTCAAGATCCCACGATTATCCCTTATCATGAGCTTCCGGGCTGGCCTGTATCAACAGTAGAAGGGCATGCCGGGGAACTGATTATCGGAAAATTAGAAGGAAAAGACGTCCTGGTCATGAATGGCAGAATTCATTATTATGAGGGTTATGAAATGAGCCAGGTCACGCTGCCTATCAGGGTTATGCAGCGTTTAGGGATCGAAATAGTGGTAGTTACCAATGCTGCAGGCGGGATAAACCAGGATTTTAATCCCGGGAATCCGATGTTAATCACTGATCACTTAAATTTGCTGGGCATGGCAGGCCCAAACCCCCTGCGGGGTCCAAACCTGGAAGAATTCGGTACCCGCTTTCCTGATATGAGCCAGGCATATGATCGGAAATTGATTGAGACAGCCCGGAAAGTAGCAAAAGAATTGGAAATAACCCTTTATGAGGGCGTCTATGTTTGTTTGGCAGGTCCAACTTTTGAAACCCCTGCGGATTTGAGGTTCCTGCTTAACGCCGGCGCTGATGCGGTAGGAATGTCAACAGTTCCGGAAGTGATTGTAGCCAATCATGGAGGTCAGCGAGTGCTGGGAATCTCGGGAATCACAAATCAATCCAGTTTGCATGGGGAAGCAGAGACAACTCATGAGGAAGTGATTGAGACCGGGAAATTATTGGCGCCAAAAATGATGAAACTAATCCGGGGAATCCTGAGAGCGTTATAAATCCAGCCCCGGCAAGTAAAGGGGCGCTTTGTTCCCTTTAATTTACAATTAATCTATGATTATTAAACAGACTTTGAACTATTAGCATAATATTTAATGAGTGAATTTTTGCGTTACCTGAAAGAACTTGAGTATCTGATCTATATAATATTGGGGATATTTACAGTATGGCAGCTCCGTAAATTTTATAGCGCTTGGGAAGAATTGCGGGCTGCGGCTTTCGGATTAGAAAAGGAGAGCGCCCAGGCGAGATTGAACCGCTCGGCAGCGCTGTTGGTAGTTTTACTTTTCCTGGCTACTGCTGAATTCGGGATTGTCTCTTTTATCATACCAGCCATACCCGGGGTGGAACCCATACCGACTGCCACACTCGATTTATTGGCTACATCGACTATAACCCTGGCTGCAGAGACAGTTACATCATCTGCTGATGTTCAGGAAACGCCGTTGCCAGGGACTGAGATTATCCAGACTGGATGTATTCCAGGTGAAGTTATGATTACTTTCCCAGAAAACGATTCCACGGTCCAGGGTGTTGTTGAAGTGGAAGGTACGGTGAATATCGCCGATTTTGGTTTTTACAAATTTGAGATTTCCAGAGCAGGTTCAGATACCTGGCTAACAATCCAGGCAGGAGAATTTCCCAAAGACAATGAGGAATTGGGGTTTTGGGATACAACTCAATTGGAGTCCGGTAATTATTATTTGCGCCTGGTTGTGATTGATAATCAAGGCATTCAACGGGAACCCTGTGCTGTGTATTTGTACGTTGAACCTCCCAGTGAATAACCCCGGAAGGATTTATGGCTAAAATCGATATCCGTCCCGCAATATCTACTGATATACCGAAGATGATCTCCTTGGATCACAATTATGCTACCGGACATGTCTGGCAAATGACACTGGATCTTACAGATATACAGACCCAAGTATCATTCCGGGAGGTCCGCCTGCCTCGTGAGGTGCACGTTAATTACCCGCGTATTCCCCGCAGAATGGTAGATGATTGGACCAGGCGGGACCTTTTGCTATTGGCAGAAGAAGGCGGGATAGTTCGAGGATACATCAGTGTCAGGTTGGGACTTGCCCCGGCCAGCGCCTGGGTAGAGGATCTGGCAGTGGATCGAATTTACAGACGAAACGGGATTGCTAGCGCGTTGGTATTAGCTGCCCAGGATTGGTGTGGGAAAAAAGGCATTCATCGCCTGACTTTGGAAATGCAGCCTAAAAATTATCCTGCCATTCAATTTGCATTCAAATTGGGTTTTGAATTTTCAGGTTACAATGATCAATATTATCGCGATCAGGAGATAGCTATTTTCTTTTCCTCCTATATATGAATCTTCTGAGTGTTTTACAGACGCTTAATCAGCTGTTGGAAGCTGGTATCTCAATCACCGCTTTTTCTTTGCTTCTTTATGCTTTAACTTTTAATCTAAAGGATAAAGTTGCCCGCTCATCCGCCTTTATCATGGCCTGTGTAGTGATTGTTTTTGTAGGTGAGTCAGTTGCAGGTGTAGTCACCAACCTTGCCTGGGTCGAGCGTTGGTACCAAATCCAATGGATTGGCATCATCTTTCTGCCCTCAGCCTACGTATTGCTGTCAGACGCAGTGTTGGCCACAACAGGCCGTCCGTCCCGTGGACGGCGGACAAAACTGGTTAAAGTGACCTTTGTAATTTCTGGAATATTTCTACTTACAATTCCTTATTATTTACTGGTAGGGCCCCTGGTCACGGAAAACGTGGTTGCTCCGCACCTGGAAAGGACAAACCTGACCTGGGTATTTTCTGCTTTTTACATACTGAGTATGATCTGGGCCTGGATTAATTTTCAGCGAGCGTATCACAGGACTAGAACCCGGTCCGGCCGTAGAAGAATGGGATACTTGATTGTAGGTGCTCTGGCGCCTGCTCTGGGATCTTTCCCCTATCTGCTGTTTGGATCAGCGTTTGCCTCCATTCATCCCTATGTGTTCTGGTTAGTAGCTGTTGCTAGCAATATATTGGTATCCGGTTTAATCATTATCATGGCTTATGCTGTCGCTTTTTTTGGTGTTCCCTGGCCTGATCGAGTAGTAAAAAGGCGACTGATTAAATGGGTGATGAGGGGACCGATCACAGTCAGCACAGTTCTGGCATTAACTACTCTTTCCAGGAGAATAGGCGAACCGCTTGCGGTTTTTGCTCCCGTTGTCATGGCAGGCACTTTTTTACTCATGCAATATGTAATTACTATGTTTTCGCCAATGTGGGAGCGCTGGTTTCTTTTTGGTGAAGAGAAAAACAATCTGGCCATGGTCCAGAATCTGGAAGCAAGATTGTTTACAACAGATGATCTAAAACAGTTACTTGAATCAGTGCTGGCGGCGATATGTGACCGCCTCCAGGTCCAGAAAGCGTTTACAGCTTCTTTTAATAAAAATGGGGTGGATTTTCTGGTTTCGGTAGGAGGTCCGGTAGGATTTGATGAAGAGGACCTATCCCAAAATATTCTTGCAGTTGCCACCACTGAAGACAAAATAGGACAGTTTGAGCTGTTCTCCTGGGGAGAGTATTGGATCATTCCTGTATTCAGTGAAGCTGAACCGGATGATTTGTTGGGATTGGTGGGAGTGGATATCCCCGAGGAGGAGTTCCTTGGAGATCAGAAAGAAGCCTTCCAAATATTAATTCAACGAGCTTATCAAGCGCTGGAAGACAGAAATTTCCAACAGCAAATTTTCACTTCTATCGAAGATTTAACTCCTCAGATGAACCGGATCCAGAGTTTAAGAGCAGCTTCCCGGTTTGATGGAACCAGAGTGCTCACTACTGCGATTAATGATTCCACCCTGGATGAGGGTACCTTGACTGGGTGGGTCAGGGATGCGCTTTCAGATTACTGGGGGGGACCGCATCTTTCGGAAAGCCCGCTGCTGCAGCTTGAAGTTGTACAAAACGCTCTTGAGGAACATGACGGGATTTCTGTAAAGGCTATTCGATCAATATTAAGAGAGGCAATTGACAAGATTCGCCCGGAAGGAACCAGGCGGTTTACCCTGGATTGGGTTTTGTACAATATTTTGGAGATGAAATTTCTGAAAGGACAAAAAGTCAGGGATGTATCCAAACGTCTGGCAATGTCTGAGGCAAATCTTTACCGCAAACAGAAGGTTGCTATTGAGATTGTAGCAAAAACGATTTTGGAAATGGAGAAACAAGCCCGTGAAGAAAGCAAAGAATCTTCTTCAGAAAATGCGAAAAAAATGTTACAATGAATTTTGCTCGCACAATTTTGACGAGGATTATTAATGGTTCAAAAGGATCATTCACCAAAGGTGCCAGGTGAACCTCCCCAATTGGGAGACGCATGGTGGAAAGCTGCTTTATCTGAAGTAGATGATGGGTTCGCAGGTACAGAGTTCAAAGAAGACCCCCTCTATACCTCTGAAACCTGCATCCTAGCCCCGGTTAATTTATCCCAACCAGAAAATGATTGGGCCTATATCAAAGAATTGTATCAGCGGGATGAAATCCTTCAGCTGAAGGTTGTCGGCTGTAACCAGGGAGGTCTGTTAGTTCAGGGGGAAAAAATTAATGGGTTTGTTCCTTCTTCTCACCTGCTGGAAGGATATAAAAAGAAGGAATACCTGCAGCAGTTGGTTTCTCTGAAAATTATTGAATATGATAGAGATCGCTGCCGGGTAGTGATGTCGGAACGCGCAGCGCAGGCAGAGCCTGGTACAAGGTTAAAACTTCTGGATGCCATTGAAGAGGGCACTTGCATTCTCGGGGTTGTGACTACACTGACTGATTTTGGCGCTTTTGTGGATCTGGGAGGTATGGAAGGATTGATCCACATCTCAGAACTTTCCTGGGGTAGAGTGGACCATCCTTCAGATGTGGTCGCCGTAGGAGATAATCTTGAAGTCTATATTTTAAATATTGACCGGGACGAAAACAAAGTGGCTCTCAGTCTAAAAAAGATGTGCCCCAATCCTTGGGACACTATTGCCGAACGATATCATCAGGGACAAATCGTAGAGGCAGTATTAAAAAACATCGTTTCTTATGGGGCTTTTGTCCAATTAGAGGAAGGCGTGGATGGTTTGATCCATGTCTCTGAATTGGGGGAAAATGGAGATCAGGTATCACCCTGGGATGTGCTGGAAGAGAATCAAAAAATTAAAGTGGAGATTATTCACCTGGATCCGGAAGAACAGCGTCTCGGGTTAAGTTTGGAAGTGGGGAAATAACAAGGTTTACCAATCGCGAACATGTTTAATAAATGGTGGGATCTCTTAATCGGGGCTCTGTTCGGTTTGTTATGTGCCGGGCTGATATTGCTGGTCTCTAAACCAAAGTCCGGAAGGGCTATTTTGCTGCGTCCCCCGCCCACATCAGCTCCTGTAGTGGTGAATGTAGATGGCGCGGTCCAATTTCCGGGCGTTTATTCTTTGCCAGTTCACAGCCGGGTTGAGGACGCAGTGGAAGAAGCCGGGGGATTTGCAGAAAATGCTAGACCGGGTTCTATTAACCTGGCTGCATTACTGGAAGACGGAAGTCATATTTATGTCCCTTATCAGAGTGCTGAAATCAATACCGGCACAGAAAGTGGTGAAAGAACTGTTGGTTTGTCAGAGTCCGGGGAAATGATCTCTATGATCAATATTAACCAGGCGTCTTTGGAAGTACTGGTAACTTTGCCGGGAATCGGTCCAGTCACAGCTGAAAAAATTATTTCTTACCGGGAAGAACACACGTTTACCAGGATCGAGGAGATCCAAAAAGTCCCCGGCATTGGACCAGCGACCTATGAAGATATAAAAATGTATATTACTGTGGGGGAATAAGCAGTATTAAAGCGGGACCCTTAAAAAAATAAACCTTGTCAGAAATTTCATTGGCGGGAAAGAACAGATCACCGTTGTTGGGCGGATACTTTCTGCGCAGAATACTGACAAGGTTTTTGTCTCTTCTAGATCAGAGTGATTCAGCTTGCTTTTTTTTAACTTTATTATCCCTTCTTCAGTACGGGCAATCCATTTTTGCTTTCAGAAACCACATACCCTGCAGGAACGCTGTCGAGAGCTTTCCCTGGTTTTTCTTCTTTTGCAAAGTAGTAGAGTGTTGATTCTTTTCCGCTTTTCAGTACCCTGGTATTTCCATGCAAGATATAAGTCTTGCCTTTAGAATTTGTAAAAGTGAAAGCCATGATATCTCCTTTATCTTTGATACGTAATAAACCGCCCAACAGTTATTGTGACGGGGTGTTCACACCCCGGGTTAAATAATCATCTTACTGTTCATTGAAAGGATCATTGATTCTGCTTTGATTCTGTCGAGGAGGAAGATGATCGTTCTTCTCTCTTATTGTAACCCTTTTACCTTAAAAAGTTCTGGTTTTCCCCTTATTTAAGGGGATTTTCGGGGTTTAAGGCCGCTTTTTTAGTAAAAATTCCCCATATTCAGCTGAAATTTCGAATCCAAGGGATCGGTAC
>Ga0255394_10010_pt1 | contig 28088 bp, 28 predicted proteins | sample ANMaggSeSYBR01D3_FD_182112 | JGI IMG/M metagenome (GOLD analysis project Ga0255394, IMG submission 182112) | Sediment cell enrichment communities from methane seep in Santa Monica Basin, California, United Staets - ANME aggregate JGI... | ecosystem: Environmental > Aquatic > Marine > Cold seeps >...
CCTGGAGTTTATAGCCAAGGAGATTTCACGAAACACTTATCTAAATTTAATGGATCAATACCGGCCAGCCTATCTGGCTGAAAGACACAGTGAAATAAACCGCAGAATCACTTCAGACGAGTACCAGGCAGTAGTTGGAGAGGCAGTAAAGTTAGGTTTAAAACGGTTGGATAAAAGCTAAATTCTATCTGTGTAGTCCATTTGCTAAGAGAATAGACTGCATCCGATTAAATATCAGTCAAAATCCATCCTGATGTTATAATACGACCAGCAAAAAAAGGTTTGGGAAAAATCTCAGCCAGGTAAGTTATTAGAAGATAATAAACCCCGTATTTGGAGGTTCACTATGTCCGGACATTCAAAATGGTCAACGATAAAACATAAAAAGGCCCAGACGGATGCCCGCCGTGGTGCAGTTTATACAAAGCTTGCCAAAGAAATCCAAATCGCAGCCAGGGAAGGCGGTGGTGACCCTGATGTTAATTTCGGATTACGGTTGGCTGTTGACCGGGCGAAAGCCGCAAATATGCCCAGCTCGAATATTGACCGAGCGATAAAGCGAGGAACAGGGGAAGATCGTGATGCAGCCATCATGGAAAAAATTCACTATGAAGGTTATGCACCCCATGGCGTTGCGGTAATCTTGAATTGCATAACTGACAACCGAAATCGAACCGTAGCAGATATCAGACATGTGCTTTCAAAACATGGGGGCACTATGGGGCAAGAGGGTTCAGTTTCCTGGCAATTTACGAGGAAATCTTTTTTTAATATCCCCTGCGGTAATCATACCTTTGACGATTTATTTGAAATAGCAATAGAGACAGGAGCTGATGATGTAGTTGAGGAAGAGGAATTTTTTGAAATTGTTGGACCTGTAGAAATTTTTAAAAAGATCCATGATCGCTTAAAAAAAGCGGATATTACTCCAGAAGCCTCTGGTTTAAGAATGGACCCAAATCAAGAAGTAGAGCTGAACCTGGAAGACACATTACAGGTTATGAAAACAATTGATATTCTAGAAGAATTGGATGATATCCAGGAAGTTTATTCAAATCTGAAAATTTCCGATGAAGCCCTGGAAGGACTTGAGTAGTTGATTAATATATCAAGGGTTGTGGTCGGGATTGATCCTGGAACAGCCAAAACCGGATATGGTATTGTCCGGGAGCAGGAAAATGGAGAGTTGGAGTGGATTGCGCACGGTGTGGTGACAACGCCGAGCGATTGGGATGAGCCCAAGCGTTTACTTGAGCTTTACCAGAAATTGTGTGAGATTCTTAGTACATACAAACCTGACTGCTGTGCAGTAGAGAAACTATTTTTCCAGAAAAATGTCAAAACAGCCATCAGCGTTGGACAGGGAAGGGGCGCTGCTTTAATCGCTGCTGCCGCATCTGATCTGCCCGTTGGTGAATATACGCCTCTAGAGGTTAAACTGGCGGTTGTGGGATATGGGAGTGCCGATAAAGGACAAGTTCAGCAGATGGTGAAAGTACTGCTGGGGTTGAGTGATATCCCTCAACCAGACGATGCTGCTGATGCATTGGCAGTTGCTATTTGTCACTTGCATTCAACTAGAAGAAATCAATTATTAAACTATGATTAATCAAGATCTTTTTCTTCGTTTTGGGGCGGCTTTACTAATCGGGGTACTGATTGGTATGCAGAGAGAGTACGCCTATAGCTCAAACAAAGAGGGCGGGTTATTTGCCGGTGCAAGAACTTTTGCCTTGATGAGCTTGTTTGGAGCTCTAGCAGCTCTCCTGTCAGATCTTTTTCTTTTTCCCTGGGTTTTCATCGTTCTAATAGTTCTCCTTGGAGTCATGGTCATTGTGGCTTATTTCATTTCGGCGTCAGAGCGGGACGAAATTGGATTGACTACCGAGGTGGCAGCCTTGATCACCATTCTGATTGGAGGAATCTGTTATTTGCATTCCGTGGAAGTTGCCGCTGCTCTTGGAGTGGTAACAACAGTTCTTCTGGCTGTGAAATGGGAACTTCGTCAATTTGTGAAAGTGATAACGCAAGAAGATGTTTTCGCAACGCTGCAATTTGCAGTAATTACCGCGATTATTTTGCCAGTTTTACCCAATAGAACTTTTGGTCCTTTTCCACTGGATGTGTTAAATCCCTACCAGATCTGGAAAATGGTAATTTTTATTTCAGGAATTAATTTTCTTGGATATATCCTAGTTAAAGTAGTCGGTCCCAAAAAAAGGAATTGGCATCAGCGGTCTATTGGGAGGATTGGCATCCAGTACGGCAACCACACTTAGTTTTTCCCAGCGTAGTCAAACTCAGGATGGACTTGATAAGCCTTTTGCAGTAGCAATCATCGCTGGATGGGTGATCATGTTTCTTCGGGTGATTGTCGAAGTTGCGGTTGTGAACAGTCGTCTGCTTCCCTATATCTGGCCGGCAATGGCAGCGATGGGAATTTCAGGATTGCTTTATGCTTTATATCTTTACTTTTCACAAACTGCTATCGACGAGGAAGAGTTAAATCTTTCAAATCCGTTTGAACTTGGTCCGGCAATAAAATTTGGATTGCTTTATGCGCTGATCCTTCTGGTAACCAAGGCTGCTGAGGTGTATATTGGTGAAAGAGGATTGTATCTGACCAGTTTCTTAGCCGGACTGGCTGATGTAGACGCAATCACGCTCTCTATTGCTGATCTGACAAAAACTGGGCAGAGTGTAGCATTATCTACAGGGAAAATAGCGGTCATTTTGGCTGCAATTTCAAATACAGCCGCGAAAGGGGTTCTGGTATTTTCGCTTGGCTCTCGATCACTGCGTAGATATATTTGGCCGGTTATGATTATCATGCTGACAATTGGTTTGGGTTTTGTGTTTTTAGTCTGAGAATACATATGATAGCAAGCATTCAAGGAAAAGTACTCTTATTGGGGGAAGATAATCTTGTTGTTGATGTTGGTGGAATTGGTTATCTGGTTTATGTCCCGAGAATTCTCCCAGCTACTTTGCGCCGGGGTGAAAAAGTATCCTTGCTCACCCACCTAGTTGTCAGGGAGGATTCGTTAACTCTTTTTGGATTTCAAGATCAGGAAGAGGTTTTTCTGTTTCAACAGTTGATCAAGGTGAATGGAGTGGGTCCCAGACTAGCACTGGAAACAATTTCCACTCATACACCGGATGTGATTAAGAGAGCTGTTCTGAATAAACAGGAAGAGATTTTTTCCCAGGTATCAGGAATTGGAAAAAAGACTGCTCAAAAAATATTATTATCGCTGGAAGATCGGATTCCTCTCGGGGATGATTATGTTTTCACCCCTGAGATTGCAGGAATTAACGCAGAGGTACGCGAGGCATTGACTACTCTGGGATACAGTGTTTTGGAAGCCCAGGCCGCCTTGCAAACCATCCCTGATGATGCGCCGCTAGATCTTGAAATTCGATTGACTATAGCCTTGCGTCATTTCAGTTAATGGATAAATTTGCTAGACAATATGCCTACTATCAGTTATCATTTCTAGGGTTGAATTAGGGGAAAAATTTATCAAAATTTGCAGTTCCTTCAGAAGAGAATTTCTGGGATAATTTCCGGATTTTATGCGAACCTGGATCATCCGGGTAGCGGGAATAGCGACCCTGATTGCAGCTATTATAGTTATATTTTTTTTGCTTCATTAACATTAGCGGAGGTATCGTGACCGAGTCCATAAATCAAATTGCGGCTGAATTTAAAAAATTCATTGATGAATTTGAACCTTTGGCAGGTGTTCAGAGTGTAGGAACAGTACAGGAAGCGGGGGATGGGATCGCTCGGGTCAGTGGATTGTCCGACGTTCAGGCCCAGGAGCTGGTCCAATTTGAAAACGGTGTTTTGGGGACCGCGTTTAATCTTGAAAAAGATGTTGTTGGTGTCATCATCATGGGGGAATATGATGAGATTGGCGAAGGCATGGAAGTCCGTTCGACAAATCGAATCACTTCTGTTCCTGTCGGAGATGGATTAATTGGACGGGTTGTAAACGCGATTGGACAGCCGATTGATGGAAAAGGCCCCATTCACCATACCGGTTACCGTCCTATCGAATGGATCGCGCCCGGTGTTATTGACAGGAAAGACGTGGATCAGCCTATCCAAACAGGGATAAAAGCAATTGACTCAATGATTCCTATCGGCCGCGGTCAACGTGAGCTGATTATTGGAGACCGGCAAACGGGAAAAACCGCTATTGCCCTGGATGCCATCATTAACCAAAAAGGCAAAGATGTTATCTGTATTTATGTCGCAATTGGCCAGAAAAAAGCTGGTATTGCCAGAACCGTAGCTATCCTGGAAGAATACGGGGCGATGGATCACACCATCATTGTTTCTGCGTCTGCAGAAGAGCCCAGCGCACTCCAATATATTGCTCCCTATGCCGGATGTGCGATGGGGGAAGAGTTTATGGAAACCGGCCGCGACGCGTTGATCGTTTATGACGATCTATCCAAACATGCCTGGTCGTACCGAGAGCTCTCCTTGCTGCTCAGGCGTCCTCCTGGACGTGAAGCCTATCCTGGAGACTTGTTTTATCTCCACTCCAGGCTGCTTGAACGAGCTGCTCGTATGGCGGATCAATTTGTCATTGTTCCCGGTGATTTTAAAGAAGAACTGGCAGATGCTGAGGGCTCAGTTAACAAAAAGGTGTATATAGGACCATTAGCTAAGGCAGATGCGGAAAAAGATTTGGAATCCGGATCTTCAACAAAAGTAGTAAAAGTAAAAGGTACAGGAGGTTCATTAACTGCACTACCCATCATTGAAACCCTGTTGGGCGATGTGTCTGCTTATGTTCCCACCAATGTAATCTCCATTACAGATGGCCAGATTTATCTGGAAAACGAACTTTTTTATTCCGGCATTAGACCGGCTATTAATGCGGGGATATCGGTATCCCGGGTTGGTGGTGATGCTCAATTAAAAGCTATGAAGCAGGTAGCCGGCCAGCTGAGGTTAGAGATGGCTGCCTTCCGCGAACTCGCAGCATTCGCTCAATTTGGTTCCGACCTGGATAAAGCCACCCAGGCGAGATTGGATCGAGGCCGCCGGTTGAGAGAAATCTTAAAACAACCTCAATTTTCTCCTGTGCCAATTGCAAATCAAATTATTGTGATATATGCCACCACGCATGGATATGCGGATGAGATCGACTTGGCCGAGATGGCTGATTGGGAAAATGGACTGGTTCGTTTTATGGAATCAAGTCATCCTGACCTGATAAAAGATTTGTTAACTAAAAAAGAGCTGACGGAGAAAATCGAAAAACAACTCAAAACAGCTTTAGAGTCGTTTTCATAGACGGTTTGGAAATACCAGCTAATTTTGAAAAATACGGCAGGCAGTAAATCAAATGGCAAATGCTAGAGAAGTCAAACAACGAATAAAAAGCGTCAAGAATATTTCTCAAGTAACCCGTGCTCTTCAAGCTGTCAGCGCGAGCAAAGTTCGTAAAGCCATAGACCAGTTAGAGGACACACGGCCGTACTCTGTAAAAGCCTGGCAGGTTCTTCAGCATATTGCTAAGCAGCCAGATCGATCGACTTTGCATCCCATGCTGGTGAAGCATTCCTCGGTAAAAAGCATAATAGCAATTGTAATTAGTGGAGATAGAGGACTGGCCGGAGCATATAATTCCAATTTGATTCGGACGGTTGAAACCTGGTCTAAATCAATCAAGGTCCCGGTTAAGTATATTACAGTCGGTAAAAGAGGACGGGATCTTCTGCTTCGCAGGGGAAAGGACATCATGGCGGAGTTCAGCAACTTACCAGCAGAGCCGTCATATAACGATATTTCGCCAGTAGGAAGAATAGCAGTTGACACATTCCTGAGGGATGAGGTTGATGAAGTTTACTTGATTTACACTCAATTCGTCAATCGCATGAATCACCAGCCGGTAGTAAAAAAACTACTGCCGCTGGAAACGGATGTAGATGAAAGGGTGAAGGTTTTTAATGAGATTGAGTCATTGACCGGCGGGTATATATTTGAACCAGATCAAACATCGATCCTTGAAGAAATAATACCGCGCTTTACTATATTGCAGGTATTTCATGCAGTGATTGAATCCCTGGCAAGCGAGCATTCAGCACGGATGGTAGCGATGAAAAATGCCACGGACAATGCAACTGCTTTAGCCGATGCATTGCAATTGGAATATAACAAAGCCCGCCAGCAGGCAATAACAAATGAAATGCTGGATATTGTCGGAGGAGCAGAAGCAATCTCCGAATAAGGGGAGATAAAACCTGGTGTACTCGGATTAAGAATTTAGCTGAAAGATTTTTATTTTGGAGGGTGTAATGACAGAAGGGACCGGACAAATCATCGAGATCAAAGGTGGAGTGATAGACGCTGAATTCCCGGTAGAGGATTTGCCGAATGTTTATGAGGCGTTAATCGTCAAAATCGAAGACGGAGAAGATCTGGTCTTGGAAGTTGAAAATCACCTCGGGTCAGGAGAAGTCCGTTGTGTTGCCATGGGGCCGACTCCCGGTCTTCGTCGGGGGATGCCAGTATTAGCGACCGGTGCGTCAATCCAGGTGCCGGTAGGTGATAAAGTTTTAGGTCGAGTATTAAATGTACTTGGCCAGCCGATAGATGGAAAGGGAGAAGTAAATGCGGATGAGTATTATCCCATTCACCGCCTAGCTCCGCGATTTGAAGAGCAATCTACAGATGTTGAGGTTTTTGAAACCGGAGTCAAAGCCATTGACCTGGTTGCCCCTTTTACAAAAGGCGGGAAGACTGGAGTGTTTGGTGGAGCCGGTGTGGGGAAAACGCTTATTATTATGGAATTAATCCGTTCGGTAGCAACCGAACATGAAGGCAATTCGGTATTTGCCGGCGTAGGTGAGAGGACCAGGGAAGGGACCCAGCTGTATCGGGAGATGCTGGAGTCCGGGGTGATGAATGATACAGTCATGGTTTTTGGGCAGATGAATGAACCCCCGGGAGTTCGACTTCGTGTAGCCCTTACAGGATTAGCCATGGCTGAAAAATTCCGGGATGAAGGGAAGGATGTATTGATGTTTATTGACAATATATTCCGCTTCAGCCTGGCAGGCGCAGAAGTTTCAGCCCTGTTAGGGCGTATGCCATCTGCTGTAGGATACCAACCGACCTTGGCTACGGAAATGGGAAATTTGCAGGAGCGGATTGCCAGTACAAAAACCGGCTCAATCACATCGATGCAGGCCATTTATGTGCCAGCTGATGATTATTCTGATCCGGCACCGGTTGCCACTTTTACTCATCTAGATGCGACCATTGCGCTTGAGCGCTCCATTGCAGAAAAGGGCATTTATCCAGCTGTAGATCCACTGACCTCAACTTCCCGGATACTGGATCCCAATATTGTGGGACAGGAGCACTACGAAACCACCCGGCGGGTGCAGGAAGTACTCCAAAAATACAAAGACTTGCAGGATATTATTGCCATTCTGGGTATGGATGAACTCAGCGAGGATGATAAAATCGCGGTTTCAAGAGCCAGGAAAATTGAACGATTCTTCTCCCAGCCAATGTTTGTGGCAGAACAGTTTACAAACTTGCCGGGCAAGTATGTTCCCCTCCAGGAAACAATTCGCGGTTTTAAAGAGATACTGGAAGGAAAACATGATACTTTGCCCGAGGATGCCTTCCTGCTGGTGGGAACTATTGATGATGCTGTTGAGAAAGCCGAAAAAAGTACTTCGGTCTAGGATTGGGAGCGAATCATATGCCTATCCGTTGTGAAATTGTATCCCAGGATCGACTGGTTTTTGAAGGTGAAGCAGATATTGTGGTCGTTCCTGGATCGTTGGGCGAAATGGGTATCATGCCCGGACATGCGCCGCTTCTTTCGACCCTGGAGTTAGGTGTAATCCGCGTCAAAAGTGGTGAGCTGGAAGATGTTTTTACAGTCACTGGTGGTTTCATTGAAGTTCAACCAGACATTGTCACAATTATGGCAGATGCGGCAGAAAACGTTGAAGACATCGACGTCAAGAGAGCTGAAGAAGCGATGGAACGTGCCAGTCAGCTTCTTAAGAAAGATCTATCCGTTGACCCGGATACATATATTCGAATTGAAGCAGCGTTGAAGCGGTCAACATTAAGATTAAAAACAGCAGCGCAGTACAGAAAACGCGGACAACGGTCCCGACCCCCTGGGATGGGGACCTCAGAATAGGATTATTATGGCGTTATTCTCGCAAGAATTCGGAATCGATTTAGGCACATACTACACGATGATTGCTGAAGAGGGGGTTTTATTAGAACGTGAACCTACTGTAGTTGCCATAGCAATTGATGAACAAAAAATTGTTGAAATTGGACAATCTGCCAAGGAAATGTTTGGCCGGGTTCCGGATTCGCTGGAAATAGCCCATCCCCTTCAGCACGGCGTGATTGCTGATTATGAAATTACTCAGAAGTTATTGGAATATTTGATTAAGGAAGTAACAGGTCCGATTAGACTCTTTCATCCCCGGATTATGGTTTCTGTGCCATACGGAGTGACAAGTGTTGAAAGCAGGGCTGTACAGGAAGCTGTATTGGAAGCTGGCGCGAGAGAAGTGTTCTTAATTGAACAGCCCCTGGCCGCAGCGATTGGCATTGACCTTCCAATAAACACACCCACAGGGAATATGATTTTAAATCTTGGAGGTGGAGCTACCCAGGCAGCAGTGTTGGCAATGTTTGGCATTGTCTCCGCTGCAACTTTAAGGAAGGGGGGGGGCTGACCTGGACGAGGCGATTGCCACATATGTAAGAAGAAAGTACGGACTAATCATAGCTCAACCAACTGCGGAAAGAATAAAATTGGAGATAGGCGCCGCTGTACCGATGAATGAAAAGGCAGGTATCGAGGTTCAGGGACAGGATCAGGTAACCGGATTACCCCAACCTTTAACATTAACTACAGGGGAAATAGTTGAAGCCTTGAAGGACCCATTAAAGGAAATTGTAGAGACTGCCCGAAAAGTTCTTGAAAAAACACCCCCTGAATTAGTTTCAGACATTATTGACAGAGGTATAGCTCTAAGCGGAGGTACAGCGCTGCTTCCCGGGATGGAGAAACTGCTGACTAAAGAATTGGGCGTACCCACTTACCTGGTTGATAATCCCACCACATGTGTAGTCGAAGGAGCTTCGAGAGCTTTTGCCCCGGGAATATTTCCCAAAATCAGGAGAAATTTGATTTCCTGACAAAAAACAAAGCGGACTGCTGATCAGTCCGCTTTTTATTTAAGTGACAGCGATCTGCGCGCTTTCCTGGATTGCAGATCTTATTGGCTATTTTAAAAAGTAACTTAATTTTTGCAGGTGGACAGCAGGGTCAATATGCTCAATTTGAACACCCTGGGGAGCTTTGAGATATATCGGCGCATAATTGAGGATAGCCGTAATTCCTGCATCTACAAGATCATCGATGACATCCTGTGCATATTCAGCAGGGATAGCCAACACTGCGATCTGGATTTTATTTGTTTTAACAAATTCTTCCAATTCCCGGATGTCTTTAACAACTAAATCGCCAATCTTTTTACCGATTTTTGGGGGATCAATATCGAATATTGCTGAAACCTGAAATCCCCGATTTGCAAATCCTTTATACCTGGTCAGACCGCTGCCCAGGTCACCTGCGCCAATAACAATCATTTTCCAGATATTATCCGTATTTAAGATCTGGTTAAGTTTACAAATCAAGAACTCAATTTCGTAGCCCTTCCCCCTTTTTCCCAACTCTCCAAAATGCGAGAGATCTTTCCGAATTTGAGCTGCTGATAGATCCAGCAGCTTGCCTAATTCGCGGGAGGATGCATATTCATAGCCATCCTTTTGAAGACGGTTTAACGCTCTTAGATAAAGGGGTAGACGACCAATAATTATTCGTGGAATTTGATTTACCATAAGTGATCCTGTACACTTGGGGTGTAATTAAATAGAAATAGGCGATAAGATTGAAATAATTCTTACAATTCTACCATAAGACCGCGTGAAATTTGGCAATGGTATAATACCGTTGAAATTCGTTTAGGGAGATATCGACCTCGATAAAAAGCTGATCGTAAATAAAGTGATGAGGTGCCGGCGCATTCTTTGTCCGGCACTGATACCTAAGGGAATTTATCAGGTTAATCGGAACAATAGACCAGAGAGATAACATGTATTTTGACGAAGTAGAAATAGAAGTTATTGGGGGGAAGGGGGGCGATGGCGTCATTCAATTCCGGCGGGAAAAGTATGTGCCGCGAGGAGGGCCTGATGGCGGAGATGGAGGGCATGGGGGAAGTATTCTGCTAGAGGTTGACAAGCATAAAAACACATTATCTGAATTTCGTCATAAAAAACAATTTCAGGCTCAGAAAGGGGCCAGGGGGAAAGGAAAAAACCAGACTGGCGCTTCGGGTGCTGATCTGGTGATAAAAGTCCCTCCCGGTACGTTGGTATTTGATGAATCTGATGGCAGCTTAATGGGTGACCTTGTAGAACAGGGCCAGCAGCTCCGGATTTGTAAAGGCGGACGAGGTGGCAGAGGGAATGCCAGGTTCAAAACATCAAAGAACAAAGCACCTAGAATAGCTGAAAAAGGAGAACCTCCAGAAGAAAAAAAACTTCGATTGGAATTAAAGCTAATTGCGGATATTGGCATTATCGGTGTTCCGAATGCCGGGAAATCAACGATGCTTTCAGTTGTCAGCAATGCGAAGCCAAAAATTGCTCCCTATCCTTTTACTACACTGCAGCCAAATCTTGGGGTAGTGGAGCTGGATAATGACATTCAACTTATCCTGGCGGATATTCCGGGATTAATTGAAGGAGCTCATAGAGGTGAAGGATTAGGTCACGATTTCTTGAGACATATCCAGCGCACGCGAGTGCTAATTCATCTTCTTGATGGTCTTTCTGAAGAGCCTATAATCGATTTCGCTCAAATCAACTCTGAACTGGCATTATTTGATCCTGCTCTGGGAGAAAAACCGCAAATAGTTGTTCTGAATAAAATGGATCTTCCCGACGTAGAAAAGAAATGGCCGCAAGTTAAATCTCAACTGTTGGAAAAAGGCTACCAGGATGTATTTTCAATCTCTGCCATTTCCCAACAGGGAATCAAGCCCGTGCTTTACCGGGCAGCAAAATTATTGGAAGAGGCACCAGTTTATGAATATAAAACCGAGATAGATGAAAATGAATTACCTGTGTACCGTTTTGAAAAAGACCCGCAAAACTATGTGATTTTGAAAACTGACCGGGGGTGGCGGATTTCTGGAGAGGCTATAGAAAGAGCTGCTGCGATGACCTATTGGGAGCATTTCCAATCCATACGCAGGTTTCATCGGATCCTGGAAGCGATGGGAGTAGATGAAGCTATGAAGGAAGCCGGCGTTGTAACCGGGGACTTAGTTTTTATCGGTGAACATGAGTTGACGTGGGAGGAATAAGGCACAGATGAAAATCGGGTATTTTGGCGGTACTTTCGATCCGCCTCATTTAGGGCATATTATTCTAGCGGCGGAAGCTTTTTATCAGTTGGAGCTGGATTCTCTTCAGTGGATATTAACCCCTTTCCCTCCTCACAAGAATAATTTGCCAATTACCCCGGTTGAGGTCAGGCTGGAAATGCTGAAACTGGTAGTAGACAAACACCCTGGTTTTGAAATTTCCATGGTGGATTTGAACAGAGATCCTCCTCATTATGCTGCTGATACGGTGGAAATTCTTCGAGCTGAGAATCCCAACTCAAAGTTGGTGTACTTGATTGGAGAGGATTCATTAATTGATCTGCCAGAATGGTACTCTCCAAATAAATTTCTGGCAAATATTGATCAACTTGCGGTTGCCCTGCGACCTAAAATTAGCACAGATTTAACCAAGCTGGAAAATTCTCTCCCTGGGTTAAGGGAAAAAATTCATTATTTGTCTGATACGATGCTGCAAATTTCCTCCAGTTTTATCCGGGAGAGGGTCAGGAATAACGGACCGGTTAGTCATCTTTTAGATCCGGAAGTATATCAATACCTGGATGAAAATGAACTCTATCGAAAAACAAAGCATATTAATTGAAAAAGAAATTTCTTTTTCATGACCATTTTTGAAAAAAGAATAACCAATGAAATACAATACGATTCTATCTGTGGAAGAGTGTTCGAAGCACCGAAATAATCCCGAATGGATATTTGTAGATTGTAGATTTTATTTACAAGAGACTGATCAGGGCTATCAGGATTACCTGGAAGGCCATATCCCCGGAGCGGTTTATGCTCACTTGGATCGGGATTTATCAGGGGTTGTAGTTGTGGGAAAGACTGGGCGCCATCCACTGCCGGATATCCAGGATATTGTTGAAAAGCTGTCAATCTGGGGAATAAACAGGCAAACCCAGGTTGTCGCCTATGATAATATGGGAGGCGCTTTTGCGGCAAGATTATGGTGGATTATGCGTTGGCTGGGACATGAACATGCAGCTGTCCTTGATGGTGGCTGGGACGCTTGGGTTGAGAGCGGAAATGAGCAGGAGACCCAGGAACTCGGCCGGGCCAGAAAGCAATTTGTGGCTGAGCTTCATCCTGATTTGGTGGTGGATGCCCTGTTCGTGGAAAAGATCCGGATGGACCCTGATTATTTGTTGATTGATGCCCGCTCATCGGAACGGTATTGGGCCATAGAGGAAAACACAGATCCGGTTGCAGGACATATACCGGGTGCAGTATCTGCTCCTTTTTCGGAAAATCTGGACGAGGATGGTTGTTTTCTTCCGGAGGATATGTTATTGGACAGGTTTAGTAACCTGTTGGGAGATCATTCCCCTGAAGAAACGGTGGTCTATTGCGGTTCTGGTGTCACCGCTGTTCACAATATCATAGCTATGCTTAAAGCTGGATTTGATCTACCTAAATTGTATGCGGGATCATGGAGTGAATGGATTACTGATCCTGAGCGTCCTACCATTCCCTGAGTGATGTTTAGAAAAGGTACTCTGAAAGGTATACTAGATGAGCATAAATATTGCCCTGGCACAGATGGCTTTAACTTTGGGGGAAACTGAAAAGAACTACGAAAAAGTGTATGATTGGGTAGGTAAAGCGGCTAGTCAGGGAGTGGATATTATTCTGCTGCCTGAATTATGGGCCAGCGGTTACGACCTGAAAAACTGTAAATCCTACGCAACCCCTATACATGAAGGCGATTTTGCCAGGATGAGATCTTTGGCGGAAGAGCACAAGATCTCAATTGGCGGATCTCTCATCGAGCAAGAAAATGACGCATTTTACAACACGTTTGTCCTCTATGATCAAAGCGGGGCATTGATTAATTCTTATCGGAAAGTCCACTTATTCAAAATGCTGAACGAGGATCAATATTTTAAGGCAGGAGATCGTTTAGTGAAAGCGGAGACAGAGTGGGGAAAGATAGGCATGGCAACCTGTTATGATCTGCGATTTCCGGAAATGTTCCGAGCTTATAGCGTGAAAGGTGTTGAGTTAATCCTGGTGGTCGCTGAATGGGCTCAGCGGAGAATAGCTCATTGGCAGCAATTACTACAGGCCCGGGCAATAGAAAATCAATGTTTTATTGCCGCGGTGAATAAAGCAGGAGTGAGCCAGGGAGAAAAATTGGGTGGTTGCAGCGCAGTGATTAACCCCATGGGTGAATACCTGGTTGAGGGTGGAGAAAAGGAAGAATTGCTTTCAGCAGAAATTAACCTGGAAGAAGTAAAGAAGATCCGGAGGTGGATGCCGGTTATGCAGGACAGGAAACCGAAAGTGTATCAGAAATTTTTGAATGAATAAAATTGTTATTGATGGTTCTTTGGGAGAGGGTGGTGGGCAGATATTAAGAACTTCATTAACTTTATCGCTGCTTACAAAAAAAACACTCCGAATACACAACATTCGTTCGAAGCGATCTTCTCCGGGATTAAAACAGCAGCATCTGACCGCATTGAGAGCAGCCGCTGAGATCTCTAATGCCCAAGTTGAAGGTGATTTTCCCGGCAGCCAGGAGGTGTTATTTGTTCCGGGGGAGATCAAGCCCGGAAAATATAATTTCAAGATAGCAACAGCTGGTTCAACAACATTGGTGATGCAAACGATTTTTATGCCATTATCAGCCGCCTCAAGAGCATCCCATGTTTCAATAATTGGAGGGACGCATGTTCCCTGGAGTCCCCCTTATCATTATTTGGAATGGCACTGGATTCCCTGGATGGGGCGCATCGGTTATCCAGGCACAGTTGAGCTGCACCAATGCGGATATTATCCAGCAGGTGGAGGGCGATTGAGTTGTGCTGTCTTACCGGCTGAATCCATAGAACCTATTCAAGTGACTGAGAGAAGCAAGTTGATCCAAATCCGGGGCATATCGGCAGCATCTAATTTGCCCAGGGATATCCCCAATCGCCAGCGGCTGCGTTTTGTCAGTAAACTTGGCCCTTCCTATCCTTTAAATGATATTCGGTCTGCGGTATTACCAGGGCAGGGTAAAGGAACATTTATGACTGTTCTCTTGGAGTTTGAAAAAACGACAGCTTGTTTTACCTCATTGGGAGAAAAAGGGAAACGGGCAGAAATTGTAGCGGATGAACTTATAAAACAGGTAGAAGAATATTTGAACACACCTGGTTGTGTTGATGCCAATTTACCTGATCAGCTGCTGATTCCACTGAGTTTTGCCAACGGGCAGTCAAGTATTCAAACCCCAAAGATAACCCTTCATCTGATAACGAACGCAGAAATTATTCAGCAATTTTTGCCGGTGAGAATATCTATAGAAGGAGATATGGGAAAACCGGGCAAAGTGACAATAAGTCCCTGATTTATGGGTTACGCATATTTCCGTTTTTATTCAGAGCTAAAGGATTTCCTGTCTGTTTCTAATCAACAGATCCCTGTTCAGGTGGAATTGGCGGGTCACGAAACAGTTAAGCATATAGTTGAGATGCTCGGAGTGCCGCACACAGAAATCGACTTGCTGCTCGTAAATGGCAAATCCGTTGATTTTGATTATAAGATTCAGGTTGGTGAATTTATCAGCGTGTATCCGATGTTTGAAAGTCTTGATATCCAATCTGTTTCCAAAGTCAGGCAGAAACCTCTCAGAATTCCACGGTTTGTTGTTGATATCAATCTGGGAAAATTAGCAGGTTATCTGCGATTACTGGGTTTTGATACCCTTTACCGGAATGATTTCCAGGACAATGAACTGGCAGAAATATCCTCGGCAGAAGTACGGATATTATTAACCAGAGATCGTGGTTTATTAAAGAGAAAAGTTGTAACTCGAGGGTATCTTGTCAGGGAAGATGATCCCAAGGAACAGATTCATGAAATTGTTAGGCGATTTGATTTATCACAATTGGCGCTACCTTTTTCACGCTGTTCCCTCTGCAATGGATTATTATCATCAGTAAGTAAAAAGACAATCGAAAAAGATTTGGAACCATTGACAAAAGAGCATTATCATCACTTCAAGCAATGTTCGGATTGCCATCAGATTTACTGGAAGGGATCCCATTTTGATGAGATGGAAAAATTTATCTGTTCATTAATAAATAATAACCAAGAACCATCAATTTGATTTGATGTCTCGTATTCATTTATCCGCAAGTATGGGTTATAATTTCACGCGATGTTTTACCAGTCAGAAGACAACATATACTGGATTTGTTTTTACTCAGGACTATATTAGCTCAGACGTCTGGAGATTAGAAGGAAAAGAAATTAGTTCAATGCAGAAATTCTTAGGAAGGGGTTATGCTGGAAGAATTTTTTAATCCTAAATCAGTTGCAGTAGTTGGTGCGTCAACATCACCTGAAAAACTTGGGTATGCAGTATTAGAAAACCTTGTCAACGGGGGTTATGCTGAGGTAGGGAAAATTTTTCCCATTAATCCTAAAGCAGATGAAATATTAGGGCAGAAGGCATACCCTTCAGTTCTGGATGTTCCGGATGATATTGACCTGGCAGTTATTGTTATTCCGTACTCATATGTTCCTGCAGTGCTAGAGGAATGCGGAAAGAAGAAAATTCCTGGTGTAGTTGTGATTAGTGCAGGTTTCCGGGAAGCGGGTATGGAAGGGTTGGAGCGGGAATTGGAATTGCTTGAAATAGCCAAGGAATATCAATTCCGTCTGATCGGCCCTAATTGCCTGGGGATCATTGATACATTTACGCCAATAAACGCATCGTTTTCAGCGGGCACTCCCCCTCAGGGACCAATGGCATTTATGTCACAATCTGGTGCGCTAGGCACCGCGATCCTGGATTGGGCTCAAGCAGGCCGTTTAGGGTTAGCTAAATTTGTCAGCTTGGGGAATAAAGCAGATGTGAGCGAGATTGAATTATTAGAAGCCTGGGCCGATGACAAAGACACAAATGTGATCATGATGTACAGCGAAGGACTGCCAAACGGTCAGGAATTTATCAGAGTAGCCCGTGAAGTCACCAAGAAGAAGCCTGTTGTGGCAATAAAATCAGGCGTTACTAAATCAGGATCACGGGCCGTATCTTCCCACACAGGCTCTCTGGCAGGATCTGAACAGGCTTACCAGGCAGCATTCCGTCAGGCTGGAGTGTTGAGGGCAGAAGACATGGCAAGTATGTTTGATATGGCTTTGGCCCTGGGATACCAACCTCTTTTAAAAGGAGATCGGATAGCAATTGTCACGAATGCAGGCGGTCCTGGTATTCTTGCTACTGATGCACTTGAGAGAAGCGGGATGAATCTTGCCCGATTAAAAGTTGAGACAATTAAATCTCTTGAAGAACATTTGCCGGACGCTGCCAGTGCGGCCAACCCCGTTGATGTGCTTGGAGATGCTCGGGGAGATCGGTACAGATTTGCACTGGAACTTGTTGCCAAGGATCCAAATGTCGACGGGATAATGGTTGTATTAACTCCCCAGGCAATGACAGAAATTGAGGATACAGCCAGAGCTGTCGGCACTTTATCTCATGAAATTGACAAACCAGTTTTGGGTTGTTTTATGGGCGAAGCTAAAGTTGAACAGGGAATTAAAGTATTACGTGAGTATGATGTACCGAATTTTTCTTTCCCCGAACGGGCATCTCTTGCCTTCCGGGCAATGTCGCAGTACCGAAAAATCAAAGAAAGGAAAGACCCGGTTTACGAATCGTTTGAAGTCGACAACAAGGCTGTAAAAAAAGTACTTGACCGGACAAAACAGGATGGACGTTATGCAATAGGCGACGCGGAAGCATGGGACATCTTGAAAGCGTATGGATTGTCAATACCCAGGTCAGTCCTGGCGAAGACTCCCCAAGAGGCAGTAGAGATTGCCGGGGAAATTGGTTACCCTGTTGTATTGAAAATTGCTTCACCGGATATTCTGCATAAAACTGATGTGGGAGGAGTCAAGGTAGGATTGGAAACACCAGATCAGGTGCAGGATGCTTATGAATTAATGATTTACCGTACAGAAAGATATCTTCCTGATGCGCAAGTATGGGGCTGTCAGGTGCAGGAAATGGCTCCTCCAGGGGGGCTTGAGGTATTGATTGGAATGAATAGGGATCCTCAATTTGGTCCGCTGGTCACTTTCGGCTTGGGTGGAATCTATGTTGAAGCCTTAAAAGATGTTACTTTCAGAGTGGCGCCTTTCACCCGTCTTGAAGCGGAAGCGATGCTGGAGGAAATCCGGGCTAAGGTTCTGCTGGAAGGCATACGGGGAAAACCAGCGGTCGATAAAGAGGCTATCATTGATACACTATTGAGGATGGGGCAGCTAGTACAAGAATTCCCCGAAATCGCAGAATTTGACATTAATCCCCTGATTGTTTATCCAAAAGGCCAGGGCGCGATTGCTATTGACATGCGATTGGTATTATCAAGTGAGAAATAAGGAGAAAAAATGAAGTCATTATATATTACTTCTGTCGAGAAGTATTCTGGTAAGACCGCTCTCTGCTTGGCTTTGGGGAAACTGTATCAAGAACGGGGTCTTGACGTTGGATATTTAAAGCCATTTAGTTTACGACCCTGGAAAATTGGTGACAAAATAGCCGATGAAGATGCCGCTTTTGTTATTGATATCCTGGGTATTAACGCAAAACCATGGGAGATGTCACCGGTTGTAGTAACTGAGGAAATTTTTCATGATTATCTTACCGGTAAAAAGAAAGTTGATTTTATGCCCCAGGTTTTGGAAGCAGCAAAAATCTTAGAAGAGAAAAAAGACTTATTGCTGCTTGAAGGGGGGGGAAGCCTTCGGGAAGGCTATGTGATGAATTTATCCACACCGGATGTTGCCAAAGAATTAGGCAGTGAAATTCTGGTTGTTGTGAAATACTGTGAAGATGCCTGTTTACTGGATGATGTTCTGACAGCAAAGTTCCGTCTTCCTAATTCATTGTCCGGGGTTGTGATCAACCGGGTTCCGGAACATGCGATGGATTTTGTGAATAATATAGCAGTACCCTTCCTGGAAAAAGAAGGTGTACCAATTCTTGGCGTTCTGCCCAATGATAGGGAACTGGCTGCGTTATCTGTTGGAGAAATAATTGAAGTACTGGGTGCAGAAGTATTAACTTCATGCAGGAATGAAGAATCATTAGTCGAAGCGCTCATGGTAGGAGCGATGACTGAAGATTCTGCGATAAGGAGATTCCGCAAACAGCAAAATAAAGCAGTCATTACAGGCGGGGACCGAACTGATATTCAGTTGGCAGCGATGGAGACATCCACTACTTGTTTGATACTTACCGGGAATTTACATCCAAACAACTTGATTATTAAGCAGGCGGAAAACATGGGTGTGCCCATTCTTCTTGTGCCTGGGAACACTATGGAAACTGTGGAGGCTCTGGACCGGATATTTGGAAAAACCAGACTAGGACAAAAGGAAAAGCTGGATAAATTCCTTGGTTATGTAAAGGAAAATCTGGATTTGGACAGATTGGATAAAGCTCTGGAAGGCAAGTAATCCGATTAAGAATAAACCCAAAACAAAAGCCTGGTCTATCTATGGAGCTCATTCATAAATAGACCAGGCTTATTTATTTCCCAGCCAGATTATGGGCTGAAAACCACGTCAGCTGGCATACCGGGTATTAATTGATGATCAGGATCAATAACATTAAGTTTAACAGCATAGACTGTATTTTGTCGATCTTCCTTAGTTTGGACATTGCGAGGAGTGAATTCTGCCTGATCCGCGATGCGGATAACTTCCCCAGAAAATACCATATCAAGGAAGGAATCAACGCTAAGTTCTGCCTGATCGCCTAGTTTAATTTGACCATAAAGGCCTTCTGAAATATATACCGTTATTGTCAGATCATCCAATATTCCTATAGTCATCGCGGTCAAGCCTGCTTGAAGGATTTCTCCTTTTTCGATGGTTCGGGAGAGGACAGTTCCGGCAATCGGAGCATACACGGTTATTTTATCCAGCTGCAAGTTTGCCATATCAAGAGCTGACTGAGCCTGTTGGATAGCTTTTTGGGCAATTTCCAGGTTTGACCTGGCTAAGATAACCTGGGCTTGAGTGTGACTCACTGCTGCTTCTGCCTGTGAGATTCCCGCCTGGGCAGCGGTTACTACCAGGGAATCTTCACCAGTGAGAAGGGCGTTTAAGGCATCTTGAGCAAGAGCATATCTTTCACGGGCAACTGCAACCCTGGCGCGGGCTTCCAGAATCTCCTCATAATCAGGATCTGATAAAAGAGCATCATAGGCATTTTGGGCAGCCTCTAGTTCAGATTCTGCGGAATCTACCAAAATTTGGATAAAATCATTCAATTCTTCTCTGCCTGTATAGCCGGTATCACGATCCTGCAGACTTTCTGTGACCGCGAAAGCGGCTTGAGCGTTCGCTAATCTCTCTTCGGCGGAAATAATATCCTTGCTGCCAACGTCCCGGAGAACTCCAGTAAATCTGTCTTCTTCTGTCTCAATAAAGTCTCTTGCATTTTCCACTTCTGCTTCTGCTGCCTGAATTAGTTCGTCCTTCAAAAAATACCAGGCAGGGAGATCAATTTTAGTGCCCGGGTTACGGTTCCAATTTTCAACACGTTCAGCTGCTTCAAAAGCTAGAGCTTCATTCAGTACTAATTGGAAATGCGCGGAAGCAGAAATTAATCCTTCTTCGGCAGCGATGTGGGCTGCTTCTGCCGCGGAGAGCGCAGCACGGGCTCCTTTTTGCTGAGCGAGAGTGGAATCATATGCAGCACTGGCCTGTTCAAGCTGCGCGGCAAAGATATCGTCTTCCAACCTGAAAATTGGATCTCCAGCTTGTACCTGCTCGCCTTCGTTGACTAGAACTTCTGCTATTCGGCCGCTGAGCTCTGAGGCAATAGAGACCTGTTGGGCCTCAATCATACCTGAAGCCTGGATGGTTCCATCTTCTGCCTCTACTCCAAATTCGGTAGCCAGCGTATCGCAGCCAGAAAGGAGAAGGAGAATAACAGCAGTTGAAATCAGCATTGATTTGATAGGTTTTTTATTCATTGTGGACCTCCGGTACATTATCTCGCATGCAGGCGATAAACACGTCTTCCAGTGTAGGATCAACGACGGACATGGAGTTTAGGGTAATTTTATCTGCTTTTAGAAGTTTCTTGATATGACGAGAAAGACTTTGAACCTGGGGTGTAATCACATGGACGAGCGAGCCATGTAATTCAAGATCTTTGTAATCTATTTTCCCATTTTGATAAGCTTTGCGCAGGATCCTGATTACTCTGCCAGCTTGATCTGTGTCGATTTCCAGAACTTGCCCAGGCATCATGGTTTGTTTTATTTCCTTTAGAGAGCCCTGGGCGATGATCTTTCCGCGCTGGATGAAAGCGAGTTTGTGGCAGTGTTCGGCTTCATCCATATAGTGGGTAGTGATGAAAACAGATATTCCGCGGGCAACAAGGGTGTATAGCAGATCCCAGAACGACCGGCGAGACACTGGATCAACACCTGCGGTGGGTTCATCAAGAAAGAGAACCTCCGGTTGATGAAGTATAGCCGCGCTTAACGCCAACCTCTGCCGCCATCCTCCAGACAGGTCTTTTGTTTGAATGTGTTCAGAACCTGATAGTCCTGACATCGCTAATGCTTCCTGAACCTGCAGCTTGCGTTTAATGGAATTCAAACCATACACCTGCCCGTAATAGTTTAAATTCTGAAGTACTGTCAGATCATTGTAAAGAGAGAAACGCTGCGACATGTATCCTATACGGGGAAGGATTGATGAGGATTGACCATTCATCTCAGTTCCCAGGATTTCAACCCGACCCTGGGTAGGCGCTAGCAAGCCCAGCATCATCCGGATTGTGGTTGTTTTCCCTGATCCATTGGGGCCGAGAAAACCAAATATCTCTCCCTTGTGGAGGGTAAAAGAGACCTGATCTACCGCTCTGAAATCGCCAAAATCTTTGACCAGGTTTTCAGCTCTGCCGGTGATTTGATTATCGTTCATAATCTACTCCAGCTTCCTGCGGACATACAACAGAGAAAAGGTATTGATGATGATTCCTAGTATTACCAGAGCCAGGATGCTGGGCCAGAGTGCGGCAAGGCCAGATCCTTTCAGCATAATGCTGCGGAGGATATTCAGCCAATGATGAGCAGGGATGATATTTGCCAGAAGCTGCATGATTCGCGGCATCGATTCAACCGGAACTGCATATCCTAAAAACATAAAATCTATCATACCGATCATTAACACCAATAGGAAAGCCTGGTGCTGGCTTTTGGAGAACACGGAAATAGCCATTCCTTTTCCAAGTTCAACAACGGTATACCCAAGCGCAAGCACAAAGAGAAGCAGTCCTGATCCACGGATAGGAACGTGAAATGCAAAATGAACCACCCCCAACATGAGTCCAAAGTCAGCCAATCCTATTAAAATTACTGGAATAGCTTTCCCGAGAATAATTTCAAGTGAGGAGAATGGCATCACCAGCATTTGTTCCAGCGTTCCAAATTCTTTTTCACGTGAGAAGGTTATAGCGGCAAAGAGGAGGATTGTAAACTCAAGCATCAGACCAAGCTCTGCCGGGGTTGAATAATAGGCTTCGCTGAGAGCTTCGTTGAACCATACCCGTAGGCTGAAATTAAACCCGACAGTTTGCTCCGGATCCAGACCAAGATGCTGAAGAACGATCTGCTCTCCTAGATCATAAACCACTCCTTCAATAGCTCGCTGAGCTTCTCTGGCTGGAATGCTTTCTGCTCCATTGAGAATAACGCTAAGTGTCGGTTTACCCCGTGGTGAAGTTAGCTGGTTGGAATAGTCCGGAGGGATGATCAATGCTGCGTTAATGTCCCCGTGGTTCAAGGCATCTTCAATGGGTAACAGGGATTGCACCTGATCCTCAAGTCGAAAAGTGCCGGTGTTTTCCAGGGCGAGAACCAACTCCCTGCTGGCCGGACTGTGATCTTGATCCCAGATCATCAGCGGTAAGTTGGTGATTGGACGGGACGTGGCCCAACCAACCATGAGTAGTTCCATGGCACCGCCAATCAGCATGAAGGCAGGCATCCACCAGTCACTGCGGAGATGGATAAATTCCTTTTTAACCAGGGCAAGAATTCTGCGTATCATAATAATTTCGGATGATGATTTGTCAGGCCAGTCTTTTCTTGAAGAACAAAGATGCTACCAATATGAACGCTGCACCGATTATCAAGAGCATAACAGCATTGGGCCATAAAGTTTCCAGGCCAATTCCAGTCAAAAAAACCCCGCGGGTAATAATCGCATAATGTGTACCGGGTAGAAACAGGGATTCAAGGCGGGCGATCTCAGGCATGGAAGCAATTGGAAAAAAGATACCGGTCAGAAAAAAACCCGGGAACATTACAACCAAAAACGACATTGCTAAGGCGGCAGACTGTGATTTCATAAATACCCCAATGACCATGCCCATGCTCAGTTCAGCAAATAGAAAAATTGCTGAGAGAGCGATAAAACTCAGGAAGTTGCCCTGAAATGGTACCCGGAACCAGAGTATGGCAAAGATGGGAATTATAAGCACATTCAATAAACCTACCAGGATATAGGGGAATATTTTTCCCAGGAGGAGATCGGTTCTTTTGATAGGAGAGACCAGCAGTTGTTCCATGGTCCTGTGTTCATGTTCCCGGGCCAGGGTGAGGGCAACTGTTAGGGCTGGGAAACCAAGCACAATCGATATTAATCCTGGAACCAGGTCAATTATTGGTTTTAAGCCGGGATTGAACCAGGCTTGAACCCGGAGGTCAATAGGTTGCAAAGATTCAAGGGGGATGCCCTGTATTTGGAATTGATCAGCTAGAATTTCGTTTGCAAATGCCTCAGCCCGCCAACCGATATGATCGACGGCAAATCCACCACTTTCCGGTTCAGTGCCGTCAATGATCACTTGCAGGTCGATTCCCCGCAAGGAAAGCAGATCCCGGCTGAATCCAGGGGAGATGATCACAGCAGCCTTAACCTGTCCCTGGATAAGCATATCCTCTATTTCAGTGATTGAATCCACCTGGGCGTAAAGATCTAAATCTTCCCCGGCAGTGATGCGCTGGATAAATGCCCGTGATGTGGGGCTTTGATCATAATCGAGAACAGCAAGGGGTACATGTTCTATGTTAACAGCCAGGGTATAGGTCATTAACAACAGGACAACCGTAGGGGTGATCAAGACTAAAACGAAAGTAGCCCGATCACGAAAGATATGTTGAATTTCTTTTCTGGTTACAGCCCAGAGGTGACGGAATGACATTGTTAATTCACCTGGTCCATTTTTCTAATCAATGAGATAAAGGCTTCTTCCATACGGGGGGAAGCCGTTCTTGCTTCATCGACTGCCAGATTGTGTTCTTTGAGAGCCCTGGTGAGTTGGGGGAGACGGTTTTTTCCTGAATCAACCAGAATATGCAGAGCTTCTCCGTAGGTTTGAATTTCCTTGACACCCGCAAGCGGGGCCAGAACTGTCTGGGCTTCCTGCCAGTTACTGGTTGTAATTTTAATCAGATCGCCATCTAGCAGGTTTCGAATATTTCCCGGGGAATCACAGATCACCAGTTCTCCATGGTACATCAATCCCACCCGTGAGCAGCGGTCAGCTTCGTCCATATAAGGGGTGCTGACAATAATTGTGGTTCCGTTGAGATGCAGATCAGTGAGAATATTCCAGAATTCACGTCGGGAGATAGGGTCTACCCCGGTGGTGGGTTCGTCCAATAGAAGTAATGGCGGCTCGTGAAGCAAGGTTGTGGCGAGGGCTAATTTTTTCTGCATACCGCCGGAAAGATGGGCAGCCCGTCTGTTCTTAAATTCTGTTAATCCTGCGAAAGAGAGCAGTTTTTGGATCCGGTCTTCCTGTTCTTTAACATTGACATTATATAAATCAGCGAAAAACATCAGGTTCTCAAGCACCGACAATTTTTCATAAAGGCTGAATTCCTGGGCCATATAGCCGATGTGGGGTTTGATTTCTTCCGGCTCCTTGTTCAGGTCGTAACCGGCGGCAACAACCTGGCCAGCGGTAATTTGTAATAACCCTGCCAGGATACGGAGAAGAGTTGTTTTACCCGCTCCGTCCGGTCCTACCAAACCGAATAGTTCTCCTTCCTGAATCGATAAAGTGATTTGATCTAAGGCAGTCTTATCCTTAAATTCCCTTGTCAATTCAGTAATATTTATAAAAGCTGATTCAGTCATTAATTAGCCTTGATTTCTTATCCATAATACAGAAAATTTTCATCAGGCTGCTAGATAAATGCTTTGTGAAATACCTTGATCTATTGTTTTGCTTTACGGATTATCCATAAAACAAGCAGTGCGGTAAGTGGAGGTTCAGATATGACCCCAAGATTACGAATAAAGTCGCTGAAACCCAGGGCGGGAATTAGATACCAATCTATGAGTCCCATCACGACAGCAGAAATAACTGCTACGATATAGTCTCCCTGGACACCGATAGGGCGGTTATCCTTCCAGATTATCCCTGCCAGGGCTCCGATGATCAAGCCGACAACAATCATGGCGATAATGATAATTATGAGCATCATTTATAAACTCCTTTGTTAGGCTGTCCAGACAGTCTATTACAAGTCTAAATTATTAGTATTACTCAATTTTCTCGGGGTCAGCGTTTAGCTTCATTGTAGTGAGGCGGATCAGCGGGATTTCTCGTCCAAAAGATCGATAGCCTTCAGCAGTATGAACAATGTCGTAATCGAGGGTCTTTGCCAGCAAGCGGATGCTCTGGGGATTATTCTGCGTATAGGCAAAGAAGATGTTTTCAGCTTCGTCGGGATCTAGTTGCTGGGCAGTAGCTTCCATGCGATTGGAACCAATCTGGATCTTTACCCTGGGATCCTGTTTTATATTCTGGTACCAGTGAGAACTAGTGCCGAATCCTGATACCACGTAGTAGGAATGTTCCTCTGGGGAATAATGAATGATTTCCAGGACTGTTTGCCGTAATTTTCCTGATTTATGACCTGTGTGAGTTAACAGGAGAAATCTGCTGCCCAGTATCCAGCCTAAACCCAATTTATAAAACCAGATAGGCATTCGCCAGGGGATTGCTTTTAGACCGCGGGGAGGATCAGGAAATCTCATACTTAAAACTCCAGTCGGAGCAGCTGAAACAGCTGTTTGATAGCCTACAAGAGAAGTGTTCTATGAAACGAATGGATGCTGTCAATGGTTTTCCTAAGTAGTCTGCGTAGCAAGGGCAGGCTTGGTTCTTAGCCCTTTGAGTAATAAATTAATATTGGATTTGATATGATGTTTGATATCAATTTGAGAAGGATCGTATACCCAGAGAAGTACCGTCCCTTCTAATATGGATCCGATGGCAATGCTAGCTTCCATTGCGCTATCTGCTTGAAATTCCCCGGAATCTAAACCTTGCTGGATCAGAGATAGAAGAATTTCCAAATGCCTTTGATAGTAACTGGAAATGGCTTTCCTAACCGGCTCCTTCCTGAAAGCCAGGGCGATAAAATCATGGATTAATGGCATCCATTTAAGCATGGCCACCATATCATCTGATACACGATCTACATAGATTCCGAGACGGTCTTCGGCAGAACGGTTATCTGTAAGCAGGGCTTTCAAATCATTTAATTCAGGCTCAAAAAATTTCTCCAGCAGGTTAAGAATAATGGAATCCTTACTGTCAAAGTACCAGTATAAAGACCCTTTGCTTAAGCCGGAGGTATCTGCGATATCTGACATTCTTGCTTTATGAAACCCCACTTCAGAGAAGGTTTTCATAGCCGCATCAAGGATTTGGTTTTTTCTTTTTTCGGAGACGTTACTATTTGGAGGCATGAGTTTCCTCTCCAGGGGAATAGTATACTGACCAGTCAGTCAATGTATTATAAGGATAGTTATTTTCACTGTCAAGTTGGTACAGTGTTGAAATTGAGACCAGGTTTTGATTTGAGGAGGTGTTTTTAGGTTTCTTGAGGTTGGAGAAGAGAGTTATCTGTCAGCTGGTAGGGGCAGATATAGTAGTATCGCGTCCAGCTTGTTTTGCCTGGTACATCAAGTGATCAGTAGAATTGATTAGTGACGTTAAATCGCTAATTTCCTCAGTGAGTTCATTAACCCCCAAGCTGACGGTTATTTTTAGCTGGTGGGAATTTGCCTTCATGTGGCAGTTGGAAATATTTTTGCGGATTCGTTCGGAAACATTGATGGCTATCGGCAGCGATGTTTCCGGGAGGATAAGGACAAATTCCTCTCCACCGTATCGGGAAAAAATATCGATCTTGCGGATTACTTCCTGGCAGCAAGAAACCACTTGTTGGAGAACTTGATCCCCAATATCATGGCCGTGAGTATCGTTGATTTCCTTAAAATGATCCAGGTCAAAAAATATCAAAGAAAGAGGACTGTTAAACCTTTTCGCACGGTCAATCTCGTATTGACCCCACTGTTCAAGTCCTCTCCGATTGAGTATTCCAGTCAATGGATCTGTAACAGCCAAGGCTTCAATTTCTTTGTGCAGCTGCGCGTTCCGTATTGCGCCGGCTGTTGTAGCTGCAATATTGGTTAGAATTGTAAGGTCATTTTCGGAAAACTTGTTTGGTTCATCTTCTGCCAGGATGATCGCACCGAGTACTCCTTCCTGAGTCGGGAGCGGTGCTGCGATCACTGACTGCAGCGCTTCAGCTGGGTTGTCGTACTTAACTGGTTGATTTTGTAGAAATACAGTAACTGGCAGGCAATCTTCTGCGTCAAGGGAATATTTTTCGTTGAAAGAGGGGCTCTTACCGTATTCTGCTTTTTTTGTTAAACCCTTTTTATCCGCATCAATTAGAAACAGGGATCCGAGTGCAGTTGCGGAAATTGCTTTAACTGCTCCTTCTAGTATCCTGGTCAGAAGTTCTTCAAGCTTTAATGTTGTGACCAAGGTTGATGTTGCTTCATGAAGTGCTCCTAATTCACGGGCATGCTGTTGAACTTGTTGGAATAAACGTGCATGAATTAACGCGATAGAAGCCTGACTGGCAAAGGCAGAGAGTATTTCGGCGTGTTCAGGTCGGTAAAAATGACGATTCTGATTGTTTAGTGACAAAAAACCGATGACTTGATCTCCGTCCAGAATGGGAGCACCAGCCCAGGATTGGATTTTTGCTGTAGTGCTGGTTTTTACCCAATGAATATCAGATTGAGTATCAGGGATGATAAGTGGAATTTTTGATTCAGTCATCATCTTTAAAGTACTGAATTTTGATATTTTAAAAGGTGATGTGAAGAAACCTTCCGGATTATCTTCAGTTATTTCCTGGTATCCTTGATGACGGACAACTCGCGTGTATCCTTCTTCAACCAGCATTAAATTTGCTGAGTGATAAGGGACCACAGATGCTATCTGGGCCAGTATATGATCTAACACTACTTCAAGATCAAGGGAGGATTGAATAATGCGGCCAGTATGCTGGAGAGCTTGAGCAAGTTTTCTTTGTTCCCGTTCAGCCTCGAATGTCCGGGCATTATTGATTGCAATGGCTGCTTGATTACTGAGTAAATCCAGAACTTGCAGAAGCTGATCATCAAGGTCGCCAGGTTCAAAAAAAGTTACATTCATAACCCCAATAACTTTATTGTGAAATATTAGAGGCAAACTAATC
>Ga0255394_10011_pt1 | contig 27320 bp, 19 predicted proteins | sample ANMaggSeSYBR01D3_FD_182112 | JGI IMG/M metagenome (GOLD analysis project Ga0255394, IMG submission 182112) | Sediment cell enrichment communities from methane seep in Santa Monica Basin, California, United Staets - ANME aggregate JGI... | ecosystem: Environmental > Aquatic > Marine > Cold seeps >...
GTAATTTCGAGGTTCGCAAACTGTCCTGGGAAGATTCAGCGAAGCAGTGTGTGGATGTTTATGAAAATGTGTTGGCCACTGCGGCAGTGTGAGAGGATTTAATGATTTTACGATTTAATGATTTTATGATTTAAGGAAAGAAGCAGAGCAGGTAAATGGCGGGCACGGCCCGCCCTGCAAGACTCGGGAAAACAGAGGTAAAATTATGGCATCAGTATGTTTTTATTTTCAGGTACACCAACCGTCGCGTTTACGTCGCTACAGTATCTTCGATACTGAAAGTAACTATTTCGACGATTACAAGAACGCCCAAATCTGCCGTAAGGTGGCGCATAAATGCTATTTGCCCGCCAACAGGTTAATGCTGAAGCTGATCGACAGGCACGAAGGCCGTTTCAAGATTTCGTACAGCATAACAGGAACAGTGCTGGAACAACTGGAAACGTATTCCCCGGAAGTTTTGAGTACGTTCCAGGCGTTGGCCCAGACGGGCTGCGTAGAATTTTTGTGCGAGAGCTACTATCATAGTCTGGCGTTTTTGTACTCGAAGACAGAATTTGCCCAGCAGGTTCGGATGCACCAACAACGAACAGAAGAGCTTTTCGGTCAGACGCCGAAGGTCTTCCGTAACACAGAACTGATTTATAACAATGACCTGGCCCATTTCGTCAAAGAAATGGGATTCAAAGCGGTACTCTGCGAAGGGGCGGATCATGTACTGGGGTATCGCAGCCCGAATTTTGTGTATCAGCCGGCAGGCATAAAAGGCCTGAAAATGCTGCTTAAGAATTATCGGCTGAGCGATGATATTGCCTTTCGTTTTTCCAACCGGGACTGGCCGGAATGGCCCCTGACGGCACCGAAGTTCGCAAACTGGGTTTCCGATGTCAATGGTAATGGAAATGTTGTGAACCTGTTTATGGATTACGAGACGATGGGCGAGCACCAATGGGAAGACACAGGGATATTCGATTTTCTGGAACACCTGCCGGAAGAAGTATTAAGACATCCCGATAACGATTTCAGGACGCCCTCGGAAGTGGCACGCGATTTCGAGCCGGTGGGTGAGTTGGACGTACCCTATATGGTCAGTTGGGCGGACGTCGAGAGAGACCTTTCAGCGTGGTTAGGCAACGCGATGCAGTCGAACTCCCTGCATGCGCTGTACCAAATAGAAGAGCAGATCAAGGGAACAGAAGACCCGGATATTATTTCAGACTGGCGCAAACTACAAACGTCTGATCATTTCTACTATATGTGTACGAAGTGGTTCGCCGATGGTGATGTACATAAATACTTCAATCCCTACGATAGTCCGTATGATTCGTATATCAACTTTATGAATGTGCTTGATAATCTGAACAGCCGCTGCCGGCAGGCGTGTACGGTGGCGTGAGGTGAGAAAGAATTCAGAATTCAGAAGACAGAAGACAGAAGAAAATGAACATCGAACGTTCAACATTCAGTCCGCCTGCGGCGGATCGAATCAAAGAAATGTTGAATAAAGAAAGAGTTCAATGTCGAATAAGATCGCCACGCGGAGTGTGCCTCCCACTTTAAAAGAAAACCGCGTGGGGTGAGACGCTACCCATCGCCGAACCATCCACCTCGAAGACTCGGTGGCTGCCACCCGTTGGATATGATTCTTCCTGGCAGAGGCGAGTATAAGGCATATTTGCAAAATGGTTGCCAACCAGATATTCCCCCTTTCTTTCTCCTTTATTCCCCAAATGTAATTCTCTACATAGAATTGAGCGATTCTAAAAATATGAAACATGACAAGACAGAAGCCGATAAAGTAAATACCAAGATGCTCAGGACTATTTTGATTCGTATGTTTTTGAGTGGCCATAGTTTCATCGCAATAAACCAGATAACATTAAATCCCGCAACCATAAGATATACCAGTTGAGTAGAAATCATGCTTTTATTGATCGGTCCCAGTAACATTTTAAAAGTACCCACATAGATCACAATAGTTAATATCACCAGCAAGATGATCTCAAGGGGGCTGAATGGAAAACTTCGTTTCTTTTTCTGCATGATTGATTTACTCAGTTCGTAAAAATGTAAATATCCCAATTCGGTTTTGCAGACTGTGTTTTTCCTTTTTTCTTTCGGTCCTTCGGGCCTAATAAAAAAATGGTGCGATTTCATCGGTGTCCTACTTAATCTGCCTTTGGCAGAGAAAGTAAATGGCGGGCACGGCCCGCCCTACTTGAAGAAAAGAACCCCGCGACATAAAGTCGGGGCTACTAAGATGCCGTGAACTGTTACCACAATATTAATTGTGGTCGATCCGTCTGACAATCACATCGCCGATTTTATCCTCGACAGAACGTGGGACGTAAGGCTTGCCCTGTTCCTGCACCCATACGTTGAGTTTGGCTCTGATGGATGGTAAGGTGAAAACAGCCTTGCTCTTGCCTTGATCGAGTGGTTGACTTATTGTCTTTTTCCCCAGCTTCACAAACATTCGGGTCTTTTCAAGCGAATCACCTCGATTAATAGTAAGCTCGTATTTGCCGCTGCGCTCGATATAAACGGGCCAGCCTGTTGGCTTTTGGTCAATATAGGATGAGTCCTGGTAGCGGCAGAGATATGTGGGGTTCTCAGCGTCCGAGCCTAAATGAATGCAGCCGGGTGTGAACCCGCGAGAACCTTTGACGTCGTCAAACCATTTGTCATAAGCCATTCGCAATTTTGCCACCATCTCCGGATATTTCTCAGCTACGTTTTTTTCCTCTTTAGGGTCAGTCGCTAAATCGTAAAGTTCCAAAATCGGGTTATCCCTCGAGGTCTTAAGCTTTCTTTGGCTGAATGTATTGGGATAACCGATAAGTTTGAATCTTTGTGTGACGACGGCGCAGTTCTGATACCTTTGGGGTGTCAGTCCACGATGACATTGCAGAAACAACATGCGATCATCGGACCATTGCTCAGTTTTTCCCTTTAGCAGATTCAGCAGACTTACTCCGTCTATCGTCGGAGTTGAATTCGTCTTGATGGCACAGGCGTCCAGCAACGTGGGCAAAATATCAATATGACTGGTAACCTTGTCGATTTTCAGGCCGCCCGGAAAACGGCCGGGCCACTGAGCAAAACACGGTGCCTTAAGACTGCCATCATAAAGATTGGAATAACCAATGCCGCGAAGTCCGCCGGTATTAATCCTGACATTCCCATCGTCACTGAGAAAAATTATCAGCGTATTTTCTCTGAGCCTGAGCGAGTCGAGTCTGTCAAGCAAACGGCCAAAATTTTCATCCAAATTATCTATCATTCCACATGCGGTTGCGACCTTATCGTTCAGGCCCATTGCCTTATATGGCGCGCTGTATTTTTTGGGAACTTCCAGGCCGACATCGGATGCTGAGTGGCCTATATTGGTAGGCAGGTACACAAAGAACGGCTGCTTTCTGTGTTTTTCAATAAAGTTCATTGTCGCGTCGGTAAATACGTTTGTACAATAACCCTGCGTCTGCACACGCTGCCCGTTGTGCCATAGTTTCGGATCGATATAAGTGTTGGGCGCGTCCGGGACCTGGCCCAGCCGACCCGACTTATGAATCAGTGTCTCATCGAAACCCTGGTCCTGGGGCCGCATCGGATAATTGTCGCCCAAATGCCATTTTCCGAAGATACCGGTGGCATAACCGTCTTTCTTTAAGAAATTGGCAATGGTTACTTCATCCCCGTGCATCTTTGCGCCGCCGCGCGATGTGTGTATTACCCCAGTGCGATAGTGGTAGCGGCCGGTCATCAGGCAGGCGCGTGTGGGAGCGCACAATGGGTTACTATAGAACCGGTCAAACTGTACACCCTCCCTTGCGAAACGGTCCAGATGAGGTGTTTTAACCAGTTTATTGCCGTTTATTCCTATGTCCGCAAAGCCAATGTTGTCGATCATTATCAGGATGATGTTCGGCTTGTCGCCGGATACCGCGTTGGCGGGGCGCGAAAGAATACTGCGACAGCCCGGTACCATCATTGCAGCCGTTCCCGCTGCTGCGGCAGTTCCGTGAAGAAATTCGCGGCGAGTGAACATTCGAATCTTTTTCATAAGTTTCCCTTTTTAAATAGTGAAATAATTTCCAAAGCCATTCCACAGTATAAATAGCATAAAAAGATCACCATAGCACAATCTTTATTTTACTTACATCATCAGTTTTTGTCCATCACTTATCTGTGCCATACCCATTGGGTGTGGAATTGCGGCGAACGCGAAATTACTTGACAGTTGTGTTCCTATATTATACATATAAGCACGGCCAGGATGGCCGTGGCAGAGCATAAGCACCATTGTCCTATATGGTTCGCTATATTTTTTAGTGAGGAATTCAAATGCACAGCAAACAGATCATTACTCTATGGGTGATAATTCTTTTGACGGTTTCGGGAGGTGTCGGGGCGGCGGCAATAAAACTGAATGAACAGCCGGTGGCGGAGCGTGAATGGGGGTATCGGCCGAGGGAAGGCGAGATGTTGGGGGTAAGTCCGCCTGGCTTCGTTTGGCGTTATCAAAAACGATTGGTCTGGGAAATCGAGTGCGCCCGCGATAAGCGGTTCAAGGATGTGGAGTACCATGCGCAGGATGTGAAACTAAATGTGCACTGTCCACCGCGAATTTTTAAGCCGGGTGTCTATTATTGGCGGTATCGGGGCAAAGACACGAATGGGCACTATACCAATTGGAGTCAGGTACGCCGATTTACCATTGCAGCCGAGGCGTCGTCGATGCCTATGCCTGCGCGTGAAGAACTTTTAGGACGAATCCCCAAAAGTCATCCGCGATTATTTATGCGTCCGGAAAACGTGGGGCATCTGTGTAAATTGGCTAAGGGCAAGATGAAAAAGGAATATAAAGAACTGGTGCGCCAGTGTGAGAAAATATTGAAAAAACCACCGGCCACTAAGGAACCGCAACTATATCCCGAAGGAACAAAGTATGGCAGTGAATCCTGGCGTAAGATTTGGTGGGGCAACCGGAGATATACGATCAAGGCGCTGAACAGTGCGGCGACGCTGGCCTTTACGCGGCTGCTCGGAGGTAAGGAAAAATATGGTCTGGAAGCAAAACGAATACTATTGGAATGCGCCAAATGGGACCCGAAGGGAAGTACCGGCTACCGCTACAATGACGAGGCCGGGATGCCCTATAATTACTACTTTTCCCGTACATACAGTTTCGTGAATGATCTGCTGACTGAACGGGAAAAAGATGTCTGCCGTCGTGTGATGAAGATTCGCGGTGAGGAGATGTACCATTATTTGTGGCCGCGTCATTTGCGGCAGCCATATTCAAGCCATTCGAATCGGGCGTGGCATTTTCTGGGCGAGGTGGGAATAGCCTTTCTCGGTGAGGTCGAGGGGGCCGAGGACTGGGTCTGGTTCGCTACCAATGTCTTTTTCAATATGTACCCGGTCTGGAGCGATGATGATGGCGGCTGGCACGAAGGGGTGATGTATTGGTCCAGTTATATCGGTCGTTTTACATGGTGGGCGGATGTGATGCGGGAGGCTATGGGCATTAACGCATATAACAAACCGTATTTTTCCAAGGTTGGCTATTACGCGATGTATCTGATGCCGCCGGGTAAGGTGGGTGGTGGGTTTGGCGACGGGGCGAATCGCAGAAAGGCCTCAAACCTTGTGCCGCTGATGAGCCAGCTTGCGGCGCAGGCAGGCAACGGGCATTGGCGGTGGTATGTAGAACAGATGGGCGGGGCGGTTGTAACGCCCGGCTATGTTGGGTTTGTCCGTGGCGCATTGGCAAAGGTCGAACCCAGGACGCCCGATGACCTGCCGACATCACGGCTGTTCAGAGGCATCGGGCAGGCATACCTTAACACAACACTGACCAATGCCGACGAAGATGTGCAAGTTATCTTCAAGTCGAGTCCAATGGGTACGCAGTCGCACGGTAACGCGGCCAACAATTCATTTACACTATGGGCATACGGTCAGCGATTACTTATCCGGTCCGGCCATTATGACAGCTACGGCAGCAAACACCATAAAGGCTGGGTGTGGAGCACGCGGTCGGTCAATAATATAACGGTCAATGGCCGTGGGCAAGATAAGCGTACGTCAAAGGCGCGTGGTGAAATCGTTGCTTTTAAGACGACGCCGTCGATGGATATTGTTGTCGGTGAGGCGGGATCGGCTTATACAGTACCGCTCGAGCGTTTTACGCGGGCTGTTATTTTTGTCAAGCCGGAGTTGGTAGTTGTTTATGACCGCCTGGAGGCTAAAGAAGATTCGACTTTCGAATATTGGCTTCACGCGATTAACAAGATCGAAGTGAAAGGTCAACATGATATCAGGGTACGAAACGACGATGTGGTATGCGATATTGATTTTCTCACACCGGCGAATCTAAACTTCAAGCAAACCGATCAGTATGATCCCAACCCACGTGAGCGGATCAAGCTGCGGGAATGGCATCTGACGGCGGCGACAACAGAAAAGAAAAAACGAATGGAGTTTGTAACACTGTATCGGCCCCATCGGGTGAGTGAACATGTACCGGGGGAGGCGAGGCTGAAACGGGTCGAGGGAGGTTATGCGTTGTGGGTAAAACTGTCCGATGGTGAGTTCGCGGCGCTGCTGCCTACTGACGATCAGGCCGAGTTAACCGGTTTTGGGCTGAGCAGTAAAGGGGCGATCAAGGCAAGGCTTAAGCGAGCCGACTCAACTGAAATCATAGGGTTATAACAAGCTAAATCGGCAGTAATCCACAGCATATATTTTGTAAAATATTTGTAACGAATCAGAATATCGAGCGTCTATCATATTATGAAAACATTTATCACAATACTTATCACGGTTTTTATTACATCTGTAATCTGTTTTGGGGCCTGGATGGTATTAAAAGCCAGGGGCAAGCTGAATCAGAAAAAACCAACCGTGGTCCGCATAGAAAAGCCTGTAAAAGGTGAATTGATAGAGTTTATTAATGCGCCCGGCCAGGTTGAACCTATCAAGAAGGTGTCGATAAGGGCCAGGATTTCGGCCCAGATTGTGGCACTTCCCTTCGAAGAAGGCGATAAGGTGGCCAAAGGCGATCCCACGGCCGGTTCCCAATCTCAGGGGTCGGTATTACTGCAACTGGATGACAGCGACCTGAGGGCGGAACTGCGTTCGGCCAAGGCCCGTTACGCGGCCCAGGAGGGGCAGATAGAGGTAGCCAAAATCGATATTGAAACCCGCAGGGCTACTATCGAAGGTGTTAAAGTTACGCTGGCCCAGGCTGAGCGGGAACTTAACCGTCAGAAGGAACTGTTCATAAGCAAAGATGTCAGTCAGGACGCGGTGGAAAAGGCTCAAAGCCGTGTTGACGAATTGAAAACACAGTCCAAAGCAGCGGAAAACGGGCTGAAAAACGCGGAACTATTAGTTTTGATTTCGCAGCATAATCTGGAGGCGGCCCAGGCGAATATCTCCCGCGCCGAAGACAGTCTGAGCTATACGACTATTACTTCACCGATAGACGGTGTGGTTACCCGCGTCAATGCGGAAGCAGGAGAGATGGCAACAGGTTCGACTTATAATCCGGGGCCGGTGATTGTAGAAGTGGCAGACCTGTCGAAGATGCTGGTGATGGCCCAGGTGGATGAGGCGGACGTGGCAAGTGTCAAAGAGGGCCAGAACGCTAAAGTACATATCCATGCCTGGCCGGACAAGGTTTTTCAGGGTGTGGTGGATTCGGTGGCCCTGAGCCATAAAATAGACAGAAACGGTTCGAAGTATTTTGAAACGGAAATTATTCTGGAAACTCTGAAAGAGCGTGTCCTATCGGGGCTGACGGCTGATGTGGATATTGAAATAAAAGAGTATAAGGATATTTCAAAGGTACCCAGCCAGGCGGTTCTGGGCAGGTCCATAGATGAGTTGCCAATGGATATACGAGAAAACTGCCCCGAAGTGGACAGGAAAAAAACTTTGGCCACCGTAGTGTATCGATATGTAAAGGCTAAAGACGACAGTTACAAGACGGTGGTTACGCCCGTGCGGACGGGGGCCAGCGACGCGACCCACACAATTATAACGTCGGGCATAAATGAGCAGGATATGATTGTCGTGGGACCCTATAAGGTGCTGGAGAGCATCAAGCACGACCAAAAAGTCAGGGATGAGAAAGAAGTCGAAAAGGAAAAGAAGGAAAAAGAAAAGGAAAAAGAGAAAGAGAAAAAGAAAGTAAAAACAAAAGAGCAAAAAGAAGATAAGTCAAAACAAAGGATGGGAAGAAACAAGAAACGAAAGGTGGGGAAGTAAAAATCGAATAGGATGGGTCTATTGTTAAAAAAAGTACCCTGTCCCCTTTTTCTTAATAATGCTTATACGACTTGAAAATGTGACCAAAATTTACAAAGTTGGGGTTGAAAAAATTCATGCCCTGGATGGAGTCGATCTGGAAGTTGGAGAGAATGAATATGTAGCTGTCATGGGACCGTCCGGCTCGGGCAAAAGCACACTGATGAATCTTCTGGGATGTCTCGACCGGGCTACATCAGGGATATATGAACTGGCTGGTAAAGATACTACGCGGATGGGAGCGGGGGCGATGGCGCGGGTACGTAATCAGCAGATCGGTTTCGTGTTTCAGTCGTTTGAGCTGCTGCCGCGTGTGAACGCCCTGAAAAACGTGGAGCTGCCGCTGATTTATTCGCGTAACGGCGGCTGGTGGTACCGTCGGCAGCGGGCTCGGAGTGTTTTGGGACACGTGGGCCTGACCGACCGTGCGAAACATCGTCCCAATCAGCTTTCCGGAGGCGAAAAACAGCGGGTGGCTATAGCTCGTGCGCTGGTCTGCAAACCGAGTATCTTACTGGCGGACGAGCCGACGGGTAATCTGGACAGCAAAACCAGCGATGGGATTCTGGCGCTGTTCGATCAACTCTATAGAGAAGGGCAGACGATCATACTGGTTACTCACGAAGAAAGTGTGGCGCGACATACAAAACGTATTATCCGTATGCGGGATGGTAAAATCCAATCCGATGAACCGACTCGAAAAGGGGGGGAGAGTTGTTAGGTTTATTGAAATCGCCGTTCACGTTTCTGCGATTGCTGGTTCAGGGTGTCTGGCTGGCCCTGGGCCAGATATGGGCCAATAAGATCCGCTCCACACTGACTACGATCGGCATTGTGATCGGAGTTGCCTCGGTAACGGCGGTGATTGCCGCGGTTACAGGGCTGAAGACCAAGGTGCTGGACGAATTTGAAACTTTCGGGACAAATAAAATATATATCCATACAGATCGCCCTGAAAAAGGACATCTTCGTAACGCCTGGCATTTGCTTAGATTCAAACCGGAGCATTTCGACGGTCTTTTGGAGCACTGTCCTTCCGTTGAGTGCTTTACCAGAATGTGTGGTTACAGCCGTAGCGTCAACTACGGAGAACGAAGTCTGGAGGTGGTTCAGGTACGGGGTGTAGATCCGGAATGGCATAAAATTGAAAGTCGCCATGTAATTCTTGGTCGGCCGTTTTCGGTTATCGACGATACTCATTCCCGGCAGGTTTGTCTGGTAACACCGACGATGCGTGACAAATTGCTCCTTGATCGCGATTGTGTCGGTCAGGCAATCGTCATCGGTCGCAGGTCGTTTCGTATTGTCGGTATGATTGAAGAACGAGTGGAGTCGGCGATGTTCGGCGGGGGCGGATCGCAGGAAGAGGTTTTTATCCCGTTCAATACAGCCTGGAAACTGCATCGGCCCTGGGTATGGGCTATAGCCAATAGTAAAAAACCGGAAGTGTCTCAGGATGCCCGGGCGGAATTGAGATTTTTTTTCCGTAAGACCCGCCATCTGAAGCCGGAAGACCCGGACACCTTTCGCCTGGACGTCATTGAACAGTTTGTTCAGGAATTCAAGAAGATTTCCCTGATAATGACCGCCGTGGCCGGCGGCATTGTGGGTATTTCACTGCTGGTGGGGGGGGGTTGGGATTATGAATATTATGCTGGTTTCAGTTTCCGAGCGCACTCGTGAAATTGGTCTGCGTAAAGCGGTGGGGGCGCGGCCTTCCGCTATCTTGTTGCAGTTTCTGATTGAGGCGGTGATACTGTGTCTGTTCGGCGGACTTATCGGCATAGCACTCGGCCAGATCATGACGATAGGCATTTCCAATATTCCAAATGCCGAGTTTCTGGAAAAGGCCAGTATCCCACTCTGGGCTGTCGGACTGGCTTTTGGCTTTTCCGCTTTGGTAGGTGTGTTTTTTGGGATGTTTCCCGCGGTGAAAGCGGCTCAACTGGATCCGATCGAGGCACTCAGGCATGAGTGAGTGTGAAAGTGTATGGGTGTATGGGTGTAAGGGTATATGAGTATGTATAAACGACAGCAAAATTGGTTGGTAGTCTTATTCTGTATTTTGTTTTTAGCAGTTGGCTGTACCGGGCTTTTTGATGAAAGGCGGTACGAAACCATTGCCGTCCCTGAGGACAAAGTGTACAAGATAGAACCGTTGGTTTTGCAGTCGATGTCCAAAGGACTGAGCGATGCAAATGAAGTTGCCTCCCTGAAGGAGCCGTTCCCCGAGTTGTCATTAAAGATAGACGAATGCCGAGCCTTGGCCCTGGAGAATAATCTGGATTTAAAATCGCAATTATTCAACCCTATAATTGCCGAGGAAAATATCAGCGAAGCCGAGGCGTATTTCGAACCGCTGTTCTTTTCTAATTTTAGTTTTGCTAAAACCGACACTCCCACTTCGCTCACTCTGGATGCCTCCCAATCGGAGTATTTTTATAATAATCCTGGTTTGAGGATACCCCTGCGTACGGGAGGTGAGATTACGCTTTCCACGCCATTTACGCGGGTGGAGACCGACAATGAATTTTCAACTCTAAATCCTTCTTACGAATCCGACATTTCCCTTTCTATAAATCAGCCGCTGTTGTGGGGCGGGGGTGTAAGGCGGAACACACACGCGATTCGCGTTGCCCGTTACGGTTCGTGGATTGCCCGGGCGAGAACGAAGCTGGAGGTGATTCGGGTACTTGCCGCGGTGGACCGGGTGTATTGGCGGTTGTTTGCGGCCCGGCAGGAATTGCGGGTGCGAAAGCAGGAATACGATCTGGCGACGGCACAGTTGGCAAGCGCACAGCGGATGGTCAGGGCCGGCCAGGCTGCGGAGATAGAAATCCTCCGCGCCGAAGATGCCGCGGCCCAGCGGTTCGAGGCGATCATCCTCGCTGAGAATGCCGCCCGTGACCGCGAACGAGACATGAAGCGGATACTGAATAAAAAAGGACTGGGAATGGAAACTGCGACCATTATCATTTCGGCAACCGAACCCAACCCCATCCACTATCAGTTGGATACAAAACGACTGATGGAATATGCACTACAGAATCGTATGGAACTGCTGGAACTGGAACTGCAAATCGCATCTAATGAAAGTTTAATCGATTACGAATATAACGGTACTCTGCCTTTGCTTTCGGTCAATTATACCTATAATATCAATGGTCTGGGGCCTGAAGCGGACGATGCGTATGATTTAATGTTGCGGAATCGGTTTGCCGATCAGCGTGTTGGTCTGGTGCTCCAGATACCGATCGGTAACGAATCCGCCAAAAGCCGTTGGCGAAGGGCGCTCTGGCAGCGGCGGCAGCGACTGGCAGGCAAAAGGCAGCGAGAGGCGCTTATCAAACAGGAGGTGCTTAATACGGCCGATCAAATGGAGGCCAACTGGCAGCGGGTTGTGGCCAGTCGGAAAAGCACTTTTCTGGCGGAGCGGACCATGAAGGCGGAGCAGCGACAGTTTGAATTGGGCTTACAGATTTCCACCGAGGTGCTCGACGCCCAGGCGCGTTTTGCCAACGCGCAATCCGCTGAGATCAGGGCACTAACCGAATATCAGATTGCCCAGGTCGATCTGGCGTACGCCACGGGCAGTCTGCTCGGCGCGGCACAGATATATTGGGAGGCGGATCCGGAAAAACTGTCCAAAAAATGAAAGAATTGTATTGGCATAACGGCAAAAAATAGCGATTTGTCTCGAATCTTTCAATAAAAAAAGGTTCTGGCCTGAATGGCAGTTCGTTAAGGATTTGACAGCCACATTTTCAGATTGTTATGGCCGTTTATTTTACTTAAGCAACCGCCATTCGCTTCTTACCCCCTTCCTTCTCCCATTCTGTAGCTGGTTGAGCATTTCCAACCAGTTATTCGGCTGTGGTATAAGACCCCTTGCTTTCTGGTCCAATGGGTTCAACTTCTTTTTCGACTGGAATATATTCATTTATGAAGTGATTGGAATGATAAATAGTAATTAACTTCTCGAAAGTCAAAAAGATTGCTACCGTCACTAAATAAGAAGAAGCGCCGTCAACATTATTCATTACATCAATCACTGCACTTATCAGACAACTCATAAGAATCAGCTCGGCAAATGCATCACTAACGCCTAAAAACGGATGTCGTGTATAGAAATATCCTCCTCCCGGATAAATAATAGAGATTTTCCTTGCTTCGCTTTTACTTTTGAACGCAAGCTCACAATTTGGGCAGATATATTCATTTTTGATAAGTTCACTGGAACATCGCGGACAGAGAAAGGTTCTTTCCGTCGTCTGGCTTTGTTGGCCTTCAAGTGTCATAGTTTTCAGTAGAGCCTTTATTTTCTTTTTTTCCTTACCTGCTATATAGAAGAATTTCTCTTTCTTACCGCTTTTGTACCTGACGACAAGTGTTCTGCCTCTTTGGGTAATTGATTCACAATCCGCATAGAGAATATGAGCAATGGAGTTTCGATATACATATTTTCTGAACAAAAAACCCTTTGATTTTATCGGCACATGGAAAATACGCTTGTTTGTGAAGATCAAAAAAGACCGTTTTAATGAAAATACTATCCACCCGGTTACTACCTGTTCAAGCAACGACATCGGCGAACATCCAATTGTAACCTGAAGTATCCGTTCACCTTCCCATAAAAATGGTTCAATAAATTTTATATCTTCTAATAGACATGTTTGCCTCTTTTCAGTTCTTTTCTTATATATACTTTTGTGATTTGAAAAAAGAATATCAGAATCAACAGGAATTTCAGAAAGTAAATCATCATCCAAGACATCAGTTTGGTTTGTTAAGTCTGATACCATCAATATCTCCCTCAGTTTTAGAGGAAAAAGAAACCATGAGTAATTATTCCCCTATTTAATATCCGCGTGGTAACTTTGTAGTGATTTTACTGAGCCGTGTCCCGTCTGCCGGGCGGCGATGCCCTTGACGACCGCTCGGGCAGCCGCGAGGGTAGTGATATAAGGGACCTTATATTTGATCGCTGTTTTGCGAATATAAGAATCATCATATTTGCTCAGCTTGCCGATCGGGGTGTTAATCACCAGTTGAATTTTCTTGTTCTTTATCTCATCGACAATGCCCGGCCGGCCTTCGTGCATTTTCAGAATGACCTCACTCCTGACGCCCTGACTGCGGAAGTATTCGCATGTACCCTCGGTGGCTCTGATCCGGAAGCCGAGTTTCTCAAACCCACGCGCCACTTCCACTGCCTCTGATTTGTCCTTGTCCGTTATGGTAATCAGTACGGCTCCCTTATCGGGCAACTGTTGTTTGGCTGCCTCCTGAGCCTTGTAAAATGCCAGGCCGAATGAGTCGGCCATGCCCAATACCTCGCCGGTCGAGCGCATCTCAGGGCCTAACAGCGGATCAACTTCGTGGAACATATTAAACGGGAAAACGGATTCCTTGACACCGAAATGTGAAAAATGTTTTTCCTTCAGGTTCAGGTCAGACAGTTTTGCGCCTAACATAAGTTGTGTGGCTATTCGTGCCATTTGGATTCCGCAGACCTTAGATACCAAAGGAACTGTCCGAGAGGCCCGTGGGTTGGCCTCCAGTATATAAACTTCATCTTTATATATGGCGTACTGGATATTCATCAATCCCACGACATTCAACTCAACGGCGATTTTTTTCGTATATTCGCGGATGGTTTCGATGTGTTTTTCCGGGATGCTTGTTGGAGGGATAACACATGCAGAGTCGCCAGAATGAACACCGGCCAGTTCGATGTGTTCCATCACGGCGGGAACAAAAGCGTCGGTACCGTCTGAGATGGCGTCGGCTTCGGCTTCTATAGCGTTTTCGAGGAATTTGTCGATCAATATCGGTCGCTCCGGAGTAATATCGACGGCGGCAGCTACGTATTCCCTGAGCATGTCCTCATCGTGCACAACCTCCATACCTCGGCCGCCCAAAACATAGGATGGTCGCACCATCAGCGGATAGCCGATACGTTTGGCGATTTCCAGGGCTTCCTCCAAACGGCTGGCCATTCCCGACTCGGTCTGAGGGATGCCAAGTTTTTGCATTATCTGCCGGAACCGGTCGCGGTCCTCCGCCAAATCAATAGCGTCCGGAGACGTACCGAGGATAGGCACTTTTGCCTTTTCCAGTTCGCCGGCGATATTCAATGGGGTTTGGCCGCCGAACTGGACAATAACGCCCTGTGGTTTTTCCTTGTGATAAATACTTAACACATCTTCAACGGTCAAAGGCTCGAAGTACAGTTTGTCGGACGTATCGTAGTCAGTTGATACGGTTTCGGGATTGCAATTGACCATAATAGATTCATAGCCCGCGTCGCGCAGCGTAAAGGCCGCGTGAACGCAGCAGTAATCGAATTCGATGCCCTGGCCGATACGGTTCGGGCCGCCGCCAAGAACCATAATTTTCTTTCGAGAACTGACTTCAACTTTATCAGGGGCATTATAAGTGGAATAATAATAGGCAGCGTCTTCCACCCCGCTGACGGGTACCGGATGCCAGGCTTCCGCCATTTCCAGTTTCAGCCGCTGCTGTCGAATCTTGCTTTCCTCGACGTCAACAAGTTTGGCGAGGTACTTATCAGCGAAGCCGTCTTTTTTTGCCTGGATCAACAGGTCGTCGGGAATATCACTGCCCTTACAAGCCAGAATTTTTTCATCGAGTTCCACCAGTTCTTTCATTTGTTCGATGAACCAGGCCTTGATATGTGTTCTTTTATGCAGTTCATCTATCGAAGCCCCTTTCCGCAGTGCTTCATACATTATGAACTGCCGTTCGCTGGTGGCGGTTGAGACGAGTTGAAGAAGCTCATCGAGTGGTTTTTCGTTGAAGTCTTTGGCAAAGCCAAGCCCATGTCGGCTGTTCTCAAGCGAACGGATTGCCTTCTGAAAAGCCTCTTTATAATTTTTCCCGATACTCATTACTTCACCGACCGCCCGCATTTGAGTACCCAGTTCATCTTTGGCGTCCTTGAATTTTTCAAACGCCCACCGGGCAAACTTAACAACCACATAATCACCCCACGGCTCATATTTTTCGAGAGTACCCTTTCGCCAATATGGGATTTCATCGAGTGTAAGGCCCCCGGCAAGCAGTGCCGAGACAAGGGCGATGGGGAACCCGGTGGCTTTACTGGCCAGGGCGGAAGAGCGTGATGTACGGGGGTTTATTTCGATCACAACCACTCGGCCGGTTTTGGGATCGTGGGCGAACTGTACATTGGTACCGCCGATGACTTCAATTGCCTCTACGATGTCATAAGAATATTTTTGCAGTCGCTTTTGTAATTCGGGCTTGATTGTCATCATCGGGGCTGTGCAGCAGGAGTCGCCGGTATGAACACCCATAGCGTCAATATTTTCGATAAAGCAGACTGTAATCATTTGATTTTTGGCGTCACGTACCACTTCCAGTTCCAGTTCCTCCCAGCCCAGCACCGATTCCTCCACCAGTACCTGGCCGATCATACTGGCCGAAAGACCGCGATTAGTTACTGTTCGCAGTTCTTCAACATTATACACCAGTCCGCCGCCGGTACCGCCCATCGTATATGCCGGCCGAATAACCACCGGATAACCCAGGTCCTTCGCGATCCCCTCAGCTTCCTCGACGCTGAATGCGGGGCTGCTGTGCGGCATTTCGATTCCCAGCCGGTTCATGGTCTCTTTGAACGCGATCCGGTCCTCGCCGCGTTCGATGGCATCTACATTAACACCTATCACCTCAACGCCGTATTTTTCCAGTACGCCTGTACGGGCCAACTCCAAAGAAAGGTTAAGAGCGGTCTGACCACCAAGATTCGGCAGCAGCGCATCCGGCTGTTCGACCTTGATGATCTCCTCCATTGTCGGTATATTCAGCGGCTCAATATAGGTAACGTCAGCCATTCCGGGGTCCGTCATAATCGTCGCCGGGTTGGAATTTACCAGTACGATTTGATATCCCAATTGGCGCAGCGCCTTGCACGCCTGAGTGCCGGAATAATCGAATTCACAGGCCTGCCCAATCACAATCGGGCCGCTCCCGATAATCATAACTTTTTTAATATCATCACGTTTTGGCATTGGCTGGTTCCTTTATTGCTTTTGAATATCGAAACTTGTTATTGGAATAAATCCAAACAGGCTAAAAAAATGACCCGTCGGCAACGATTGCCATCCAGGCCCGTGCATTAAATGTTTAATCGACTGAAGAAAGAAAGTCAACGAAAATCTCCAACTTTCTGGTTCAGCAGGTGAATTATCGAGAGAATACAGCCCTGTAGATAAATGTAACGCCGAAAAATATCAGTGCCACAGAGCAGATTACCAGTATCCGCCGCAGGTTACGTTCGCCAACCAGCTTCGAACCTTTAAAGCTCATCCAGGACATTACCTCCAGCCATGCAAGATCGCATAGCCAATGTACGACGGTGAACAGAACAAACACTGTCGTACTCAGATTACGGGCGTCTTTCGCCAGTGCCAAACCCACCGTGGCCCACCAGAGTAAAAAATATGGATTGGTTGCCGAGAGGATTACGCCGGTCCAAAAGGGATTTCTGCCGTTAGACCGGGTGATGTCGTTGTTACCTTTATTCAGGTTGCGCAGCATTTGGCCGCCCATCCACAGCAGGAAAGTTCCACCCGCCAGGCCGATTATTATTTTGGTTGTTTCCGACTCCAGCAGGCGATCCATTCCCAGCAGGATGCCGAACATCAGGGGAAATTCCACCAGCGCATGGCCCATCGCGATAAGTCCGCCTGCATGACGCGAGCGAGTGCCCGCGGCAATAGTTGCCGTCGTCATTGGCCCTGGCGCCATAACGCCGGACAGTGAAATCCCCACTACCTGCACCATAAAGACAATTATTTCCATAAGCCGTCATTATACACAAAATGGCTATAAATTAAAATAGACGCCAGCGTCAAAAATACTTTGCCTCCTCTATTTTGGAGCGTTGGCAGTGCTGCCGCATGGGCAGATAGTCGGTTTTTGCAGTGTTTTTCGGGTTTTTGGCGATTGCATCAAAATAATAATAAATTGCCCACTCTGATAAGCCGATGTTTGCTGGGTGATGCTATTGGCATATAGTTAAGTGGGGCGACATGGTATTGGAATCACTGAATATTACTGATATTTCTGCGCTGGAAGAAAGTTCCGATAAGGTGTTACGCACGGAAAGTGAAGCCGGCGTCATACTGCTTGCCGAGGACGATGTTTCGAGCAGCAGGCTTATTGAAATTCTTCTGCATTCCGCGGGCTATGAAGTTATAACGGCTTTTGACGGCACCAGGGTGCTGGAACTGGCGAAACAGGGAAATCCCGATTTGATCCTGCTTGATCGGATGATGCCGGGCATGGACGGTATAGAAGTCTGCCGTCATTTACGCGATACGGCCTCTTTCAGGGATATTCCGATAATATTTCTTACCGCCAAAACCGGCTCGCGTAATATGGCCGAGGGTTTCGAGGCGGGGGGTTCGGATTATATCTCCAAGCCGGTTGGCCGGACTGAATTATTGGCCAGGATCAAAACCCATCTCAAGCTGGCGCGTAGCTGCCGGCAACTGCACCATCAGGCTGATCAACTCAAACGGATGGTATCAACTCAGTCAGGCCGGCTTAACCAGGTTAAAAGTGGTCAAAAAAGTCTGCTGGCCGACCCGGCCGATTTCCCGGAAATTAAGTTGGCGGCGAAGCTCATACCTGCCTTCGAGGCGGGTGGTGATTTCTATGATATTGTTCGTCTGAGCGATGATGAATATGGTTTTTTTATTGCCGACATAGCCGGACATGATCTGGGATCAACCTATTTAACCGGGGCATTGAAGGCCCTTGCAGTCAGTTTTACCAATGAGATGTTGACGGTCTCGGAATCTTTTTTAATGTTTAACAACGCGCTCATGAAATTTCTGAGCGTCGCCCAATATATCACCGCTTGCTATATCAAATATTCTCGATCAAAAAAAACTGTTGATATTATAACCGCCGCACACCCCAGCCCATTGATTCAGCGGTCTGATGGAAAGACGCAATATCTGGAGATGACCGGGGATGTACTGGGGATGTACGATACCATAACCTGTGAGTCCAGAACCATCGATGTCAACCCCGGCGACCGCCTCTTTCTTTACACCGACGGACTCATCGAAGGTTATCACGACTCGGCTGGAAAAACGGGAAATCGCACTGTTGGCTCAGCTTGCCTTGCTGCCCGGATTAATGCCAAAGTGAACCTGCCCATTAAAGACGTGGTAAATGCTGTTATGAATGAATTTGTGGATGAATGCGACGGGGTCCTGGAGGATGACGCTGCTCTGTTGGGAATAGAGTTTTAAGGCAACTGCAAATGTTTGAAATAAATCATAATGATCAGTCATTCCGAATAAAAATGTCGGCTACTCTCGAAAATATCGATACCGCCGACGACAGATTGGCCGAATACATAGCCGACCGTAAAATCCCTGTGGATGTTTTTGCCCTGCGTATCATTTTGCGGGAATCGCTTCTGAATGCGGTAACGCACGGGAGCGGTGTTAATCCTGAAGAAAACGTTTCTTTCGATCTGAATATCGACAGCAGCAAGGTTACGGTAAAGGTGAGTGATAACGGCAGAGGTTTCAACTGGCGCGAACACCTGTTTCATGATGACAACCTTTCCGAAGGGGGACGGGGATTGGCCCTGATGAAAATATATTCCGACAATATGGAATTTAACGAAAGTGGAAACGAGGTTACCTTGTGCAAACACATCAAGGTCGCCTCTTCAATTTCCGAATAAACCATAAAATCGCCATGAGTGCGTAAAACAGGAGTACATAAAATATGTCTATTACAGAAAAGCAGGAAAACACGGTTGTCGTTCGACCCGAAGGTAAAATAACCGCGGCCAACGCCGATGATTTTCGACGCGAACTTCAGGAGCTGGTGAACGCCGGTGCCGTTAATCTCACTATTGACTTGTCCAGTGTCGATATGGTGGATTCCAAGGGGTTGGCCGTATTTATTGTCTGCCACAAAACCATTACGGAGAAGGGTGGAAGCCTGACTGTTATTACTGAATAACGAGGGTTTGCGCGGCTTGTTCCACGTTATGCGCCTGGACGAACGCTTTGTCGTACGAGGGTCCGAATAATATAGCCCCCGATGTAAAACTTGTCCCCGCGAAGGCGTGACCCCGCGTAAGCATGTTCCCGCGAAGGCAGGGGGCGGGGATGGCGATCGGATGTTGACTTAACTGTATAGGGTATCTGATATGGCTAATGAAAATGACGAACTTATCGCCTCTTTTGTCGAAGAGGCAAGTGAGGTACTGGCGGACGTGGAAAACGATTTTCTCGCGATTGAGGAAGCGGGAAAAAATATCGACCACGAACTGGTCAACAAGGTTTTTCGAGGCGTCCATTCGATGAGGGGTTCAGCCGGTTTTCTTGGCCTTACTTCCATTGGGACACTGGCCCACGAAAGTGAAACCGTCCTGAACCTTATCCGCAACAACGAACTGATCCCCATCCCTGATGTGGTCAATGCCCTGTTACGAGCAGCCGATACTTTGCGGGGCATGGTCAATAATATCAATTCTTCCAATGACGTCGATGTGTCAGAGCACATAAACGAACTGAAGCAGGCAGTTGTGGGAGAAACATCACCGGAAGTCCAGGAATCGCTGAACCACGATATTGACATTGCCTTACCGGAGGGCGGTCTGGCTTTTGTGATGATCAAAGAGATGGAACTGGTTTCCCGCCAGCGGATGGGGCATCATATTTATGTGCTCGACGTGGACCTTTTCGCCGACGTACAGGCCCACGATCTGACCCCCCTTGATTTTCTGAAAAATGCTTACAAACACGGTGAACTGATTGACAGTTACATAAGCACCGTTGGGCTGGGCGACCTGAGCGCCGAATTACCGGACGCTATGTCTTTTATGATGATATTCGCTTCCAAATTGTCTCAGGAGGAATTAGCCGACCAGCTACGTATGCCGCTCGACCGTGTTTATCACATTGCTACTTCGGAGCAGATAAGCTGGGAGCAGACAAGCTGGGAGCCGACAGGGCCGGAAGTGCCTTCGGACAAGGTGGAAGCAGTTTCGCCGGCGCCACAGCCGTCGGAGCCGGTGGCTCAACCAGTCCCGCAAGCTACCTATACGGCATCTCAAAAACCACAGGCCAAGGCATCTTCGCCGACGAAAAAAACAACTTCTTCGGCGCCGGCACAAACCAGTTTGCGTGTGAGCGTGAAGGTGTTGGATACGCTGATGAACCTGGCGGGCGAGCTTGTGCTGGGTCGCAACCAGCTTTTGCAGGAAGCCGAATCGAAGGATCACCGTGGTATCGAATCGGTAGCCGCCCGAATCGACCAGGTAACCAGCGAGCTTCAGGAAGCTATTATGCAGACTCGTATGCAGCCGATCGGCACGGTTTTCAACAAGTTCCCACGAATCGTTCGCGATCTCAGCAGCAGCCTGGACAAACAGTGCGAATTGACTATCGAAGGCAAAGATGTAGAGATGGACAAGGCCATCATCGAGGGCATCGGCGATCCACTGACACATCTGATACGTAATTCCGTCGATCACGGCATCGAACAACCGGATGTCCGCACGGCCAACGGTAAGGACGCGGTCGGCATCGTTATACTTAAAGCTTACCACCAGGCAGGCAAGGTCAACATATCAATTATTGACGATGGCGATGGCATCAACCATATCAAACTCAAAGAAAAGGCCGTCGAAAAGGGCGTAATCACTGCTGAGCAGGCCGCCGAAATGAGCGAAGGCGAGGCAGTCAGGCTTATATTCCATCCGGGATTCTCAATGGCCAAAAAGGTAACCGGCGTCAGCGGCCGTGGTGTCGGCATGGACGTGGTCAGGACCAATATTGAGGAGCTTGGCGGCACAGTTGATATCGAAACTCAGATTGGCAAAGGAACAACTATCAGCATCAAATTGCCCCTGACTCTCGCTATCATACCTTCGATGGTGGTACGCTGCGGTAACGGCAGATTCGCTTTGCCGCAGACCGGCATCAGCGAACTGGTCCGTATCAAGGCATCGGAGGTCACCGAAAAAATCGAACGTCTCAAGGAAGCCGAGGTATTGAGGCTCCGAGGCAGTTTACTGCCGCTCGTTCGTTTAAGTGATGTGCTGAACATTCAATCAAAATACCGCGAATTGACTACTCAGCAGCTTCTGGACAACAATCGGCTCAATATCACTGATTGCCGTAGCGAAGAAGATGAGGAACATGAAGAACATACTGAACAGGAAAATCGTGATATACAGCGCCGTGATAATACTGTCGCCGGTGCTACGAAAATAATCGTCGTCGAGACCGGCAATCTGCGTTACGGCCTGATAGTCGATGAGTTATTCGACAGCAAGGAAATCGTGGTCAAGCCGCTGGGCCGTCACATGAAGGGCAATCCCTGCCTTGCCGGGGCGACTATACTTGGTGATGGCAACGTGGCGCTTATTCTGGACGTTGCAGGCATTGCCGCCCATCTGCAACTGACTATGCCTGATGCCGACAGCGCCAAAAACTCACAGGAGCTTACCTCCGGCGACAAAGCCGAGACGCAGTCTGTACTCATCTTCAACAACGATCCATCCGAGCACTTCGCCGTGCCGACCAACTTTATCTCGCGTATCGAACGAATACGTTCCGAACAGATCGACAGTGTCGCCGGCCGGGAGGTCTTACAGTATCGCGGCTCGTCTCTGCCGCTGCTGGGCCTCGAACAACATATAAAGGCCCAGCCGAGACCCGATACCACATGGCTTTACGTTGTGGTGTTTAAACTATCGGGTTTTGAGGTCGGACTTGTCGCGCCTGAACTGGTTGACATCAGCAATATATCGATTGACATTGACACTATCACCTTTCGTGAAACCGGCGTTGTTGGTTCGATTATTCTCGATGATAAAACTATCCGCATGGTCGATGTTTATAAACTCGCCGAGGCCGCCCATCCTGAATGGTTCACTCAGCAGGAGGAAACCACCTCTGCCGTCCGTGAACAAAAAACAACTACTATTCTCTTGGCCGAGGACTCGGCTTTCTTCTGTCAGCAGATGAAAAACTTTATCGAGGCCGAGGGCTACGAAGTCATCGCTTGTGAAGACGGACAAATCGCCTGGGAAACTCTGCAACTGAAAGACCCCGATCAGAACTTCGATATGGTCATAACCGACATCGAAATGCCCAACCTCGACGGCCTTGGCTTGGCACGCAATATTAAAGCCGACCCTGAATTCGCTCATCTGCCTGTTATTGCCGTAACCTCCCTGGCCGGCGAGGACGACATGCAGCGCGGCTATGAGGCGGGTATTGATGATTATCAGATCAAGCTCGACCGTGAAAAATTACTGGGCGCTATTACCCGTTATCTCAAAACGGCCAAAGTTGAAAAGTAGGGCGGGCCGTGCCCGCCATTTACTAACTAAACACAGGAATACATAATATGACTACTGCCACTGAAAATACGATTATCACCGATTCCACTCAACTGGAATTCGCGACTTTCTATATCAGCGACCTGCTCATTGGAATAGACATCCGCCAGGTACAGGAAATAAACCGCCACCTGGAGATAACCGAAGTCCCGCATTCGCCGGATTATGTCCGAGGCGTCGTCAATCTCCGCGGCCGGGTGGTTACAGTTCTGGACCTTCGTGCTATCCTCGGCCTGGAACCAACCCGGATAACCGACAAAACGCGGAATATTATTGTCCAGGCCGACGGTGAACACGTCGGCTTGCTGGCCGACCGTATCGCTGACGTGGTTCTTGCCAACAACGAAAATATCGAATCGCCCCCGGCCAATGTCAACGGCATCGACAGCCGCTTCTTCAAGGGCATTTACCAGCTCGATAACGATCTGATGGTCATACTTGACGTCAACGAGGTTGTTAATATAAGCAACAACGAACAATAAGGAAAAATGGTAACCGTTCACGGGTTTTTATATAGCCCCCGATGTAAAATCGGGGGATTCTTCTCTTTTATTCGCCCTGAAAGGGCGAAAGAAAGTTTTGTAGGGTGGGCCTGTGGCCCACGCGGTTTGACTATGATATGTTGTGTACGAATATCGAAATCCGAATGATAAATTCGACCTGTTGATGTTTGCATTCATCATTGGTCATTCATAATTGATTCCTCATTCTGGTTTCCTCATTCGTCATTATTCTTGTGGGGTGGGTCTTTGACCCACGTGTCTTCTAACGAAAGGAAAAATGTTATGAATCTGAAATGGAAAAACCTGAAACTGGGCCGTAAATTCACAATTGCTTTCGGCGGCATTTTGACTTTATTGGTCGTTGTTGGCGTATTGAGTTTTACCGGCATCACCGGCATAGTTGACAATGCCAAAGACAGTGTTGCCGGTACGCATTTTAAACAATATATTTCCGGGAAGGAACTCAGCCATCTCGATTGGGCCTCCAAGGTCAACGCGTTCTTAACCGACAAACATATCACCGAACTTAACGTCCCAAGCGACGGTCGTACATGTTCTTTCGGTAAATGGTTGAGTAGCCAGGAACGAAAGGATGCGGAAAAACTGATACCGACCCTGGTGCCGCTATTCAAAGAAATTGAAGAACCTCATATCGACCTTCATGCCACGGCTATCGAAATCGCTGAAAAATTCCACCGGCCCCATTCCGGCCTCAGGTTGACATTAGCCAGTCGACTAAGTGACCACAACGCATGGGCAATGAAAGTCGCCAATTCACTTGCTATAGAACTGAACGGTATGTCCAGATATAAATCTCAGGTTCACAATACTATTCAACAGGCTTTTTCGGTTGTGAAGGCCTACGCGGAGAACGAAAGTCTTGGCGACATAGAGACTCGCAAAAGTCTTGCCCTGGCGGTAATAAAAACTATCCGATGCGGCCCGGACTCAAAAAACTATATATGGATCAACGACACGCACCCGAATATGATAATGCATCCGTACAAACCGCAACTCGACGGCAGCGACTTAAGCGACAATGCCGACCCGGACGGAAAAAAACTCTTTGTGGAAATGGTGAAAGTCTGCCGGGAACAAGGCCAGGGCTTTGTAACGTACCGCTGGCCACTTCCGGGAGCCGAAGAGTCTGTTCCCAAAATTTCTTATGTGAAACTCTACGAACCCTGGGGCTGGATTATCGGGACAGGCGTCTATCTCGACCACACAAATAAAACACTTCTCGACCGTGCCAAAGATATCGAGGCCGGTCGTATGTTCTCCCTTGGCGTGAAGACCGATCCCACTCAGTGTGAATTCGGTAAATTTCTCGAAGACCCGGAGACAAAAAAAATAATGGCCGATTCCCCGGAGTTCAGGGCCGCCATAGAAGCATGCCACGAGCCGCATGATCGTCTCCACAGAAATGCGATAGAAATAGAAAAACTGGTTACCGAAGGAAAAACAGATGAGGCACTAACGATTTATGAAAACAAAGTCCTCGGTAACATGGCAAAAGTAGAACAGTACATAACTGAGGCAATCGAATTTGAATCATCTCTTCACAAAAAAGCCGCGGAAGCCGTTCTTGTCTATAACGAACAGACAATACCGCTCCTTAAAACTTATCGAGAAATATCTCACAAAATCCGTAACGAGTTGGATGAAAACGCCGTAAGTGAAGAAATGATTCTGAGCGTTGCCGAAAATACCAAGCGTAATGTTGGGATAGCGACAGCCGCAGCCGTTTTGTTTGGTATTGCCCTGGCCTTTATTATTACCCGGAGTATTACCAAACCTGTTGTCGAAAGTGTTAAATTTGCTAAGACGATGACGGGCGGAGATTTCACGCAGACACTTGATGTCGATCAGGCCGACGAGATTGGGGTTCTGGCCGGGGCACTCAATACCATGTCAACAAGTCTGCGTGAGATGGTACAGAAGATTGCCGGCAACGCATCGACCGTCGCAGGCTCTTCCACCGAGCTTTCGGCAACTTCGACACAGATGGCCTCCGACGCCGATGAGATGACTCAGCAATCCTCCACCGTCGCCGCTGCCGCCGAGGAAATGTCGGTCAATATGAACAATATGGCCGCCTCGACCGAGCAGATGTCCGCCAATGTTAAGACTGTCGCCTTGGCCATCGAGGAGATGACCGCGAGTGTCGGCGAGGTTGCCAAAAATGCTGAGCAGGCTTCTACGGTTGCCGATGAGGCAGCCGGTCTGGTCGATATGAGTAACGAAAAAGTAGGTCAACTCGGCGCCGCTGCTGACGAGATCGGGAAAATTCTCGATGTCATCCAGGAGATCGCCGAGCAGACTAACCTGCTGGCCCTGAATGCCACTATCGAGGCCGCTCGCGCCGGCGATGCTGGTAAGGGCTTTGCTGTTGTTGCTACCGAGATCAAAGACCTGGCCAAACAGACTGCCGATGCCACCGAGGATATTACTAAGCGCATTGCCGCTATTCAGCAATCCACCGGTGAATCGGTCGAGGCCATTGGCAAGATCAGCGATGTAATCAAGACTGTCAATGAGGTATCGACGACTATCGCCTCGGCAGTCGAGGAACAGAGTATTACTACTAAGAAAATTGCTCAGAATATCGCTCAGGTCGCTACTGCCTCGGAGACTGTATCGACCGGCGTCGCCGAGACCGCCTCGGCCAGCAAGGAAGTTACTCAGAACATAGCCGGCATCGATACCGCCGCCAAACAGACCGCCGTAGGCGCCTCGCAGACCCAGACAGCCGGCACCGAACTTTCCAAATTGTCCGAGGAACTTCAGTCCCTCGTAGCTCAATTTAAGGTGTAATGGTTATTGCTTTACAACAACACAAAATACCTTAGCCGCCGGCTTTATGCCGGGGGTTAAGTTTTGTAGGATGGGCTTTAGCCCATGCGGTTTTATTGAAAGCTCTCTTATGTCTGAAAACACCATACGTGTACTTGTAGTCGATGACACAGCTATATATCGCAAGGTCGTTAGTAACGTACTTGTTGACGCTCCGGGTATTGAGGTGGTGGGCACTGCCCCTAACGGCAAAATCGCCCTGCAGAAAATCGAGCAGCTCAAACCTGACATTCTCACGCTTGATCTGGAGATGCCGGAGATGGACGGCCTTGAGGTACTTCGCCAATTGAAGGCACAAAACAGTTCTGTCGGCGCGATTATGCTTAGTGCCTTTACTGCCGATGGAGCTGATACGACCGTAAAGGCATTGGAATTAGGCGCCTTTGATTTTGTGCTCAAGCCCACCAGTGGCAGTATAGAAGAAAGCAACGCGATACTGAAAAGAGAGCTTTGCCCCAAGATTAATGCTTTCGCCAGTACCAGATGTATTCGTGGCATTCTTTCAGGCAAACCATCATCGGCCGCCCCGGTTCAGGCTACCGCTGTCAAACCGCCTGATGTCGTACAGCGAATGACCGGCATTGCTACTGGAGCCGCTGGGAAGCCGAAGGTGGTGGTTCTTGGTATCTCTACTGGCGGCCCTCAGTCTTTGACACAAATGCTGCCGCAGTTGCCTGCCGACCTGCCGACGCCGATATTGATTGTCCAGCACATGCCGCCGATGTTCACGAAATCCCTGGCCGACGACCTTAACAAAAAGTGTGCATTGTCGGTTAGCGAAGCTCATAATGGCCAACTCGTGCAACCGGGCCATATCATCATTGCTCCCGGTGGTAAGCAGATGAAGGTACGAAAGTCTCAGGATAATATCATAATTTGCATAACTGACGACCCGCCTGAAAATAGTTGTAAGCCGGCGGTTGATTATTTGTTCCGTTCTGTGGCTCATACTTTTGGCGGCAGGGCGTTGGGTGTGATTATGACTGGTATGGGTAACGACGGTGCGCTTGGCTGTCGGCTTCTGAAACGCAACGGTGCTCCGATTCTCACACAGGACGAGGCTACTTGTGTGGTTTATGGTATGCCTAAGCAGCCTGTTGATGAGGGGCTTGCTGATGTTATTGTTCCGCTTGATCGCATTGCTGATGAGATAACCAGACTTGTTGGCGGAGGTGTTTTGGTTTGAGGGTAACACCGGAAGACATTAAGGTTATTTC
>Ga0255394_10014_pt1 | contig 26257 bp, 14 predicted proteins | sample ANMaggSeSYBR01D3_FD_182112 | JGI IMG/M metagenome (GOLD analysis project Ga0255394, IMG submission 182112) | Sediment cell enrichment communities from methane seep in Santa Monica Basin, California, United Staets - ANME aggregate JGI... | ecosystem: Environmental > Aquatic > Marine > Cold seeps >...
TCAGGCAATCTGTTAATGTGGTGGAGGAAGCGGAGTTGGAGATGTGAATGCCTCCGCCGGAGTAAGTGGCGATATTTTCGGCAAAATCACAGTTTCGCAAGACCTGCTCCATAATCAGCACGGCCGTCAACGAGGAAGAATCCATCGAGCCGGACGTTGGGCGCAGAAATGAGCAGGTTACGGCCGGCGCCATCTGTGCAGATTTCGGTTTTATTCCGCAGATCACGCTGGTCGGAATCGTTATAAGCTCCATAAACGGAGACGCTTTTACTGATGGTTTGTCCTTCGCCTGTCCAGTCGGACAGGGCGCGGATTTCTGAACCGTCCAGGACATCGGGGTGGGCCATGGCTTCATTGAGCGATGAGAAAGCGGTTGCCCAGCTTGTTCCGTCACCGCCGGGGTCCGCATCGAAATCTATATACCAGAGAGAGGGAACTCCGGTTCCGTGCAGGGATACGGTTGTTTGCGGATGATAGGCGTCGCTGGTTTGTATAGAATACTCCGCGTCGAAGGTTCCGATTGATTGAGGGGTGAATGTAATGACAGGATAGATCGATTGGCCCGGCGTTAGTGTATAGGGAAGCGTGATGGAAGAAGCCGAGTAGTTGGTTGTATCCGAAAGCGAAACCCCGGTAATGGTCAGGTTCATATTGCCGATATTTGTAATTTGAATGACCTGCTGTGTGGAACTGCCTTCCGGGATGCTGGCGAAGTCGATGCTCGTCGGTGAAACCGAAACGACACCTTCATCCGGCCCCCATGCGTAATAAATATCCAGATAACGAGATGGCAGAGTACCGGTGAATGTAACATCCAGGGACGGCTGACGGGTGCCGGCATAATCATAGGCGAGCAAAGCAGAAGAATACCTGATCCAGATCGTACTCCCATTGGCGCACAGGCCGTTGGCGTAGGTTTCGTTGGTTACAAAAGATGCGGTAACGTCTCCATCATTGGACATATCGAGAAAATAGATGTTGGCATTGCCCAATCTCAGGGCGATAAGGGTATCGCCTCCGACATACTGGAGACTGCCCGGATATAAATTGTCGGCCGCCAGAGTATTCCAGGTGTTGATGTAGGAACCTGCGGTACTATAAAGTTGGATGACTCCGGTTGGTACTCCCCAGGTCACACTGCGGGAGGCATACAGAGTATTTCCTGCTATTGCCAGTCCGGATGCCCCCCCGACACTGTATTGAAGAGGGACAGTGCCTCCAGATCCCCCGGGTCGAATCGCAAAACCCTTGATAGCACCGGCTTCATTGCTGGCGATCCATGCTGTGTATCCATCTGTGGCGACTGCAGAGTAGTAATCTCCAGACGGGGGGGCATATAGAAAAAACTCATATTGGTAAACCCCATCGAGGTCATAGCATTTCAAGTAACACTCATAGTCCAAAGAATTCCCTTTGTTGTCGAGGACATAGAAAAGATCCCTGGCTTGAGCATAGCTGGACAGGATGAACAGACAACAAATAAAAAGATATAAAAAGTGAATAGAGAACCGACGCTTTTTGACTTTAAACTGTACTAAAGACTTCATCTTTTTGCCCTCCTGATTCCTAAATGAGCCTTTTTCAGGCTACAACCATTATACAACATATCTGATGTTATGTAAAGGATAATCCCGGTAAAAAACGTATTGTCTATCAGACAGAAGGCGTAGTTTTGTAGGGCGGGCCGTGCCCGCCATTTTGGGTTGCTCGTTGTGGGGTGGCAGCCACCGAGTCTTCGAGGTGGATGGCTTAATAAAAAGGTGATAGTTAAGTAATTAGGGTGGGGTCTTGCCCCACGCGTTTTTCCGGACCGGTGCACCTTATCTGATTGAATTATTCATATAGGCCAACCAGTCCCGCTCAAGGTTGGTAAGCAGGCCGAAATATTTCTCGAAATCCTTAAGCCGATGTTCATAGTTATAGGGCAGATTTTGACGAGTCATTCGCAGAGACAGATCGAAGATATAGTCGAATAGTTTTTCATGTTTTTGGTTGGCGAGGTAGTAAAACAATGCCCACGCCTCGGCGTAGGCCGTAAGGGCCGAGTCGCCGCCAAGATGAAACAGATTATCCCGTGTAAGTAATTCCTTCAGGGGGACAAGTCGTCCGGCGGCATAAGCTTTGCCGAAATACTGAAAACGATTTTGATTGAGTTGGCCGGGCCGCTCTCCTTGCTGTTCACCAAGGTTCTCAAAGAACACGGCCAACCCCTCGACCAGCCAGGTTGGATTCTGAAAATAACGGCTGTGGATACCGCAGTTGTAGGCCAGTTGATGGGTTCCCTCGTGCATGGTTACGGTAATGTTCTGGTCGCGATAGAAGTTGTGTAGTTTGGCATATTCGTTTTGTAGTTCGTTTTCCTGCCGATCCAGTCTTTTCAGGGCTTGCTTTTTGTCGAGTTTGCTTTCGCTGCCGTTACTGTCTTTGAAGATATATCGCGCTCTCGGATCATTATTTTCCTGTACCTGTCGGCGGAAATCGCTGAGCTTTTTCTGTTCTTGTAGTAGCTTGTCCTTTACTTGGCGGTATTTGCTGTTGTTCTCAGAAATGGAATCATAGAAATAACTTCGATTGGTTTTGCTGGTATAGAAACCTGTCGAGTAGGTTGTTTTCGGTGAAATTTCCCGTGAAAACCCGTGGAACTCCTGAGCCGAGTCAAACAGTACAACTTCCAGACGGTCCGTCAGCGGTGCCGGCTCGAAATTACGGTCTTCGAAGAAAATCATGAATTCTTCGTATAGTTTTTCCAGCCGTTCACCGGTGAAATGAGCGAATGCCTGAGTTGTATTATAACAGATGCGATAGTGATCGGTACAGAAAATCTGAAAATCTTCGATATGGTCGTCCAGCAGTTTTTGGCGGGCCTTGGCATTGTCCGGCAGATGGGCATAATGGATTTTATAGGTCCGCAGTAAGCGGCGGGCCTTGATATGACCGGGATCGATCAGCAGAGCGCAGCGCAGAGCCTGCACGTATTCCCTGTTCAGGTCTTTTTTGAATGCCCACTCAGCCAGTTTAACACAGGCATCGGCATCGTTAGCGGCCTTGTGCAGTCGGTTGGCAAAGATTTGCTCCGCCAGCTCTTTCTTTTCTATTCGCAGGACAGACTGCGAATGAACCACAATAGAACCGCCTCGATACTCGATGGTGATCATTTCGCCCTGTTGGGTAACTCTGCCTTCCATCCGCCCGCCGTTCTTCAGATGAATAACATCACCCCGTATCGGCAGTAAGGCACAATTTGAGATCAGCGCCGCCGAGAAGGCCAAGAGTACTATTTTCCTATGTATGTTTGTGTTATTCATTTATACTTGATTGTTCGGGGGTTTTCATATAAATTGTGTTCTTGTGCCGTTTTTGCATAAGTCCAGTTAAATCCTTAAAATCTTAAACATAGGATATGTTTTTATGAAGCGTTTGCAATATTTAATTTTAATCGTGAGTTTTCTGATTCTGCCGACGGTGGCCGGGGCCGAGGCAGAGACGGATTATTATGCCATATTTATGAACAGTAAAAAAATCGGTTATGCCGCCCTTGACCGCGTCGTTGTCGCCGGCGAGGTACGCAGCACCCAGAAAATAACCATGACCATTGCCCGTATGAATGTCCCTGTATCCATCACGATGACGGAAACGCATATCGAAACAATTGACGGCAGGCCGTTGGCCTTTGAGAGTATGCAGGACATGAGCGGTTTTATAATGAAGGTCGCAGGTACGGTCAAACCTGACGGCACGGTTGATGTCGAGGTTACCTCCGCCGCGGGGTCTAAAGAGCAATCAATGCTATGGCCGACCGGTGCGCTTATGAGCGAGGGCCTGAGCATGTTGCAGGGAAAAAAAGGCATGGTGGAAGGAACGACTTACGAAGTCAATGCTTTCAGCGCCGCGATGCTCAACGCCTTAACTACGCAAATAACAATCGGGCCGAAAAAAAAGGTGGATTTACTTGGCCGGGTGGTTACTGCGCGAGAGGTCAAGAGCATCGTCAAGAATTTGGCCGGCGGTATAACTGAAACAAATTACGTGAGCGACGATCAGCAGATGCTCAAAAGTGTTGTTCCAATGATGGGAATGCAGATGGAACTTGTTACCTGCGGCAAGGCGTTTGCGTTAAGTCAAAGTGATGCAGTGGACTTTTTCGACAAACTTCTGCTATCTGCTCCCAAACCGCTTGAGAATATCGAAAAGGCCAAGTCGGCTGATTACTATATTATGCCGACCGAAAACAGAAAATTGTCGTTTCCCCATACAGACAGTCAGTCCGTTCGTCCTTATGGCGAAAAGGGTCTCATCGTTACGGTCAGGCCCCAGTCGATGCCTTCTGGCGCAGCCTTTCCTTATAAAGGTAGCGATGCCCGTGTTCTTGCGGCGTTGAAGCCGAATCGATTTCTGCAAAGCGACCACAAGGAAATAATCGATCTGGCCCGCCGGGCGATAGGTAATACGAAGGACACGGCCGAAGCTGTCGGGAAAATTGAGCGTTTTGTGTGCGAGTATATCGAGGAGAAAAATCTATCGGTTGGCTACGCCTCGGCGGTTGAAGTTGTTCGAAGCCGTCAGGGTGACTGCTCGGAACATGCTGTTTTGGCAGCCGCTTTGTGTCGAGCCGTGGGTATTCCGGCGGAAGTTGTTGTCGGCCTGGTGTATTTCAATGGACCGGGGGCAGGGTCGGGGAATGGGCTGTTCGGCCCGCATGCCTGGTCTCAGGTTTATCTGGACGGCCGTTGGTTCGGCATCGACGCGACTGGTTCTCCGCGTGGTTTCAGAGCCGGACATATTACTCTGGGCGTAGGCAGCGGCGGCCTGGAAGACTTTTTTGAGGTAATCACAAATCTTGGTTATTTTCGGATCGTTGATATAAAACATGATCCCGATAATACCTTGGGCATTTTTGTTAAGGCAGTTAAGTAGGGCGGGGTCTTACCCCACACGTTTTTGTTACCATAGGAGACATTAAAATGTTGTTAGGCCGTCGTGAGTTTTTGACAGTAATTGGCGCAGGAGTATGTCATACCGCCGTGGGAAATATATTTGCCCTCGGTAAGGACTCTCCTGGAAAACCTGATATTATCCTTTGCATGGCTGACGATCAGGGGTGGGGCGATATGGCTTACAATGGCCATCCGGTGCTGAAGACACCGAATTTTGACGCTATGGCCGCTGCCGCGTTACGATTCGACCGATTTTACGCTGCCGCGCCGGTCTGTTCGCCGACACGCGGAAGTGTTATGACCGGCCGTCATCCTAACCGTTTCGGATGTTTCAGGTGGGGCCATTCGCTTCGCCCACAGGAAATTACTATTGCCGAAGCGCTTAAGGCAGCGGGATATGTTACAGGGCACTTCGGAAAATGGCATATAGGTCCTGTTTATAAAGACAGCCCTGTCAATCCTGGCGCCAGCGGTTTCGATGAATGGTTTTCGGCGCCTAATTTCTTCGATAATGACCCTATTCTCAGCCGTGAAGGCACTGCTGTTCAGGCGCATGGTGAAAGCTCTATGGTTACTGTTGATGCCGCGATCGAATTTATTCGTAAGCACACTTGTTCGCCTCAACCGTTTTTTGCCGTAGTCTGGTTTGGCTCTCCACACTCGCCTCATCAGGCTATCGAGCGAGATCGTGAACTCTATGGAGCTTACGGTAAGAACCTTCAGGATTTTTACGGTGAAATCACCGGCATGGACCGGGCTTTCGGCAAACTTCGTAAAGAGTTGCGGACACTTGGTATTCACAAAAACACAATTCTCTGGTATTGCAGTGATAATGGCGGCCTCCGCGAAGTAGGTGCTACGGGCGGTCGCCGCCACAAAGGCACGATTTATGAAGGTGGTCTCCGCGTCCCCGCTATTCTCGAATGGCCAGATCGCATTTCCGGTCACAGGGTAACTGATGTTCCCTGTAACACCTCGGACATATACCCTACTATTCTCGAAATTGTGGCCCGGCGTATGAGGAAGCAGCCGCCGTTAGATGGAATTAGCCTAGTTTCACTGATTAACGATAAAATGAGCTCACGGCCAAAACCGATGGGCTTCTGGGATTATCTCACTGGTGGCACTGGCGTATCCAGCAGGAAGTTGATGGCCGAGCTTCTAAAAGAACAGAAAGCCGGCAGGGAAATCACTGACCCGTCGCGCCTGCGATTGGACGCCGGTAAAATTGAAAAGCATTATCCTGATGATGTCTTTCCCGGCCATGCTGCCTGGCTCGATTGGCCGTGGAAGCTGCATCGAATCCACAACAAAAAAGGCGTCGTTAGTTTTAATCTTTACAATCTAACCGACGATCCTCAAGAGGAAAAAGACCTTATCGCTGAACATTCGAAACGTTTTCAATCGATGAAATCCGAGCTTGAAAAATGGCAAAAATCTGTCGTCCACAGCCTTAATGGCAAAGATTATCTGTGATATCGGTCGAGTTTAAAAATGTAACCTGTTTTTTATGACTCGCTACAAAATGTAGAGTGAGTGGAAAATTGTCAGAGCGTGTTTTTCTTGTATTTTTGGGTTTGACTATAGCGGAATATCCCTTACAATCAACCAAAAGAACAAAACAGCACTATTGCACTATATTGACGTAACTTGATATGTGGCAGAATGTTGGAGAGGTGGCCGAGCGGCTTAAGGCAACGGTTTGCTAAACCGTCGTACGGGCATATACCTGTACCGCGGGTTCGAATCCCGCCCTCTCCGTTCTCTGGTGTCAATCAGTAACGTATAATGACAATCATTGCCTAACTTACCTGCCGACAAGCTGTTATGGCCGCCATCGTCTTGGTGGACATTACGCTTCCTCTATCAAAAACTCGTAAAAACACGCAGTGTTTGCCGGACATTCTACATTTTGTCAGGCGGTTGTTATGCCTTTATAAGCAACGAATTAGCTGTCGCAGCTTGAAAAATACGAGTTGTCCTATAGGTTGGCTTTTGCTATTATAGCGGTTGGTCCGTTGCGAAGATTTATGAGCTACGGCTGACAATCAGGCAGGTAAAACAGAACCCAGCGAGAGAGAGTCTTAACTGTTCTCTTCGCCGTTTTTTTTACTGACCGAATGGGCAGAAGATATGGTGGAAATGAGAAGATGTGATGCGAAGAGATAGAATAGCAATTCTCATGGTTTTATTGTCGATGTGGAGTTTGCCTTCTGGTTGTCGATCTCCCCGGAAACATCGTATCGAAGCGGATAAGGTTGCCTACAACACGATTGAGGAGCAACAAAGGGAAGCTCTTGGTTATGCTGAGGAGTTTAGTATTGAACGGCCAAGTGATATTCTGCGGCGTCGATTATTGGTTCAGCAAGAGCTGCCCCGCTCAGGCGATGCGTCACTGGGAACAGACCGGTTAAAGCTAATAGAACACTGGCCTGAAAAAAAATACCCGAAACCGGTTTCTTTTTCTGATCCGAATACAGGCCTGGAGGCGGGCAAGTCGATTCAGTTGTCATTGATTCAGGCATTGCAGGTAGGTGCTCGGAATAGTTTTGAATATCAGTCATATAAGGAAGATGTTTTCCGGGCGGCATTGGATCTTGATCTGGAACGCAATGAGTTTCGGAGTATCTTTGCCGGAGAGGTTGAAAGTCTGGCCGGTACGGATGGAAGTGGTGACAGAACCGTAAGCGGCACGGAAAGCAGCGGGTCGGTTGACTCGAGCAGAAAACTTAAAAGCGGTACGCAATTGAGTACAGGCCTGGCGGTTGATCTGGCAAATCTGTTGACAATGGGGGGGGCTTCATCTTTGGGAATAATGGCGGATGCCACAATTACTATTCCCTTATTGCGTGGCTCGGGTGAACATGTCGTGGCAGAACCGCTAACCCAGGCCCAGCGCGATGTAGTTTACGCTATTTATAAATTCGAACGGTTCAAGCAGACTTTCGCGGTTAATGTTGCCGGTGAATATCTTGGTGTATTAAGGCAACGGGACCAGGTGGAAAATACTGAGGATAATTACGAAAGTTTAATACGCTCAGCACGTCGCTCACGCAGGTTAGCCGATGCCGGGATGTTACCGGAGATACAGGTTGATCAGGCGGTTCAGGACGAATTGCGGGCACGTAACAGATGGATAAGCGCAACAGAGTCATACAAGAGTCGGCTGGATTCCTTCAAGGATTTGTTGGGCCTGCCTCCGGACGCCGCAATTGAACTGGACAGGTCCGATCTGGAAACACTGGTTGCTCCGGCATCCGAACTGGTTGTCGAGTCAGCTAAGGAAGAAGGATTATCGAAGAACAAACAAACATCTCCCGCTGACGCTCCGATTGAATTAGTGCCGGCCAATTATGAAAATGCCGGGCCATTGGAGTTGAAGCAGGACAGGGCAATACAATTAGCTCTGGAGAATCGTCTTGATCTGCGGATGGCCCAGGGAAAAGTGTACGACGCACAAAGGGCGGTAGTTGTTTTGGCTGATGCTCTTGGGGCGGAACTCACACTTTTTGGAAGTGCCGATCTCGGCGAGGGAAGGTCTGTGTCATCAGCCACTTCTGACGATGCAAAGCTTCGTATGAATAAAGGAACGTATTCAGGTTTACTCACGCTGGACCTGCCGTTGGAACGGACGGCTGAACGCAATGCTTATCGTAACGGTTATATAACCCTGGAACGTACGGTGCGGGAGTTGCAGAAACTGGAAGATCAAATCAAGCTGTCAATTCGTAATAAGTTGCGGGACATGTTGGAGGCACGAGAGGGTCTTCAAATTCAGGGTCAATCTGTGATCGTGGCAGAAAAGCGGGTAAAGAGTACCAACATGTTTATTGAGGCAGGTCGGGCGCAGATTCGCGATTTGCTGGAAGCACAGGACGCCTTGCTTTCAGCGAAAAACGGATTGACATCAGCAGCGATTAATTACAGGGTAGCTGAACTGGAGTTGCAACGTGATATGGGCGTATTAAAAGTCGACAAGAGTGGATTGTGGCAGGAATATTTGCCGAAAGGAATTAGCCATGCCCAGGATTAACACAACATTGCGTTCTTTCCAGAACAAGCCTTTTGTTTTGCTTGTGGTGGCTATAGCAGTTATCTTAATTGTTATTGGCTTAACCGTGTTCACGTTATCAAAGGATAACAAAGCTGACACGGGGAATATTGCCACCTTTACGGTTAAACAAGGCTTGTTGCGGATCAGCGTTACTGAATCCGGAACCATCAAGGCGCGTGAACAGGTGATCCTGAAAAATGAGGTTGAAGGCAGGACATCGATTCTCACGCTCGTACCGGAAGGAACTCACGTGAAAAAGGGAGACCTGCTGGTCGAGCTGGACGCGAGTCAGTTACTGGATAACAGGGTCGATCAGGAAATCAGCGTACAAAATACAGAAGCAGCGTTCATTAGCGCCGAAGAGAATCTGGCGGTGATTGAAAACCAGGCACAGAGTGATATGGACAAAGCTGAATTAGCGTTTGATTTTGCCGGGCAGGATTTAAAACAATATCTTGAAGGCGAATATCCCAAACAAACCAAAGAAGCCCAGGCACGAATCACATTAGTCCGGGAAGAGGTTACTCGTGCAGTAGAAAAATTGAGATGGTCACAAAAACTGTTCGATGAAAAGTATATTTCGCAGACGGAACTGCAGGCAGATGAATTGGCTAAGACCAGAAAGATGTTGGACCTGGAATTGGCAAAAGGCGATCTGGATTTGCTCAGGGATTTCACTTACCAGCGAACTGTCAAACAGCTTGAAAGTGACGTCAAACAGGCAGAAATGGCTCTGGAACGGACAAAACGTAAGGCCAAAGCAGATGTGAAGCAGGCTGAGGCCAATCTCAAGGCCAGGGAATCCGAATATAATCGCCAGAAAGGCAAGTTGGAAAAGATCGAAGAACAGATTGTAAAGACCAAAATATATGCGCCTGCAGACGGGTTGGCTATCTATGCTACCAGTGCCAGAAGGGGAGGTTGGCGATCCAGCACCGAGCCGTTGGATGAAGGGCAGGATGTTCGAGAGCGTCAGGAGTTGATATATCTTCCCACCGGTACGTCCGTCAAAGCGGAAGTTGACATCCATGAATCCAGCCTGAAGAAAGTCAAAGTCGGACTTCCAGCGATAATCAGTGTTGATTCGTTGCCGGGAAAGAGTTTCCCCAGCAGGGTCGTGTCTATCGCTCCTTTGCCGGACGCACAAAGTATGTGGATGAATCCTGACTTAAAAGTCTATAACACGGAGATATATCTGGACGGCAATGATGGGGCTTTGCGTACCGGAATGAGCTGCAAGGCGGAAATCATAATAGAACAATATGAAAATGCCGTATATGTGCCGGTTCAGGCGGTTCTGCGTATCGCGGGAGAAACTACCGTTTATGTGGCAAAGGAAAGGGATCGCCAGCCGCGCAAGGTTGAAATCGGGCTGGATAACAACCGAATGGTGCGAATTATAAGTGGGCTTGAAGCAGGTGAGGTTGTAATGCTTGCTCCGCCGCTGAAATCGGCTGAGATCACGCCAGGCTCGAATGGAATAACTTCCGAGACGATTCGTTCCGACGACAACTCCGATACAATTGACAACAAAATAAGTGATAGGTTGAAGAATATCAACAGTAGCCACGATCAGAAAAAAAAGGGAAATGGTCGCCGGAACCTTACTCCGGGACAAAGAGAACAAATGCAGCAAAGATTAAGGAATATGTCCCCAGAGGAAAGAGAAAAGATGCGACAGCAACGTCGTGGCAATTGACAGGTGGAGAGCAGCTTAAAAATGACCTGTAAAGCAGAAATAATGATCAAACTGGAAAACGCCCATAAGGTTTATCATATGGGCAACCAACAGGTGAATGCCCTGGCAGGTGTTACTGTGTCGTTTGAGCGAGGCAGTTTCTGGGCCGTTATGGGGCACAGTGGATCGGGAAAAAGCACCATGATGAATATTTTGGGATGCCTGGATCGTTTGACGGCAGGACGTTATTTCCTGGACGGCAAGGATGTAAGTACCCTTGACGATGATTCTCTCAGTGATCTTCGGCTTAGACATCTGGGTTTTGTTTTTCAGAGTTTTAATCTTATACCTCAACTAACCGTCCAGAGAAATATCGAACTGCCGTTGTACTATCTGGGATGGGATGTGACACGAAGTGCAAAACGTGCTTTGGAACTTGCGCGCATAGTTGGGCTTGAGGACAGGCTCAAACATCGACCGACGGAGCTTTCTGGCGGTCAGATGCAGCGGGTTGCCATCGCAAGGGCTATGGCTAATGACCCCCATATACTTTTTGCCGATGAACCTACGGGCAATCTGGATACTGCGACAGGCGAGCAAATCATGGATATGTTGACGGAACTCAACAAGCAAGGCAAAACAATAATAATGGTAACTCATGAATCTTGCATTGCCTCATATGCGCGGGACAGATTATATATGAAAGATGGGCTGATAGAGAGGCTCGACAGGAACCACGATGAGGCGAACTAAGTTCTTACAAAACGTTTCGCTGGGTATTGAGAATTTACTGCTCCATAAGCTTCGTTCGTTCCTTACGATGCTGGGAGTTGTTTTTGGAGTAGGCAGTGTGGTCGCGATGCTTTCGGTGGGTGAAGGTGCCAGCAAAGAAGCCTTGATGCAGATTCATAAACTGGGTAGTAACAACATAATTATCAATTCGGTCAAGTCCGTGGAGGAAGAATCCGCCAGCACAACTCGGACGTATATGAGCATTTATGGTTTGACATACGAAGATCATCTTAGAATAGCCGAAAGCTTCGGAACGATAAAGCAGGTGGCCCCGGTCAAAATCATACGCAAAGAATCTCGCTTGGGAGAAAGAACGATGGGATTACGTGTGGTGGGTACGGAACCGGTTTGGTTCGACCTTGTGCCAAGAGCGATAATCGCAGGGCGGGCACTTATGCCTTCGGATGAACAGGGCCAGGTGGCTGTGGCGGTTCTTACTGAATTCGGCGCACGGAAACTATTAGCTACTGAAAGTACTATCGGACAATCTATCCGCATAGGCGGCGATTGTTTCGAGGTTGTAGGAATAGTAAAAAGTGAAAGTGGACTGGCAGGAAATATTCAGATTCCGGATCAACAAGTAGATGTTTATATTCCTATTGTAGTAGCGCGTAAATACTTCGGTGATGTGATTAGCAGAAGAACCGCAGGGTCCAGAGAAAGGGAAAAAGTCGAGTTGCATCAAATAATTGTTCAGGTGGACAATATAGACAATGTCGAATCGACTGCCGATGGAATAGAAGCGATGATAAAACGTTTTCACAAAAAGAAGGATTATTTTATCCGTGTGCCTTTGACATTGCTTAGACAGGCTGAGGCCACCAAACGAACTTTTAATATTGTCTTAGGATCAATTGCCGGGATTAGTTTGCTGGTCGGCGGGATAGGAATTATGAATATCATGCTGGCTTCGGTAACCGAACGCACTCGCGAAATAGGTATCCGTCGAGCTATTGGTGCCAAACGCAGGCAAATCATCAGCCAATTCCTCATCGAAACGATTGTGCTTTCGACTATTGGCGGACTGATTGGAGTTGGCGTTGGAGTTTTTATCCCCTGGCTAATCACATTTTTTTCCGGTATGCCGACAATTGTCTCACTTGGGAGCATCGTGTTGCCGCTGATCATCAGTGTCGGTATTGGAATTATCTTTGGCCTATACCCAGCCATACGAGCCGCCAATGTGGACCCAATCATTGCCCTGAGGCATGAATAGCGGAAAAACATTGCTGTTTTTCCCCGACTCTTCGAACCGGCTTATGTCTTACCTTCCCGTTCAACAGGCGTTTCCGTGTGTATTTCTTGATGAATAGCTAACAATTGCTTGATTCTGGCATGTTGCTCCGCCGGCGTGAGATGGCACTGGTGCCTATAGTTTTCTTGTGTTTTATTATGGAGCATAATCTCATTGTACAATAAGTTCTCATTTTTTTTGGGCGATGTCCGCTATAGTGCAAAGTTTTCTCAATTTAATTACTCAAACTGACCGATATGTCACCCCTGCGAAGGCAGGGGGCTGGGGTTCTTAAGTAGGGCGGGCTTGTGGCCCGCGTTTATCAGCCCCCGATGTAAAATCGGGGGAATCCTCTCTTCATTAGTCCCGAAAAAACGAAAGAAAGTCCGCCATAGACGAATTGAATGTTCGATGTTCAACTCTTCAATCTTATAAATCAGTAGATTTTAATCTGAAGTGCAGCAACAAAGATGTAACCGCCAAAAGTCCGAAAAACGCCGCAAAAACAACGGCAACGCTTCAAAATCAAGTGGGAAAAGTACTTTTGACGCTGGCGTCAACAAATGCCAAAATGATTGAAATTCCGTAAAAATCGAGAGAAAAATCGTTTGGGCAGAGGCCGGAATTTGGGGGCGTGGGGGGGAAAATTCAGGCCTCTGGGGTCCCAAGCGAATTTTCTCGGCGATAACACACTGTTGTTTAAGTTCTTATGAATGTTGCACTTCAGATTAAAAACTAAGATCGGGGGGTTCTTCTTCTTTGTCAGGCCCGGAAGGGCCGAAAAAGCGTATAGCCGGGTTGCGTAACCCCCGGATAGACATAGCTTTTCGCAAAATGGTTAGTTTTTTGCGCAAAGTGGTGTTGGGAAAGTTTCTAATAAACGCTATAATGGTGCTATAGGAGCACTTTTTATTGTTTGTCTGATAGGAATTTCTGAAAAACGCTCGGTTAGCGGAGTTTTATGGGTTTTTTTATAGGTCCTTTATGGCTGAGTTCTGTAGGGTGGGCTTTAGCCCATGCTGTCTGGCTTATTCTCATTGTATTGTACCGTGAAGCGGTTTATTACTTAGTGTTGTTGTAGTTTTTTTAGGAGTCGAAAAGATGGAAAGAAAGAAACTGAGGTTATTGGTGTGTGCGCTGGCGATAGGCTTGACCGCAGGCCTCGCGAGCGCGGATATTGAAACGGACCTGGTGGGCCACTGGACGCTGGACGATGGCTCCGGTACCACCGCTGTTGACAGTAGTCCCGAGGGCAATAACGGTACCCTGGGCGGCGCCGGTCTTCCCCAGTGGGTTGCGGGGACTGTAGGCGGCGGGGCGCTCGAGTTCACCAAAGGAGTAGAAAGCTATGTCGATTGCGGAAGCGATCCGGTGTACCAGATCACCGATGTGATTACGCTCTCATTTTGGTTAAAGGTTGCTCAGGCGGATCTTGGTACGTATGAATGCATTCTCCGTAAGGGACCATACATTGAGGGGGTTTCCGAGTGGAGTGTTTACGTTCATAGCAATAGTGGCAAGCTCAAATTTAGTCTGGGCGAAGTAATACTTACCGATCCTGGTGAAGGTAGCGGTCACTACCGCGATTATTTTTATATGACCACAATCACGAATGTAGCGGACAACGAGTGGCATCACATCGCCGCGGCTTATGACGGCTCGGCCGCAACCTTTTATGTGGACGGTGTGCAGGAACGCTACGAAGCTGCAACGGGTAGCATCAGAGCCGATACCGACACAAACGTCAGAATCAGTGGCGTGGCAGATCACCCGTCAAGCTCGTATGGTAAAACCTTTCCCGGAACGATAGACGACGTGCGAGTGTACAACCGGGGGTTAGGCGCGGATGAAATTCTGGAGCTTTTCGCTTACACAGGGGACAAGGCGGTTAATATCGCTCCCACCGACGGTGCCGAACTCGTCGCGGTGGATACCGACCTGATCTGGGGCCCGCCTCCTGTTTTCACTCCGACAAAATACGACCTGCTCTACAAAATCGGAGACCCCAATTTCGCGCCAGGCGCGCCTGGGACGATGTACACGATTGAAGATATAGCTTACGCGGACCCCTGCAGCGTGTATGATATGCCGACTGACTTTCCCTATGATACGGCAATTTACTGGCGGATCGATTCTTATGCTCCGAGCTATCCTTCCGATCCTTGTACGGGCAACGTCTGGAGTTTCACCACGGCTCCTGCTGGGCCTGTGATTACAGAGGACCCATGCAGCCTGACAGTCGCCCTTGGCGCCACGGCTGTGTTCACGGTAGAGGATATTAACGGCGTTAATTATACCTGGGAGAAACAGAGCGGTGGTACGGTTGGCGGTAACTCGCCCGTACTGACACTTACCAATGTACAGAAATCCAATGAGGATTCCTATCGTTGTATAGTACAGAGAAATGGTACCCCTGATGCCCAGTCCGCCTGGGCTGCTTTGTGGACAAAACGTCTGATAGCACGCTGGGAATTTGAGGACGATCTTACGGATTCCGAGGCGGACGGCTGGGACGGCGTTTATGTCAACGTTGCGGGTGAACCGCAGACGGCTGTCTATGGCTCCGGCCTTGATGGACAGGCATTGTCGCTGGTCGCCGACGATTTGCATGTGCAGATTACCGACAGTGAGGATTTCTTCAATTTCTATCCCATGGGTTATACGGTCAACGTCTGGGTCAAGACCGAATTGTCCGGGGCCTGGGACGCTATAGCCTCCAAGCAGCACAGAGGTGACTGGCCCGATTTTCTTGGTTGGGTGATACACTGCAACGACGATGACAAGGCAAGTAATGCGTTGCGCTATGTCTTTGGTGATAGTACCGGTGCAGCCATTGTCAGCACATCTACTATTGTCGATAACCAGTGGCGTATGGTTACCGCCACGTATGACGCCGAGACTGGGGCGGGTTCGATCTATGTGGACGGTAGGCTGGAAAATCAGCTTATTGATACGGAAAGAAAGGCCCCGCTAAACGATCAGCCGATGGTCATTGGTGCTGCGACTGCTTTTGGTGAGTTTCCCTACGAGGGTCTGCTTGACAAAATGAGCATTTACAGTTACGCCATTAGTCCGTTTGATGTGGCGACGTTTTATACGGATATAGCTGGCGGAGAGATTTGCGTGGAATATCCCACGTACGACTTTGATGAGAACTGTAAGGTCGATCTCCAGGATTTCGCTATGTTTGCTGTGAAGTGGCTCGAATGTAATCTTGTACCAACTTGTTATTAAACGGGTGGTATGTTTTATGCGTAGCTTATGCAAAGCATAAGCAGGCTTAAGCATGGTCTCCGGTTATGATAGTGGAGTAATGAAGTGAACAGTTACAAAAATTCAAGAAAGGCAGGAAAAAGATGAAATTGAGAAAAATGGAATTATTGGTTTTACTTTTGGCAACGGCTTTGATCGCCGGCACAGCCAGCGCAGACTTAGTGGGCTACTGGGCGTTTAACGAAGGCGAGGGGACTACTGCCCATGACTCCTCCGGCAATGGCTATGATGGTTCGTTTGTGGACTCGCCGGCATGGGCGGACGGACCGGAAGGTTTTGGCGGCGCTCTTTTGTTAGAGGTAGAAACCCAGGATGGTGTATATTGTGGGACAGAATGTAACCCTTCGGCTGGTACGGGCAAATTTACCGTGGCCATGTGGGTCAAATGGGGTGGAACCAGGGAAGATATGCATTTGTTAACCAAATCGGATTCTTGGAATTCGACTGGGGCCGACACGATGATGTGGCAGTGGGAGGTGTACAAAACATCTCAAGCTATGGGACTGACAAAGTGTGCTGACAGCGGTTCCGTATATGATGATGCTATCTTAACTAACGGCGATTTCTTGCCGGTAGGCGAATGGATACACCTCGCTATTACTTTTGATGGGACCAACGCCCTACTCTATGCTAACGGTATAGCGGATCCGGATAATGTGGGACCTAAGGATTTTACATTAGGTCTAAAAACGGATGCTCAATTCCTTATCGGCAGGAATACCACAAATGAAAGTTTTAGAGCCAGGAGTTTCGATGGATATATCGACGAGGTACGTGTTTATAACCGTGTTCTCAGTCAGGATGATATTCAGAGGCTTATGGCAACCGACAAAGCGATCAATATCGCTCCCAGCAATAGTGCCGTTAATATTCCCGTGGATACTAATCTGTCGTGGGGCCCGCCGCCTGTTTTCACTCCGAGCAAGTACGACCTGCTCTACAAAATCGGAGACCCCAATTTCGCGCCAGGCGCGCCTGGGACGGTGTACACGATTGAAGATATAGCTTACACGGACCCCTGCAACGTGTATGATCCGCCGGCTGATTTTGCCAACGATACGACAATTCATTGGCGGATCGATTCATATTACAGTGGTGCTTCGGATCCTTGTACAGGTAACATCTGGAATTTCACCACGGCTCCTGTGGCGCCTGTGGTTACAGAGGACCCATGCAGCCTGACAGTTGCCGCCGGCGATACAGCGGTATTCAGAGTGAAGGAGATTAACGGTGTCAGTTATGTCTGGGAGAAACAGAGTGGCGGGACGGTTGGCGGTAATTCGACCGTGCTGACACTTACCAATGTACAGAAATCTAACGAGGATTCCTATCGTTGCAGAGTCTCGAAGACTGGTTCACCTGATGCTGTGTCCGCCTGGGCCACTTTGTGGACCAAACGCCTGATAGCCCGCTGGGAATTTGAGGGCGATCTTACGGATTCCGAAGCGGACGGCTGGGACGGCGAGTACGTCGATCCGAATCAGGCTAATGATCCGCCGACGACTGTTCCCTATGATTCCGGCATTGAGGGGCAGGCTTTGCAATTGACGACTGACGCGTTGCATGTACGGATTACCGACAGCGAGGAGTTCTTCAACTTCTATCCTCTCGGTTATACGGTCAGCGCCTGGGCCAAAACCGAGATGGCACCGGCTGCTTATGGCTGCATAGCATCCAAGCAGGACAGAAACGGCGAATCCACCGATTGGAAGGGCTGGTTGCTGAATTGTCATGATAAAGGCATGAATGTGTTACGGCAGGTTAGTAAGGCCGAAAGTACCAGTAGCGTTGTTGACAACGAGTGGCACATGGTTACCGGCACGTATGATGCCGAGGCCGGAGTGCTCGCGATTTATGTCGATGGCAAACTGGAGGCTGAATCGCAGCCGAGTTCTAATGTCGCCCTGACAAATGATTTTCCGGTGATTTTCGGTTCCGGAACGGTTTTCGGTGATTTTTCTGCCTATGAAGGCCTGATCGACAAGCTGAGCATTTACAGTTACGCCATTAGTCCGTTTGATGTGGCGATGCTTTACACGGATGTAGCAGGTGGAGAAATTTGCCTGGAACAGCCCGAATACGACTTTAATGGGGACTGTCAGATTGACATCCTGGATTTCGCCATGTTTGCCACAGAATGGCTGGAGTGCAATATCGTACCGGCTTCGTCTTGTTTGTAACAGGCCGGAAAATTTAATCCTGCCTGGTGAAAGTTGAGTTTATGAGTTGAGGGCAAGGGGATCATATCTCCTTGCCCTCAGCATTCCTGCGTATCCGGTATTGTCATACCTGCGGAGGCAGGTATCCATCTTTTCTGTATTCAATATTTCTTCAATTCGATCCGCCATAGGTCCGCCTGCGGCGGAGACGTTCAGTTCTTTTTATGTTTCCCGACAAATCGGGATTCGATGTTCTTTTCTCTTCTCTTCTATTTTCTTTAATTTCTAATTGTTTATTTTATATTTTATATTGAGTCTTCTCTTCTTCGCTATCTTCTGTTCAATTTCTTCTCTTCTGGATTCTGGATTCTTTTCCGTGTTCTATCTCTTCAATCATCAAATCATCAAATCATTAGATCATTAGATCATTAGATCATTAAATTCTTCCCCACTTGACAACGAGTCCTGAAACGGGTACAACAAAAATTCTATTGAAAGGGTCATCAATTATGTACACTCGGCAGAATTTAGCGGTAGGCCTTGTATTGACAATTTCTATGGTTGGTATCAGTCATGGTGTCGGCGGTAATTTGCCCGGCGACGGATTATCTGAATCAACCGCGTATCTGATAGAAGACTTGGCGGATTTTGACGTCTTTGCCGATCAGGCAAATGCCGCCACTTACTGGTCAAGCGGTGTTCATACGAAACTCACCTGCGACCCTAACCTGGCGGGCAGACCATACACCACCGCTGTTATTGCGCCGGATACGCCTGATACAGACTGGCAGTTCGATGGCATACCATTTGAAGGCGTCTTCGATGGCAACGGCCATATCATCAGAAATTTGACAATCGATACCGTTGGCGAAGGCAATGATTTCTTGGGCCTGTTCGGTAGAATTGAAGGTTCCGGCGCCCAGGTCAAAAACCTTGGCATCGAAAACATCAATATCACCGGCGGGGATGATTCTGACCGTCTCGGCGGCCTGTGCGGAGTTAATTCCGGCACAATCACCAACTGCTATGCAACCGGATCGATAATCGGCGATGACTGTCTCGGTAGCCTGTGCGGAGGCAATAACGACACAATCACCAATTGCTACGCTACCGGCTTAGTTACCGGCGGGGCTTATTCTCGTGATCTTGGCGGCCTGTGCGGATATAATCAGTTTGGCACAATCAGAAACTGCTATACCACCGGTTCGGTAATCGGCAGAGATTATTCCGACCATCTCGGCGGTCTGTGCGGATACAATTCTTCTGGCACAATCACCAACTGCTACGCCGCTGGCTCGGTAACCGGCGGTATAAGTTCTGACTATCTCGGCGGTCTGTGCGGATACACTAGTGGTTTGATTACTGGCATTATCAGCAATTGTTATGCTATCGGCTCGATAACCGGCGGGGATGATTCCGACTATCTCGGTGGCCTGTGCGGATATAATAAATATGGCACAATCACCAACTGTTTCTGGGACACGCAAACTTCCGGCATGAGCATCAGCGATGGCGGAACAGGCAAAACCACTGCCCAAATGCAAATGCAAAGCACTTTTACCGATGCCTACTGGGATTTTACAAACGAAACTGCCAATGGTACGAATCAGATATGGCAGATGACTACAGGAAGCGGTTATCCAGTATTGAGTAGTTTCAATGGATACACTCCTGCTTTGCTTAGCGGTGACGGCACCGAAGCCAGCCCTTATTTAATCAGCGATGCTGCCCAACTGGGAGCAATATACCATTATAACAGTAATGCCTGCTTCAGGCTCCAGTCAGGTGTCGATTTAACCGGCATACAATGGTCAACAGCGATTTTGCCGGTGTTTGGCGGCTGTTTTGACGGTAACGGTTATGTTATATACAATCTGAACATTGAAGGCGATGCTTATCTTGGCCTGTTCGGTAAAATTTCAGGTTCCGGTGCGGAGGTTAAAAACCTCGGCATCGAAAACATCAATATCGCTGGCAATAACTATCTCGGCGGCCTGTGTGGAGAAAATAGAGGCGCAATCACCAACTGCTATGCCACCGGCTTGGTAGCTGGTTCTAACTGTCTCGGCGTTCTGTGCGGATGGAATTACGAAGGCACCATCAACAACTGCTATTCAACCGGGTCGGTAACTGGCTCTTCCTCTCTCGGCGGCCTGTGCGGAAGAAATGGTGGTCTTGTCACTGGCTCAATCACCAACTGCTATGCCGCCGGTTCGGTAACCGGCGGGGATTATTCACACTATCTTGGCGGCCTGTGTGGACATAATCACTATGGCATAATCACCAACTGCTATGCCACCGGCTCGGTAACCGGTGGAGATGATTCCAATAATCTTGGTGGTCTGTGCGGATGGAATGACAAAGGCACAATCACCGACTGCTATGCCACCGGCTCGGTAACCGGCGGGTTTGGCTCTCGCTATCTCGGCGGCCTGTGCGGATACAATCGGGATGGCACAATCAGCAACTGCTTCTGGGACATTGAGACAGGTGGACCTGACAATGGACTCGGAACGCCTAAGACTACAGCCGAGATGCAGATGGAGAGTACCTTTACTGACGCGAATTGGGACTTTTCTGTTGTGCCTCTCTGGCACATGCCGTTTGAGGCAATTGGTTACCCGATGCTTGGTTGGCAGAAGGACATCCCCGGCGATTTTACCGGCCGCTATGGTGTCTATATGGATGACTTTGCGATTTTCTCTAATGCCTGGCTCAGTGATGATACGCCCACTACCAACTGGAACGAACACTGCGACCTTGACAGCAACGGCGTAATAGACCCAGGCGACCTGAAGACATTCGCCGAACACTGGCTATGCAAGTAGGGTGCGATGTATCGCACCATTTCTCTTTTCTTTAATTGTTTATTTTACATTTTATATTTTACATTGAGCCTCCTCTTCTGTATTTCTCACCACTCACCACTTTTTTTTCACGCTGAACTGGCGCGGTATTCCATCACGCGATTGCGTCCTTTTTCTTTAGCGTCGTAGAGTGCCTTGTCTGCCATTTGCATCAGGTCGTTTATGGAAGATGGTCGATTTTTTTTAAGGGTTGCGATGCCAATACTTAAGCGAGGCTCGACATGTTTTGATATTGCGATAGTTGTGTTATTTGTCATTTTGATATTCGTATTATTTATCTTTGCGGCGTTTTGCCTGGCGCTTTCACTCTCGAAGAATTGTCGTACTTCTCGCGCAAAATGTAATCTTATTCTTTCGGCTATCTTTCCTGCTTCCACCTCGTCGCATTTTGGCAGTAGTACCATGAACTCATCACCGCCATAGCGGGCACACGTATCACCTTGGCGGGTAAGGGCTTGTATCAATTCAGCCACAAATATTATTATCGCATCTCCGGTTGCGTGCCCCCAATTATCATTAACCTGTTTGAAATTATCCACATCGATCATCACGCAGGCCAGGTCATTGTTGTTTCTTGCGGCATCGTCAAACACCGTATCGGAATATTTGTCAAGATGTCCGCGGTTGGCAAGGCCGGTTAAACTCTCGATATCAGTGTGCTTTTTCAGGCGACGGACAAGGCGCATCAGAGTCGAAGTGCGATATAACACCTTTCTCTCTATGACTTTATGAATATCCTCCAACTCCAGGCCCAAACGGTTACGGTCCGTGTATAACAGTTGGAATTCGTGGGCCAAATCACCAAACTCATCATGTCGGCTCAAATCAGAAAATTCAGACCGTCGGCCGTAACGAACAGCCCTGATCTCACTTAGAAGATTTTGTAAAGGCTTGAAATATATATAGTTAGCGTATGACCCCGTTGCAAATATTCCGGCTGCGGTAAGTGCAGAGATGATCACCGCCATATACGATCCGCCGAAAATCAGGACGATTACCACCCCGGACACTATCGAAAACAGCGCACATCCGAAGAACAATCTTCTCTTTAAACGCATACTTTTCACCAATTGGCAAGTCCCATAAGTTGTTGTTATAATTACAGTTACACGATGCCCCGCTGCAAGTATAACATTTAAAAAATCGACATGCTCAAATGGAAAAGAGATTATTTGTCCGGCCATTCGCCTGTGAAGACCTCCTCGGTAGGGCCTACCATGTAAACGTTGTTATCTTCTTTGTGCCAAAGGAGTTGTAAATCGCCACCCGGTAAATGCGCCAGAATCTCACGGTCAGTCTTACTGGCCAAAATACCAGCCACGCACACAGCCGCCGCGCCAGTGCCACAAGCAAGAGTAACGCCACTGCCTCGCTCCCAGGTACGAACGATAACTTCATTAGAGTCAATGACTTGCACAAAATGTACATTAGTACGCGAAGGGAACATTTTGTGATTTTCGACGGCCGATCCCAGGCGTTCCAACTCAACAGAACCGACATCATCACAATAAAATACAGCATGAGGATTGCCCATCGAAACACAAGTCAATAAAAGATTGTAACCCTCTATAAACAAAGGGATTCCGACCGCCTGTTGACCGACTACCTTCACAGGAATATCACAGGGCAGTAGAATCGGCTCACCCATATTGACGCAGACGCGTTCGACCTTGCCGTAACTTATTGCCAAAGCAACAGTTAGAACACCTGCCCTGGTTTCGATATCGAGTTCGCTTATATCGTCAGCCTGTGGATAAAACCTGCCGAGAAGCTCCCGAAAAATGGCGCTGGTAAGAGGGCGACCCTTAGCTAAGTTGTTCTCGTAAGAGAACTTAGCTAAACAACGAATACCGTTGCCGCACATCTCGGCCTCACTGCCGTCCGCATTAAACATACGCATGCGAACATCGGCCCGCTGAGAAGGCATTATCAGAATCAGGCCGTCCGAACCAATGCCGAAATGCCGATCACTGACGGCAACAGCCAGCTTTTCAGGCTCTAAAACCTTTTCAGAAAAGCAGTTAACGTAAACATAGTCGTTGCCGATACCGTGCATCTTGGTAAAACGCATAATCACACCTCGCATAAAAATCTCACTACATCCAAACTGATATTAGACGAGATAAAAGGACGATTTACAAGTGGCTGTTTTTCATTACGAAAAATTGATGTAAGTCCTTAATATACGTTAAAGACGAGATTTTCACTTTTGGTCGATTTATAGCCAAAAATGCTGAAAATCGTTCTTTTTTTCGATTTTCCGGAAAACGGCGGAAAATATTTTTCGCAAAATGAACAGTTTTCGCGGGTTTTCGGCAAAAGTTGATAAAAGTGAATGGGTTTTGAGCAAAAGTAAAATCGGCAAAAAAAGAGAAGAATTTTAGATTTTGATAGAACACGGATGACACGGATGTGACGGATTGGGACGGATAAGAAAAACAAAAGATAGCAAAAAAAGAGAAGAATACAGAAAAATATTTTGAACAGAAGATAACGAAGGTAGCGAAGAAGAAAAGAGAAGAAAGTTGCGAGTGGTGAGTTGTGAGAAAGACAAAAGAGTGAACCACGAAATACACGAACAACACGAAAAAAAGAAAAGAATATTTTAGCCACGAATTAACACGAATTGACGCGAATAAAAAAATACAGAAAAAATTGAACAGAAGATAGCGAAGGAAGCAAAAAAGAGAAGACTCAATATAAAATAAACAATTAGAAATTAAAGAAAATAGAAGAGAAGAAGTAACTATGGATTGCACCGATTACACTGATTAAGAAAAGATAAAAGAATGGTGCGATACATCGCACCCTACTTGCATAGCCAGTGTTCGGCGAATGTCTTCAGGTCGTTTGGGTCTATTAGGCCGTTGGTGTTAAGGTCGCAGAGTTCGTTCCAATTGGCAGTGGGCGTATCGTTACTGAGCCAGGCATTAGACAAAATCGCAAAGTCGGCCAAGTCAACACCATAGCGGCCGGTAAAATCACCGGGGATGTCCTTCTGCCAACCAAGCATCGGGTAACCAGTCGCCTCAAACGGCATGTGCCATACAGGGGCCACATCAAAGTCCCAATTCGCGTCAGTAAAGGTACTCTGGGCCTGCATTTCGGTTGTAGTCTTAGGCGTTCCGACACCATTGTCAGGCCCACCTGTCTCAATATCCCAGAAGCAGTTGGTGATTGCGCCTTTGTAATTGTATCCGCACAGGCCGCCGAGATAATCATCGCCGGTTACCGAGCCTGTGGCATAGCAGTTGGTAATTGTACCTTCCCAACTGTATCCGCACAGGCCGCCGAGATAGCCATCGCCGGTTACCAAGCCGGTTGCACAGCAGTTGATGATTATGTCGTGATTCACTCCGCACAGGCCGCCGAGACTCTCAGAATCATACCCGCCGATAACCGAGCCGCTTGAATAGCAGTTGGTGATTGTGTTATAGTTGCGTCCGCACAAGCCGCCGAGAGCGCCATTGCCGGTAACCACTCCGGTTGCATAGCAGTTGGTGATTGTGCCGCTATTGCGTCCGCACAAGCTGCCGAGAAAGTGATCGCCGGTTATTTCCGCATCGACCATGCCAAGATTACTTATTTCGCTGCCATTTCCCAGACATCCAAATAACCCCAGCAGGAAAGAATCAGGCTCATTAACAGTAAGATTGAAAAATCGAAAGCCATTACCATTAAACTTTCCTGTAAAATGACCAGGCGGAAGATAATTTGTTATTGCGGACAGATTAATATCATTCGCCACTTCAAAACATTTATCCCAGTCTTCCTGGCGCCCTGTCAGGCAACATAAATCAGCCGCGGTGTTAAGAATGAATGGCACAGTTTCCGTGCCGCTGCCGCTATAGCTACGCTGTGGGATATTGTCAACCACGGTTCCACCAGCCCCTTCCCATGCCAGATGAGGATAATCAACTCCCTGCTCTATCGTCCAAATATCATCACCCCAACCGTTATAAGTCGAGGACTGTTTCATTTGCGACGTTGTTCGGCCAAACCCACCGTCGCTTCGCGTCTGTCCTGAAGTTTCCATATCCCAGAAGCAGTTGGTGATTGTGCCTCCCCAATTGGATCCGCATAGACCGCCGAGATAGTGATAGTAAGAAGAATCTTCTCCAGTCACCAAGCTGGTGGCATAGCAGTTGCTGATGGTGCCAGAGTAATTCCGTCCACACAGACCGCCGAGATAGCAAGAATCATCCCCACCGGTAACCGAGCCGCCTGAATAGCAGTTGGTGATGGTGCCAGAGTAATTGCCTCCGCACAGGCCTCCACACAGGCCGCTGAGATGATAAAAAGAATCTCCTCCAGTCACCGAGCCGGTGGCATAGCAGTTTCTGATGGTGCCAGAGTAATTCCGTCCGCACAGGCCGCCGAGATTGTTAGAATCATCCCCGCCGGTGATATTGACGTTTTCGATGCCGAGGTTTTTAATCTCCGCACAGGAACCGTTAATTTGGCCGAACAGACCAAGATAATCATTGTCTGCACCCGTGGTATCGATGGTCAAATTATTGACTATATGGCCGTTGCCGTCAAGGATACCCGCAAAAGATGTGCCCTGAAAGCCGAAACTTGTGCTTGTATCCGGTGCAATAACAGCGGTGGTATATATTCTGCCTACCAGATTGGGGTCGCAGGTGAGCTTCGTATAGACACCGTCTGACCAGTAAGTGGCCGCATTTGCCTGATCGGCGAAGACGTCAAAATCAGCCAGGTCTTCTATCAGGTACGCGGTTGATTCAGATAACCCGTCGCCGGGTAAAATACCGTCGGCACCATAACTGATACCAACCATAGAAATTGCCAATACAAGGCCTACCGTTAAATTCTGCCGAGTGTGCATAATTGATGACCCTTTCAATAGAATTTTTATTGTACCTGTTTCAGGACTCGTTGTCAAGTGGGGAAGAATTTAATGATCTAATGATCTAATGATTTGATGATTGAAGAGACAGAACACGGAAAAGAATCCAGAATCCAGAAGAGAAGAAATTGAACAGAAGATAACAAAGGTAGCGAAGAAGAAAAGAGAAGAAATGCAGAAGAGTTGAACGTCCAACATTCAACGCTCAACGTTCAACTTCGAATAAAGAAAATAAAAGAAACAAAGATAAGAAAAGAATATTTTAGCCACGAATTAACGCGAATTGGCACGAATAAATTGAACAAAAGATAGCAAAAAAAGAGAAGAATACAGAAAAATATTTTGAACAGAAGATAACGAAGGTAGCGAAGAAGAAAAGAGAAGAAAGTTGCGAGT
>Ga0255394_10015_pt2 | contig 26240 bp, 22 predicted proteins | sample ANMaggSeSYBR01D3_FD_182112 | JGI IMG/M metagenome (GOLD analysis project Ga0255394, IMG submission 182112) | Sediment cell enrichment communities from methane seep in Santa Monica Basin, California, United Staets - ANME aggregate JGI... | ecosystem: Environmental > Aquatic > Marine > Cold seeps >...
TATTTCGGTATAATTAAGCCCCTTGTACTTGAGCGGCACCTTTTCCAGATCGACCACCGCGCCAAGCTCCTCACCCATCTCGCCCACCGCGCTGCTTAAGCCGCCGGCCCCGCAGTCGGTAATGGCGATATAGAGTCCCTCATCACGGGCCTTGATTAACGTATCAAGCATCTTTTTTTCGGTAATAGCGTTACCGATCTGCACAGCGTGAGAAAACAGCGTCTCATGTTCGTGTGTCATCTCACCGCTACTGAATGTGGCTCCGTGGATACCGTCCCGGCCGGTACGGCCGCCCACCACCATTATCAGGTTCCCCTCTTGCGCCTCGCCGAAACACATATCACGCGACATCAGCCCGATATTGCCGCAAAGATTCCCTGAACAACGAATTTCAGACCGACACAGGCGAGACGATTAACATACCGGGCACATTACTGATAAGTGCTATGACGATTGTCGAGGATGTTCACCGCTGCGTAACGATGGACGCGAAAAAACCCGACAACGCGATACTGATTGTGGGCGAAACGAGAAACGAACTTGGCGGGTCGCAATATTACAAGTTACAGGGCGAGTTGGGCGCGAACGTGCCGAAGGTGAACCTGAAAGCGGCGCCGAAAGTGATGCAGGCGATGGCTGAGGCGATTCGCCAGGGGTTGGTAGCGTCCTGCCATGATTGCTCTGAAGGCGGGTTGGTGGTGGCGCTTGCGGAAATGGCATTTGCAGGGGGATTGGGAATGGAAATCAACTTGGCCGAAGCTCCGACAGGCAGGGACATCAGCCGAACCGATCAGACGCTTTTCAGTGAGAGTCCGAGCCGTTTTGTTATCGAGGCGGCCCCGGAGAACCTTACGAAACTGGCCCGAACCTTTCAGAACGTCCGCTTCGGCCAGATTGGGAAAGTAACGGATAACGCAAAGCTGGTTATCAGAGACGCGAATAACAAAGCGGTGATCGACGCTGGAGTAGCTGACTTGAAAGAGGCCTGGCAAAAACCGCTTCGATGGTAGAAATGGTGGATTAACCATGCTTAAAATGCGCGTAAGCATGCCACCCAGACTTTTTTAACAGGAGAATAAAAATGGTTGTTAAGCGAGACGGAATTTCCAGGAGAAAATTTCTGGCATGCAGTACCATGACTGCCGCGGGGCTGTCGGCAATGACGGTTGACACGGCGGAATCAAACGCCTTTACAGGTACGACTTTTAGCAAACATTTAATCCGCAAGAAAGAAAACGGTTGTCTGCGACTGGCGGCCTGCCAGATACTGAATTATCCCGACGTGGCCAAAAGCACCCGAAAGGTGTTGCATTGGATCGAAACAGCCGCCCGGGATCAGGTGGATGTCATCAGCTTTCCCGAGGCCTGCCTGTGCGGATACGCTCCGGCCGAATTCTGGAAAAACGCCGACCCACAGGAGTTCCTGCGGGGCGAAGCTCAGGTCATCGACGCGGCGAAAAAATTGGATATTGCCGTGATTTTAGGTACTGCCCATTGGGAATCCGGCAAAATCTATAACGACCTTTTAGTCATCGACAAGGGAGGCATCGTCCGAGGCCGCTATTCCAAAACGCACCTGGTCGAATCCTGGGCCGTACCTGGTAAAGCCCTGCCTGTTTATACGGTTGCCGGAGTGAAATCCTGTTTTATCATCTGCCATGATGTTCGCTATCCCGAACTGGTTCGGTTACCGGCCGTTGCCGGAGCGCGTATCTGCTATTTTTGCAGTAGCGAAAGTCCTCTGACCATCGACGACAAACTGTCCGCTTATCGTGCAATGCCGATCGCCCGCGCCGCGGAGAACAGCATCTTTTGTGTCATGGCCAATGCCCCGGCGGATCGCAAGACGTTCCGCGGCTCACATGGAAACAGTAAGATTATTCATCCTGACGGTAACGTCTTAATCGAAGGCAGCTATTTCGACGAACGCCTGATTACAGCAAATATTCGAATCAAAGATGCCAATGGCCGTATGGCCCGCCGCGCCGCCAATGACGAGACTATTTTGAAGGAATGGCTTAATGCCGGCGAAAAACTCGTAACTACCTGATATTAAGTAACGTAGGATGGGCCTTAGCCCATGCGGTAAATTTTAGCAAGGTATTCATTTTTTGTGAGATAATATGGCAGAGATAAAGATATTGGTACTACGGACGGCGGGGACGAACTGTGATCAGGAACTGTGTTACGCTTTTGAGATCGCCGGGGCGAAGGCCGAGACGGTACACGTCAACCGGCTGATTGCTGAGCCGAATATGATGGCTGATTTCCAGATATTGGCGCTGCCGGGCGGCTTCAGCTACGGAGACGACATCGCGGCGGGAAAAATACTGGCTAATCAACTGATCCATCACTTCCGCGATCAGGTCAAACAATTTATCGAGTCCGACAAGCTGGCGCTTGGGATTTGTAACGGGTTCCAGGTTCTGGTCAAGGCAGGGATACTGCCCGGCTTACCCAACGCGAACGGCAACGGAGTAAAACTACAAACTACGATTACCTACAACGATTCTGGTAAGTTCGAGGATCGCTGGGTATATCTAAACCCCGGTACGGATAAGTGCGTATTTATCGAGCCGGGCCGGCGGGTATATTTGCCCATAGCACACGGCGAAGGTAAGGTCTGCTTCGCAGACGAAGCTGTTCTGGAAAAAGTCAAGGCCGACGGCCAGGCAGCATTTAGATATGTTGATAAGGACGGTCAGGCTGGCGATTACCCGGTCAATCCAAACGGCTCAACCGACCACATCGCCGGCCTGTGCGATCCGACCGGCCGGGTGCTGGGCCTTATGCCGCACCCCGAACGGTTTGTGCATAAAACCCATCATCCCCGCTGGACACGAGAACAGATAGACGAACCCGACGGCCTGAGCATCTTCACAAATGCCGTGAAATATTTTAAGTAGTACGTGTTGCAACTGAATAACAGGCATCCATAATCCAATGATCAATGTTAAGGAAAAAACAGCCGAAGCGAAAACCTGGTCCGTTCGTCCGGTCTGGCAGGGTCGGCAGGAGTTGGCGTCAAAGTTGCGGGTCTCGGAATTCATAGCGCAGCTTTTATATAATCGTGGTATCAGTGATTTCGAACAGGCACGGCATTTCCTGCAACCGTCATTGAACGACTTGATCGAGCCGCAGCAATTGACCGGGATTCCGGCTGCGGTAAAGCGAATCAGAAACGCGGTCAGTCAGGGCGAAAAGATAGTTCTATACGGTGATTACGATGTCGATGGGATCGTGAGTGTGGCCATTCTCTGGCGGTGCCTGAAGCTGGCGGGAGTGGAAGTGGAATTTTACGTCCCGCATCGGATCGACGAAGGGTATGGGCTTAATGTCGAGGCGATCCGACAGTTGGCCCAGCGTGATACAAAACTTATTATAACCGTTGATTGCGGTATTACCGCGCATGAGTCAGCCGCAGAGGCCATGCGGCTGGGCGTTGACCTGATCGTTACCGATCATCACAAAATCGATGACCAGCCCGTACAGGCTGTGGCGATAGTGCACCCATTCATAACAGGGCAGGATTATCCCAATAAAAATTTATGCGGAGCGGGCGTAGCGTTCAAGCTCGCATGGGCACTGGCGCAGGAGTTTTCCGGCGCAAAAAAGGTATCCGATGAGTTTCGTCAATTTCTGCTTTGGGCCACGGCAATGGCGGCGCTGGGCACGATAGCTGATGTTGTGCCGCTGCTGGGTGAGAACCGGGTATTGGCACGGTTCGGAATGGAAGGGCTTACCGCAAGTGCCGACCCGGCCGTCAGAGCCTTGATCAAAGCGGCGGGCCTGGACGGAACGAAGCTGAACAGTACCGACATCGGATTTCGTCTGGCACCGCGGCTGAACGCGGCCGGACGTATGGGCCATGCTCGCCTCGCAGTGGAAATGTTGACCAAAAGCAGCCCACAGCGAGCCGAAGAAATTGCCCATTATATGGAAGGCCAAAACCGACAGCGGCAAAAGGTCGAAAAAAAGATTACTGCCGAAGCGATACAACAAGTAAAGCAGTTGAAAATGGACAAGGACACCTGTAAAGGTATTGTCCTGGCCGGGGAAGATTGGCATGGCGGGGTGATTGGCATTGTGGCCAGCCGAATTGTGGACAAATATCGCAGACCGACAATCGTCATTTCACTGACCGACGAAAAGGCAGTAGGCTCATGCCGTAGTGTGTCTGGTTTTGACGTCTGCCGCGCACTGGAAGCCTGTTCGGAATATCTGTCAAGTTTCGGCGGCCACGCCATGGCGGCAGGACTGACCATTGAGCCGGACAAGCTCGAACCATTACGCCAGGCGTTTAACGAATACGCGATTGAACATCTGCGCGATGAGGATTTGATTGATAAGATCGATATTGACGCCGAGGTAAGCCTTGAGAAGCTCGACCTGGAAACGGTAAAGACTATCGAGCGATTGGGGCCTTTTGGAGCGGGTAATCCCAATATACGACTGGTCGTTCGTGATTTGCGATTGGTTGGCCGACCCCGCAGGATCGGCGGCGGAGGTGCGCATCTGCAATTTACCGTCTCTGCCTCCGAAGACAGTGATGCCTCACTGCGGCCGGGCGGTGTGATACGCGTCATAGCGTTTGGAAAGGCACATTGGGAAAAGAAACTGATTGACGCGGAAACCTTCGCCCTTGCCTTCGAGCCAATGCTGAATCATTACAACGGCAGCACAACCGTCGAGTTCATGGCCAAAGATTTGAGTATCGACAAAAATTGAATGTAACAGAGAGTAAATGAGTGTGTAGATGACAATAAAACATAATCCGAAGTTTATGGTTTTGAGTATCGACGGTGTACCAATTGGATTGTTACGGCAATTGATGGGTGAGGGGGTAATGCCGAATATGGCGGCCCTGGCGGAACAGGTTGGGACACGGCAGATGCGCTCGGTGCAACCGACGGTCTCATGCGTGGCCTGGTCCGGCTATATGACGGGCAAAAACCCGGGCAAACACGGTATTTACGGCTTTATCGACCGACGCGAAGGCAGCTACGATTTGAAGTTTCCCAACTCGTTGACAATGGCCACGGAAAATATCTGGGAAATCCTCTCGCAGGCAAACAAGCGAGTGTTCGGGATGAATGTGCCCGGCAGCTTCCCGCCGCGGCAGGTGAATGGGATCCTGATAGGTGGGTTCCTGTCGCCGAGCCTTGAGAAAGCGGCCTGGCCGGCCGACGAAAGTAACTACCTGAAATCGATCGATTACCGGCTGGATAGCGATGCCCAACTGGCCCGGCGTGATAAGCAAGCTATGCTGGGCGACCTTGACATAACATTGGCCCGGCGGATGGAAGCGATGTTTTATTATATGGACACAGAAGACTGGGACTTCTTCCATACGCATATTATGGGCAGTGATCGGATAAATCATTTTCTGCTACAGAAGTTCGAGCAGGAAGACCCGGAATTCGCGCCGGCTTTTCGGGCCTATTACCGAAAGATTGACGAGGCGGTTGGGAAAGTACTCGATCGATTGCCGGACGATACGCCGCTTTTGATATTCAGTGATCATGGGTTCTGCCCGATCAAACAGGAAGTTCAGCTTTCTCGCCACCTCGTGGAAAAAGGCTGGACTGTACCGGCCGATCCGATACGGCATCCGTTGTCAATCGAACCGGCAAAGTCACGGGCGTACTGTCTGATACCGGGCAGGGGCTATGTAAATCTGAAAGGGCGCGAGCCGGGCGGGATCGTACCGCCGGAAGAATATCAGCAGATACGAGAACAATTATCGCGGGACCTGTTGGAGATGCGCGAGCCGAATACCAATGAAAAGGTCATACGAAAAGTGTTAATGCGGGAAGAAATATATTGGCCGAGCGGCTGCCGGGGCATACAAAAAATGGAACCGCTTGAAGTCGCCCGTCATGAGGGAGCTTTTGGAAAGGCGGCGGATGTGATTGCCATGCCATACGACGGATACGACCTGAAACTGGGGCTGGCAGGGAAAACATTATTCCAAAAAACCGAACTCGAAGGAATGCATACCTATCACGACGCCTTTATGATCGCCCGCGGCGTTGAACTGCCAAAAGATGACCTTGAAATATCGATGTTGGCCCGGCCGATACTGGAAAAGCTGGACGTGGAACCGCCGACGGATATGGACGGGATCGGAGAGGCGATAACGCCTGATGTTTAAGATTTATGTAAAAGGAACCTTGAAATATGGACAGATTGGACGAACTTGAAAGTCAGAGCGTTTATATCATTCGCGAGGCATATTACCATTATAAAAAACTGGCGATGCTGTGGTCGGTTGGTAAGGATTCGACGACGATGCTTTGGTTGTGCCGTAAAGCGTTTTTCGGTAAAATACCTTTTCCACTGCTGCATATCGATACGAGCTATAAATTTCCGGAGATGTATAAGTTCCGCGACGAATACAGTAAAAAATGGGGACTGAAATTGCTGATTACGCGTAACGAAGAAGCACTGGCAAAAGGGATGACGCCTGATAAAAAACTGGAATGCTGCACAGCACTGAAAACAGAAGGCCTTAAACAGGCAATCGCTAAATATGGTTTCGAGGCATTGCTGCTCGGTATCCGCCGGGACGAGCACGGGATACGTGCCAAGGAGCGATACTTTTCGCCGCGTGATGAGCAGTTTAAGTGGAACTACCAGGATCAGCCGCCGGAACTGTGGGACCAATACAAAAACCAGGCGGAAGAAAAAACACATATCCGTGTTCATCCGCTCCTGCATTGGACGGAAAAGGATATCTGGTATTATATCAAACGGGAGAATATTCCCATAACCGATCTGTATCTCGCTAAAGACGGCAAACGCTATCGCAGTATCGGCTGTGTGCCCTGCTGCTCACCCGTCGAATCCAACGCGAGCACCGTCGATGAAATTATTGAAGAACTGGAATCGACCACCACCTCCGAACGCGCCGGCCGTGCCCAGGACAAAGAAGACACATATACGATGCAGAAACTGAGAGCGCTGGGGTATATGTAATAGTTAAATGAGGAATTAGGAATAATGCAGGAAAACTTGAAATTCGTTGCTGTTGGACACGTCGATCACGGCAAAAGTACTCTTATCGGGCGGCTGCTGTATGATACTGGTTCACTGCCGCCGGACAAGATGGAAGAAGTTCGCAAGTTCAGCGAAGATGCCGACGGTGTGCCGGAGTTCGCGTTTGTGATGGACCATCTGGAAGAAGAACGCCGAAACCGTATCACAATCGATACGGCTCAAATATTCTTCAAGACCGACCGTCGCGAATATACGATTATCGACGCGCCGGGTCATAAACAGTTTCTAAAGAACATGATCACCGGCTCGACCCAGGCGGAGGCGGCACTACTGCTGGTGGACGCCTTGGAGGGACTGCGCGAACAGACTCATCGTCATGCCTATATGCTCAGCCTGCTGGGGGTAAAACAATTGATGGTGGTGATCAATAAAATGGACCTGATCGAATATAACAAGGAAAAGTACGACGACCTGAGCCGTGCTGTTACCGAACGGCTAAGTGAGTTCGGCCTTGAACCGCTGATAGTGATTCCCATATCGGCACGGCTGGGTGATAACGTGGCCCAACGCAGCGAAAAACTCAACTGGTACGAAGGGCCGACATTATTGGAAGCACTGGATATGCTGCAATCGGCACCGAGCGAGGAAGCCGGTGTTTTGCGTTTTCCGATACAGGATATTTATGACGTCGAGGGTGAAAAAATACTTGCCGGGCGAGTGGCATCGGGTACGCTTCGTCAGGGCCGGGAAATAATATTTCATCCGTCAGGCAAATCGGCCACCATCGGTCAAATAAAGAAATGGAACGAACAGGTTGACTCGGCTGTGGCGGGCGAATCGATTGGATTGGTACTCCGGAACGGCGACGGCGCAATGAAAGCGCTGAAGCGGGGCGAAGTCGCCTGCTCAGTCGAAGCGTCACCGAACGTCAGTAATACAATTGTTGCGATGGTTTTTTGGATGAGCGGTGGGCCGCTGCGGAAAGGCGATACAATCGAGTTCAAGTGTGCAACACAACAGGTCGAATGTAAGGTTCAGAAAATAAGCGACCGTCTGAACTCGTCCAGCCTGGAAATGCTTGCTTCGGATGCCGAGGAACTACGAGAAACAGAAGTCGCCCGGCTGACATTAAAAATGAAAGATTATGTATGCACCGATCCCTTCGAGCAGGTAGCCGAGATGGGTCGCTTCGTGTTGATGCGCAATACCGATACCGTAGCGGGAGGGGTGGTTCGTTAAAAGGGATAAGGATAGTTAATATATGTACTGAATAGTACGGGACTTATGAACTAAAACAGGAGTAAAACCTGTTTTTTTGTAACAATACCTGTAACAGTACGTCTATTATTATGATGACCGACGAATGTAGAATTTGCAGGCTTGCTAAATGTGCGGCTTAAATTACAATAGGCGCGATTGTGCGTCCATTTACTCTCGGAGGATTGAACGATGTTAGCTCTGTTTGATGACTATGTCGGTATGGAATGGTTTTTTCTCTTATGCGCCCTGATCGGGGGTACCCTGTTTATGATTCGCCTTGTCCTGCAGTTCGTCGGTGGCGATACGGACATGGACGCTGATGGCGACATCGATATTGATGTAGATATGGATGGCGATATAGACGCCGACGCCGGCGGCGATTCGGACGTCAGCTTCAAACTGCTATCGCTGCAGGGAATAACCGGTTTCGCTCTTATGTTCGGCCTGGTGGGCCTGGCGATGATGCGGCAGAGCGGCCAGGACGCGATTTGGGCTTTGGTGGCGGCGACTGTGGCCGGGTCGGCAACATTCTGGCTGATGCAATGGATTTTCAACAAGGCCAAAGTCCTTCAGTCCAGTGGCAATATAAAAATGAAAAACGCAATCGGCAAAGAAGGCGACGTCTATCTGACGATCCACCCGCATGGTACCGGAAAAGTAAGAGTGAGCGTGCAAAATCATTTGAAGGTGTGGAATGCCACAACCGGCAGTAACCAGGAAATCAAGACCGGCGAACGTGTCCGCGTAACAGGCGTGGTCTCCGGAAATGTTCTCGTAGTGGAAAATTTGACTAACTGATTGTTTTACAGGAGATAACACAATGAATAATCTTGCTATGAATATTCTATCCGCCATTCCGGGTGGGTTGTGGGCTATGGTTGTCGTAGTTCTGGTAATAATTGTTTTCGCCCTGGTTTTATTCCTGGCCTCGCGTTATAAGCGTTGCCCGTCGGACAGAATTCTGGTGGTCTACGGCAAAGTTGGTAAGGACCAGTCGGCGAAGTGTATTCATGGGGGTGGCACGTTCGTCTGGCCGTTGATTCAGGATTATGCCTTCCTGAGCCTGACACCTATGACAATAAGTATCCCGCTGCAGAATGCCCTGTCGATGCAGAATATCCGGATCAACGTACCCAGTACCTTTACCGTCGGCATCAGCACGGAAAGAGGCATTATGGGTAACGCGGCGGAACGCCTGCTCCGCCTGCCGGCACGCGAAATCGAAGAAATGGCCCAGGAAATCATCTTCGGACAACTGCGTCTGACGGTCGCCTCGCTGACCATCGAGCAGATCAACCAGGACCGTGAAAGTTTCCTCGAATCAATTCGTAAAAACGTCGAGCCGGAACTGAACAAAATCGGGCTTTACCTTATCAACGTGAACATTACCGACATTACCGACGAATCCGCTTATATTGAAAGTATCGGCAAGAAGGCCGCCTCCGAGGCCATTAACAGAGCTAAAGTCGATGTGGCTGAGCAGGAAAAAATCGGCTCCATTGGCGAGGCCGAAGCTAACCGTGAAAAGACCGTTCGGGTCGCGGAAAATGTGGCCGGGGCTGTCAAAGGCGAAAAGCAGGCCGAGGCTGATCGGCGGGTATATGTCCAGGGGCAGGAAGCTATGGCAATCGAAGGTGAGAACAAGGCCAAGGCCGACATCGCCGACTACAACGCCGAACTGGCAACCAAAGAAGCCGCGGCCCTGCAGAAAGGTGAAGTGGCAAAACGAGAGGCGAAAGTCGAAATCCAGAAGGCACAGTATCTCGCCGAGCAGGAACGACTCAATGCCGACGAAGTTGTCCGCAAGGAAATCGAAAAACGCAAGATCGAAATCTCTGCCGAGGCCGAGGCCGAACGGCTCAGACGAGAAGCCAGAGGTCAGGCCGACGCTATTCTGGCCAAGTATGAGGCCGAGGCCAAGGGTATCCGTCAGGTACTGGACAGTAAGGCGGCCGGGTACGAATCGCTGGTCGGAAGCTGCCGCGGTGATGCCAAGGCCGCTGCCACACTGCTGATGATCGAGAAAATCGAGGACATTGTCGCACGTCAGGTCGAGGCCATCAAGAATATCAAAATCGATAAAGTTACCGTCTGGGACTCCGGAAATAGCGAAAAAGGCTCCTCAACCGCCAATTTTATGTCCGGCTTGATCAAGGCCGTCCCGCCGCTGCAGGATGTAGCCGGCATGGCGGGCGTGGAACTGCCCGAATTTCTCGGAAAAATGGTCGATGACGCCAAATCAACCGCGACAACTCAAACACCACCACCGGCTAAACCTGTGCCGACGGAAAAAAAGGGTAACAGCAACTAATACATCGTAACAGTATAAATATATTCAATCTAATCCGTTGAGGCAAATCGGCCGATATTAGTATTGATATGGAATCAACACTACAAATGTACCTGGAGGAAATCGACGCCGCTCCCCTGCTGACCGCCGAGCAGGAAAAGGACCTTGCGCGTCGAATTATTAACGATAATGATCCCGAAGCTCGCGATCGAATGATACGGAGCAATCTTCGCCTCGTGGTTAATATCGCCAAGAAGTATGCCAATCGAGGGATGCCGCTGGCGGATTTGATCGAAGAGGGGAACCTGGGGCTGCTAAGGGCGGTAGAGGGGTTCGACCCGGAACACGGCTCGCGGTTCAGTACGTACGCGTCTTGGTGGATCAAGCAGGGCATTAAGCGGTCGCTTATCAATAGTGTTCAGCCAATTCATATTCCGGCTTATATGGTGGAAATGGTTGCCCGCTGGAAACAAACGGCAATGGAACTGGAAGATCAATTCGGACGTCTGGCGACGACGGAGGAGATGAGTCAGGCCATGGATGTGTCGCCGCGCAAATTAAAGATTATCCGGCGGGCAGTGAAGGCGTTTAGTTCGCCGACGCAGATGCCTGCCTCGGAAGAATCCCTGTCGCTCAACGAAATACTCGAAGACGAACGGACGCCCCGGCCGGAAGAGGCGGTCTTTAACAAGGACGAAATGCAGACAATAATGCGACTGCTGAACGAGATTGACGTACGCGAAGCGGAAGTATTGCGATTGCGGTTCGGACTCAACGGTGACGGGCCGCTCACACTGAAAGAGATCGGCAAACAGGTGGGACTGACACGGGAGAGAGTACGGCAGATCGAAAAGGAATCGCTGGAAAAACTGAATCAGATTCTAACAGCGGACGATTAAACGCAACGCAACCTATAGGCATACCGGTAGGGTGGGGCTTTGACCCGCACATCAAACATTTTAATACTGTCATTACTGTTCACGGCAGCGATTGTCTCGTGCGAGAAGGAGCCTGACAGGGAAGATTCGGCTGAGTTGGACATGCGTTTATTTCAGCCTGAGCGTTTGTCTAAAACAACGATTGTTCTGGCCGGGCAGTCTTTTTCGGTGGAACTCGCTGTTACCCGCGCCGCCCGGACGAGGGGATTGATGTTTCGCAGGGAATTGGCCGCCGATGCTGGCATGCTTTTCGTATTCGAAAAAGAACGCCCGCGCGGCTTCTATATGAAGAACTGCTTGATCGATCTGGACGTTGTTTTTGTTACCGCCGAGGGGAAAATTGCCCGACTAACGACCATGCGGATACCTGTACCCGGTGAGTCTCTGAAGACATACGAAAGCGGCATACCGGTTAAATACGTATTGGAACTACCCGCCGGTACCGCCCGGCGAATAGGCCTTCAACCCGACCAGGCTATCGATCTGCCCGCCCGTATCCGCAATATCATCCCCGAACCGCTCTAAAGACGAAACCGCTATAGAGACGGCCAAGAACACAACCGGCGTTAATCATCGTCAAGGCCGCTGCCGAAACCGCTGTCGTCAGATTTATTGGTGTCTTCTTCGCTGCTTACGGCATTGCCTTCGTTCCCACCCGGTCTATTGCTGTCGTAGCCGCCACCACCGTAGCCACCACCATCGCGTCTGCCACCACCACGGGAACCTCTGTCCTCGCGCTCTTTGGCCTGATTGACTTTCAGGTTTCGGCCGTCGAAATCATTTCCGTCCAGCGCGGCTATCGCGGCCTGGCCGTCCGACTCGTCCGGCATTTCCACAAAGCCAAATCCCCTCGATCTTCCCGTTACACGATCCTGGATGATCGTTACGGTATCAACCGTACCGGACTGCTCGAACAAACTGCGAAGCCCCTCTTCGGTGGTCGAGAAAGACAGATTTCCAACATAAATATTCATACTAATACACTCCTAAAACAGAAAAACTTAACTATTATGCCGGAACAGCCTTCCCTGACCAAAACACGCCGGATCGGACAACCAAAAGAAAGACACATACCAGCCATTTTTGCGATATTATAACAATTATTACCGGGGTTTTCAAGTAGGACTAAAAAATATTTCCACTCCCACGATAGTAACATCGTCGCGCGGATGCAGTGAGCCTTCCTGGTTTTCGATGGTGGTTACGAGCTTCTTGCACATGGTCTGCACATCGGTATGGGCCAGGTACTCGAACTCCTGCCGGAAACGCAGCGGCTGGTCCGGCCCGTCATTGACAAAGGCTTCCTCTATTCCATCGCTGTATAGCAGTAATTTATCGCCTTGGGCAAGCTGGAAGGATTGTGTTGTGTATTCCTGATCAGGAAAGATGCCCAGCAGAGACCCCCTGGCTTCTATCTCGTCCATTCGGCCCTGCCGGTCGATCCGCAGAGGAAAGGGATGTCCGGCCCCTGCGACTCGCAGTTGCAGCGTTTTGGTATTGAGCAGTCCGTAACAGCAGGTGGCAAACTGGAAATCACTGAGTTTTTGGCTGAAAAGTTCCTGGTTCAGTTGGGCCAGCACATCTCCCGGTTCCACCAAGGTGTAATCGCGTCCGCTGATGCGTTTGGTTACGAGGGCCTGTTTTATAAACATAGTCAATAACGCCGCAGGCATACCGTGTCCAACGACGTCAGCGATGTAAAAACCCACATGCTCTTCGTCCAGACGCTTTATATCGTAAATATCGCCGCTGACCCATGTAGCCGGCCGATAAACACTGGCAAACCCGAACCCTTCGATTTGCGGCATCTGACGCGGCAGAAAATCTCGCTGAAGACGGGCTGCCAGACGCATTTCCTCGTCAACCTGAACAAAGTAACTATTCATCGGCTGATTCTGACAACGCAACATATTTATCTCTGCGTTTAGTTCCGAAAGCCGCGGCTGTAATTCAAGCAGCATGGCCAGCCGTCCTTTCAGCATTTCGCACGATTCGCCCCGCCGGGCTGGAAAAATCCTCTTATAGTCGCGAAGTTCAGCCCAACTGCTCAACAGGGCCTCCTCGGCCAGAATCAGCATATTAATGGACAGATTCTCCACCTCGGCGGTAATTTGTTTGAGGCAGTTTTCTTCTGACAGGTGTGTTTTTCCCAAGGCAAGAACCGCCGCGGCGTTCTTGTCGAGCATTTTCAACTGCTCCAGGGCCTCCTGTGGGTGACAAGAACGACTTTCAATGTCTAATTGCTCCACCGCCTGCCGAAGTCCCTCCGGCAGTTCCACATCGGCGCTGTTGATTATCAATAACTGATCAGCCATATCTTTAGACTATTCGTCCGTTGAAAGGCTCGGCTTTAGGCGGAAACCGGATTGTTAGAAAAAGCCTTTTTGCCTGTGAGTTATAAAAAATTGGTAATGCAGCCCCTTGTCAGATAAGGAGTAACAAAAATTATAGAAAAAATCCAAAAAACCCGATTGACTATACAAGATGTGGTACCTATGATAGAAAACGCTTCAAGATATTGAAGTAAATGGGTAGTGCGATGGGCGGCCCTTTATGGTCTGCCTGTCATGCTTATGGGTAGTGTGGTGGTCGGCCCTTTGTGGTCTGTCCGTCATGCTTAATGGTCTTTTTGTTGATGCAACCGCCAAAAGTCCGAAAGACGCGGCAAAAACAATGCCAACGCCCCAAAATCGATGGGGCGAAGTACTTTTGACGCTGGCGTCTTTGTTGACCAATCTGCTGTTTGGGCGAGCAGCGATGAAACGCCCTACCGGATTTAATCTATTAACACTGAAAATGGCACTTATGGGCCATATATGCTGTGGGTACGCGCCGAATACGCTTCGGAAATTGTTTTCGGCGGGGTTAAGTCCTTTATGCTGCGTTAGTTATGTGATATTATATAAATAAATTCATAAATTGTGCTATAATTAATAAGGGACAGGAGTTCGCCATGCCGACCGGCACCAGAGAAACAGTTGAATCGTTGCCTTCCGCCGTTGAAGAAAACTCGCTTGAAGAGAAATCACTTGAAGAGAATTCGCTCAAGCCAATTCCAATCGAGCATTACTTTAGCAAAATAGATGTCCATCCGTTCGATGAACTGGAATGGGAACGGCGTACCGCCACCATTACGGACGAGAACGGCGAGGTGGTATTTGAGCAGCAGGACGTCGAAGTGCCGCGTCATTTTTCTCAGTTGGCGACCAAGGTGGTGGTCAGTAAATATTTTTACGGCGAACTCGACACCGAGGAACGAGAGACCTCTTTTAAGCATCTGGTGCATCGCGTAACCCATACGATTGCCGGTTGGGGACTGGAAGACGGACTTTTCGATTCTAAAGAACAGGCAGATATTTATTACAGGGAATTAACCTGGCTTTGCGTGAATCAGTATGCAGCTTTCAATTCTCCGGTCTGGTTCAACGTCGGCCTTTATCATGTCAACGGTATTACCGGCAGTAAGCATAACTACCACTGGGACACGCAAACCCAAACGATTGTAAGCTGTGAGAATACTTATGAATATCCCCAGGGTTCCGCTTGTTTTATTCAGAGTGTCGATGACACGATGGAAGGGATTATGTCCCTGGCGGCGCGCGAGGCGATGTTGTTTAAGCACGGTAGTGGTACCGGCACCGATCTTTCCACGTTGCGCTCGAGCCGGGAGAAACTCAGTGGCGGCGGTAACCCGTCCGGGCCGTTGAGTTTTATGCGGGTGTTCGATCAGATCGCGGCGGTGGTCAAGAGCGGCGGCAAAACCCGTCGGGCCGCCAAGATGCAATCGTTGAAAATACACCATCCGGACATTAAGGATTTTATCTGCTGTAAGGCCGAGGAAGAACGAAAGGCCTGGGCGCTTATCGAGCAGGGCTACGACGGCAGCTATAACGGCCAGGCATATTCCAGTATTATGTTCCAGAACGCCAATCTCTCGGTCCGCGTTACGGATGAATTTATGCAGGCGGTGGAAAGCGACAGCGAATTCAGCACCATAGCGGTTACCACCAATGAGCCGGTCGATACATATAAGGCCCGCGAGTTGATGAACCTGATTGCCGACGGTACCCGAATCTGCGGCGATCCGGGCATGCAGTATGACACTACTATCAACCACTGGAACACCTGTCCCCGTAGCGGCCGGATCAACGCGAGTAACCCATGTAGTGAGTATATGTTTCTGGACGACTCGGCCTGCAACCTGGCCAGCCTGAACCTGATGAGGTTCCGCCGGGATGACGGCAGTTTCGATGTCGAGAGTTTTCGCAGGGCCATACGCATTCTGATTATCGCTCAGGAGTTGCTGGTCGATCACGGCAGTTATCCCGACGAGAAAATCACCCGTAATTCACACGAGTTTCGTCCTCTTGGGCTGGGCTATGCGAATCTTGGTTCGCTGGTTATGTCGCTCGGACTGCCGTATGACAGCGATGAGGCCCGCGCGCTGGCTGGGGCGATTACCTCTGTTATGACCGGCACCGCTTATACCGTCAGTGCCGAACTGGCGCGATCATCGGGTCCGTTTGACGGATTCGAACTTAATCGCGAGCCGATGTTCGATGTTATCAATCTGCACCGCCAGGCCGTGGGCGATATCGATCCGGAACTATGTCCTGACGATCTGCTCAAGGCGGCTCACGATTGCTGGGAACAGGCATATACCGACGGCAGCCGCTATGGCTTCCGCAACGCCCAGGCCTCCGTTTTGGCGCCTACCGGCACAATCGGATTTATGATGGACTGCGATACCACCGGCATCGAACCGGACATCGCATTGGTTAAATATAAACTGCTTGCCGGCGGCGGTATGCTCAAGATTGTGAACAATACCGTTAAAATGGCTTTGAAACAACTGGGCTACAATCCGGACCAGATTCGGACAATTGTCAACTGTATCGAAGAAGACGATACCATCGAAACCGCCGAGGAGCTTAAGCCGGAACATCTCGCTATATTTGATTGTGCCTTTAAGGCTGCCAAGGGCAAACGCAGTATCCATTATCTGGCTCATATCAAGATGATGGCCGCCGTTCAGCCGTTTATCTCCGGCGCGATCAGTAAGACGGTTAATATGCCCCACGAGGCCACTACCGATCAGATCGAAACCGCTTATATGACCGGCTGGAAGCAGGGACTCAAGGCACTGGCTGTTTATCGCGACGGCTCAAAACGGTCGCAGCCGCTCTCGACTACAAAGGACAGCGGCGATGAAAAAACTGACCGTGCCGCTCAGACTGAAAATAATAATTCCGCGGAAACTGTTGCGGATAACAATGGGACAATCGAACGCCGGCCCCAGCGCATTCGTCTTCCCCAGACGAGGCGCAGCATTACCCATAAATTTGACGTGGCCGGCCACGAAGGTTACCTGACGGTGGGCTTGTATGAGGACGGAACCCCGGGTGAGTTATTTATCACCATGGCCAAGGAGGGCAGCACCGTCGGGGGTTTGATGGACGCTTTCGGCACATGTATCTCGATGGCGTTGCAGTACGGCGTGCCGATGGAAACGCTGGTCGCTAAATTCAGTCACGCCCGATTCGAGCCGTCCGGCATGACCAGTAACCGCGATATTCCAATCGCCAAAAGCCTTATCGATTATATCGCGCGCTGGCTGGGTATAACTTTTCTGCCCGGCTACCGTGAGATCAGCACCCCCAATCGCGACGGTGCCAAGCCGGAGCCTGCCCAGCCGCTCTGGCCGAAAAACGGCAACTCAGACCAAAACGCAAAAACCAACAAAGGTGAAAAGCTCGGACATATCAGCAACCGCATTGGTGAACTTATCGACATAGTCCATCACTCCGGTCCGGAAATAGACTCTCAAACTGATTCTCAGGCCGATTCTCAAACTGACTCTCGAACCGATTCTCGCGGCCTGCAGATACAGACTTTTAACCGGCAGTTTACCCATTTTCAGTCTGACGCGCCTGCCTGCGACGTTTGTGGTTCTATCACCGTTCGTAACGGCAACTGCTACCGCTGCCACAACTGCGGCGCCTCCCACGGCTGTAGCTAACTTACCGCCAGGTAGGGCGGGCCGTGCCCGTCATTTACTCACTCGACGGGTCGCCGCCTTGTAGGGTGGGGTTTTACCCTACGCGGTTTTCTATTCAGACAAAGCTTTGCTATGCCTGAAAAAACCTTCTTGCCGAAGATAAGTAGTATGTTTCGTAAGTTTATTATCCATAACACGTTACAATCAGTCTTGCCTTGCGAAACGATACCCTGTGGGTATAAGCCGGTTTTTTCTATTCCTTTATTGGCTGAATTCCTTTATAATGCCGCTATTGTTGCTTTTTGTGTGTCGGGCCGCCGGGTAGCGAACAGCGATTGAATATCCGCTCGAACCGAGTGATTCCGGGTGAAAGTGGTTCAGGCACTCTGGAAAAGCCCTTTTGAATTAGCCCCCGATGTAAAACATCTCCTCACGTAGGCACGTCCTCGCGTAAGCATGTCCCTGTGAAGGCAGGGATCGGGGGCGGGGATCATACCCGATGGGTATAGAGTCCCTTAATATCCGGAATGGACCTGTAAGAAAGGATGAAGTATGGGATCGACAAATCTGATTCAGATAGGTGAAAGCGTTCATGCCAGTATCCCCAGGCCGCACGCGGCTATGAAGGAACTGTTGGCAGCGGGCCCGGGCGCCCTTGAAGCCACCAGTGAGCCGCTTGATTTTATTATCTCGCTCATCAAGGACCAGATCGAGCACTGTGCCAATTATCTTGAGGTCAATGTCGATGCTTTTGGCGAGGACGATCAACAGTTGTCGGTGGATATGATGCGCGATTACACGCGGTTGATCAGGAAGCACAGTGGTAATGTACCTATTTGCATTGACAGCAGTAACGACGATGTACTCAAGGCCGGCCTTGAGGCGTGGTATGAAGACGCGCCCGCTGATGTCAGTGTGCCTATGTTGAATTCGGTAAAGACCTACACAATGGACAATATTCTGCCTTTGCGCGAAAAATATCCTTTCAAGGCTCTTGCTCTGTTGGTGGGCGAGCAGGATTCGTCCGGTGACGGTATTGACGGAGCTGACAAGCTGCACGAGATGGCACGGCGGATATTTGACGTTGCGACCGGCACCTATGGATTTCAACCGGACGATTTGTTCTTTGACACTACGGTTTTTCCATTGGCAATTGATATGCCTATGATGCCCGGAACTTGTGGTTATACTTACCGCGCCTTTGATACTATTCGCAGGATTATGAACGATCCGGACATGAAGGGTGTTCATACTTCGTTGGGCGTCTCCAACTGCGTCAAGGACCTGCCCGGCCGCAAGATAGGCGTCTGTCGGGCATACCTTGCCAAGGCCATCGAGTATGGCCTTGACGCCGCCATCGTTAATGTTATGCACGACTACGGCCTGAAACCGACGGCCCCGGACCTTATGGAACTGGTCGAGACATTCGCTCGCCAGGACGGCTCATCCGAAACCAGCCAAAGGGCTATGGAGCTTATGGGTCTGTTCTGCCAGGCCTGTCGAAAGCCTAAATAGTTATTGTGTTGCGAAAGATGAGATATAGTGTGCCACGGCCATTCTGGCCGTGCTTATATGCAAACGTGAAACGTAATTAAATTATGACTGAAGAATCCGAAAGAAAAGTTTATGAAGGCCTGTTGGAACTCACTGACAGAAAACATGGCTATCTGCGTACGCCTGCGTTTAATATCCCGGTTAAGCCTTCCGATCCGTTTATCCATCGAGACCTGGTGAACAGGCATTTTTTGCGTGAGGGGATGGTTATCAAGGCGCACGCGAAGAGGGTCCGCGGCCGTGGTAAGACCGGCCCTGAGATTACGGAAATTATTGCCCTGAACGACAATATCCCTGACGAATATCTGGACGTAACCAAATTTGAGGACTTTGTCGTCATTGACCCCGATGAAATGATCCACCTGGAGACCGGCCCTAAACCGCTGGGAACACGGGTAATGGATTTGCTGACTCCGATCGGCAAGGGCCAGCGAGGGCTGATTGTGGCTCCGCCCCGAACCGGCAAAACCATCCTGCTGCAGCAGATCGCACAGGGTATCCACGTCAACCATCCGGACATCCATGTTATAATGATGCTTATTGACGAACGGCCGGAAGAAGTTACAGACATACGTCGAAGCGTCCCCAGCAGTGAGGTCTTTGCTTCTTCTAACGACAAGACTATCCAGAGTCACGTTCGCATCGCCCGTCTGGCAATTGAAAAAGCCAAACGCCAGGTCGAGTTCGGCCGGGACGTGGTGGTACTGTTGGACTCGGTTACTCGGCTGGGGCGTGCCTTTAATTCCTGGGTTACTTCCAGCGGTCGGACTATGAGCGGCGGGGTGGATATTCGGGCTTTGCAACTGCCGAAACAGATTTTCGGCAGCGCCCGTAATGTCGAGCACGGTGGGTCTCTGACAATCCTCGCCACTGCGCTGATTGACACCGGTAGTCGTATGGACGAGGTTATCTTTCAGGAATTCAAGGGTACCGGCAATATGGAACTGGTATTGGACAGACAACTGGCCAACAAACGCATTTGGCCGGCCATTAATATCGCCGAATCCGGAACCCGCAAGGAGGAACGGCTGATTGATGAAAAATCACTGGCAAAGATAGTACGCCTTCGCCGACACCTGGACTCACTGAACGTCGGACAGGATGTTACCACTCTTATCAGAACACTCGAAAAACACTCATCCAACAAAAAATTCCTGGCCGCCATGCCCTGACCTGTACCGCAGGCGTCTCGCCTGCAATTCTTGTCTTACCCCACGCGTTTTTTTAACCCCTGATGTAAAACCGACGGGTAGCCGCTCTCTGGTTTTGAACAATGATATATTGGGTGGCACCTTTCTGCGCAGCAGAGAGGTGTTTTGCGATGGAGCAGTTCTCAAAATCAAGGATGTCCAATATTCTTCCCCTCAGAAGGTGATTTTATAGTAGCTATCAAAATCATAATTGCACCTGCCAAACCGGATACAGCGACAATGCCACGAAGACACACAGGCTGGTTTTTGAAAGCTGCAAATGATGCTACGAACAAAACGCAAAAATATAGCATCAAGAAACCGATGATTTTCATTCTTCGATTTCTAATGAAAAACCTGTCTTTTGTTTTCAATGACTTGAGAATACTATGCGATTGCCAACCAATAGCCAGGAGAATACTACTGCGAATTAATATTTCTTTTCTTGTTAATGGCCATATATATATGGCAAAAATTGTAAAAACTATCATGATAATTATTGCAGACCACAGAAATATTTTTCCCATCCTTTGATGCAAAAGGCCTTTGGATTTAGTATATTCGGGTAATTTTAGTTTATTAAGGGTAATGAAAAAAAAAGAGAATATAGCGACAATTATGGTATTGGCAATTAAAATAGACCATACTGAGATATTTAAAAAGAATATGGTATTGATATTAAAAAACGAAATCCCCAAAATTGATAAAATAATAAACAATATTTTCAATCTTTGTCTATTATTATTCATAATAATATATTTCTCTATTTTACTTGTAAAAAACAGTCTTGTAGGGTGGGGCTTTGACCCACGCGTCTTTCTACTATGCGTCATTTCTCTTTTCTTCTCTTCTTCCATTTTTCATTGTTTATTTTATATTTTATATTGCCCTACGGTTCGATGGTACTGTTTATAGCCTGAATATCTTCTTTGTCCAGAACCAGATTGCCTGCCGCCGCGTTTTCGATAGCTTGCTCTTGTGTCCGGGCGCCGCAGAGTACGTGTGTAACGCCGGGCCTTGAAAACGTCCACGCGATTACTAATTGGCTGATGGTGGCATTATGTTTTTTGGCGATTGGCACGAACTCGTTCAGCATTGCCGCGACTTTCTGCCGACTTTCGATATTGAAACACGGGTTGCCTTTGCGAAGGTCGCCTTCTTTGAACTGTCGATCGGGTGTCATTTTGCCGGTCAGCAGACCATGAACCAGCGGCGAATAGGCCAGCACAGAGATATTATTTTCCCGGCAGTACGCCATGGTGCCGTCCTGTTCCATACGGAGGTTGAGCATACTGAATCTTTCCTGGTCCGTATCGATATTGCCGTAAGCCTTGAGTTGTTCTATGTTGGTATTGGAAGCACCGATAGCCCGAATTTTGCCTTGTTCTTTCAGTTTCAGCAGGGCGGCTATGGTATCTTCTATCGGCGTAGTGGATTCCTGCCAGTGCGTTTGATAAAGATCGATATAATCCGTACCCAGTCGCTTTAGGCTTCGTTCGACTTCTTCCTTAATGGAATCGGGGTGCAGATATTTATAGACTTCATATTTTGCCGGCCCCAGGGAGATACCCTCTTCCGTGCCGTAAAAGTAAAAATCGCCTTTTTTAAGGTCCCATCTGAGTCCGCATTTAGTGGCCAGCACCACCTTATCCCGACAGCCGTTTATCGCTCGGCCGACAATTTCTTCTGAGCGGCCGTAACCGTAGATTGCCGCCGTATCGATAAAGTTCACACCGTTATCCAGACTGGCTTGAATCGTTTTGACGGCGGCTTCTTCTTCTGTACCGCCCCACATCCAGCCTCCGATAGCCCATGCACCCAGCGCCACCACCGATGCCTCAATTCCCAAATCACCAAGTTTCCTGTATTCCATATTCTTCCTATGTCAAATGTGTGGCACCTTTCTGTATTTCAGAGAGGTGTTCCTGTTCTCTCTTTCTCACAACTCACAACTCACAACTGATTTACTGATTCTCAAGATACCCGCCTTTTTTGAAATATTCCAGCGATTCTTCGATACTGCTGAAGACTTTTGTGGCGGTTTCCGTCACAAACGGTGAAGGCTGCATTTTTGGCCGCCAGATAACAAACACTTCGCGGGTGGCTTCGTAGGCATGTTGCAGTTCGCGTTCGACCCCGCTGGACAGTCCCGGTTTGCCTTCGGGCAGTTCTGGGATATAGCTGATAATCATATCAGCCTGATCTATCAGCATAAAATCACGGGCGTAAATCTGGGCATGGATGTCGCCGGCCACCCGCATTATTTCTGTTACATCAAAACGCATTGGTTCGCCGAGTACTTCCACTTCCATTACTTTTTGGCCTTGTTCCGAGGCGGCTACCGCGTTTAGATAGAGTTGCTGTTCTTCCAGGTCGGACGGGTCGAAGATGGCAAAGTGTTTTCCCATCAACTGCCGGAACCGCTTTATTTCTTTTTGGACTTCGCTTAGCTCGGTTACATGCGTCATTGGAAAGCTCAGATAGGCCTTACGTATCCGGGGCTGAAACATCAGTCGGCACAGGGTCAGAGCGGTGGAATTATCTCGGCCGAGCGCCAGGACGTGAAATCTCGCCGGCGGCCCGGACCGCTGCAGACTGCACCCCATCATCATCATTTCCGTAGCCAGTGTTTCTTCTTCCCGCCAGACGAGCAGGTCTTTGAGCGAATGATCGACATTATGTTCCAGCAGCCGACCGTGTAGAGCGTCCACATTGTCCATCAGGCAGACATACAGGTCGGCATCGAACTGGGCCAACTGGTCGAAATCGAACGCGGGAAAAAGACCGTGTTTCCAGCGAAACGTCGCGTGGGTATTGACCACAAGGTTTTTTTTGTCCTGGGCCAGGGCCAATATATCTTTGAAGACGCTTCGTCGCAGTTGATGCAGCCGTGCCAGCGGCAGATCGAGAATCCGGCCCGGCGCCACGTCCGGCGCCTCGGCATACATTCGCTCGCCAACATGGCACACGGCCATTTCATGCCCCCCCTGCTCGGCCAATCTCTCTACGCGTTCCAGAAAATTCGCCTTGTCTAATCCGACGGTTCCGGTAATAATTATTCTCATACGAGCATTATGAACATAAATGAAGTTTTTTCCAGTATGAATATAAAATGAAATTGACAGGGCTGAAATTTTTATTGGAGTTTATCAAGGACAAAAAAACCGTCGGAGCCATTGCCCCCAGTTCTCCCGCCCTGGCCCGCGAAATTGTCTCACACGGTAATCTCTCTGACGCTTCTGTTGTCGTCGAGTACGGCCCCGGCACAGGCTCTTTCACTGCTGAAATCCTGTCCCGGCTAAACGACGGTGCCTGCTTCCTGACCATCGAACAAAACCGCACCCTCGCCGCGCATCTCAAAAAGCGATTTCCCAACTTGCTGTTATTTGAGGATTCTGTTGAAAACGTACCCCGAATCATCGAATCCCTCGGCCATACTCAGGTGGACTGCATTATCAGCGGCCTGCCCTGGGCCTCGTTCAGTCCCGATCTGCAGGACAGGTTATTGCGACCGACCCTTTCCGTATTACGACCGGGCGGAACATTTTGCACTTTTACTTATGTTCAGAGTCCGCTGTTGCCGTCCGGTAAGCGGTTCCGGAAGAAGCTTCGAAAACATTTTTCCGAGGTATTCACTTCATCGATCGTCTGGCGGAACCTTCCGCCCGCCTTCGTTTATCGGTGTATAAAGTAGGGTGCGATGTATCGCACCATTTGGTCTGCTCTATCTACTGCTTAATTGATCCCTCGCAATCCTTATCGATTTGCCGGTAATCGTCAATCCCTGAAATTCTCTTCGGTCGCTGCAGTATCCGGGACAATTTACGGTCGTCTTTTTTGATTGCCTTGAATCCCCATAGTTTCAGACGAAATCGGAACTCTTGTATTGCTGTTGCTATTTGAATTTCGCCGGGTACCCACGCCTTCCCCAATTTTTTATAGTTGTTTAATCGGCTGTGCATAGTCCGCTGCCCGTTTTTGTTGTACGTGTTTATTTCCCGCGGCAGATTATCGCATCGGTCGATGATTATTTCGCGTTTGATCTGATAGCCGTCTTTTTGATAATCGATATATTCGACAGTGTAATGGTCATCTGCCATTTTATAGGCAGGATAAATTGGTTTTATAGGCAGATGTCGCAACCCGACAAATTCCAGAAACACTTGCGGGTCGATCATCATCTGTTTTGAGCAGTCTTTGTTTTGATGTTCGTATTTACCCCACCAGCCGCGTTTGTCCGGCTTGATATACATCCAGAACTCTTTTTCGTTTGAGCCTACGACAAGTGCCTCGCCCATCATTGTTTTCGTCATCAGAAAAAAGGACGACGGCTGTTCCGGTGTTTCTGCCGGCACAAAATATATTCGGCCGCCCATATGTTGATGCTTTTGTTTTTTCCCTTTGTCATCGACAAATTTCACTTCCCATTCGAAGATATTTGCCTTGAACGGCGGGATCGCCTCGATATTGGCGTTGTAGCGCGTCAGCGACTCCATACGTGTCAACGGCTCACAAACAGGTTGAATCGTCTTGCATCCGACCAGCCCCGCTAGCACAGCCAGCACAGCCAGCCCTGACCACACAAGAACAAAGACTTTTCCCATAAAGGAACAAATCCCACCCCCCCGTCTCTTTCTTGTATCATAGCTATTATTTGTCATTGTTTATTTTCTTCTGAAGTCTCAGGTCATCGGTGGCAGCCACCGAGTCTTCGAGGTTGATGGCTCTTTGTAGGGCGGGGTCTTACCCCACGCGTCTTTTTGTCATTCCTGCGGAGGCAGGAATCCGGCTTTTCTTTATTCAATTTCTTTGATTCGACGTTGAACGTTGAATGTTGAATGTTGGACGTTCAACTCTTTCTCCATTCTCTTCCCTCTTTCTCACAACTCACATTACAATAACGCGTTATTATAATTCGGTTTACCGTCGCTGCTGTCGTAAGGGGCGCCTTGATCTGTGTTGCTTTTAACGCAGAGCCGCTTGATGTCTTGTGCTCGCCCTGCGTTTGCGCCGCTGGATTCGATTGTAACAATAACACCGTTTATTCGCACATCGTCGGTAGCCAGGCTATAGGGGCAGGGCATTTGTGTAATGAGGCTTTTTAGTACCGGGTCCACGTTACGGCCGAGCACTGATTTATGTGCGCCGCTCATGCCCAGGTCGGTGATATATGCTGTGCCTTTGTCGAGGATTGTTTCGTCGGCGGTCGTTACATGCGTATGTGTGCCATAGACGAGACTGGTTCTGCCGTTGAGATACCACCCCATCGCTATTTTTTCGCTGGTGGCCTCGGCATGCATATCGACTATCCGGATTTTCACATCGGCGGGAATCTTTTTTAGCACCCTATCGACTGCATGGAAGGGATTATCTGCGGACGTTGTCATAAACAATCGTCCCAGCAGTGAAACAACTGCTATTTGTGGTCCTTTGGCGGTAGTATAGACTGCCCATTCTTTGCCTGCCGCCTGTGGCGAGAGGTTTGCCGGCCGAATTATCCGGTCGGAGTTCTGCAGAGTTTCGACTATTTCCCGTTTTCGATAGATATGATCGCCCAGCGTAATAAGTTGTACGCCGTATTTGAGCAGTTTATCATAGATTTGCGCGGTCAGTCCCGATCCGCCCGCGGCGTTTTCTGCGTTGGCGACGACACAGTCGAGTTCGTGTTCATTGACCAGGCGTGGAAGGTGTTCGGAAAGTATCTGCCTGCCCGGCCGGCCGACTATATCACCAATACACAACAGTTTGATTTGCATATAAGACACCCTAATATTAAATATATGGTTACACCAGACAAACCTACAACAAATCAATTTGCATGTCAACTCACAATTGGTTCTTCTCTTTTATTGACGCAGCAGCCAAAAGTCTGATTTTTTGCTTGGCTGGCCGCATGAATTATGCTTTACTGTTCGATGTGGTATATGATAACCAAACGCGTTATTCAACAACTTAGGAGAATTTGATGTCTGAGAAAGTTAAGGAATTTTACAATCAGTTCAAGAAAGACG
>Ga0255394_10019_pt1 | contig 25020 bp, 25 predicted proteins | sample ANMaggSeSYBR01D3_FD_182112 | JGI IMG/M metagenome (GOLD analysis project Ga0255394, IMG submission 182112) | Sediment cell enrichment communities from methane seep in Santa Monica Basin, California, United Staets - ANME aggregate JGI... | ecosystem: Environmental > Aquatic > Marine > Cold seeps >...
CAAATGTATGGTTACATCGTCATCCATACCAATTATATTTCAGTTAGTATCTGCCTTTCGATGGGCCTTAGCTAACCGGAAATGTTCTTCTGCGTCCTCATTTCGTCCAATTTCCTCAAGGAGAATCCCATAATTAGAATGAGTCATGGCATCATCAGGGTCAGAGACAAGTGCCAGTTCATACTGTTTCTCAGCTTCATCAGTCAGGCCCATACGATATGATGCCACACCCGCATTACAATGTGCAATGGATTTTATTTTGCCTGTTGACATACCAGCAGCAGCATCGGCATAAATAAATGCTGCACTGAATATGTTATTCGACAAGTAGATGTTGAACCCTTCCAGGAGAACTTCTGGCGGAATGGAGTTATTGACCGAAAATTCAATTGTTTCATTTACAACCGATTGAAGATCAGACTCGTCACCATTTTTAATGGATCTAAGCCTTGTAAAAACAATCAAGGCAAGTTTTTTGATTGTCCCACTACTATCAAAATCCATACATTACACTTTTCCTATATTAAAATAATGTCAAACACTAATCCATTATCATACACATTGGGAATAATTTTATCATGTATTCCGAGATAACTAATGATTATTATATTTTTCGATTTTAAATGACTCTTATGCATGAAAACATAGTTTAACTTTTCATCTTTTAATGGCCTTAGGACAAAATAACAGTAAGTATTATATTGATTGCTATTTATTTTAATTTTATGGTACCACGGTTAGACATTGATCCTGAAGAGACCACAAATAGAATTACTGATTTTATCAGGTCATATGTGAAAAAGTCAGGTACCAAAGGATGCATAGTGGGACTAAGCTCAGGTATTGATTCTACTGTTACTGCATATCTGGCAGCGAAAGCACTGGGTCGGGAAAATGTACTGGGCCTGATCATACCTGAGAGGAACCTGACACATGCTGAGGATGTGCTTGATGCTACAGAGATTGCAAGTATATTAGATATTGAATTTTCAGTGGTAGAGATTGCAGATATATTGAATACGTTCCTTATTGCCATACCAGAATCGGTAGAGTCTGACCTGGCAGCTACCGGGAACCTGAAGGCTAGGATACGGATGTGTACACTGTATTATTATGCTAATATCATGAACAGGATAGTGATGGGTACTGGCAACAGGACCGAACTCTTGCTGGGTTATTTTACTAAATACGGTGATGGCGGCGTTGATATTGAGCCTCTGGGCAACCTTTACAAGACACAGGTAAAGACACTGGCAGAATACCTGGAAGTGCCGCGCCATATAATCGATAAAACGCCAACTGCCGGACTGTGGCCGGGACAGACCGATGAAGGAGAACTGGGTATGTCATATGAAGAGATCGATATTATGTTCTTTACCTTACTGGATATAAACAAACCAATGGAATACCTGGTAAACCGCTATGGTATTGAAGTATCAGCAATAAACAGGCTGATGGAGCGTATCGAAAAGAATATCCATAAACGCAAGGTAGCACCCACTCCTCCTAAATAGAAATATGATGTTGGGGGAAAAGAAAATATTGACTTGTCAAAGGTGGGTTATAGATAATCACACGTACCGCACAACAGCACCGGCCGTTTCATATCCTGCCCTGACTGAACCGTTCATGCTGCGCTCTGGATAATTAGCCTCAGAGAACATGCCTTCAAGGTACAGCCCATTATCACTCTGCGCCTGCATGCCCGCAGTTGTTCTAACCAGAATTTCGATTACAACCAATATCCCTATAATCAATATCCCTATAATCAATATCCCTATAACCAGTTCCGGTTCACATATCATTTAGGACTTCTCGTATCGCAAGCAGATTCAGACGTGATTGCGGTTTGATGACTCCAGTATGCGGATCAAAGAAAAAAATGTTATCCTTGATCAGGAAATGCTTTGCAGGTCTGTTCAACCCTTCATCATCGATATATTCCGTATCATATACTCATGTGAATAAACCATACCGTACAGCCCTAGCTTCCTGTTTATCAGTTCCAGGTCGGGCTCAACCCCCGTTCCCATCAAAAACCACACGTCGTACAAATCCCTTGCCATCCCCCTCACCAGCAGTGCCCGCACCTTTTCAGCAAAAATATGTTCAAGGGCCATCGAACTGATAATAAACGTTCTCACATCATCATATTCGGTATGCGCCGGCAATCTGTCTTCGGCGACCTCCTCGCTACTCAAACTAACATCCACCCTGACCAATCCTTTAGTAATATTCCTACCATCATACAGCGGTCCCCTATAACTTATGGCAAAACCAAATCCTAACCTTGGCATTCTCTTATTCTTGAGTTCTGTCTCGAAACCAAAGTATTCAAGTTCCTTTGCAGCAGTTTCCAGAGCCCTATAAGCTTCGTCTTCGTTCAGGGACGAGTTAAAATCAAGGTCTTCGGAATACCCGGTGAACCATACATTATCCGCAGGCATGTACCGCCCTTGAAAATAAGATCAAAGTTTCTCGAATACAGGAAACTGAGGTATGCCGCCTGGATATATTCTCTCTCCCGGGTGAATAGCGACACCCTGTTGTTATTGGCAAGTTTTTCAATCTGCTTTCTTGTGAGCATCCTATGTTTCCTTCCATCCCAGCAGTTCCCGGTCGCCCAGGTTTACGTTCACCCTCCACTTCTGATCCCAATACCCTGCTCTTCGGTCTGGCGAAGTCAAGCTTGACGTATTCACGGGACGCGTTATTCAACAGGACATCCGCATCAGTACCAAATCTTTCAAGCTGGTACCTTAATCTTGAACACAGGCTTTTGTTATTCATACAAATGGCGAACCGTAGAAGTTCAGGGCGCTCCAGTAACTTACGTATGAAGGATAAACGATACGGGATGCAATAAAAAATTGATTGGACAGCACACGTTCGGGCTCGAAGCCCAGCAGGAGGTACTTGCCCTTTTCGATGGAACTGATAAATCCCTTATCTTCAAGCCTGGGGATATAGGTATAGGCTTTTCTGACAGGGATGTTCAGTATGGCTGCCAGGTCGCGGACTGTGAAATAATACAGTTCTTTTTCGAATCGGATTTTGATAATGTAATTCGTGGAATGATTTCGGGGATAATATATGTAATTATTTACACGATTTACATAAATAAAAAGTTAACCCAGATGTTGTGGGAAGCTAATATTACTATTCAGACCGCTCCCTAAACATTCTCATCAACTTTTATCCCGGAAATTACAGTCTCCAGATAATTTTCACTCCCTCACTGCACACCAGCAAATCAAGTGTGGTGGCGGGCACACTACAAATCAGTGCGCAATAATATGGAAACCAGTTAATTTTATTGAAGCACTTGAAGAAGCAGCTTCAAAATATATGACGCCTCTTCGAATTTTGTTTAGGACTGGAATCACAGCATCATTAACCATAGAGTGAACTATGAACTGCGGTTCATAGATAGAGGATGATAAAAGTTTTTCATACCAGGACACAGAGAATGGTAAAAATGCTTTGTGCACTGTGTGGTGTATAGTATTACATAACTTATATATTTTTACTGCCAGTGGCGGCACCAACTCGACATGCACAAACAGAGTGCAATCCAGCATCAAAGCCCTGGACTCGGCTGCAATTATCATTGTCCCGAGTGGTGGCCGTCCTGTAGTGCATAAAATGATGGGGCAGTTGTAACATTAAATTATTGAGAAAACTATTAACGTTATAAGACCAAGTGATTATTAGTGATTTAAAATGCCTGTATCTGTTAAATTGCCCAACGAGTTCCTGGGAATATATAAACACATATTTAAGAGCGATCCTGAAGAAAGCACTATGCAACTTGTGATTCACGAGTTGCGCAGGAGGCTTGCCGAGTACAGGTTGATGGAAAAGAAGTTACATAATAAATACAACATGGCTTTTGAGGAATTTAAAAGTAAGAAGATGGTTGAAGAATCCGGCCATTCTTTTGAAGTTGAAGAAGATTTTTGTGATTGGGAACTTGCGCTTGATGGTATTGATACTATCAACAATGAACTCAAGAAAATTGCAAAATATACATGAAACTCGTTGATTTTATTGAAGCACTTGAAGAAGCAGCTTCAAAGTATATGGTCCCTCTTCGAATCCTGGTTAAGACTGACAATGCTGTCAAAGCACGAGTTGAGATATCGGAAAACATTTTTGTCCAGTTCTATTTTCACCAGATTACGGGCACTACCAATTATGTACTTGTGGGATGGGAGCGCAGGTTGTACGGCAGGGACTGTGTGGGGGGCAAATGGCACCGTCATCCGTTTGAGAAACAGGATGCACATGAGACGGCAGGCGAGGCAGGAAAAGCTGTTACGCCAGAAGAGTTCCTTGATGATGTGTTTGAGATATTGTTAAGAGAGGGATTGGTTTAAGTTGCTTTTCTGCTGGATAAGCACAGGCTGCACCGACACGGGCAATGGGCCAAGTGGAGGGAAGGGAGTCAGGTCTTATTCAAAAATTAGCACCCAACTTGTAGTCGCGAACTGATACGAACTCTTCACGGCGAGTTCGTGTAAGTTCGCTGCAGATTATGACACCAATTATATATTTTTACTGTTGGCGGCGGCACTAACCCGACATACACAAACAGTGCAATCCAGCGTCAAGCCCTGGCCTCCGCCGCTTTTATCACCATCCCGAGTGCGGGCCGTTCTGTGGGTGCATAAGATGATGGGGCGGTTCTGAGGGGAAAAGGGATATACAAGCTCTGTTGGATTTTGTCGGGGGTATTCCAGTGGCTGCAGACTATACTCTTTTTATGCTCAGAGAGGTAAGATTAAATAAAAACAATTTTTTTAAGAGTTTAGGGGGGCGCACAATAACATCTAATAATTTTATAAAAATTTTTCACATTCATTTTAACTTGAAAAGTTTGAGCCTATTAAAATTTAATTTTGCCATAACACACTTTTGCATGGTCATTAGTTTACACAACGACCCTTAAAAATAGCATATAATCAAAAGACTAATATCTGAAAAATTTAATCAATAAAGTAAATCGAATTTGGGAGGTTTCTATGGTTAATATTTTAGAAGTAACACCTGATGATATAAAAAGACTTGACGAAAAACAGTTACCTGATTTATTATTGCGCTTATTACGAATGGAAGCACAAAAATATGGAATTCCAAAATCTTGCATATCTGGTTCTCTTAATATAAAGGCAGGTGATGGCGGAGAGGACGCTCATATTAAATGGATTGGTGGACCTGATAAAACGGAATGGTTACCAAACAGTTATACTTTATTTCAATGTAAAGCCACAGAAATGACAACTTCCAAATGCAAAAATGAAATTGTGAATAAGGGTGAACTTAAACCTCGCGTGAAAGATGTTTTCGACAATGGTGGCAGTTATGTTCTTTTTTGCACAGATGATTATACTGTTGATCCATCAGAACTAATAAGAATTGAAGCATTTCGGGAAGCCATAAAAAGCACTGGTGCTTCTTATTGTGAAACTGTTGACATCCAAATTTATGATGTTAATAAAATTTCCACGTGGGTGAATGAGTACGTCCCTCTTATCGTTCAAGTTAGTAATTGGATTGGAAAACCTTTGCTAAACAGTATGTGGACATGGGAAGATTGGAAAAAATATCCTGAAAATTATGTTGAGTATGTTCAGGATGCTATACTAGTAGGTCATATTTCTCAACTAAAATCTCATTTTATTGGGGCACAAAAAATTGCACGCATTGTCGGTTTATCAGGACTCGGAAAAACAAGGCTTGCTCTTGAAGTTTTTCGTCCTCCTGAAAATCCTCAAGAAAACATTGAATCTCAGATGATTACTGATCAGGTCGTTTATATAGACGCAGCTGACGAATCTACTAGCTTACCAGGTGAAATCAAACAATGGCGCGATCGAAATTTAGAGGGAATATTAGTTGTTGATAATTGTGAATTAGAGTTGCATCAAAGATTGTGTAGAGAAATCGAATATCCAGATAGCCGATTAAGTTTACTTACATTAGACTATAATCCTGAATCAAGTGATGATGATTATTTAATTCAATTAAAACCAGCATCTGATGAAATAATTAAGGGAATTATAAAACAGAGTTACCCAGGATTACAAGATGCAGATATTATTCGCATAGTTGAATTCGCTGAAGGATTTCCAAAAATAGCTGTTATGCTGGCAAAAGCTCGTCTGAATGAAGTAGAAGATATGGGAAATTTAAATGATAATATACTAATGGAAAAACTACTTTGGGGTCGCAGACTGCCAGATGAAGTTGCACATAAAGTAATCTCCACTTGTTCTTTATTTACACATTTAGGATTTTTGGATGATATGAGTCACCAGATCGATTTTGTAGCAAAAAATATTTGTGAAATTCCAGATGATAAATTTTATGAACATGCTGTAAAATTTATTGAACATGGTATATTAGATAGAAGAAATCGCTTTGTTAGGGTTGTGCCAATACCATTAGCAGTTAGATTAGCCGCAGATTGGTGGAAAAGATGTCGTCCTGATAAGGTAAAAAAACTAATTATAAATGATATGCCTGATGGAATGTCAGAAGCACTTTGCGACCAAATTAGCAAACTCCATCACGTTCATGAAGCAAGACAACTGACAAAAGAGCTGTGTGGTGATAATGCCCCTTTTGGCCAAGCGGAAGTGCTGAATTCAAATAAGGGTTCACGGCTTTTCCGCTCTTTAGTAGAAGTGAATCCGATAGATACAGCAAATGCTCTTGAACATGCATTTGGTGGTTGGGATAAAGAACAGCTTCTTCAGGTTCAAGCAGGAAGAAGAAATTTAGTATGGGCTATTCAAAAGTTATGTTTTTGGGAGGAGACTTTTACAATCTCAGCAAGGATTTTGTTATCATTTGCTGTAGCTGAAAATGAAACATGGGGAAATAATTCTACGAATATATTTTTCCAACTCTTCCACTATCTACTTTCAGGTACTCAGGCCCCACCAAATTTACGTTTGCAAGTCATTGATGAAGCTTTGGCTTCTGGTGATATAGATTATAAACAAATTGCTGTGAGGGCACTTGGGCATGCTCTTCATACACATCATTTCTCGCGTGATTGTAATGCAGAAATTCAAGGAAGCAGGGCTCCTCTGAATGATTGGAGTCCTAAAGTTTGGCAAGATGTTTTTGATTATTGGGCTAAATGTTTAGAACGTTTAATCCCACTAGCAAGTATCGATGATGAGCTAGGTGCTTTAGCGAGAAAGCAAATTGCAGACAACTTGAGGGGACTAGTTCAATATGGAAGAATGGATGAACTCGAATCTGCACTAAAATCTATATGTGTGGAAAACGATATTTTCTGGCCGGAAGCATATAAAGAAGTGAAAAATACAATTTACTTTGATGGCGCTAAACTCCCCACAGATGGTATTAATAAATTAAATAACTGGTTAGAACTTCTTGAGCCTCAAACATTTGTACAGCGTTGGAACTTGATTATTAGTGACCCGTATATTGAATATGAAACTGATGAGGGGGAAACACATAGCGATCGATTCTACCGATTGGCTAGCGAGTTTGCTGAGGAGTGTTCAAAAAATCCTCATGAATTGTTTGAGAATCTGAAAATTGTATTCGAAGGAAAACAGAATAGAGGATATGAATTTGGGCATGCTTTAGGAAAATATTTAGATCAAGATGAGTTTTTTATTAAAGAAGCCCTTTCAAATTTGAAAAACACACCTCCTGAAAGAGCGAATTCATCGGTTTTATGTGGTTTTGCATATTCTGTAAGTTCTAAAAATCCTAACCTAATTCAAAATATGTTAGATTCTATCGTTGATGACGAAGATTTATACATCCATGCTATAAATCTGACGTGTTCAATAAAGGCCCAAAAAAATGACTTAGATCGTATCATTGAATTAGTAAAGAAAGGAAAATTTAATCTAAATGACCTGAGATCATTTGCCTATGGGGGAACTCTCAAACATCTTTCACCAGAGGATGTTATTTCATTTTGTGAAGATATTATTTCTTTTAGAAATGAAGGAATACCTCCTGCTCTTGAAATTATATTTATGTACACTTTTCAAGATGATGAAAAATTTGAATTATGCCAAGATGAGATTCAGAAGATTTTAGAAATACCTGATATCCTATTCGAATTTGAATCCACATCAAATATGGATGATCATCATTTTACCGAATTGGTTAGTAGATTATTAGATGGAGAAAGGAACGATAATTTTGCAATTAATATTTCAAAAGTAATTATTAGAGCTTTCAGTGTAGATGAATTCATGGTTGGACTGACTTATAGTTTAAAGCCAGTACTTAGAATCCTTTTAAGTAAATACAGGGATGCTACATGGCCTATTTTTGGTGAAGCGCTTCTGTCAGATTATCGCATATCATATTTGTTTATGCCTGATAACAACGCAAAATATTACAGTGAAGGGGTATTAACAGAACTGAGTGATGATTTTTTACTTCAATGGTGCAATGACAATCCCGTAAAAGCGCCTGTTATTGTTGCTAAACTCGTGCCCCTTTTTATAAAAGAAGATGAAAAATATTCTTTCCATCCAATTGCCAAATCTTTAATTTATAATTTTGGCGATAGAACGGATGTACAATCTGCAATTGATTCTAATATGTGGACTTTTAGTTCAGTTGGTTCTCGCACACCCTATTATGAAAAACAGATTGAAGTTATTAAAAAACTTGAAACTGATACAAATCCAAAGCTTGGTTCATGGTGTTCCAAGATTATAAAAAGATTGAATGAAAGGATAGAATACGAAAATGGACGTGATGAGGAAGAAAAAATAGGAATTATCTAATGCATACATGCGCCTGAATGAAAAATATTTAATTTCTCAAGACTGCTGGAATGCATAAAATTCGAAAATCCTCCTGATCCTTTTCGGATTTCATTCTGGGATCGTTGACCCCCTATCTCACCCCTCTAACCTCTCAACCACGTACCCGGCAACAGTCCCAAAAGGAATATCCACCCCCAGCAGCGCCCCCATATCCTTTTCCCAACTCCCCTCCAGAACTGCTATCCCCTCAACCACATCCTCATGTGAATACACCCTCCTATACAAAGCAAGCTTCTTGTTGATCAATCCCAGCTCAGGCTCAACCCCCTTCCCCAGCAAAAACCACAAATCATACAAGTCCCTTGCCATCCCCCTCACCAGCAGTGCCCGCACCTTTTCAGCAAAAATGTCACCAAGAGCCATCGAACTGATAATAAACGTCCTGACATCATCGTATTCGGTATGAACCGACACCCTGTCTTCGACAACCTCCTCGCCCCCCAAACTAACATCTACTCTGATCAACCCCTTGGTAATATTCCTGCCATCATACAGCGGTCCCCTATAACTTATAGCAAAACCAAACCCTGACCTTGACATTCTCTTATTTTTGAGTTCGATCTTGATACCAAAGTATTCAAGTTCCTTTGCAGCAGTTTCCAGAGCGCTGTAAGCTTCGTCTTCGTTCAGGGACGAGTTAAAATCAAGGTCTTCGGAATACCTCGGCGAGCCGTACACTATCCGCAGGCATGTACCGCCCTTGAAAATAAGATCAAAGTTTCTCGAATACAGGAGACTGAGGTATGCGGCCTGGATATAGTCCCTCTCCTGGGTGAATAGCGACACCCTGTTCTTATTGGCAAGTTTTTCAATCTGCTTTCTTGTGAGCATCCTATGTTTCCCTCCATCCCAGCAGTTCCGTATCTCCCAGGTTTACGTTCACCCTCCACTTCTTATCCCAGACCCTGCTCTTCGATCTGGCGGGTTCGAGCTTGACGTATTCACGGGAAGCGTTATTCAACAGGACATCCGCATCAGTACCAAATCTTTCAAGCAGGTACCCCAATCTTGAACACAGGCTTCTGTTCTTCATATCAATGGCGAACCTGAATAGTCTGTCCAGTTCGATACTGTCCTTTGCATTATAGACCGCTTTGGCGACCTCGGATACTCCACCAGCATTGTCAGGAAGGTCAAGACTGTCGATTATCGCCTTCTCCTCTTCGGCAATGAGGAAATCAAGTTCACCGATCCTTTCTTTCCTGTATCCGAAAAACTTCTTCGGGTTCACCAGCACATATTTGAACCTGAAGCCATTGAACTTTACTTTTGCCTTTTTCCTTGTGGACGCAAGGAAGACCATGGCCGGGACCTGCTCTGTAAAGCCGTAGAAATTCAGGGCACTCCAGTAACTGACGTATGAAGGATAAACGATATGGGATGCAATGAAAAATGGATTGGAAAGCACACGTTCGGGCTCAAAGCCCAGCAGGAGGTACTTGCTCTTTTCGATGGACCTGATAAATCCCTTCTCTTCAAACCCGGGGATATAGGTATAGGCTTTTCTGACAGGGATGTTCAGTATGGCTGCCAGGTCGCGGACTGTGAAATAATACAGTTCTTTTTCGAATAGGATTTTGATAATGTAATTCGTGGAAAGATTTACTATATATTCCAAGTAATTATGTACACGAGTTACATAAATAAAAAGTTAACCCTGATGTGATGTTATGTGTGTGTAATATTATCATTCAAACCCCTTCCTTAACCTTCTCATCAACCCTTATCCCGAAAATTTCAGTATCAGGATAATTCCCTGTCTCATCCTTCTCAGCAGACTTAACCATATCCCATACCGTCAAAAGCCCCACCGAAACCCCATGCAGTGCCTCCATCTCAACCCCGGTCTTGCCCACCGATCGCACCTCAACAACAACACTCACCCTGTCATCACCCACATCAAAGTCCACGTCCACATGGGTGATAGGTATCTGGTGGCACATGGGTATGGTATCCCAGGTGCGCTTCACAGCCTGCACCGCTGCAATCCTTGCAGTGGCCAGCACGCTGCCCTTTTCAACAGTACGGCTCCTGATCGCCTCGATAGTTGCAGGTTTAAGCCGGATATATCCCGAAGCCACGGCACGCCTGGTGGACTCGCCCTTATCGCTTATATCCACCATCCTGGCCCGGCCTTCGTGTATGTGTGTAAAAGTCCCGTCCATGTTCAATCTATCCTTTCTATGTATCCACTTCAAAAAGTATGGTCAAATGCAAGATTATAGTCAAGAAACTAATATTTGATAGATAACTTCCACAGAAATCATCGATACTAATGTCTAAACACTTTTATCTCCAGACAATTATAACTTAACCACAGAGGACACAGAGAACACAGAGCTTGTAACTGATTTCACTCTCTGTGTCCTCTGTGCTCTCCGTGGTTTATTGCTTATCATTTGTTGGAATTTACATTTTATTAGCTAATATTGTTTGGTTTTTAACTATAATCAATCCATTCAATCAATCCTGATGTGCTTTCGCTGCTGGTAATCCTCAAGAGCATTTACCAGGTCAGCAGAAAGTGCCTCAGCCTCTTCTAGTTTCAGTTTCAATACAATTTCATCCTCGCCATGTCGCACCACCAGCCTCACCCGGTTGCGTTCCAGTTCTACTAACAACTCCCTCATTATCTAACCTCCTATTTAAATCTTCATAGCAGCCGGGATCTTGTCTATCACATCGGTTGCCGTAAGCCCGAGCCCCAGTTCACCATATACTATATCGCCTGATCGCCCGCAGATGTATGCTGCCGCTGCCGCAGCTTCGATCCCTGTGTATCCGGCGAACAGTGCCCCTGTGATACCTGCCAGCACATCCCCGGTACCGCCAACTGTCATGGCCGGATTGCCTGTAAGGTTGATCCTGTTGGCCTGGCCGTCTGAGATAATATCTTCAGGGCTTTTCATCAGAGTAACGACACCGTTCTCCCGAGAGAACCGATTAACAAGACCGATTCGCACCTCACGGTCAACAGGAATATCTTCACCACTTAAATTCTTGAATTCACCTGCGTGAGGTGTTATTATCATATTACAGCCATACTGTTCCAGTGGCTTTTCAAGGGCAGCCAGTGCATCGGCATCAACCACGACCTTATCACATAGCGGCAGGATATCACGCACAGCCGCAGCCGTCTTATCATCCCTGCCCAGCCCCATGCCTATCACAACCACATCGTGATCCTTTATCAGTTCTTCCAGTACCGGAATATCCTTTTGGTGCAGTCGTTTTTCAGAGAGTTTCCTGACTATCAGGTTAGGTGAAAAAGATGCAATGATCTTTGAAACGCTCTTGGGCGCCGCCACAGTTACAATATCAGCCCCTGTTCTAAGTGCAGCCATTGCCGCCAGGGCGGGTGCACCGCTGTATGCCCCGCCGCCGATCACCAGCACACGACCGCCATCGCCTTTATGACTATCATGACCACGCCCGCTCACCAGTTTCACATCACCTACACCCACTACAGTTTCTGCGTCAGGTGGGATGCCGATATCTGCCACTGCGATCTCGCCCACGAATTCCTGGTTGTCCACCTTTATCAAACCCGGTTTTGGCAAATAGAAAGTAGCGGTCACATCTGCATATACCGCCTTTTCGAACTGGCCGCCGTCCGGGTCCATACCTGAGGGGATATCCACAGATACTACTTTTGCTTTTGAATCGTTTATCAGGTCAATGGCAGTGTTTTCAGGCTCCCTTATATGACCTTTGATACCAGTGCCAAACAAGGCATCCACGATCACTTCACATTTAGAGAAATATTCAGGTTTAAGTCCGGATACATCTGTTACTTCAATTACAGGTATACCTGTCCTTTTAAGGATGGAAAAGTTCCGGGCAGCTTCCGGGGTCTTGATCCCATCTGACTTTCCCAGGAGCAATACCGTAACCTCATATCCTATCAGGTGCCTGGCAGCCACAAATCCGTCCCCGCCATTGTTACCGCGGCCAGCCACTACCAGTACACGCTCCCTGGTAGGAAGGTTTATAACTTCTGCCGAAACTGCAGAACCTGCATTCTCCATCAACTGAAGAGGGATCAGGCCCAGTTGCTCACAGTTAGTATCCAGTGCATCCATTTGTCTGGAAGTAATGGTCCTCATGTTTTTAAAATCCTCCATTGATCATAAAATACTATTATGTGACATATATGACATTGTATAAAGCACTTTTTTGGTCATCCAGATTTTTTGCTACAAAATAGACCAAACTTATATATTGAATTAGTATATTTCAATCAATAATTTTATTTTAAGTTAGAATATGGGACGTTAATATGCATCTGATGGTCACAGAAAAACACAATACGGCAAAGAGAATAGCTTCAATCCTGGCCCCAAAAAAACCCAAACAGGTAAGGGTAAGCGGAGTTGACACATACCAGTGGGACAGCACTGTGGTAATGGGGCTTAGCGGTCATATTGTTTCAGTGGATTTTCCAAAAGAATACAATAACTGGCAAAAGGTTGACAGCAGGGAACTTGTAAATGCCGAGATAATCACAACGGCTACCCAGAAGAAGATCGTATCGGCCCTGCGTAAACTGGGCAAGGAAGCAGACCACGTTTCCATTGCCACTGACTACGACAGGGAAGGGGAACTGATAGGCGTTGAGGCACTGCGCATAATTGAAAAGGTCAATAAAGGTGTTACTGTTGACCGTATCCAGTACAGTACAATCACAAAAACAGAGATCGAAACGGCTTTTTCAAACCCTGTTGCCGTAGATTTCAACCTGGCGGCTGCTGGTGAGAGCAGGCAGGTCATTGACCTCATCTGGGGTGCGGCACTGACCAGGTATGTTTCCACAACAGCAGGCAGGCTGGGCAACCTGTTCCTGAGCGTGGGACGTGTCCAGACCCCGACCCTGGCACTGCTGGTTGACAGGGAAAAGGAACGGATGGCCCATGTGCCAAAACCGTACTGTGAGATATTTGCCACCCTGGTGGACGATATAGAGTTCCAGGCAAAGCACAAGGCCGGACGGATATGGGATAAAGATGAGGGACGAAAGATTTTCGATAAACTGGGTGATACGGCTATTGTCATAAAACTGAAAAAGGATGAGAAAATAGACAGTCCCCCCACACCATTTAATACAACAGAATTTATCCGGGCGGCCAGCAGTATCGGTTTTACCGCATCTAATGCCATGAGGATAGCAGAGAACCTGTATATGGAGGGTTTCATATCCTACCCCAGGACAGATAATACAGTATATCCTGCGAGTATTGACCTGCGGGAGCTGATACAGGTTATTGGCAAGGGCCCGTTCAAGCGATATGCTGAACACCTGCTGAAATTACCAGAATTACAACCCACAAGGGGGAAGAAAGAGACCACAGACCATCCCCCCATAATACCTGCGTCCTATGTGGAACCATCCAAGTTAAAGGATGATGAAAGGAGGATATATGAACTGGTGGTACGACGTTTTTTTGCCACATTTGCCGGGCCTGCAAAATGGGCTGTTATCCAGGCAGGGTTCGACATCTCTGGTGAAGAGTTCAAAGCCAGGGGTGCCAGCCTGCTGGAAGAGGGATGGCGCTGGTATTACCCGTACAATAAACCAGAGGATATGATACTGCCTGATCTGCAGGTGGAGCAGATCCTCGTGGTCAAGGAAAAAGAGTTCGTGGAAAAAGAGACAAAACCACCTTCGAGATACGGACAGGGTAGGCTTATAAAGGTCATGGAAGACCTGGGACTTGGCACCAAGTCCACCAGGCATGAGATCATATCAAAGCTCTATGCCAGGGCATACGTCCATGGCAACCCCCTGCAGCCAACCAAGATTGCCATAGGGGTTATAGAGTCACTGGAAAAATATGCTGATACTATTACCAAACCTGACATGACTTCCACTCTTGAAAATGATATGGACCTGATAGCCGAGGGCTCCAGGAAAGAAAAAGATGTGGAAGATGAATCCAGGAAGATGCTTGATGCTGTCTTTGATGAACTGATAAATAATCAGGAGAAGATCACTGAGAGCCTGCGTTCCAGTATGAGGGAAGACAAGATCATTGGCACATGCGAGAAATGTGCCAGTAAACTAATCATCAGGCGGTCGAAAAGAGGCGGGCGGTTCATCGGGTGTACCGGGTACCCGGATTGTGATTTTTCACTACCGCTACCCAAAAGCGGCCAGATCGTGGTCACTGATAAACTATGTGAGCAGCATAAAATGAACCATATCAAGATAATTACCAAGGGAAAGCGGCCCTGGGACCTGGGATGTCCATACTGCAACTATCTGGAATGGCAAAAAAGCCTTAAGGATGACGAAAAGAAAAGTAAGTAATATGATTAAACGCCTAAGTAGCGGCAGTCCTGTGCGCCTGTTCGCAGGGGGACTGCATGGTGATGAATGGGAAACCACTACTCCATTGCTGGAAGAGTTGACCCAACCCCTGACCGGGACATTGCTTATTATGTCCAAAGTGTCTGGAAATGAGTACCTCAGCACACTGGACAGGAACTATTACACTCAATATGCTCCCCATTTACTGGAGGCCATAAAGGAGTACCGTCCATGTATCTATCTTGAACTTCATTCCTATTCGAAGGTTAACTTTTCAGTACTAACAGGGGACGGCAGGTTCGAACGCCATGGTATACCTGCATATATCGAGATCGAGGCCGGTGTGCTAATGGGTTCGGTATCACCCCATATCAGGCGGGATCATTTCAGCCCCTATGACCTGTGCGTGTCCTTTGAGATGCCAAAAAGACCATCAAGGCAAACCCTGGAAGTAATCGGCCGCTTGCTTGAGATTGTAAAGGAATGCAGGGACCGGGATGCTTTTGTCAGGTACATGAAGGTGCACTATCCTGAGCAGACCTCAGTGGCTGTCAGGAACTATCTCAGGTTCTACGGAGACCTTTATTAACATCAAACATTGCAGCATAAATAACCATAGACAAAATTGATTTCTGCTTTTTATCTGTGTAATCTGTTTTTTTTGCCACAGAGGACACAGAGAGCACAGAGTATTTTCCCTCTGTGTTCGTATATACACTATTCTTGAAAGATCAATAAAAAAGTATCTGTAGCCTACTATATAGGTAGGCTGAGAGGGATAACAACCACTGTGTTTGGGATACGTTCCCGGAAGAAAACCTGTTAACCTGTTAACCTGTTACCCTCTCATCCTTTTAATGCACGAATAGAGTACGTCAGCGAAATGTCGAGAAGTGTACCAAATGTAAAAAGACAAGAACGCTAAAGTGCGTCCTCGCCAATCTCGGAGGTTCTGATACGTATGGCTGTTTCAATAGGGATCACGAAGATCTTACCATCACCAATATTTCCAGTAGCAGCCGCATCCCGGATAATCTTGATCACACGATCCACATCCTGCTCTAACAACACGATCTCGATCCTGGTCTTTGGAAGCAGGTCAACGCAGTATTCCCGTCCGCGCCACTGCTGGACAAGTCCTTTCTGCTGCCCGCGTCCTTTTACCTCGCTCACAGTAATACTCACAAATCCAGCATCACCCAGCGCTGTCTTTACATCTTCCAGTTTCATTGGTCGTATAATTGCCTCTATCTTTCTCATTTCACTCATTAAAGCTCACCTCACTCGGTTATGTATTCGGGGTACGCCCGTATCCCGTGTTCTGTGATGTCCAGTCCTTCGATCTCCTCACTCTCAGACACACGTAGTCCTATGATCACATCGATGATCTTGAACACGATAAAAGCGGCCACAAATGCCCAGATAATGCTTGCGAGCGCTCCTATGACCTGGATTGCGAACTGGTTTACACCACCGTATAACAGTCCGGGTGCACCTGCTGCATATACTGCATCTGCAAGTATTCCGTTGCCCATACCGACTGAGAATATCCCGACTGACAAAAGACCCCATGTACCGCAGTAACCGTGTACAGTGATCGCACCGACCGGGTCATCGACCTTGAGGACAGCTTCGTTGAACATCACACCGGCATAGACGATTGCGCCCGCTATAATTCCTATCACGATCGCTGCCCAGTTCTCAACCGAACCGCAGGGTGCAGTGATCGCGACTAGTCCTGCAAGCACACCGTTCGCAGTGAGCGATGGGTCTGGCTTTCCGGTCTTAGCCCATGTGATAAGCATTGCGATCACAGCAGCAGCAGCAGCAGCAAGGAATGTATTTACAACTACAAGGTTCATGTAAGCGTCACTGCCGTCAAGGGTCGAGCCGCAGTTAAAACCGAGCCAGCCTAACCACAGAAGCAGCGTTCCAAGGAATGCGAGTGTGATATTGTGACCTGGTATGGCAATTGGCTTTTTATTTTTGAACTTGCCGAGCCTGGGACCCAGTATGATCACACCGGCAAGGGCTGCATAGCCGCCGATCGAGTGTACGACCCCTGAGCCTGCAAAGTCATGGAAACTTGCACCAGCCAGTTGTACGAATATACTGCCATCCCCGGTCAGAAGCGCGAGATCCGCTCCTGACCATACCCAGTGTCCGTAGACCGGATAGATGATCGCAACGAGCAGCACGGTGAAGACCAGATACGCCTTGAACTTAGTTCGCTCTGCCATGGCACCCGATACGATAGTCGCACCGGTCGCTGCAAAGACCATCTGGAAGAACCATGAGTTCCAGAGAGAGTTATCAGCACCGCCCAGAAAGAACTGACTGAATCCGAAAAGACCTGCGACATCATCTCCGTACATAACCGCCCAGCCGACCAGCCAGTAGATCAGAACACCGAGACAGATCGTCATCAGGTTCTTCATAAGGATATTTGCGGTGTTCTTTGTCCTGGTGAGCCCGGCTTCAACAAGCGAGAAACCGGCATGCATCAGGAACACAAGCCCACCACACAGCAACAGCCAGACAAATGTCAGGGCTGTCTGCAGGCTGATGATCGAGTCAGTATTTTCATCAACAGTTGCCGCAGATACGGGCGCGACAAGCGTCATGAGTACAGTTCCAAGTGTTAGTAATAGTAATACTACACTCGAATATTTTTTAATAAAATTATTTTGCACTATTTGTACCATATATTTAATGCCTCCATTTTATAAGGTATACGGCTGGTTACTGTAGATTTAATAATATTTAAATTTAACTATCTTCACTTAAAACTCCTTTTGAAACTTTATTCCAATTTTCGGATCCAGCAAATGCTGCCATCTACTGTTTAGTTTTATGCTAAAAGTAAACCTTTGGAAGGAAGGGATCGTGCCGAAAACCACACGAAAATCAATAGAATCCTGGATGTTTATAGCTGGATTACCTATGAATTTTATTTGTCTAAGACAAGGGTATGATTCTTTTACAAGTATGAACCACTATCAAGCATTACCGTTTACCGAAGCTGAAAAATCTGAAATTAAAAGACGGCTGGCCGGATGGGTTTAATGAATGTGGAGTGTATCTTGATCAAGCTTAGATGTCTGGGTGAGTATATCTTGTATCAAAAAGAATGTTAACTGAAGGTCTCTCTCCAACGAGCCGAAAAGAGTTTAATGTAGAAATATCAACATTTTGCAATATGATAGTACGAAACTTAAAAGATTTAAATCCTTTTATAGCTCTTGATGGATCTACTATAAGGGAGATTGTTCATCCAAGCAATACACCATCCGTAAACCAAAGCTTAGCTGAGGCGAGGATAGAACAAGGGAATGCTACATCTAATCACATTCACAGACTAACTGAAGAAATATATTATATTTTAAGTGGGAAAGGGAGAATGCATCTTAGCAAAAAAGAATTCATTGTCGGAGAAAATGATGCAATAATTATTCCACATGGCATAGAGCATTACATCGAAAATATTGGTGACAATGAACTTGTGTTTCTGTGTTGCAGTACACCTCCATATACTAATGAAGATACGGAGATCTTATGACATGCACATTAGGTTGTGTGGAACAATGCCTTTTTGGTGCATTGGAAGATAAACTCGATCTCTTGGAAGAGTTAGGACTATGGTTGGAACTGGCAAATACCGGTCCAAGAGACATATCACCTTTAAATTCTTATTCCGTTAAGGTGAAAACAGTTCAAGCATACATGCTTCATAAACTTCACTGGTTAAGCCCAGAGAAAAAAATGCAGGAAGCTGCTTACGAACATATTTTGGATACTATTAAAATAGCAGAGGATATTGGAGCAGATCATGTGCTAACAGTACCAACTTATGGCTTTGACTTAGCCGACAATTCCAGACAACTTTGTGTGCAGAACTTTCGTAGCATATCGAAGGAGACAAATTTGGTCATCTTGATTGAAGCCCTTTCGCCTAAGAAGACAGGGTTCTTACCTTCATTACCTGCTGTAGCTGAATTGGTAGATGAAATCAATAGGGATAATGTGGGACTCGTAGCTGATACATGGCACATACAAGAATCTGATCTTGAAGTCGTTGAAATATTCGATGATTTCGATGTTATTGAGCTCCACTTACGCGATACTAATTCCACACCTCCAGGACAGGGAACCATAGATTTCAGAGGAATTATAAAGGCTTTATCCCCTCAACTTCTATGTCTTGAATTTAATGAAGGAACAAAGATGGATCTCATTGTAGCCTGTAGGTATCTTAAGTCGATAATTTCAAATTAAGATTGGACTGTGAAGTGCACCCCTATTATCGGATAGGTAGTTAAGTAACTGCCAATGGCGGAGCGAAGTTTCTCAATGGCTGATTATACTAAAAATAATCGTTTTTTAGATTAAAACACAACGGTGGATTGCAGCATTTTCTGGATTCAGAAATTGGAAGAAAGAGTCAAAAGGAGCGTTAAGTTGAAGGTCTCAATGGAATTATAGAGTAATGTATTATTCCCTCATATATGAAAAATTTCACAGAGTTTGGAAGTTAAGGTGAAATAATTGCAGGTAATGAAACCACATTCCCCCTTCCTGTTACTGTGTAGATAGGGGTTCACAGTTTCGTGAAATAAGACGGATTAAATTATGTAAAAAACAAGGAAGTATTTATATGGCAAATCTTCGACAACCAAACTCAAACGATGCAATACAGACATTCAACTGCTAAAAAGTATTGCGCCAATACCCGGCCTGCGTATACACTGTGTATAAAGTGTGTTATATGCTGTGTAAACAGATGCCACGGTAACAGGGAAGTGTTGCAAAGCCTTGTTTCCGGGCCGGGAAATTATTTCTCCGTACTATACCCAGTACTTCCTGAAAGTTACCCAGACCTCTGGCAGATGTTCCTGTAGCAGCTCGTTTGAAGTACAGTATTTGTCCAGATTTTTTCTTTTATCAAGTGATCTTGTTAGCGGTCTTGCAAGCAACCTGTTGATCTTTATCTCATACTGCCCGAGCAACGTCATATCGTTATTTTCAAGTGCGTTGATTATTGTTTTGCCTGCTATCCCGCCTGCCAGCAGTGCATTATTGATGCCCGCACCTGTGACCGGGTCTGCCATACCTGCACTGTCGCCCACAAGCAGGATGTTCCCGTAGCATAACTTTTTACGAAGTCCACTTACTGGCAAACCGCCTGTTATGTATTCGGTCTTTTCCCCATCAAGACGCTTGGCAATAATGGACTCACTGATAAATGCATCCAGATATTCACGCGGAGACCTTGTGCCCGCCTCTGTTACCCCCAGACCCACTTTTGCCGAGTTTTCACCTGTTGGATAGATCCATACATATCCGCCTGGCGCATAATCTGCATCAAATAATATCTCGCAGGTATCTGGTAACACCTCAATTCCCCTGAGGTGATACTGGGCGCAAAATGCAACTCGCTGCTTATCCACTCCCATAAGTGATGCAATCTTTGAAAAAACACCATCTGCACCAACGATAATTTTCCCGCAAGCCTCACCGCCGTAATATCTGACACCCCCGGGTATCAGGTCGATCAGGGGAGAGCCCCATTTAATGTGTGCACCCAGTTCTTTTGATTTCAGTGCCAGTGCCATGTCGAAGGACGGCCTGTCAACCACAAAACCGTTCAGCTGGAAATCGTGATAGGATAGATCCGGATAATAGGTGCGCATTTTCCTTATTTTTGACTGGATGATACAGTTATCAGGCAGTTCAAAGTTGATGGTATTGTTGATGTATCCTGCACAGGGTGACCTGGATGATGTATTTTTTTCCACCACCAGTACACGGTATCCGGCCTGTGCCACTACTGAAGCGGTCATCGACCCGCCAGGACCGGCGCCAGCTACTATCAGATCATAGTTCATAGCAATACATCGTGAGATGTGGTATTTAATGTTTTGAATTCTGATTGCTGCACCGTTGTAAACTTTTAAGATTATCCCATCTGATTTTTCTTTATTCTTCTGATTAATCAACGCATAGGAAAGTATAAACGCATTTGTGTATCTTGCTGCTGAAATTAGATCTATGATGATAGATCATTACATCTTAATTTTACCCATAAATGGATTTATTCATTTAAATATATGTCATTATAATATCATATTTTATTATAAAAGTATGACATTATAATAGTAATGTTTTATAGCAGTAATCCAGCAGGAGAATATAGGGCAGATCATCACTTTCGACTCGCCTTTTAAGGGGTTGTTCGAAGTGCTGGATGTGTGGTGGGAGGCTTATTGTGACTGGTGAGGAGAGGTAGTTCCAGAGTTTTTTGATCATTCAATTATTGTACTATTTCTGAAGGTTCTTTTCGCCCAATTTTGGTACAATCAAAGTCCTTATCAAAACTTATAAGCTGTAATTGATGTTTTTCATCTAGCATATATTGATATGCATCATCGAAATCTAGATTATATTGTTGAGCAGTCTTGTCCTATTTCATCAAGTCTTCCGGTGATGATGAGAGTATTTCCATTCCATTTATGATCATATCTTCCATAAATGATGTGAATAACTCATATTTCTCAAGCCTGAATAAAATTATACCTATGGAATGAAGTGCCAGATCGGTCATAAATGTTTTTTCTATGTCAAACGTTGCGCCGGCACACCCAACCGCAGCAGAGCTGCGGGGCATGATGTGCCGTCGCTTTGTAGTTTTGTTTTCATTTAAAATCTAAAAGTTTCATTTGTTTGCAACCTTCCTTTTCTTCTTTAGTACCTTGCGTCTCAACATACCTCTTTATGATATCAGTTGTAACTCCATCTCCGACCGTACCTATATATCCACCCCACAGTTGTTTTTTAATATCGGGGTATTTCTTGAAAATGTTCTTGGCCGTAATACTTTTAATAATTTGCATAATCCTTGAGGGTGCATATCTTGGTGCTGCACCAACAAAAATATGCACATGATCTCCATCCGTACCTATTGCATCAAACTCAAACCAATATCTTTCTCCAATCTCAAAACATATTTCTTTGAAAAATTCAACTCTATCTTTCTCGAATAATAATTTTTTCCTATATTTTATGCAAAAAACCATATGGTATCGAATTTGATAAACACAGTGACATGCATGTTTTAACTCAGTCATGTATATTAATATGTACTCTGGTTAAAAGATATTACTCGGTTTGTCCCAACCGCAGCAGAGCTGCGGGGTATAATTGTTTATATTACATTTTCAAACTATTAAAACTCAATTATTCATTCTCCTGCCACCGCAGCCCGTTATGGCGGCAGGTTGGCAGCCAGCCGAATGGATTCCTGTGGTTAATAATGAAATAAAAATAATTCCAGCCTGCTTCCTGTCTGCATATGCGCTGAGCATGGGCTGGGAGTGGAGTGTGTGCGGGCGGGCGGTAGCCTCGGTTGTTAGAGATTGCTGTCGGTGGGCATGGCTGTTAAAATATAATTTTTATGAAATGCTGCGCCGCAAAGAACTGCTACAGGAAAGATATCAACGTACTCCAAACTGCAATCTGGTCTTTATTGAGAGAACCTTATGTAAAAATTACATTCCCGCTACTGGACCCCAATTGGAGTTGCAATTATTATTCATCGGATGCGTTCACACGGACACTCTTGGATGAGGAGACCCGGTGATTATTTAATTCTTTTTCGCATTTCTTTATACACATGTTTGCGCTTATCCACAATTATGAGCAAGAGTGTTTCACTTTTTATCACATATACGAGTCTAAAACTACTAAATCTTACACGAAAACATTCTAGAAAGCCTTTCAGAGGCTTAAATCTATATGGATCATCTTTTATTCTTAAAATGAGTTCTGCAAGTTGTTCCTTCTCGACTTTATTTAATTTTTTCAAATCCCTCTCAAAACGGGGGTGTGCTTTTAATGCTCAGGCCATACTTCATCCTTTAAGAAGGTCAAAAATCTTATCCTCATCAAGAGCAGTTACCTCACCACTCTCTATATCATTAACTCTCAGGCAGATCTCTTTCATAAAATCAGGATCTGTGATTGCTTCCAGTTCGTCAAGTTTATCTTCAATTTCAGCAATTAGATCACACAACATATTTCTATCAACAAGAACTAAGTTATTCCCAACTTCCCTGGAGGCACTGTAAATTCGCTTTTTTACGTTTCCCATTTCAGTCATTATCTCAAGATTATTATATGCAGTACATAAGTAGTTTTCGAACTCCTCAAATTCCATAGTATCCATCACCTCCCCCTCCTCCCAAATAACCCCTGGCGCCCAGTTCGACCTCCTCTTCACCAACTCGCTGGCAACCGTAACCGCCGTAACTGATAGCAACCATGCGCCCGTTATCACAGCATTCGAACCCGCAGGCGGTTCGGTATTAAATGAAATGGATAACATCATCATTGGTGTTACTGCAACCGATGCAGATGGCCAGGCGGCGGGTACGGGTGTTGGAGATTGCTGCCGGTGAGGGGTATGGCTGTTGAAATATAATTTATATGAAATACTGTACCGCAAAGCACGAAAAGTAAAAGCAACGCCTTACTTGCACTCACCCGCAATCTCCATTCGCCTGCGCTGTCCCTCCTACACTTCCCCAGCTGCCCATCCCTTGTGCTACATACCGGGTGCGGGTGCTCAGGCGCTGAGAGTGGGTTGGGGCGGGGTGTGTGATGGGCTTACCTCTACTCTCCCGCCGCCCAGCCTCTCTGCGCTATACCCTGCCACCGCAGCCCGTCAGGGCGGCGGGGTGGCAGCCAGCTTGTGGATGCGAGCGAGTTTAGAACCGCGGATGAATGCAGATATTGCAGCCAAATTTATATCATACTTGAATTTAGACCATATAATCGAATTCTAAATCCAAAATCACCTGTATCTGTGTTCATCTGTGTTTATCTGCGGTTAATAATGAAATTGAAATAATTCCTGCCTGATTTCATTCTGCATAAGCGTTGAACACGGGTTGGGAATGGGTTGCTGCCGGTGGCGGCTGAGTACATCAAGGTATTAAAACCAGGCAGGAACTGCGCCATACTGATGGTTGATGCACGAAAACATGCCTACTTTATTCCTATTACTCTGAGGGTTTTACAGGCTTTTATTCAGCTTCACGCTCTGAATAAATATTTCCGGGTAAAACCTGATGCGAAATCTTTTCTGGAATACACAGGATACAAATGTGAGACTTTTTATTATTTAGCATGAAAGTACCCTCAGTCTTAACATCCCGTGACTATCGTTGTAAAGAAAACAACAATTTTCTGGGATGTTAAGATCAAAGATATTTATTTGTCATGTTACATCTGTGTTCTTTTTGTTTACAATTGCAAATATTTCACTTAATATTGATATTCTCTCATCAATGGATATTTCAGCAGTCTCAACAATCTTCCTCTTTTGAATTTCTCCTTTTTGATAACCGGTTTCATCTTCATACATTTCATTGTTTGTGATGAGATGCCATATAATCGTTACAATTTTTCTCGCCAGAGCAATTATTGCCTTTTGATATCCAATTGTTTTCTTCTTCCTGTTGAAAAATTCTTTCAGCTTACTGGCTTTCTTTCTGGAAGCTGCTTGAGCAATCTGGGTTAGTATCCATCTTGCTACCTTTGAACCTCTTTTGGTGATTCTTCCATTATGATATTTATCTGCAGATTGATACACATTTGGTACTATTCCAAGCCATGAAGCAAGCTTGTCTCCCGATGAAAAGTCATTGAAATCACCGATTTCAGCAATCAGTGTTGCAGCACTTAACTCACCGATACCTGGGCAAGACATCAAAATATCCATATCATGTTTATGATGTTTGTAAACGTAATTGAATAATTGTGTTTCCAGAATGCTTATTTGCTCATCAATATGTTGGATCAAGTTTAGGCATGTTCGAA
>Ga0255394_10020_pt1 | contig 24207 bp, 15 predicted proteins | sample ANMaggSeSYBR01D3_FD_182112 | JGI IMG/M metagenome (GOLD analysis project Ga0255394, IMG submission 182112) | Sediment cell enrichment communities from methane seep in Santa Monica Basin, California, United Staets - ANME aggregate JGI... | ecosystem: Environmental > Aquatic > Marine > Cold seeps >...
AGGGACGGGTGTGGCTTTTGCCGGTCAAGTTGTCGATGATACAGGGCAAGCAATTTCCAATTCTTTTGTATACTTAAGCCCGGTTGGTGATGGTGGTAGCAAAATGAGTTTTACAGCCTCTTATGGACAGTTCCTGTTCACTGATGTGCACCCTGATACAACGTATTGGCTATGGGCAAGAGGCAAGCATTTCGTCGCGCCAAAACCTTATTTGGTGCGCGTTCCTGAAACGGGAGGCAAACTGAAAGAGGCACTAAAATTGCCAAAAGGGGAAATAATCTCGATCAAGGTAGTGCGCTCATCAGGAGACCCTGTTCCAAATTGCGAAGTCAGGCTTAGCACGCCTCGCAAAGGCGGGATATTTGTGAGCGATCAAATAAAAACGTCTAATGACGGTTCTTTTAAGTTCTCAGGCTTATTCCCCGGACATTATTCGTTGACAATAATTGATTCATGGGGAGATACATTTTCAGGCAGAGTGGATAAAAAAGTGTTTTTGGCGGAAGACGAACAGGACAAAGAACTGGAATTGATTTGGGATGGAAAGAAACGTGAAATACGAATGACTCCGCCCCTTAAGCTAATTGGAAAGACTGAAATTTTAGGCGAAATGTCAATTGGCGGACGTGTGATCGATAGTGCGGGAAAATCCTTCCAGGGGATTAAAGTGCGTGTTTGTGCCCGGGAGAGTGGCCTATACAAGGAAGCAATATCTGACGAAAATGGCAATTTTTTGATAAGTAACATTCCGGACGGTGTTTATTCTATGAGAATAGTTGGCGGAGATTATTTAAGGAAGGAGCAAGATCAGATTAATGCTGGCGACAATAATGTCGTAGTAACGGCCTGTAAAAAACCAAAAGCGACAATCAGGGTGGTTGACACGGCAAATGATAAACCTTTAACGTCTTTTGAAGTCTCATGGGGAAGCGAAAGACGCGTTTCATGGGGAAGGGGTAAGAGTTCATATCGTACATATAGCTGGCGGCAAACGCATAGCGATGAAGGGTATTTCGAGTTCTCGCCATGGGAAGGTCTGGATGACAATTATATTGCCGTTCGCGCCTCTGGATACGCAATAAAACATTATTTAATAGGCGCTGTGGAACTTGGTGATAAGTTGGAAGAGATCGTGATGCGGCTTGAAAAGGCGGGAGAGGTTCATGGAGTTGTGACTAACAAATCAGGCAAGCCAGTGAGAGGGGCGGTTCTGTGGAATTATAACGAGGTCGCCAGGACAAATTCCAAGGGTGAATTTATTATTGGAGAACTCAGTGATTGTGAATTTGAACTCAGGATTAAACACCAGGGATATGCTCCGAATTCCGCCAAGGCTGTTGTCAAAGAGGGAGAGATCACTAATCTGGAGATTACTTTGGGCGGCGGCGGCATGGTGGCCGGACACGTCACAAGAGGTGGTGAGCCTGTGGCTGATTTGGTATTCCGGCTATCCGCGGAACAGCGCACGTATTATACTTCTACAGACAAAAATGGATATTACGCCTTCCGCTATATTGCTCCGTCAGAAAATCTGGAACTGAAATTATTTGTTGAGCAAGATGACTACTCTAGCTATTCTGCCAAAGAGGCAATGAAGAAAATTGTTAGCGTTGAGGAAGGAATGATAACTGAAGCAGACTTTGACATTCCCACTGAACACGCAGTCATTAAAGGTAAAATCAACTTGGCAGACGCTCCGCCTGAGACTGGACAAATTTACATTTACCAAGACGACAAAAGCATTGAAGCGAACACAGATGAGGAAGGAAATTATTACATCGGCAACGTGTCGCCCGGACGAGTTTCGATGAGAATCAAAGCGTATAACTCCAATGCTGAACAAGGCTCTGCAAGAATTGATTTCACGGTAACAGTTGACGAAATAATTACCAAAGACTTCGAACTTACGAATCAGAGATATTGATGCAAGCCCTGGTTCAGCCAGATCCATTTCTCCAGCCAGCGTTAATCCGTGGAATCTGTGGATAGAATCCTCTTTCTTCTTATATTCTTCGTGTCCTTCGTGCCTTTGTGGTAAAATCTTGGTTCCGGCTATGCCGGATTCAGGAGGTTCTGGAAAATTGGATACTGTAATGAGAACACAATTAGTTCACGCGCTGTTGTTTGTGGTTTCTGTCGGACTGCTGTATCTGGCGACGGCGGTGTGGTGGTTTGAAAAATGGCGGAAACGTGAACCAGTATCGGGATTCAGCCGTTTTTTTGCGCGGAAATCCACTGGCCGGGTACTCAATATCGTGTCTTTTCTTGGCATTATCTGCATTCTGTACGGTTTTTTTATCGAACCATGGATGCTGACTGTCAGGACGCATGAGATTGTCACCGACAAACTGCCCGCTGACGTCAGAATACGCATTGTTCATGTGGCGGACATGCACATACGCACTTTCGGAAAGTATGAACAGAACGTTATCGAGATGGTCAAGGAATTAAAACCGGACATTATCATGCATTCGGGCGATTTCTATGCCTTCTCCGACGATACGGAGGCCGGCGCAATACGGTTCGTTTCAGCGTTTGACGTTCCGCAATACTTTTGCCGGGGCAATCTGGACAGACTGGGCGATGTTGACGCCCTCACTAAAGCGACTGGCTTAATAGAACTGGCCAACGAAGTCCAGGAAACAACCGTCAACGGCGCAAAGCTGGTGATCGCCGGATTTCTCTGGGGCAGGGATGATGCCATAAAGGACATCGCGTCAGAGATGCCGCAAGATACATTCAATATCGTGCTGTACCACGCCCCTTACGGATTCGCGGAACTCAACGGGACCCCAGCCGACCTGATGCTCGCCGGGCACACCCACGGCGGCCAGATACGCCTCCCCTTCTACGGCGCGCTCATTACCATGGACCCCCTCGGCAAAAAGTACGAGAGCGGCATCTACCATGAACAAGACGCGACGCTCATCGTTTCCCGCGGTATCGGCTGCGAACCGCTCGTGCCGCCCGTCCGTTTCCTTTGCCGCCCTGAAATCGTCGTAGTGGACCTGATTGGCAAAGAATAGGCCATATTATCCGTAATAATGCGATAGAACGCGGCGAATCGCGGCGATCAGTTTGCGCACCAGAACGCATAAAGCAGAGCGTTACGCAGTGTTATACGGAGTCGAACAGGTTCTCCCACTGGCGGTTTGCCGATTTCCCACTCCAGGGAAGCGTCCAGCGAGTCAACGTTCAAAGGTTTCGATTTAGCCAGCACGGTACCAGCATCCACGCTGAGTATTTCAACGATAACGGACCCATGATCAGATTTGGCGTTGAAATGAAGTTCGCTCGAACTGAGTTTTACGGGTTTTGTGAGGATTACTCCCGGATCATATGAACCGGACAACGAGACAAACCTGTCTTTCTTGATGCTTGCCATGCCGATTGCTCCAAAAATATCGCCCTTGTCAGGCCCGTCATACGGACTGTGCCGGTAAGAACGCCCGGCATAGTAGAACCGCAAATCATCGCCAGCCTCAATCGGCGGATTATTGGACATGCAAGTGTTGAACCTGTCCCAATCACCCACACTTCCGCAAGCGAGCCACGGCATCCGGCCTTGCCCGTCATCTTCCACTCGCTCAAAATGTTTTCCATCGCGGCTGATGGCCAGTTCTATGTCCAAATAGCAAGCGTCCGGCTGATTGTGAAACACTTGCACCAGGCCGATATAGGCCGCGCCATAGGGAAACACATTCATAGCGTATATTTCCGTGGCCGGCGGGTCCTTTTCATCCGCTGTCATGGCGATGGGCGCCGTCGCCGGATCTTTATAATCCCAATTCAGGAAATCGCTGGACTCGACACGCGCCACGGAACGTCCCCAGTACTTGCTGTTCACCCATTGCGCGAGTTCAGGCGACGCCTTGTCACGCCATTTCGACATTAGCGCTTCATCCTGAAATTTCGTGCGTCCAAAAAGAACGTATTTCCCGGTTCTGGGATCGAGCATCCAATGCGTTCCGCCATCGCAAATAGCTTCAGTGGCCCAACTGTTTTCAACCGTCCAGGTTATACCGTCATCGCTAACCGCCACACCCAAACCGCGACGCTGCGCCGGATGGAACGGGTCCATGCGCGGGCCTTCATATTCTCTCTGGAGACTCAAAAAGCCCATGACATACCGGTCCGCATCTTTGAAAACGCCGAACAACTCGCGGAAGTTATCAATGAAATTCGGAATATCGGACTCCGCACGGCACTTAATTATCTGGTTCGTAGGTTTGCCGTCAACAGGAAACAAATCAAGCTGTGGTTTTGTCCATCTTATTCCATCTTCGCTTTCCGCATAACCGACGCCGTTCCCGCTGTAGTACCACATGCGATACGCGCCATCATCGTGAATCACAGAGCCAAAAAGAAGCGCATATATCTCCCGCGCCGGATCAGGCGTCAATATCGGATTGCCCGGATACCGCTCCGCCGGATGTATTGTGCGGGTAACCTTGTCTTTTGACGCAATGAGATAGTCATCAAGGAACAACTGCTTGTTGCTGTCTATGGAAACAGGTTCCTGCGCGAAAATCGGGGCCGCCGCCGCAAAAACAAGTACAAAGATCTGGCAGATGCGAAATATCGGTTTCATGGATTCTTCCCTTCTCTTTTCCATCATGGACACTGGACCCAATACGATTGGACCGCGAATGCGCACAACTATTGCCTGTTCATGATACTACAATTTTTCAGGCAATATATACGCGCAAAAGTTCAGGCGCTATTTGGAGTGCGGTGGCATGACGCCGCTTTTCTTCGGGCGGCACGACGCCCGGTTTTTGCGCGGGTCCGTTCCCGTAACGCCGCTGCCGGAAATGACAGAAAAATAAACCTTTCAGCAGAGAAGTGCCTGTTCACGATACGCAATTTTTCAGGCAATATATACGCGCAAAAGTTCAGGCGCTATTTGGAGTGCGGTGGCACGACACCGCTTTTTTTCGGGCGGCACGACGCACGGTTTTTGCGCGGGTCCGTTCCCGTAACGCCGCTGCCGGAGACACCGGAAGCAAGCTTCCTCCATCAAAGCGCAAGCCTGAAAATATATACAAACAGTTTCATTTGCATTTATGATTTAACGAATACGCGCGATATGGTATAAAGATAGATATTTGTGAGCTGTTCGGAGAAAGGCTTTGACTCTTTTGACTCCAATTAGAAAGGCTAGACATGTTTACAACAAATATTCTCTTGCTGACTGTTTCTCTATCCGCGCTACTGTCCGCGCAGGAAAAACTTGATTTGCCCGATCCTCTACTTTCTCTCGATGGAGAAAAAATCACATCTTCAGTCATGTGGGAACAATCACGGCGGACGGAAATTCTCGAACTGTTCAGAGAAAATGTCTACGGCCGCGCGCCTGTTCAGCGTCCAGCGGACCTGGCGTTTGAAGTGGTGGACTCAGACACGAATGCTATGGATGGCATAGCGACGCGCAAACTGGTCGACATATCATTCGCCGGACCCGGCGGCGAGGGGAAAATCCGCCTGGCCCTTTTCATTCCCAATGCCGCGGCGAAGCCAGTCCCCGCCTTTCTGCTGATTTGTCATCGGGATAACGAGTACATGGATGTGGAACGCAAAATCAAAGACCCTTTCTGGCCTGCCGAACGCATTGTCGAGCGCGGGTATGCGGCGGCGGTATTCAACACGGCCGATGTCGATCCTGACAACTACGATAAATGGCGGAACGGCGTCCACAAAATCTTCCGCGAACCTGGACAGAAACATGCTCCAAACGCATGGGGGACCATCTCCGCCTGGGGATGGGGCGCCAGCCGTTGCATGGACTACTTTGAAACTGACAATGACATTGACGATGCCCATGTCGCGGTGCTCGGACATTCACGCGGCGGCAAGGCCGCCCTGTGGTGCGGCGCGGAGGACGAACGCTTCGCGCTTGTCATCAGCAACAATTCAGGATGCACTGGCGCGGCCATCGCGCGGCGAAAATCCGGCGAACGAGTCAAGCAGATCAATGATGTGTTCCCGCACTGGTTCTGTGAAAACTACACCAAATACAACGATAAAGAAGACGAGATGCCTGTGGATCAACATATGCTCCTCTCCCTGATTGCGCCGCGCCTGGTATATGCCGCCAGCGCGTCAAAAGACGATTGGGCCGATCCGATGGGCGAATTCCTGGCCGCTGTTCATGCCGGACCGGTATACAATCTGTACGGACTCAAGGGCCTCGAAACAGACCAGATGCCGCAAGCGGACAAACCCATCCACACTGGCAGCATCGCTTATCACATGCGCACGGGAAGACATTCGCTCACGCAGTACGATTGGGACATTTACATGGACTATGCCGACGAAAAATGGTTCGCTAAAGAAAAATTCCAGCTCAGAAAAGGCTCAGCGCCCAAACCCGTGAGTACCCCCCACTTCCCGGACGCGCTGCATGCGTTTATCTGGCGGAACTGGAACCTGGTCCCTGTCGAACGAATGGCATGGACAGTTGAGGCCAAGCCGGAACAGATCCTTGAGATCGGCAAAACCATGGGGCTGCCTGAACCCGGGCCTGTGTCCGAAGACCAATGGGCACGCTCCTACATAACAATCATACGACGCAACTGGCACCTGCTGCCGTATGAGCAATTGCTTAAACTGTTGGACTGGACGCCGGAAAAAATGGCGTTTGTGCTGCGTGAGGACGATTTCCTGTTTATTAAGCTCGGACGCCTCAAACCGGACAGTCCGATGGTTATATACTCCCCTTCGGCGCACAAAGAAGCTGAAAAGGATGAGAAACAAATCGCGAAATACATCAAAAAACTGAAGTTCCCCGCGGAACGTGAACCACTTTTCTCGTTCGTCGGCAATCTTTCAGCGCCTTTCGATAATGAGCGCTGCGCAACGCCTGAATCGCGCTTCTCCCCACGTTTCTGTTCCTCCTATTTCGCCACATACGGCGATCCCCTGCTCAAAGACGAGCCAGATCCCTATCCGGACGGATATCTCGCCAGACTGGCCGCTTCCGGCGTCGATGGTGTGTGGATGCAAGGCGTCTTGTACAAACTTGCGCCGTTCCCATGGGACCCCGAACTGAGCGCAAAATACGAAGAGCGCCTGGAACGTCTGGCGGAACTCGTCGCGCGCGCAAAAAAACATGGAATCGGCGTTTACCTTTATCTGAATGAACCGCGCGCCATGCCGTTAGCATTTTATGACGAGCGCGAAGACTTGAAAGGGGTCGTCGAAGGCGAATATGCCGCAATGTGTGTAAGCACGCCGGAAGTGCGCGAATACCTCCGCAAAAGTGTCGCGCTGATATGCAAAAACGTGCCGGACCTGGCCGGATTTTTCACCATTTCAGCATCCGAAAACCTGACAAACTGCTGGTCGCATCGCAAAGGCGCCGAGTGTCCACGCTGCTCAAAACGTCCCCCCGCCGATGTGCTGTCAGATGTCACCGCATCCATCCATCAAGGCATAAAAGACGCAAACGCAAAGACACGCCTTATCGCCTGGGACTGGCAATGGCGCGACGACTGGATAGAAGGCATCCTCGACCAAATGCCCAAGGACGTCTCACTCATGAGCGTCAGCGAATGGAGCATACCCATCGAACGCGGCGGAGTAAAAACCGCGGTTGGTGAATATTCGATCTCCGTGGTCGGCCCCGGCCCCCGCGCGACGAAACACTGGGCCATGGCGCAGGAACGCGGCATTCAAACACTGGCCAAAATACAGGCCGGCAACACATGGGAACTAGCCTCCGTGCCATACATCCCCGCGGTAGCCAACGTCGCCCAGCATGCCGCAAACCTCAGAGACAAAAAGCTCGACGGCATCATGCTCGGATGGACACTCGGCGGGCATCCCTCACCCAACCTGGAGGTCGTGGCGGAACTCGGCGGACTGGAAGACATTACGGTCGATGAGGCGTTGATGCGCGTGGCATCGCGCAGGTTCGGCGAAAAATCCGCTCCGGCGGTTGTCACGGTATGGAAAGAAGTCAGCGAAGCGTTCAGTGAGTTTCCGTATAACGGCGGCACCCTCTACAACGCCCCTCAGCAGATGGGACCGGCGAACCTGCTGTATCCCGAACCTACCGGATACGCCTCAACCATGGTCGGCATACCGTATGATGCGCTCAAACGTTGGCGCGCAGTCTATCCGGCGGAAATCTTCATCCAACAAATGGAGAAAGTAGCCGACGGATTCGAAAAAGGATACGAAGACCTCGCTAAAACGTTCAAGAGCGCCAAACTTGAACCAGACCAAGAAAAAAACCTCGCGCAGGAAGTCCGCATAGCAGAAGCCTGTTACATCCATTACCAGAGCGTCGCCAACCAATGCCGGTTTATTATGGCACGCGACGCACTGGCCGGGCAGGACAACAAAAAGGAAACAATCGACGAGCTTGAACGGCTCATAAAAAACGAAATCAAACTCGCAACACGCCTCCGCGAACTCCAACTCCAGGATTCACGCTTCGGATTCGAGGCCTCCAACCACTACTTCTACGTCCCGCAAGACCTCGCGGAGAAAGTCCTCAACTGCCAATACCTGCTGGACAAATGGCTGCCTGAGATGACAGAAAAGTAAACCTTTCAGCAGAGAAATGCCTGTTCACGATACGCAATTTCTCAGGCGATAAATACGCGCAAAAGTTCAGACGCTATTTGGAGTGCGGTGGCATGACACCGCTTTTCTTCGGGCGGCACGACGCCCGGTCTTTGGGCATTTACGTTGCTGCGATTCGCCGCGTTCTATTGCATTAGCAGGGTTAAATGATGTTTCCTGCAAACATGGGCCTAACCCGGCAAGCCGGAACCAAAATCTTACCACGAAGACACGAAGGGCACGAAGAATATAAAGAAGAAAGAGGATTCTATCCGCAGATTCCTTAGAGCAGCATAGCCGCAACCAAACCCAAACCAAGATTTTACCACTGAACACACTGAATACACGGAAAAACATCTAAAACTTTTCAACCACGAAATACACCAAACACACGAACTCTCTTTTCTTTTTCTGAAGTCTTTTTGCGCCTTTGCGCCTTTGCGTGAGAATTTTTTTGGCAATTTGTACAGAAATCTATTGCGAAGAGACTAATATTATGGATTGAGGCGGTGCGTTTTCACTTGCGTTAGCAGCGCTTCCACCTCTTCTTTGCTGAAATGCCCTATGTCCCAGGACATAGCGTTGGCCGTCCCCATTGCGCAAGCCAGAATGGCCATTTCCTCCAGCGGCATGTTTTCCATCAGACCAATTGCGTATCCGGCCACCAATGCGTCGCCGCTGCCGACCGGATTGATCTCTTCAATCCTAGGCGGCTCAACATGAAACCGATCTCCCCCGCGCGACACAAACGCCCCGCGCACGCCCAGAGACAACACAACCATCTCTACTCCCCTGTCATGAAATTCGCCTATCGCTTTCCATTTGGCGTCATCCGATTCCAGTGAATACCCGGCGAATCCCTCTGTTTCAGCCACATTGGGTTTGACCATATACGGCGCGGACTCAAGTCCAAGGGTCAATTCCGGGCCATATGTATCGAGGACCGTGACCGCCCCGGCCTCTTTTGCGATTGGGATGAGTTCTCTGTAGAGATGCTTAATCGATTTGTCGCAAACGGTGCCATTAAACGTGACAACTTTTGCGTCAACAACTGTTTCACGGAACAGTTCAACAATTTTTGAATACTCTTCCTCCGTCACATTCGATCCCGGCTCAAAAAACGCCGTCTGCCGATGAACAGGTTCTTCAAGAACGGTTGTAATTGTCCGCGTCTGCGATTCCACCCACGCCGGCACACATTTCACCCCGTCCTGATTTTCAATCATATCGACGACATGCCGCCCCGGATGTCCCCCAACGATAGTGAACGCCTTCGTTTCACGTCCCAGCGCCCTCACGGCCCGCGACACATTCGTACCCTTGCCGCCAGGTATGCACGTGCATTTCTCCGACCGCACGAACGCGCCAGCCTTCAATTCATCAATAAAGACCGTCTTATCAACACAAGGATTCGGCGTAACTGTTAGAATCATCTCGCCCACAACTAACCCGCGCAATAGCGCAACTAAAGTTTTTGAAAGAGTCTGGGGAAACCTTTTCCCCTTATTAGTCCCCCTTTGAAAAGGGATTCAGGGGGATGTTATTTATCGTTTTTTAATAACTTCTTCTTCCATATTAGTCCCCCTTTGAAGGGGGATTCAGGGGGATGTTGTTTATCGGAAACAGGTTTCCCCATGTATTCATTTCTTACCCATCCTCTCTTATTAGTCCCCCCTTTGAAGGGGGATTCAGGGGGATGTTGCTTATTGGAAACAGGGTTTCCCATGTATTCATTTCTTACCCCTCCTCTTTTATTAGTCCCCCTTTGAAAGGGGATTCAGGGGGATGTTGCTTATCGTTTTTTAATGACTTCTTCTTCCATATTAGTCCCCCTTTGAAGGGGGATTCAGGGGGATGTTGCTTATTGGAAACAGGGTTTCCCATATTCATTTCTTACCCCATCCGTTCCAGCGCGCTGCCCGCCGCGCCGATAACGCCCGCATCTCCGCCCAGGCCCGCCGGTACGATTTCAACTCGTTTGCCGGGAACATCAAAACACTGTGACATGGCGGTTTCGCGGACAGAATTGAACAGTACATCTCCCGCCGCGATCATACCGCCGCCAAGAACGACCTTTTCAGGATTAAGCATATTGATCATGCTGCCGATGCCCACGCCGAGCCAGCGTCCGGTTTCCACAAACACCCATTTCGAGAACTCGTCGCCTTCCCGCGCGGCGTCGGATATCATCTTGCCGGTAAGTTTTTTGAGTTTGCCCTTGCACATGTCTTTCAGGATAGTTTTCTTCTTGCCTTTTTCAATGCCTTCAACCGCAGTGCGGACAAGTCCCGTCACGGAGGCATACGTCTCCAGGCAGCCCTTCGCCCCGCAATTGCATTTACGGCCGCCTCGGCTCACGCACAAATGTCCAAGCTCGGCCGCCGTGCCGTCGATACCTCGCAGCAGCTTGCCGAACACGACAATCCCGCCCCCGACACCCGTGCCGAGCGTCAGCATGACCATCGATTCGACCCCGCGTCCAGCGCCTGACCAGAATTCACCATAACATGCAACATTCGCGTCATTGTCGATATACGCAGGCACGCCAAGCCGTTCCCGCATAAGTTTCGCAATAGGCACATTCTTCCAGCCGGGAAGGTTCGGCGGCGAAAACACCATGCCCGTCCGCCAGTTGAGCGGCCCAGGTATTCCGATACCGGCAGCGACCACATCGCCGCGCTGCTGGCTCGCATCGGCAAGCGCAGCATTGACACCCTCTTCCATTCTGCCCAGCACCTTCTCAAGACCTTCTTCCACCAAAGTCGGACGTGAGTCTTTGCCCAATATCTTCCCTTCGCGATCAACAATCGCCGTCTTAATATTCGTGCCGCCAAGGTCCAGGCCCACGATAACTTCACTCACGACGCCGCTCCTTCCAGGTCCCTGACAAATTCAGCCGCTTTATCCATGCGTTTCAGGCATTCATCTTTGCCAAGAAGTTCAACTAATTCAAAAAGTCCCGGCCCAATGCTTTTCCCGGAACACGCCAGGCGCGTCGGATGCACCAGTTTGCCCAGTCCCATCTCTTTTTCCGCGCAAACCTTCTCAAACGCGGCTTTGATCGTATCGTGGTCCCAAGTCTCAACACCCGCAAGTAAATCGCGGATAAGTCCCATGCGTTCCAGCGAATCCTCTTTCTTCCACTGTTTTTTAACCGCTTTCGCATCATATTCCGACGGTTCCTGGAAGAAAAAATCCGTATACGGCACGATATCATTCAACGTAGGGATCTTTGTCTGACAGATCTCAGCCATCTTCGTCAGCCACTCCCCGGATTTAACGCCCGTGTCAAACCCAGCCGCCTGAATGATAGGCACAACCCGGTCGCGAAGCTGCTCCGCGCTGAAACGGCGGATATGCTGGCCATTCAGCCACTGCACCTTCTTCATGTCAAACTTGGCAGGCGACGCGCCCCAGCGACTCTCATCAAAACATTCCAGCAACTCATCCCGCGTGAACAATTCCCGCTCATCATCAGCGGGCGTCCAGCCAAGCAGCGCAACATAATTGACCATCGTCTCCGGCAGATAGCCATCGTTTTTCCAATCAAGCACATTCGCGCCGTGCAGCCGTTTACTGTATTTCTTGCCACGCTCATCCAGCACCATTGGCAAATGCGCGAATTGAGGCATGTCATAGCCCAGCGCGTCGAACAGCATAATGTGCCGCGCCGTGTTCGTGAAATGATCATCCCCCCTGATAACATGCGAGATCTTCATCAGCCCGTCATCAACAACCACCGCCAAGTGGAATATCGGGTCCCCATTAGGCTTCTGGATCACGAAATCATCGTATTCCTTGTTATTAACCGTGACCTCGCCCTGCACCATGTCTTTGATGACAGTCTTGCCCTCATTGACTTTGAAACGCACAACACTGGGCGCATCGCCCATGGCTTCGATCTGTTCAGGCGTTGCATCGCGCCACTTGCCATTATAACGCGGCGGACGCTTCTCCTTCGCGGCAAGCTCACGCATTTCCGCAAGCTCCTCCTTCGTGCAAAAACACTTGTACGCTTTCCCTTCATCCAGCAGCCGCTGCGTTTCCTTCTGATAGATCTCCGTCCGCCGCGACTGTTTATAAGGCCCGAAACCGCCCTTCTGCGGCACATCGCCAAAATCAGGGCCTTCATCCCACTCAATGCCCAGCCAATGAAACCCCTCACACATGGCCCGCGCAAACTCATCACTGCTGCGCTCCGCATCCGTATCTTCCAGACGCAGCACAAACGTCCCATTGTATTTTCTGGCAAACAGCCAGTTAAACAAAGCAATTTTTGCCGTGCCAATATGCAAAAACCCAGACGGTGACGGCGCAATTCTTACTCTAACCTTATCCATGTATATCTCCATTATCCCTGCGGGAACAGTTGCCACTCAAAATTCACGCCATTATACCCCTCCGGCAAACCCACCACAAAATACTGCGGAAATAATGCGGAAATTAACCACGGAAGGAACGAAATACACGGAAAAGAAAAGAGGAGGTTGCGCTCTTCACGCCGTCGCGTCTCAACAAGAGCCTATTGTTCATTAAAACTCCATGTTCGCTCCGATACGAAAAGAGTGAATTGCTTGTCGCCATCGGCGCTCTAATATGCACGGCGCCACACCAAGTCTAAGTCTCGACCGTTTTGAACTCCATTGTCGTCTTTCCCATTTTTCCCGATGCTGTATAGCAGGAAAGAATCTGCCTGAAGTTTGTACACATAAGGTTTGCCGGAGAAAGGATCAAGAGGCGCATCAGATATGACATCTTCAAGTTGTGCAGGGTATTCTCCTTCCTCGACAAAGTGCTGCTCCAAGGTTAATCCCATCCAAAGCAGATCGTAACGCGCTTCAAGTTCAGCATAGCTTTCACAATATCCCGACATTACTGATAAAAAGATTTGGGAATAAATGGTGTATATTGGCAGTGCATCAATTTCATCATTCAACCGTTTCCTCTTCTCACGCGATGCATAGTGTGGTTGTTTGGATATTTCATATAACTCATTTGACAGTTCGACATAACTTTTAAACTCTTTGTGACGCCACGGAGCGCTTAATGGTGAACATACATACAGCGAAAGTGTATAGGCAAGAGCTTTTTCCGCTCGCGACGGACTACGCATTAAAGAAAAGCCAATGAGACCATTAATATATCGCGGCCCGGACTTATAAGGCGCAATAAGTATAGCGTCAAGTGTGTATTTCTCATATATCAGAAATATGATTCCACGCGGTTCGTTATTGCGCTCACGCGCCAAATTAATGAATTCCTGGGAATATCTCGCAGGAATAGTCCCCGGCGGAAAAGATTTCCATACGTTTTCAATCGCTGTCCGTTCTCGACCTTCCCGCAGCAAAAAAGCAATGAGTCCAGGTTCGTAACTTAATGTTCTTGCCAACTGAAAGATTGCAAGAGAGTAATCGCGAACTAGTTCGGGATTGTTCCGGTGAGCTTCAATTGCTGCTGCCGCTACAAGAATATACGTCATAGGTCTTATTTGACGAAGATGCGGCGGCGCATAACTGTCTGAGAGATCCGTAGGAAAAACCGGCAAATCTTGTTCCAGTAACTTTAACAGATCAGGAAGAAAATCTGTGTGTTTATCAAGGAAGTCGCTATATGTATGCCATTCTTCATCTGTTAAATCAGTAAGCGCATCTTCATTCCAAAATCCTTCCAACGTCAGTTCATGGCTTTCCTTGTAAATTGCATCAAAACGTTTTGCCAGGCTGTCGAATTCTTGGAAGCGTGTAGCCAAAGTTCCGTAGTCTGTTTGCCACAATTCGTTGATAGCGTCAGTTTCCAAGTCGTCTTTTAGTTTGTCGTATGTACCGGAACTGTGCGCGTCATGTATCGCGTGGAGTTGTTCGTAGGCTATCATTTCGATTGGCTTTTCACTGTCCTGCAAGATCTTGTTCATCATTAATTCTGCAATAACTTCAGTCCAAATCATTGCAGAAATCAGCAGAACAAATAAAACGCCCAATATGCGTTTCCATCGTTTTAGTCTAATTTTCATCATGCCGAGATTGTAGCACAGACGTTAAGAAAGTATAAATTCACTTCACTGTCATCCCATAGCGACTCACTTTACAGTGTGAGTCGCTGTTAAGTCTTTTGTTTTCAGTATGTTCATTTCTCAGTTTTCAAAATTCCATTTTCGATTTCCTCTACCCTGAATTGCAATGCGCCTCAAAAAAGTGGACAATACTCCTTTAGTTGCCTGACTATTAGACAACTTTTTAGCGAGAGAAAACACCATAAAAAACATTGCGTCTTTGCATTCGCGTTTGCTGCCCTAATATTCGTGTTTGCCGCCCTAATAATAAATATCCCTGCGGCTTTTCCGGGCAAAAGCGAATGGGTGTGTTCTGCTGAGTCCGCAAATTTAAGGGCAATCAAAGACTGCCAATTATCCATTAAAGACGGCCGCATCGAGATCGAATCGATTGGCAATGATCCATATTTTGAAATTGACTTGAAAACGCCTGTCAAAAGCGGATGGATCGAATTTAAGCTGGCGCTTGCATCCTCGGCGCCAGGAGAAGGGCAGCTGTTCTGGCTCCACGACGGCGAAACAAGTTTTTCGGAAAAGCAGAGCGTGGCTCTGCCGATACAAAGATGATGGCAAACAGCGCGAATATTCCGTGATCTTTAGGGCGCCAGCAGATATTCGGAAATTGCGCATTGATCCTGCGCGTGCTCCCGGCAAAATCACAATCGCATCCATTTCCTCAACCTCATCCCCGCTGCCGCCCCCGCTGGACATAGGTTCGTTTACCGCTAAAACCGACACATTTGTCCTCTGGCAATTGCCCGCGCAGACTCGCACTCAGATGATGTCGTATGCAATGCGGACGACAGGCGGCCAAACCATTGTCGTCGACGGAGGCGGCAAAGGATCCGGCAAATAGCAAACGCTCAAAACTCGTTCATGGATCGAAAAGCTAAGCGTACGCAAAAACTACGTAATGAAAGATGGCCTAGCCAGAATCGAATAGCTCAGCAGGGGCCTTTACTTACCATTCAGATCCTCGTGATCCTGTTTTAACTGCGCGAACCGTTCCATTATTGGCAAATGCTGCGTACATGCATCTTCACATTGCAGACATTTGATACAGTCTTTTACAACTTCTCGCACATCTGGCGTGTTCCAGTGCCATTTGAGTTGGTCCAAAGCGTCCTTGGGTTTGCCCAGGATGCGTTTGTTGTACGCCTCCATCAGGCGCACCACGGGAATCTCGACCGGACACACGTTGCAATAACCGCACTGCGTGCAGAAATCCTTGAACTCTTCCCCCATGCGCGCGGGCACGGATTTGATCTGTTCCTGAGACAGGAGCCGGCCCTCCGCCTGGTTCAATGCCTCCACCGCTGAATCAACGTCAGCCTTGTTCCGGAAGCCTACAAGCACAACGCCAATCTCCGACACGGACAGGTTGAAACGGATCGCAGCGTCCAGCACGGATGCGTCCCCATTCTGGCGTATAAAATCAAAATGATCGGGATGTTCGGTGATAAACCCGCCGCCCAGCGGATTCATCGTCACCACGCCCATGCCTCTGCGTCCTGCTTCGGCTACGCCCGGATAACGCAGATCATAGTTTGCCGCCGAAAAGCCGAGCAGCATGGAATCGAACAGGCCTTCCCCTTCATCCAGCATGTTAGCGATTTTGCCATGCTCAAGGTGGGTCGACACACTCACATGTTTTACCAGGCCCTCTTCCTTCAGTTTGCGGAACTCATCCAGCACGCCATTCTTTTTGCGCAAAGGCAGTTCTTCTGGCTGCACCAGGCACCAGACATGATAAAAGTCAATCGCGTCAACATTCAGACGTTCCAGCGAACGTTCGCACTGTTCCCGCACAACCTTGGGATCCCTCGAACCCGATTTTGTCGAAATCACGATATCCCTGCCAGTCTTCTTGATCTCTTTAATGGCCGTTCCGATAACAATCTCGCTCTTGTCCTCACAATAGCCCGGCGCGGTATCGAAATACGTAACGCCTTTTTCCGAAGCGTGATACACGATCTCCGCCATGTCATCAATATCTTCAGGCCGCTCAAAACGCATTCCGCCAAAACCCAGAGCGGACACTTTAACTCCAGTACTTCCAAAATCGCGATAAATCATAACACTCCCGTCTGCTTCAAACTCTCAATACAGTTGTCTGTTTCTGCTGTAAGAGCTGCTATTTTAGTGGAAAAACATGCGCAATAGCCAATCGCATTTTTTTGCTATTCAGCCCATTGTTAATGCTGCACAGTTGGGATTGTTGTTTGCCGGGCGTTATTCAGGTTGTTATACTCCACTGAACCGCCTGTTTGATCAGCAGCGAAAGGTATCAGTGTGTCTGAGAATGGTTCCGGGAATACGAAAACGGCTGTGCGGAGTCTGAGCGCATACACGATGTTGCTTGGACTGGCGTGTTCGTTGTTTGCGGCGGGCGCGTCCGGCGGCGTATTGATGGCGCATTTGGTGCTCTGGCCGACGGAAAACGCTGCATTTTTGATGAAACTTAGCGCAAAAACGTTCTTTTTTTCTATTTTTACGCTGTTTTTTCTCTACTTTTTGCGCAAAAACAGGCCGTTTTCCTCTTCGCTGGATGAACCGCAGGACCAATATCCGGCGCAAAAAAAACGCATTCTTTTGACGCTTGGCATCCCTCTGCTGCTGGCTGCCGCCGTTGTGTTTCCGAGACTGAACGCATATCCCTGGCCCGCGCCCGACGAGACATTCCACCTGACAATGGCGCGGAATGTCGCCGCGCATGGGCAGTACGCCAGCGGCAATCCGGAGGCGGGCTTTGTTATGTTCGATGGATATGCTTCGGTAGGCCCTCCGGTTATTCTGCCTGTTGCCGCTTCGGTAAAACTTTTTGGTCCTTCGTTAATAGCGGGCCGACTGGTGATCGGCTTGTATTTTATCGGCTTGTGCGCCGCCGTGTACTTCCTGCTGAGACCTGTTTTCGGCGATTATGCGGCTGGGCTGAGCGTTGTCATGATTACCCTGAGTTCTTTCTCCACTTATCTGTCCCGCAGCCTCTATGGCGAGGTCCCCGCCTTGTTTTTTATCGTCATGGCGCTTATCTTCTGGCGAAAGGCGCTTGCGCGGAAATCTCTTTGTATTTACGATGTTCTCACGGGAATTTTGTTCGCTTTTGCGTTGATGTCGAAGCTGTTTCTTGTAATATCCGCGCCGGTTTTCCTGGCGGTTTATCTCGGTGACCTGATGTCGGAGAAGCGAATCAGGATTGTCCATGTATTCGCGCCCGCCGTGTCGTTTGCGCTCGTCTTCGGATTATGGCTGATTATCCAGGCGATATGCTCCGATAAAACACCCGGAACAGGCGCGCAGAGCAATGCCATACAGCATTTGCACTATCTTTTGTTTGGGTTTAAGTCCTTTGGCCGGGCGGCTTTGTGGATATTTAAGCAGTGTCCTGCCTCGTATGTTCTGTTGTGCGCGGTCACGTTTGTTGTCCTCAGATTGATGCGGCAAAAACATGACGCGCCTTTGCTGATATTTTTCACTCTCAGCCCGTTCTTTGTGTTCTGGTGGCTTTTTTTCACAACGGGCGCGCATCACCGATACATGTTCTACGCCTGGACGATTGCCCTGACTGCCGCGGGGCCGCTTCTGGTTGCTTTGGTTCGTTCGTTGCGAAAAAGCAATATCCCCCTCATCCGCAAGGTTTTGCTCGTTGCCGCGTTGCTGATTGTCATCGAACCGCCGATCACGCATGCTATTCTCCAATTTGATCAGGTTTACCGCGGCAATGAGGCCGGGGACGATTTGGCGCTGGCCGAATATGTCAAGAATTCTATTCATCCAGGCAAGCATATCGTAACCACATATTACCCGGTTTCCCGGACCCTGGACTTTCTGACTGGCAGGAACGTTGAACTCATCCGCGAAATGCCCTCGAACAAGACAGAGTTTGACCTGATAATAGTAGACAGCAGTACGCAAAGCCATTTGTTACTGGAAGATTTCAGACATAAGTATTCATTTGGGCGTTATGTTCTGGTATCATCATCGGAAATCCCTGAACGCGAGAGTCATTATGAGAACTGACCTGAACATGCCGAAGCCATCGGTTTCAATATTTTATCCCTGTTACAACGATTGGGGGACAATCGGTAGCATGGCGCTGCTCACATTGCGGACAGTTGAGAAACTCGGGATCGATTATGACATCACAATTGTTGATGACGGCAGTGACGAGCAGACGTTAAGTGTACTTGACAAAATCGGGACACAGTACCCGGATATAAACATCATAAAGCATGATAAAAACAAGGGTTATGGCGGAGCCTTGCGTACAGGATTCGCCGCCGCGACAAAGGAATGGATTTTCTATACTGATGGTGACGCGCAGTATGATGTGCAGGAACTTGAACTTCTTCTCGAAAAGGCGGGGCCGGACGTGGACCTAGTCCAGGGTTATAAAATTCAGCGGAACGACCCTTTGCACAGGATCATTATTGGAAGGATTTACCATTGGATAGTCAAGATTGCGTTCGGATTGCCTGTCAGGGACACGGACTGTGATTTCCGTCTCATGCGGCGCGAGATGTTTGATCATTTCACCCTTGCCAGCACCAGCGGAACCATCTGCGCCGAAATGATGAAAAAAATTCACCGTGGTGGATTCAGGATAACCGAGGTGCCGGTGCATCATTATGAACGCGCTTTCGGCAAGTCGCAATTTTTCAATTTCAGACGGCTCATTCGTGTAGCTAAACAATTGATACAGCTTTGGTTGCGTGAAGTGATCCTGTACAAAGGGGATGAGAAGAAATGATCCCGTTTAACGAGCTTAAAAAACAATTCGCGGACATTGATGAGGAGATTCGCCAGGCCGTCACGGAGGTCCTCGACAGCGGCTGGTACATATTAGGCGGGCAAGGCCGCGCATTTGAGTCGGAATTCGCGGACTATCTTGGCGCGGGACATGCCGTTGGCGTCGGTTCGGGCACCGACGCTATTCAGATCGCCCTGATGGGGCTAGGCGTCGGTACGGGCGATGAGGTACTGGTTCCCGCAAACACTTGTGTGCCAACTGTTTGCGGTATTGCTTCCACAGGAGCGACACCCGTAGCCGTCGATGTTTGCGCAGACACGCTCACCATCTCGCCGGACGCTATCCAAAACGCTGTCACTCCTGCGGCCAAGGCCATTGTGCCTGTCCATTTGTACGGTCATCCTTGTGACATGGATCCCATCCTTGAGATTGCCTCCGCCAACGGTCTTTTGGTAGTGGAAGATTGCGCACAGGCCCACGGCAGCATGTATAAGTCCAGGAAATGCGGTACTTTAGGCGATGCGGCGGCGTTCAGTTTCTACCCGACCAAGAACCTTGGGGCCTATGGCGACGGCGGCGCGGTTGTTGTAAATGATTCCAGCCTCGCCAAACGCCTGAAGATGATACGCAATTATGGCGAAGAAAAGCGCTATCACCATACAATAAAAGGAGTTAACAGCCGTCTCGATGAAATACAGGCGGCCATTTTACGTGTCAAACTGAGGTATCTCGATACGTTTAATGACGAACGCCGACGGCTTGCCGGGGTGTACCATGCGGCCCTGGCTAACGCCCCGGTTGTTCTGCCGCCCGAAGCCCCATGGGCATACCACAACTATCACCTGTTCGTCATCCGCTCGCCTCAACGCGACGCACTACAGAAACACTTGCTGGACAATGAGATACAGACTCTCATCCACTACCCCATCCCCGTCCATCTTCAAGACGGTTACCGGGATATATTCGGGAGGAATGAAGGCGATTTCCCCATAACCGAAAAGGCCTGCGATGAAGTCCTGTCCTTACCCCTCTACCCCGGATTGAGTGGCGAGGATATTCAGAAAATCGCTGGTGTGCTTTCGGGCGGCCTGTGATTCTGTAAGGTGGGTCTTGACCCACCAATTACCGGTTCGCTTTGGCGCGACGCGAATCCACCAAATTCTTCATAGCAGACAATCAGATACATTTATGATATTGTATTATCCAGATCGCCGAATTTGTGATTGCGAGTTATTCAACTACACTGCGTGGAACGGAGAAAACTGTGGCTGACAATGTCATTATCTTTGGCGCTGGCGCGTCGTACGATGCGGGAATTCCTTTGCTGTCTGGATTTTTTGAGCAGATGATACACTTCGCCGCCAAACCGGAATCCAACGGACAACCTTTTCCCGATGCGGACAAAGAACTATTCAAGGAAGTCCTCAATGTTAGAGACTACCTCGACAATTACCATGGACGCGCCAATTTTGATCCATGCAACATTGAGGACATACTTTCCATTCTTTCATTTGGGGCCATGTGCGACGACGAAGATGCTGAATATTATCTCGCTATAATGACAAAGGCCATTGCCAGGACGATTGAGTACAAGGATATTCTTACTGCCAATCCACCGTCAATAGGAAAACCTAATGGACTTCGGTACAGGAAATTTTGGGAGGCCATATTTGACTCCCATAAAAAAAAGAAACAACTGCCAGCAATAATTTCGTTTAACTATGATCTGGTTCTTGAGCGAGCCTTGGAAAGTTATAACAAAATCCTTGCGCGAGAAGCCTTCTTTCTACCAAATTCTTTCTCCCTTAATTATGCTTACAGCGAAGACTCGCGCATCAGCCTAATTCACGACGTATGGCAAACCCACGTTTATGCTTCACCCTCAACTAGATTAGAATCTTTCCATTCATTAACTCCCAACGCCCCTGTTGATGTCCATGCTCCAACTGTTGATTTGCTCAAATTGCATGGTTCGCTTAACTTTCCGAAAAAAACAGGAAAATGGGAACAAGAAAAATATTGCGTTGCGGATGATGACCCTTTGATTCTTCCGCCGATATTCAATAAGTTGGGAAACAATACAAAAAATATAGCAGGAGTATGGAAAAAGGCCAACGAACATTTGCGTGAGGCAAAACACGTAATCATTGTTGGCTACAGTTTGCCTGCGACGGATATCTATATGCAGTATTTCCTGAAGTCTGCGTTGGGTCCGAACACATCACTGGAACACATTTATGTTTTTGATCCCGTTCTTTTTACAGGGTCTAAACAGGCATCGGAAAGTATGGAAGAGAGATATAGCCTATGTTTTTCTGAACAACTTCGCAGAAAAATCACGTTTCAACCGAAAGTGCCGGAAGAGCAACTCTACACAGTGAATAATAAACAACACGGAACTTTTCGGCATTTTGTCGATGTTATGGGGACTGTGCTGTTCGCTCTGTAGCCTCTTTGGCTACAGAGGCTCAGCGGGAGCTTCGCCCTCCCATCTAACCCGAACATCTCCCAATCCAGCATAGCCGGAACCAAATAATAGAGGGGGACGGGCATTTTTATTCATAAAGGATGGAAAACAGTCACTGTGGCGCTACTCATGTAAAGGGTCTCTTTGGAACAAATTGCAAAGGCCTCGGCATGGGATAAACACGTCTGCCTGCATATTCTATAGCCGAACCGTGCGCGCTGTTATTCACATTATTCCGGGCGTTCCGATGCCGGGATTTCAATAATCATGATCGTGGGATTGCCGAATGCTTCACCTATGTTACCGCTTCCTTTACTGAATTTGCTGTTCCAGGTGATGTAGAGGCGCGAGCCGTCTTCGTTGGTTATGATGGAAAACGAGCCGCCGATGTCATAGCCGAAACGGTCCTTGAAGAAAGGCGCAAGGAAAGCGATCACCTTCCGTTTGTTTTCGAGGAGGTCGTATTGAACAATTGGGGAACTATGGCGGAAGGCGTGTCCATGCACATCGACGGCGTAGTACAGGTAGCGGCTCTTGGGTGAAAGCGCCATGGATGTGCTGTAAAATCCATCGCCCCAGTTAGGCCCAATGCGTTCTATGCGTTCATCGTCAGGATAGAACTTGAACAACATGCCGCCAACCGTCACGCAAGGGAAGTATTCACCGTCCACCCGGCGGCGCGTATATGCACGGAGTTCATACGGATCGGGTTCTCTTCCGGGCTTGGTCGTCTTCCGGGGTGTAACGCAGGGCAGGAACGAGAATTGTTTCTTTTTTGCATCGAACTTGACAAAGCGCCCGCGTGATGTGCCGTAGCACAGACCGGTTGTTTCGTCTATCAGGGTGCATCTCGGATACCAATTGATGTTCGCCGGCGGCATGCCCGCAAAGATGACCTTTTCCTTCTTCAGGTTGTATGCCAAAAGATGTTTGTCGTATCCGATGGCGAAAAAAATGCCGCGCTGTGTGTCGGTTCCGGTCATGGGCCAACTGTCGCGCGCGAACGCTTCGCCGAGGTCTTTACTCACACCCGTCTTTATATCTATCCGCGCTATCCGTCCGCCGGGAATGTGGCCAGTCCAGAGTTCTCCTTTATATTTTGTGTCCAGTGGAAGAAGACCACAGTACGTCCCAAGATTGAGAAATCCTTCCGGGTACTCATCGAGGTGGCCATGCAATTTGCCGTGCCCGAAGGTCCCTGGCACGTGATTGAACAATTTGTCCGTGTCGAGCACGATGTCCTGTTTGCCGGTCTTGAAGTTGAAGCGTGTGACAAAGCAGCGCCCATCAACGCCGCGATGATCGCTGATGGCGGTGTAGTAGTTGCCGTCCGACGCGATGATCGACTCGCTCCAGCTTGACCATAAGCCTCTGTTGTCCGCGGGAAAAGGACCACAGCCTTCGATCGCCGTGAAATAGAATTTTGAAGGGGTTTTGGCGATGATGAATTCGCCAGCGTCCTTAAACGTCTCAGGTATTACAATGGTGGGCGCCGCCTCTTCAGGCGAGATAACTTCAATTACACCAGGCGCGAGCTGCGCAATGGCACTGGCTGCGGCAAATATAGAAATGCAAACAAAAACAAACATCTTGGCGAGGGCTGACATGGAATTGCCTCCTGTTTACGGGCGGTTCGTGAAAATTTCAATCAACGAAAAAGAGTCTAACATTTGCGTGCGCGGTATTTCAATCCGCCGGAAGTGGGGGTAATCGGGAAGGATAACTTCCGATTAAAGGCTGTAGCGTGGCTACAGCAGCTCAGCGGGAGCTTTCCGCCGGCGGCGTGAAAATGGGACAGTCCACGCGCTTCGCTCGTCCCTCGCTGCGCTTGGTACAATCCCGATTTTCGGGTGGCCTTGCGGGAGCTTTCCTCCTGCGGCGGATCTGCGACGCCCTCCCAAAAAGGGGGCGGAAAAGCTCTACGTTGCCTGGTCTTTGTATTGGAGTTGGTAGAGGCGGTAGTAGAGTCCTCGTTTGGCGAGGAGTTGCTGGTGTGTGCCTTCTTCGCGTATTTCGCCGTGGTGCATGACGACGATTCGGTCGGCGTTTTGTATGGTGGATAGTCTGTGCGCGATGACAATTGATGTGCGGCCGTGCATGAGTTTTTGTATTGCGTCTTGTATGAGTCCTTCTGTTTCGGTGTCTACGCTTGATGTGGCTTCGTCGAGCACGAGTATGCGCGGGTCGTGGGCGAGGGTCCTGGCGAAGGCGAGCAGTTGGCGTTGTCCGGTGGACAGGTTCGCGCCTCTCTCTCCGACGTTGTATTGGTATTTGCCTGGCATCCGCTCGATAAAGCGGGCCGCGTTGACGTAGCTGGCGCAGGCTTGGATGCGCTCTTGCGTGAGTGTTTCGTTGCCCAGGCTGATATTT
>Ga0255394_10021_pt1 | contig 23947 bp, 21 predicted proteins | sample ANMaggSeSYBR01D3_FD_182112 | JGI IMG/M metagenome (GOLD analysis project Ga0255394, IMG submission 182112) | Sediment cell enrichment communities from methane seep in Santa Monica Basin, California, United Staets - ANME aggregate JGI... | ecosystem: Environmental > Aquatic > Marine > Cold seeps >...
GTTAATTCTCGATTGGAGAGAGTAATCGTTTCTCCGATAATTTACTCCATGATCGTTCCTCTGACGATTCTTGATCTGGCGGTTTTTCTTTATCAGCACAGTTGTTTCAGGGTTTATGGCATTCCGATTGTCAAGCGTGAATATTATTTCATCATTGACCGCTATCATTTATCCTATCTAAACGGAATCCAAAAAGTTAATTGTGTTTACTGCGGCTATGCTAATGGACTGGCGGCCTATACCAAAGAGATCATCGCTCGCACGGAAGAATACTGGTGCCCCATTAAACATGCCTCAGAAGTAAAGGATCCCCACTCTCGATATGAGAACTTCAGCGATTACGACAAACCTGAGGAGTACAGAAATAACAGGGAAAAGTACAGCAGATAATGCCAGGGAAACTTTAAGGGTACAGCAGGATGCGCGATCCTGGGAGGATCACGCATCCTTGTGATTTAAGTAGTAGGGTCGACCTTTTTTGTTTAACAAGGAAATGGGATCCTTTTCAGGATCCCGTTTCCAGGCATATTTTTTGTTTTCCCTCAAGCATACGGGCAAATTATTAGTTAAATCCTCCTCCTTTTGAAAAAAACGAAATAATTATCAAAAAAAATTGGCTGAGATCTAGGCGGGTAGAGACTTGTCATCTTTCGTTCTGCTCCGAACGATACGGGAAATCTGGCGGGTGAACTCACTCAACAGGAACCGCTTCTCATCGCTAAGTTGGGCTAATACAGCCTGGTAGCGCCCTGCCTGGGCTGACAACCCGGAAGAAATCTTCTGGTTTATCTGCTCAACGAGTGAAAGAGATAACCCAATCCCGGGTACCGCACTTAAGTCTATTTCTCCTGGTAGCCCTATTCGATTCAGTTTTTTAAGGGGATCGAGGGTTTCAGCCCGCTCCTGAAGCGAGTGCAAAGCCAGGATAATGGCAGTGTTCATTTCAGTCAGAAACACCAGCGGAGAAGGCTGGTCTGGCAAGCGCGACAACAGCTCATTTAAGAAGGTTTCATAACCGGCAGCCTGGCCTTCCTTAAGCTGTAATACAATCTGTTTTTTGATTCCATCCCAATCTTTATCCGAAGCTGAAGCTGAAGCTGACCCACCGTTAAGTATTTGCAGCGCTCGTTCCGCCTTTGGAGTGGGGCTGAAAAGCACACTGGACCGCCCGGGACCGCGATCCCCATCCGGGAGATGGTACTCTGCCTCCACTAAACCACGTTCTTCCAATAAACGAAGCATCTCGTAGGCTGTGACATTGCCCACACCCAGGCGCTCTGCCAGAGCGACGTAGTGGATGGGTCCATCCATTTCCTGATGCAAATCGAGGATTTTACCGAGGAATTCCTGCTGGCGCCGGGTGAGTTTTTTAGCCATGGTTGTTTTTCCGAAAATTACGAAAGTATTATACCATTTTTCCCCACCAGGGGCAATCATTAATTCAAACAAATCAACGTTAGCTTGGCAATCTTACGATTTGTTGACTGATAATCTTCTCTTTGTTATAATCTTGAAGCGCAGAACAGTCATCAGCTTTTTCATTTTATCAATTCACAATTTCAGGAATTTCTCTTTAATATCGAGAGAAAAGGAATACAATACGCGGGTGTGGCCAAGTGGTAAGGCATCAGCTTCCCAAGCTGACATCCACGGGTTCGAATCCCGTCACCCGCTCTCTAAGACCTGAATCAAAAAACCTTCCCCGGACTTATTACGAGGAAGGTCTTTTTGTTGAGTTAAGGCCTCGGAGGTCTCCTTGATATTTTCTCTCGCTGGATCCCTTGGAGACCTCGGAGGTCTGATTCAGTCTGATTTACTCCGGGTCAAACAGGTAGCCGGTACCGCGCACATTGCTGACCCACTCCTCCACCCCCGCAAAGAGAGCCAATTTCTTGCGCAGCCGGCTGATCATCGGTCTTAATACTTCCGGCGCTTCCCATTCAGGGATCTCAAACCCCTGCACCATGAATACAATTTCCTGATGGGTCATTACCCGTCCCCTGTTTTCCAGGAAAATACTCAGCAATTTACTTTCTGTAGGCGTCAGCAGAGCACGTTCGCTTCCGCGCCACATTTCACGCCGCTCAAGATCCACCGTGATCCCCCTGGGCAGGTTCACCACCCTCCTGGCCGGCAGTTCCTCGGTGCGGATGCCTTCTACATCCTTAAGTTGATCCAGGGAAGACTCCAGCTGCTCAATCAGGATTTCTTTCCTGGTCCGGGTTTCTTTTTCAGATAAAGCCTTGCTGACACTGAGCAGGATCTCGTCTGCAGTATAGGGTTTCAGCATATAGTCTTGCGCGCCGCTTCGGATGGCTTCAATGGCTGATTCCAGCGACCCATACCCGGTGATAATAATAATCCGGGTATCAGGATGATATTTCCTGATCTCATGCATCACTTCAATTCCATCTATACCGGGCATCTTGATATCTAACAGCACCAGGTCATATTTCTCTCCGGACAGGGCTTCCAGGGCAACATCACCTGCACCGGCTGAGTCCGCCTGGTATTCTTCCGTCCGCAGTAACTCTTCCAGGGATTCGCAAACCCCTTTATCATCATCAACTATCAAAATTTTCGCAGCCATAATCTTCCTCCGCCAGAAGAGCCGCCCAATTATTTTGGCTGATTTCCTCTGGCTTTTTTATTCAACCCTTCTCTTGATTATGTACTTGTATCATATCATATTGGTTTAGACTTCCGAGGTCTTAAAGACCTCAGAGGTCTCTTTATCCCTGGACAGCCAGCGATTAAAATCGCGCCTCAGGGCTGGTGCCAAACGTCAACCTGCGTTGACGTTTAAGTTTTGGCTAAACCATAAGCAAAGAGTAATCCTTTAGCGTCCCTGGAGAGGGACGCCCAGCGAAGCTCCTTCTACGACTTTCGCGAAGCATCTACCCTTTGGGTAAAGGGCAGTCGGAACTTAGAGGATGTAACCTCTTTATTCTAGACCTCGGAGGTCCCCCAGGATTAAAGACCTCTGAAATCTATTGTATATTACTTCTATCATACAAAACTTTCCTCCTTTTTGCAATTTAGAGGATTTTTGTCCCCTTAATCAAGCTGGAAAAATCCACTCATGTTATACTTCACTAAAAGTGGTCAAAAATCGACAGGAGCGGATATATGAAAGATTATTTGGCGATAGCAGATTTTCCAGCGGAGGAACTGCAGTCCATCCTCGATACCGCAATTGAGTTAAAAACCGAATGGAAAAAGAATGGAAATCCGCCCATTTTAAAAGATAAAGTGCTGGCGATGATTTTCCAAAAACCCAGTTTACGAACTCGGGTTTCCTTTGATATGGCAATGCGCCATCTCGGTGGAGATGCTTTGTATCTCTCTCCAGCGGAGATTGGGCTCGGCAAACGGGAGTCTATCGCGGATATCGCCCGGGTGCTTTCAGGATATGTAGATGTCCTTATGGCTCGAGTATTTGATCACCAACACATCCTGGAATTGGGCAAATGGGCGGAAATCCCGGTCATCAACGGATTAAGCGACTACAACCATCCCTGCCAGGCAGCCGCGGACGCCCTCACTATCCAGGAGAATTTTGGATCCCTGAAAGGCATTAAAGTTACCTATATCGGGGACGGAAATAACGTAGCTGTCTCATTGATGCATTTCTGTGCCAAACTCGGTGCTGATTTTACTATCGGACATCCGGAAGGCTTCGGCATCAACCCTGAAGCAGTCTCCCTGGGCGAGAAATTCGCGGCAGAAAGCGGAAGCTCGATCAGGCAGCTGAGCGATCCGCGAGAAGCAGTCTCTGGCTCCCAGGTCATTTATACCGACACCTGGGTCAGCATGGGGCAGGATGAAGAGGCAGCCAGGCGAAAAGAGGTCTTCCCCCCCTTCCAGGTGAACCAATCCCTCCTGGAGGGAGCAGAAAAAGACGCTATTGTGCTGCATTGTCTGCCGGCCCATCGTGGTGAGGAAATCACCGATGAAGTTGCGGATGGTCCCAATTCCCGCCTTTTCCCCCAGGCTCACAACCGGCTCCATGCCCAGAAGGCAATTCTGGTCAAACTATTAACCTGACTTATAAAGCGGCGAGGTGCAACTGATGAATATTTGTATACCAAAAGAACGGCGCGATTCTGAATACCGGGTCGGACTAACACCGGCAGGAATTCAACTCTTAACCCAGCAGGGACATACTTGTTTTATAGAAAAGGAAGCCGGTGTAGGGAGTGGTTTTTCTGACCATGCTTACCAGGAAGCCGGCGCTACAATTGTTTACAGCGGGGAAGAAATCTACGGTCGGGCTGACCTGATTCTTAAGGTCTCTTCTCCTATAAAGGAAGAATACGACTGGATGCAGGAAGGATTAACCCTGCTTGGATTCCTCCATCTCTCAGCCGGGGGATCAGCGAAAGTAGATACCCTGTTGAGTAAAAATATTACCGCCATCGGCTATGAAATTATCCAGATAGAGGACGGTTCCCTGCCGGTATTAAGACCTCTCAGCCAGCTGGCCGGAAGAATGATCCCCCAGGTAGCAGCCACCCTGGCTCAAAACAATTATGGAGGCAAAGGATTTTATGTTGGAGGTGTGCCCGGAATCCCAAGAGCCAATGTGGTGATCCTTGGTGCCGGGACAGTAGGCCGTAATGCTGCCCGCTCCTTCCTGGGCCTGGGCGCCAATGTGCACATGCTGGACAACTCCCTGGAAGTTCTTCAGCAAATTGATCGTGAATTTTCCACCAGGGTAAACACCCTGATTTCCTATCCCTTTAACATCCATAAAATCTGCTCTCTTGCTAATATATTTGTCGGCGCGATCCTGGTGCCGGGGGCTTCTTCCCCGGTGGTTGTTACCCGGGAAATGGTTCAGCAGCTTCATCCCCGGTCAATCATTATTGACAGCTCTATTGACCAGGGCGGCTGCTTTGAAACCAGCCGTCCCACCACCCATAGCAATCCCACCTACCTTGAAGAAGATGTCATCCATTACTGTGTGCCGAATATGACCGGTGTCCTGGGGCGGACCGGAACCCATGTTCTGAGCAACGCAATCTGGCCGTATATCGCCCAGATTGCCGAGATTGGAATTAAAGATTCACTGGAAAAGAACCCGGCTTTAAACAATGGTGTTTACATACATCAGGGGAAGGTCGTTAAACAAGTACTGACCAACGCCCTGGAGGGCAGGAAAAAGTTATGAGCTGGACTGATCAATACAAACAAAAAGTTGTTACCCCCGCGGAAGCAGTAAAAGCAGTTAAATCCGGTGACCGGATCTTCCTTACCGGCAACTGTTCCGTACCAAAAACGGTCTTGTCTGCCCTGGTGGATCGAGCGCCAGAGCTTCAGGATGTGGAAATTTGCCAGGCTTTAACAACTGGATCTGCTGACTATGTCAGCCCGGAATTGGAGGGACATCTGCGGGTGAACACCATGTTCATCAGCCATAACATCCGGGAAGCTGTCCAGAATGGGGGGGCGGATTTTACTCCGGTGTTATTATCAGAGTTTCCACTCTTGTTTAAAGATAATTTCCTCCCGGTAGATGTGGCCTTTGTGCACCTCTCTCCCCCTGATCCGCACGGCTACTGCAGCTTCGGCGTGGAAGTAGGATTAAGTAAAAGCCCTGCCGAATCAGCACAGATAGTCATCGCCGAAATAAATGAACAAATGCCCCGCACCCTGGGGGATTCCTTCATCCACGTCAGCGCGATCGACTATATCGTACCGGTCGATTACCCCTTGCCCGAGCTGCCAATGGGGGATGGAAACCCATCAGACACAGTCAAGAAAATTGCCAGTTACATAGCTGAGTTGATTCCGGACGAAGCGACCATGCAAATGGGCATCGGCGCCATTCCAGACGCGGTGCTGAATTATCTTTTTGACAAGAAAGACCTGGGCATTCATACCGAATTGTTTTCAGATGGTGTGATCGACCTGGTTGAAGCGGGCGTCATAACGAATTCAAAAAAATCCTTACATCCCGGAAAAATCGTCGTTGGATTTATCCTGGGCACAAAACGCCTTTATGACTGGGTTCACAACAACCCGCTGTGCGAGTTTCTCCGCACAGAATACATCAATGATCCCTTTATTGTCGCTCAAAATGACCGCATGGTAGCTATCAACTCTGCAATTGAGATTGACCTTACCGGCCAAGTCTGCGCGGACAGCATCGGTACCAAGCTGTATAGTGGTGTTGGAGGACAGCTGGATTTCATTTACGGCGCCTCCCGTTCAAAAGGCGGTGTGCCAATTATCGCACTGCCAAGTACTGCGAGGGACTTCAGCCGGATTGTCCCCACCTTAAAACAAGGTGCCGGAGTAGTCACAACCAGGAACCACATCCATTATGTGGTTACAGAGTACGGCGTGGCAGATCTGTACGGTAAAACCATCCAACAACGGGCGCAGTCATTGATTGATGTTGCTCATCCCCAATTTAGAGAAGAGTTAACCAAAGAAGCGAAAGCTTTGCATTATATTTAGATTGTTCAATCAAAGGGTTGTAAATTGAATTTTTTTAGAGAGAGCAGAATATGAACCGCCGGGCAAAAATCATTGCCACGCTGGGACCTGCCAGCGATGACAAAGAAACAATCAGAAACCTGCTTACAGCCGGTATGGACGTAGCTCGTATTAACTTCTCCCATGGTGACCTGGAAAGCCATGCCCGGGTAATCCAGACCCTGCGAGAAACAGCCCAGGAGCTTAACCGTCCAATCACAATCCTCCAGGATCTCTCTGGTCCAAAAATCCGTACCGGGGAAATACCGTCCGGGGAGATCAACCTGGTTCAAGGAAAACAGTTCATTCTCACGACTGATAATATCCAGGGAACGGAGGAAATTATCTCTGTAAATTATTCAGATCTGCCTCAAAGTGCAGAAGAGGTAGACCGGATTCTTCTGGACGATGGAAAACTTGAATTAAAAGTAATAGAGATCAAGGGCAACCAGGTCATAACCGAAGTCATCCAGGGGGGAGTACTGAAACCCCGTAAAGGCGTCAACCTGCCGGGGGCTAATTTGACCATCCGGACGTTGACAGATAAAGACATGGTTGATCTAAAATTTGGATTAGCCCATGATATTGATGTGCTGGCACTGTCCTTTGTACGGAGCGCAGAGGATATTAAAAGGCTTCGCCAGGAGATCAAGAAGATCAACCCGGATCAAGGGGGCATTCCAATCATCGCCAAGCTGGAACACCCAGACGCAATTGAAAACCTACATGAAATCATCCATGAAGCAGATGGCGTCATGGTGGCCCGGGGAGATTTGGGGATCGAAATGTCTCCGGAATCTGTCCCGATTGAACAAAAACGGATCGTTTCCGTGGCGAACAAACATCTCAGCTATGTGATTATCGCCACCCAAATGCTTGATTCCATGGTGGACAACCCCCGCCCTACCCGGGCAGAAGCCTCCGATGTCGCCAATGCTGTGCTGGATGGAAGTGACGCGGTGATGCTCTCTGGAGAGACCGCCATCGGCAAATTCCCCGTAAAGACCGTCCAGATGATGTCTTCAATTATCCGGCAAAGTGAAGATCATATCGACGAATGGGGACATTCCTATTTCGACCCGACTGAAGATGCCATTCATGATGATGCAGTTGCCATCACCAGGGCGGCCAGGGAACTGGCTCACGACCGTTCTGTCGCTGCCATCGCAGTTTTTACCAGGAGCGGCAGGACTGCAAAACTGATGTCCAAAGCCCGACCGCATGTTCCCATCCTGGCTTTTACCCCTGTAGAAAAAACCTACCAGTATCTTTCAATGCTGTGGGGTATAACTCCGTACCTCATCCCGCAGGCAGCTACAATCGAGGAGATGATCGGCCACGTTGAAACAGCAGTCATAGAAGGAACACCGGTAAAACCAGGGCAGGAAATTGTCCTGATTGCAGGGTTCCCGATTGATAAAATGGTTCCTCCCAACCTGGCGCTCCTGCATACCGTAAAATCAAGATAAAGTTTCACCACAGCGAACTCAATCAATCTGTTAGTATTAGTTTATCCCTCTGCGGTTTAAGGGATCTATTCACCACCCCCGGGGGCAGCAAATGAAAAATCAGCCTTTTATCCGTGGTGAACAAATTACTCAACCAATTCCTTTGGAAGAATTCCTGCCTGCTTATAGATCTGGCGTGGTAAGTTTCTGGTTAAATCAGCTGCCTTCCCGACCCGATTTAGTTATCTCCCCTTTTGGAGATTCTCCGCTAGAGGCACTTGAAGCCGCAGCAGCAGGTTACCGGGTTGTGGTCCCAATCCATAACCCTATCATCAGATTCCTGTTAAACCGCCTTGCACAGCCGATCTCAAAGGAGGAATTAAATTCTGCTCTTGTCCGTCTTTCTTCCAGTTATAAGGGAAAAGAGCGGCTAAAGCCATTTATTTTATCCCTATATGAAACAGAATGCCCCCACTGTGGGAGGATGACTTCCGCCAGATCATTTACCTGGTCCAAATCAAGAGGAGAACCTGTCCGGAAAACCTGCCTTTGTTCCGACTGCGGTGAACTTTCTGAAACTCCTGTTTCCCAGGAGGATCTCCAAAAAGCTCTAGCCTACAAAGAGAACAGCCCTTCCCATGCCCGGGCTCTCACCCGGGTGGCACCACCCGATGATCCAATCCGTTTCCAGGCAGAAAATGCGCTCAAGACTTATCCACATCGGACTGTTCACGCCCTATTTACCATCCTTAACAAACTTACCGGATTTGACCTTTCTCCGGAAGAGAGAATTAATCTGGAAATGCTCTTGCTGCATGCGTTTTACCGCTGCAGTAATTTAAACTCATCCCCTGTTTCGGAAAGAGAATCCGCAACATACGCAGATGGCGATACCTACAAGGAAGAAAATGTCTGGTTTGCCCTGGAAGAAGCTCTCGATATCTGGGAAAATGGTCAAATCTCTGTTCCAGTTGCTACCTGGCCAGATCTGCCTCCAGATTCTGGGGGAATATCGATTTATCCCGGACGGGTAAGAGACCTTATTCCACAATTGAAAAATATTGATCTCAGTGCTGCCTTGATGGTATTTCCAAAACCAAACCTGTCTTTTTGGTCACTCAGTGCACTTTGGACTGGCTGGTTGTGGGGGCAGGAGGCAGCTGCGCCGCTGAGAAACATTCTCAGCCTGCAAAATCTTGATTGGGTCTGGCTCACCCGGGCAATCAAGAGCACTTTATCCGGGCTAGAAGAAATCCTTCCGCCTGGGATCCCTTGTTTAGGGCTGCTTCCCAATCTCGAGATTGAATATTTAATCTCTGTTGGAACGGCTGCCTGCGGGTCGGGATTTTCCCTCACAGATATCGCTGTGGACCCTGATCTACCGCAAGGTCAAATCATCTGTACAACCGGGGAACGGTTGGTAGCAAGCCCAACAGCAAAATCAATGAAGGAAATCATCCGCTCTGCGGGATTTGAATTCCTGAAGGTTATGGGAGAACCAAAACACACCCTGGCCATATACAGCGCCGGGTTGGCATCGATCGCATCGGAGCAAATCCTGCTGCATTCAGAGGAAGAGAACCTGGCCGATGTTTATCTTCAGCTGGTTAAGAACTTTGAAGAATCCATTGCTTACCGGCAGGGTTTTCTACATTTTTCTAAATCCGAAACCTGGTGGCATCAAGAACTGAGCCCCTCAGCTGATCCTCACGCAGATCGAGTAGAACAGGTACTTGTCAATCTCCTTGCAAAAAACAGCTCTCCCCTGCCGGAAGTTGATATCTATGCCCATCTTTATCATAAATTCCCTGGGTTAGCTACTCCCCAACAAGGATTGATCGAGGTTTGTTTAAAATCGTATGCAGAAAAAATTAGCGGAACTCAAGATGGATGGAAATTAAGTTCAAGCGATCAACCTTCAAACCGCAGACAGGACTTAAAGGAAATTGAAGATATTCTTTTCTTGTTGGGCAAGCAATTAGGCTTTGAAATTATAAAGGCAGCGCCGATAGGTAATATCCTTTGCCTGGTTTGGAAAAACAACGGCGAGACCAGCTATACATTTTATATCTCTGCTTCAGGGATCTTAAGCAAAATTATTACCGGATTTGATCCCTCCCCGGCGAACCCCTGGATTATCCTGCCCGGCAGTAGAGCAGAATTAATCCACTACAAAATGGAGAATAATAATCCTCTGGCAAAAGCAATTCAAAACTCATGGGGACTGGTCAAATACCGCCATATCCGCCGCATAGCAGATGAAGGAGGATTGACAAAGGAAAATCTCCAGGAACGTTTAGCCCTGGATCCTTTTACCTCTGACGCGCCGCAGCTGCCACTTATTTAACAAAGGTTTAAAGTTTAAGGTTTAAGGTTTAAAGTTTAAAGTTAATAATTTTCCGATTTTTTTTACGTTAGACACGCAATTTAACCAACACACCCGGTCATTCATGACCGGGCTGCAATACAACATTGCAAACGGCGCCCAATAAATTGGGCTAAACAATTACTCAATCTGAGTTTTTAAGCCCAACGGGTGTAGTTTTTAGCCATGTGTGACCTATCCCCTTGCCCCTTTCCTTCAAGAAAGGGGAATTTGTGTCTTTACTTCTTGCTCCCTCACTCAGTCTCCCTGTCCCCCGTCTCCCTGTCCCCCAGTCACTTAGTCACCAAGTCACCGTAGCTCCCTCAAGCGAATGCTAAAAGTGCAGCTAGGGAGTAGGAGAAGGCGTTGGTGTATCAGTCGGAGTAGGCGTGAATGTACTTGTATCTACGGGAGTCTCACTCGCCGTTGGTGTAAAAGTCGGTGTGGGCGAAAGAGTGACTGTCGGAGTAGGAGTCATTGTGGGTGTGGGGGTCGGGGTAGGTATTTGAATATTTATCTGGATTTTTTTCTCCGCATATCCGTCATTTGTACTGGTCATATACAATCGCAGTGTAACCCAACCGGTTGGCAGTTCACTAATATCCCAGGAAGAAATTTCTTTTATTTCTGAATAAGGATTCTCAATCACCTCAAGAATTTCCCACTGAACCGGATCCTCACCAAGTCCGTATTCCAGGCGGGCTCCCTCAAAGTCTCCGGTTGCATCTACTTTGGCAAAAATCTTTAACGGACCAGAGGTAACAACATCATCCTGCCTGGGGGATGCAAACTCCAGAATAGGCCGAGGATCATCAGCATCGCAAACATTATCTTTGTCGATAACATAAACGTTCCTTGTAAATCCCATACTCTTTGCCCAATCCTTTCCCTGGCTCTTTATTGTTACCCACTCAATTGCCCAAGGATCATCCAGATGAATGCCTGTTTTTTTCCCTCTGTAATCGGAGCATTCCTCTGAGGCCAGCTTTTTTGTCCAGGTATCCACCATAACTTCTTCCCACAGATCCTGATCCGCAGGCAATGGCGGTTGATCCGCAGCAAAATACTCACTTCGCTGACTGGGGCAATATTTGGAAGGTTCTGTCCCGGAAATGGAGCAAATTACCCGTTCAATAATGCCTGCAGGTCTTGAAAATCCGGTGGGATTTCCCCCGGTCAACTGCTGGATTCCTTCCTGCATGACTTGGGCCCAGATTGGCGCAGCTCCCGTTAAACCGCTGGTATCCTGCATGGGTGTATAGTCTGCATTACCAACCCAGACTCCTACAGCCAGATCAGGTGTATACCCCAGAGTCCAGTTCTCCAGGCTGGCCTGGGTTTCTTCATTGCACCAAGCTTGATGATTGACGCCGTTCTCTATGCGATATTGGCCGGCGTTCTTTTAAAATGGAAATCCAGGATAGCGGCAGTATTGCTTTTATTGCTTGCTGGCGGAGCTTTGGTTATGACTTTCCTTAACACGATTGGCGCTACTGCCATGGGCGGCAGCAACATCATTCTTGGGTTAGTAATATTATGGGCAGCCGTCAGGGCAGTTGAGGCAACATCTAGACTGCAGGGGGAATTTGCCGAAGAAAGCCAATAAACAGGTGCTGCACTTGACCGCTCAGGTTGATGTTTCTGCTGCCCAGCGCGGAAGCTATCCTCCGCGGTTTTCTCCTCAGCCGGGAATGGCTGCGCGCCAAAGGGATGGAACAGGAACCGAAGCTGGCTTATTTCACAGATAGTTTTGGCTGTACGCCAACACTTCCCTCGCTTTTAAGAGCCGCCGGCTTAGATCTCACTGCGATCACTCTGTTTGATGAGACGCAGCTGGGTATCCCGTCATAACAGGTGAATAAATTTCATCCAGTGCACTCAAATTCTACAGGGAATTAACTTCAAAAAAAATATGGTAATATCATGCTTGGACCAGAGATTGACTATAATGCTGATGTTTATTAATGTATATTTCTGGGGATAGAAGGGAGAATATTATGAGCGAAAATGTCATCGAAACTCAGGATTTGACCGTATATTACGGAAAACATCGCGGTATCCTGAACGTAAATCTGACAATTGAAAAAGGTGAGGTATTTGGATTCCTGGGTCCTAATGGGGCCGGGAAAACCACCACCCAGCGGGTGCTTCTGGATGTATTTCCACCCACTACAGGAAAAGCAACTGTATTTGGCCTGGATTGCCAGAAAGATGGCGTGGAAATTCGCCGGCACATAGGTTACCTGCCAGGTGAATTGGCCCTTTATTCCAACATGAAGGCCAGCGAGTTTTTCAAAATGTATGAATACTTGCGCGGTGAAAATGGCACAAAAGATTATTGGCAGGAGCTGGCGAACCGGCTTGATCTGGATACCAGCCGAAAGATCAGCCAATTTTCGCGCGGCAATAAGCAAAAGGTCGGCGTTGTAGCAGCTTTCATGAGTAAAGCAGATCTGCTAATCCTGGATGAACCAACCGGCGGGCTGGACCCCCTGGTACAACAAACCGTGCTGGAAATAGTCCGGGAAGTAAAAGCCGATGGCCGGACGATCTTCTTTTCCTCTCATATCCTTTCCGAGGTCCAGGCAGTTTGTGATCGGGTGGGGATCATTCGGGACGGACAGTTGGTGGCAACCCAACGCGTAGAAGATATATTTGCCCAGCGCATGAACCGCATGACCCTGATCTTTGAAGTCATACCTCCTGCTGGAATATTCAATATGGATGGAGTAACAGAGCTGGAACGAGCTGATAAGAGCATCACCCTGGAAGTGAGAGAGAATCTCCCCGGAGTTTTATCCACCGCTGCCCAGCATAAAGTGATGGATATTGAGACTCATAATATCAGCCTGGAGGAAATCTTCCTGACCTATTACAGCAAGGATAACGGAGGCAGCCATGTTTAGATTATTGGTACAGGAGTTGAAATTTAGACGCAATACCGTTATTGGCTGGGGTTTGGGTTTGTGCTTTTTCCCCCTTATGTATATAGGTATTTACCCCTCAGTTGCCGATGAAATGGCCGCCTTTGCAGACCTGGAGATCTACGCAGCCATGGGTATGAGCCTGGGCACATTTGCCGATTGGGTTGGTTCGATCATGATCGTCCTTTTACCACTGATCGCCGCCATCTATTCCATTTCCAACGGGACTGGCACACTGGCCGGGGAGGAAGAGGACGGGCGCCTGGAAATGCTGGTGACCCTGCCCCTGCCCCGCTGGCAGATCGTCACAGCCAAAGCCCTGGCGCTTGCCATCTCATCCACTATCATTTATTTGATCGTTTCTGGGGTTTCCTGGATCGTATTCCTGGCCATTGAGAGTCAGATCGAAACGGTTATGGCGGGAAAGGATCTCTTTACTGCTGTGATGGCTGGCTGGCCCTTTGTCTTTGCCATGGGCATGATCGCCATGTTCCTGGCCGCATTTTGTTCCAGCCGGCGATTTGCGTCGATGATTTCTACCGCCATCCTGGTGGTTAGCTATTTCGGAAGCAATCTGGCCGCCTCAACCAAAGTCCTGGAGCCATTTGAACCTTTCTTTTTAAACACCTATCTGGATGGGACCGGCAAAGCCATTCTTGAAGGGCAGGCAGCTGGTGATGTTCTGGTCTTGATGGGCGTCGGCCTGGCCAGTTTTATCCTGGCATTGGTCTTCTTCCAGATCCGGAAACTAACTGTAGGGGCCTGGCCCTGGCAGCGGGGGAAAGTAGAAGCTTAGAAGATCATTTCTGAATTCAAGGGAGAGGGGAACTGTGGTTCCCCTTCCTGGAAATATCCAATACCGATCTTATTCAAAGAAAATCCACCCGGAAAGGGTGGATTTTTGTTTTATCTTATCCACGCTGCATCTGCCCAAATCCGGGGGAAGGGGAAAGATCGGTTTATTTTTCATTTCCTACTTGACAAATATAACTAAACGCTGTATATATACAGTGTATAGTAAAGTGAGGAAGAATATGGTGCGTCCAAAACGCAATCAGCAGCATCCTGATTTGCAAACAGCTATCAAAGAAGTGGCTAAAAAACAGATTTCCGAGCATGGTGCAGCGAGGCTCTCTTTGCGGGCGATTGCCCGCGAGTTGGGCATCACTGCTCCCGCGATTTACAATTATTACCCCAGGCGGGATGACCTGGTCACAACACTGATCGTGGATGCTTATCACTCATTGGCAAAGGCACTGGCTGAAGCGCAGGACGCCGAACATGTTAATCACGCCGAATCTATAATGGCTTCTGCCAGGGCTTATCGCAGCTGGGCGTTGGCACACTCCGCAGAATACAGCCTGATTTTTGGCACTCCCATCCCCAACTATCATGCCCCGATGGAAATAACCAGTCCTGCTGCATCAGAGAGCATGATTGTACTCATTCAGGTTATCGATGCAGCTTATCAAGATGGAGAGCTCACTATAAACGAACTTTCCCCCGCTCTTATAACAATGCTGCAGCCCTGGAGCGAGAAATTGGGCTTCACCGGACCGCTCAACATCATTCATTTGGCTCTGGCATGCTGGGTCCTGATCCATGGGCTGGTTTCGTTAGAGTTGTTTGGGCACCTGGCTCCCGGTCCCGAGTTCGGGTTCGGAGAGGTTGATTCTCTCTTTGAAAGTGAGATACAGTCTATGCTGGATCGAATGGGGATAAGCTAACAAGGGATCAGCTGTCATCTGTTAGAAATGCAGATAGGTGCAAAAATAACGAAAGCAATGATGAAAATCATCTGGTAATAAAAAAAATAAATGGAGAATGAAATGAGCTACAAAAAAGTGATTTTACCCAAGTTTGGCGGCCCCGAAGTATTACAGGTGGTAAAAGAAAACACACTGCCCGAACCCGGACCGGGCGAAGCGCGCGTCAAAGTCTTGGCTGCCAGCGCGACCTTCACCGATACCATGGTCCGGAAAGGTATTTATTATGGTTTTAAAGAAACACCGCCGCTTTCACCCGGTTACGATATGGTCGGGGTGGTGGATAAACTAGGGCAGGGTGTTACCGGCCTCGAAGTTGGCCAAATGGTTGCCGACCTGACCGTTTTCGGAGCCTACACCGAGTATATGCTCCGCCCGGCGGATACACTCGTCCCAGTACCTGCAAATCTGGACCCTGCTGAAGCAGTCAGTATGGTGTTGTCATATGTCACCGCTTATCAAATGCTGCACCGGGTGGCGAAAATCCAATCCGGTCAGAAGATACTCGTCCATGGCGCAGGGGGGGCGGTCGGGACTGCTATGCTCCAATTGGGGGCATTGCTCAATCTGGAAATATTCGGAACGGCATCTATTTCTAAACATGAGTTGGTCCAAAACCTGGGCGCGACCCCGATTGATTACAAGAATGAAGATTTTCTGGCTCGGATGCAAGCAATCGGCGGTGTAGACGCGGCTTTCGACCCTATCGGCGGGGAGAATTTAAAACGTTCGTTTAAGTCGTTGAAAAAAGGCGGAACGCTGGTGCCCTACGGATTTTACAATCAAGCCATGGGTAAAGGCGGCAACGTAGCCCTGGATTATATGTCCATCGCGGTGTGGAATATCTTGCCCAATGGCCGCCAGGCTTCCTTTTATTCCATTGGCGATTTGCGCAAGAAGAAACCTGAATGGTTTAAGGAAGATTTACAGGTTCTCTTCGGATTATTGAAAGATGGCAAGATCAAACCGTCCATTGAGAAGCGCCTGAAGTTGGAAGATGCCGCCCAAGCGCATGAGTTGATCGAGAAGGCTGCGGTGAAGGGCAGAATCGTTCTGATTGTGAATGATTAGATATGTCCGGAATTTAAAATACCTTAAAACTTAATCATTAGAAATTGACCCAAAGGATATCTGGTTTAACGGTATATCATCCGGGTTTATTGTTACACTGAGTCAGGTATAATTACGCCATGAAATATTTACACCCGCGAAAAACTTTTACCCTGGCTCTCTTTTTTATTGGGCTTCTGTCTGCTCTTTGGTTTTTAATTCCCAGGCCAACATTTGCCAGTGAAGCTGAATCCGGATATCTCATCACAGGTCGTTTGTTTGATCCCCAGGGACAGCCCATCGTCGCCGCAGAAATCAGTGCCTACCTGCCTGGTGAAGAAGAAGCAATCGCCGAGGCGGAAAGCCAGGAAGATGGCTCCTGGGGGCTGGTGCTGAATTATGTCCCTGAAGAAATATCTGTCCATGTCCAGCGCTCCCACTTTGTTGACCAGGTGATTGAACTGGATACTGTAAATTTGGCTGATTTAAAGGAAACGAGGGTTTTACGGATTGAGGAATTGTCTCTGGAACGAAAAGTTACCGCTGGGTTCTGGATTGCTACCGCTATTTTTGTCATCGTGCTGCTGCTGATTGCTTTTGAAATATTGCACAGCACCACCGCCGCACTGCTGGGCGCCTCAGCTGTGCTTCTGATCTCGGCGCTTGGGACTGCATTTGTCCCTTCCCTTTATATTCTCAATTTTGAGCGCGCCCTGACTTATATCAACTGGGAAGTGATCTTCCTGGTGATGGCAATGATGATTGTGGTTGCTGTGATCGAAGAGACCGGCATTTTTCAATGGACGGCATTCCAGGCTTATAGACTAAGCAGGGGCCGCAGCTGGGTATTGGTGCTGATTTTAATGGCATTCACAGCGGTCGCCTCGGCTCTGCTTGACAATTTCACCACTATGCTCTTGATGACGCCTATCAGCTTGCAGATTGGGCTGGCTCTCGGAATTAACCCCTTGGCATTAATCATCCCCGAAGTGCTTGCTTCGAATGTAGGCGGCATCTCTACCTTGATAGGAACCCCGACAAATATCCTGATAGGGGCGTCTGCTGGGATTGGGTTCAATGATTTTTTGATTAACCAGACAGTTGGGGTAGTGGTTGCGCTGATAGCGATGGGTGCTTACGTCATCTGGCATTACCGTAAAGAGTGGGCCAAGGTCAGCGGGGGGATCTCAGAGACGCTGTATGAGAAATTAAAAGAGAACGGGCGCATCCGTGACCCGGAAGCCCTCAAGAAGTCGGGGATAGTGTTTGGGTTAACCCTTTTGGGTTTTGTGCTCGGCGAACGGATTCATGTGGTACCTGCTGTTCCAGCGATTATTGGTGCCACGGTTTTGCTAATCTGGCTCAAGCCCGATATCCATCAAATGATTAAGGCGGTTGATTGGACAACCCTGGTTTTCTTTATGACCTTGTTCATGGTGGTTGGGGCTGTGCAGGAAGTCGGTTTGATGGCTCTCGCAGCTACAGGAATCAGCAAGATCGTTGGCGAAAATTTAGGGTTAGCTATTTTCGTGATTGTAATTGGGGTCGGCTCGCTATCAACCGTTATCGCAAACATTCCGCTGGCGGCTTCAATGCTGCCGGTAGTTGACTTTTTATCCGGCTCTATCCCGGGAGCCAGCAGCAAAGTTTTGTATTATGCGCTCTCGATGGGTGCTGCTATGGGCGGCAACGGGTTTCTTATTGGGGGCGAGGCAAACCTGGTCACGGCGGGCATCACAGCCCAGGCGGGTTCCCCGATTTCGTTCAAGGAATTTTTCAAAATTGGTTTGCCAATTACCTATATTACGCTGTTCATTGGCTATCTGTGGCTGATGATTCGTTTTGGAGCCTTCTGAGAGGATAATTATGAAAACTATTTTATATACCACTCGCGGCGGTCAGACAAGTTACCAAAATCAGGATGCTGTGATTAAACTCGCCAGGGAAGAAAAGGCGAAGCTGATTTTCCTTTACGTCTCAAATGTGCAGTTTCTGGAGAAACTGGGTTATGTCAGTCACACCAGGGTAGTTGAGGAGGAATTGGAAGATTTAGGCGAGTTCCTGCTTGCCATGGCTTGTGAACGCGCCGAAAAAGCCGGCTGGAAAGCCGAGGCAGTTGTCCGGCAAGGTGTTTTTATGGAAGCGGTGAACGAAGTAATCCGCGAGCATCAGGTTGATACATTTGTAATTGGCGCCCCCGGTTCCACCCATGCGGTCACCACAACAGAATTTCTGCAAAATTTGATCCAGGAAATCAAGGATATAAATCACATAGAAGTGTTGGTTATACAAGACGGCTATTTGATTGACCTCTAAGGATCGGGGATAGTTGTTCAATAACAGGATGGGCGTAAGTGAGTCCTTGAATCCCTAAAACCTGACTGGGAGATTTGGCCCTGCGAATACCACCACGACTACGCTCGGTGTTCACTCGGGACAGGTGAGGGGGAGATGTTGTGACCAGGTGACTGAGAGACTTATTACTAAAAACTGTCTTCCCGCTCAATTTCGGATTGTTATAAAATTCCGCTTTTGGCTGCGGCAGCGACTGCCGCGGCGCGGGCATCGACATTGAGTTTCTGGAAGATATGGCTGAGATGCGCTTTGACAGTACGTTCCGTAATTCCCAATTTGTAGGCGATTTCTTTGTTCCGTGCTCCTTCCGCGACCATCTGCAAAACTTCTAATTCACGTTCTGAGAGGGGGTTTTCAAAGTCCTTTTCCAGCCCCGGTTTTTCCGATTGATAGCTGAGTGCCTGCTGTAATATCTCTGGTTTTAGCAGGGTCTCTCCGCGTGCTGCTGCCTGGATCGTGTTGATCAGCGTTTGGCGGTCGGTATCTTTAAGCAGGTAGCCGCGCGCACCTGCCTTTAATCCGCGCAGCAGCAAATCGTTCTCTTTGTAGGTTGTCAAGATGATGATGGCAATCTCGGGATGAGTCTTTCTCAGTTTTTCGATGGCGGTGATTCCATCCATGACCGGCATTTGCAGATCCATCAGAATCACGTCAGGAAGATGGCCTTCCACTTGAACGAGGGCTTCTTCCCCGTTTTCGGCTTCGGCAACAAGATCAAGATTGGGGATAGTATCAAAGATCAGGCGCAACCCCTCGCGAATGATGAAATGGTCATCAACGATCAACAAGCGGATATTTTCGCTCATACGCTCTCTCCGATATCGTTCAAAGGAAAGATAAATTCAACGGTGGTACCCTCATCAGGCGCGCTGACCAGCGTGTAGTGACTGTTGGTCAATTGCGCTCGTTCTTGAAAGCCCTGCAAGCCAAAATGCCCGAACTTCGTGACTTGCAGGGGGTCAAAGCCGACTCCGTTATCCTGGATGGTTAGTCTAAGAGTGTTTCCGCCCTGGATGACTGAGATGCGTGCTTCCTCAACACCCGCGTGCTTTTGGATGTTTGTCAATCCCTCGAACAGGACGCGCCGGGCATGATGCTGGATATGCTGGGGGAGTGGTTTTTCAGCCTGTAGTTTAATGGTAAGTTCAAAGTCTGTTTTACTTGCCACGACAAAGTGTTCGACTAATTTTTCGACAGTCTTCTGAAAATCAGTGTCTTCATTGCGCAGGTCTTCAATCGCGGCGCGGGATTCGCTGAGAGTGTTGCGGGCGCGATCCAAAGCCTGGGCGAGAACCTTTTCCACTTGCGAATGGGCGTTTTGCTCTTGGTAGGCTTTAATTGCCTCCAATTGCAAAATCAACCCGGTCACACCCTGGGCAAGCGTATCGTGGAGTTCGCGCGCCATTCGTTCCCGTTCAGCTTGCAGCGTGAGCGATTCGTTTCTCGCTGCAAACGAAGCAAGTTTGGCATTTGCACTCTCCAGTGTCTCAGCCAAATCTTCGGCTTTTTGGCGTTCCTGGAATTGTTGGTTGTAGACGATCATGAGAAGGATGACAACCCCGCCGTTGACCAGAAGTGCTGATAAGTAAGGGAGAACGAGATCAGGTTCAACTCTGGTAAAGAAGATCCCCAGCAGAATGCTCAGATATAAAAGCCCCAGATATAACGCGGGACGGGTATTGCCCCATAAGCCCAGGGACTCTCCGATGATCGAGATGATCGCTGAACCAAGAAAACTGAGACCAAATAAATTTAAATCTCCACGATAGGGCAGGTTGGTGATGATAACAATCAGGATGGTTTGCGCGATGTAATAGAAGATCCGCCACCATCTACGCTGGCGGTGGAATTGCCTGAGATTGAGCCAGTAAAGCCCCAGATGGGCTGCTATCAGGATTGCGCAAAATACGGCAAGGGTGGGTTGATCTGCTTTCCAGTTCGTATAAAAACCCATTATCCCAATACTGCCCAGCAGGATGGTGATGAAAATATAAAATGGGAGTCCGACGAATTTTTCTTTGCGGGTAATCAGTTCAGCCATGTTTTGATTGTAATGCATTTGATTGGGTTGGGTATTGTACAAAAGGACAATGTCCTCCTGTACTGTTTTTTTCACCAGAAGGACGATGTGGAATTTCCCGAGAATGGATACACTGAGGGGGAAATTAATCAAAACAACTTATGGAGGAATTTATGAACACCCAACATAAACAAATCAATTTCCTGTGGTTAGGGCTTTTTACCCTGTTGACCCTTTTCGTAGGCGCAAAGTGGAACTTCCCCCCGGCGGCATGGCTGGCACCGGTCTTTGCCCTGCGTTATTATCGAAGCAGTGAGAAAGGTGGGCGTGCCTTCCTATTGCTTTGGGTTGCTTCTGCCGTACCAACAATCATCGCCTGGAATAATGCAACCGCTATGGGTTTCTTACACCCATTCGCAGAACCCATCTTCTTCACTCTCCTCGCACCAATCACGCTCATCCCCTTCGTCATTGACCGGGTCTATTATCGCCGTTGGGCGCAAAACGGCATCTCTCCTTTCCTGATGACGCTCGTCTACCCCATCAGCGTAGCAGCTGTCGATTTCTTTTCCGCTTCCGGCAGCCCTTTCGGTTCCTTTGGAGCTGCGGCGTATTCCCAGACAGGTTTCACCGCCCTGATGCAGTTGACAGCTCTCAGTGGGATCTGGGGCATCCCTTTCATCATTGGCTGGTTTGCAAGTGTGGTTAATTACATTTGGGAGAATGATTTTCAGTGGATGAAGATTCGCCGCGGCGCGTTGATCTTTGTTGGAGTGCTGGTTTTGATCCTTGGATTTGGTTTCGGGCGTATGCTGCTTGCCGAACCTGCCAAGGACGAAGTGCAGATCGCGGGGTTTTCTTTGCCTGAAGAGCAGCTGGTCTCTATGTTTGAATTATTGGAAGGCGACGACGAAGAAGCCTTCCGTGAAGCAACAGCTGAACTGCACGCGAAACAACTGGAAGGGATGCGTTCTGCAGCACAAAATGGCGCCCAGATCGTTGTTCTGCAAGAAGTGGCGGGAATAGGCTTCCGCGAAGAAGTGGATGCCTTCCTGGAAGACGCCTCAATTGTTGCCCGGGAAGAAAGGATTTACCTGGTGCTGCCCACAGCAACAATTGACCCTGCCGGTAAAGAACCTTTCCATAATGTTGTCCGGGTCATCGATCCAAATGGCGAGATAGTTCTTGAACATTACAAATATGGTGGCACTCAATTTGAGGGTTCAGTTACGGGCAGCGGTGAACTGCAAACGGTGGAAACTCCCTATGGCACACTGAGCGCTGTGATTTGCTGGGATGCTGATTTCCCCGCGATTATTAAACAGGCCGGGGAGCAGGAGGTTGATCTGCTTTTTATCCCGGCAAATGATTGGCTGGAAATACGTGACATTCACGCTGGCATGGCAACCTTCCGGGCCGTGGAGAACGGCGTGCCCATTTATCGTCAGACCGGAACCGGGGTTTCGGTTGTGACAGATGCCTATGGGCGGGTTATCAATCGACTAGATATTTTCGAAGAGGAAAATTCAGGTCCCTGGACCGGAGAGCAAATGGTGCTGACCCCAGTTGGCTCAATCGAAACCCTTTACCCAATGATTGGCGATGCTTTTGGCACGGCGATGCTGGTTGGCCTGATCGGCTTGTTGATATTTGCCTTGATAAAGCGGAAGTAAATAGCGGGAGTTGGTCTCCAGCAAAGGATGATGTTCAAGTCCAATACTGAATACAAGAATCGCTTGACGGAGTTATCAAGCGATTCTTTGCTTTGCATAATTTTGAGAGAAGAGGGAAAAAGGACACAGATGTAAAATTCCCTTATGCTATACTTTAATTATATACCAATCAGGCAGCAAAAGCAGATCGTGCAAAATAACGTAATAATATGATAGTTTGTAAATACAAACTATCACTATAATGGACTATATTGGATTTACAAACTAATTAACGTTAGGCCGCAAGACTGGATGTTCGGAAGTAGCAGAACAAAAAAGTGAGAACATAACATGAAATTACCAGACAATACGTAACATTATCGAATGGGCTATATATACTAATCGTGGCACTGATACCAGAATTCGAAAGAACTACCAACGATAAAATCAAGTAATGCAAAGAAATCATGCAAGAGAAAACTCGCTCCTAAACCCATAAAGTGTGCATAGCAGAAAAAATATCAGTCGGGTTTTGACTTGAAAAACTATTGAGATAAGGAAGAATGCAATGACAGAAAGATTCAATACAGCAGAATTTGTAAAATCTATCCCTGGAATGATGAAAAAGGTATGGCCGGGGTTATGGGTATTGATAATCGTTATTTCAATGAGTCTTTATTGGTCAAACACACCTTTAGATTATTTGTTGTTCAGTGATTGGTTAGTGATGCATGTTTTGATTGTGCTAGGGTTGATAGCGCTGACAATATTTATCTATAATGCATATGAGCGTCATGCGGCCAATTTTGCGACATTGGCGATATGGTTTCTGGCATCGGCAGTTTGTATGATGGCTGGATTTATCTTGCGAGCCACCTTGTAAAGGTAGTGTTTTCGTAGTTTTAGAGCGGCCTAACCCCAATTGCACCGGACTTGGCTAAAGCGGCCGCGAAAATGGCGGTTCGGGGCAGAGAATCTAGTTTTCAAAACGGCGGAGTCTCGCAAACCCGCCAAGCAGGTGAACTCATCCGTTAGCTGAATCTTTTATATATGAAGCCAAAAGAGTTTAGGAAAAGGTTTTTGAAGACAATTCCAAAGAGAGCACCTTCTCGTTTGAGAAGGTTTGTAAAGTTTAAGAAATCAATGATTGAGCCCTTGAACTTGGACTCTGATGATCGGGACATATTAATAAAAGTTGGTTTACCAGAGAGTGCTGCTCCATTCCTGGATTTCAGTGCGTATGATACTGATACCCTAGATGATTATGCAGACTTTGTACCAGATGCGTCTCGCTATTACATTATTGGTCACAATGGTTCAGGAGATGCAATTGCTTTAGATAAAAATAATGGTCATATTGTTTACTTTAATCATGACATGGATCTTGAAAAAGTATTTATGAATTCAAACATTAAGGCATTCATTGAATGTCTCTGCTTATTTGCGGAAAATTGGAAATCTAATAATCCTGATGTATTAAACGATAAGCTAGTTACAACAGATCCTGTCATAGAAGAGAGTAAGAGTTTTTGGATCACAGAAATCGAGATACTGAAAGATGAGATCAGCTAACCCCCGCTCCCCTTCGATGAACTCAGGATAGGGTACCTGACCGCTGGTGGAGGACGGTATAACAAACACGGCGAGGCTGGCTGTTTATTATATTGCTTGCTTTTTTCGGATATAAAGAATAGATCAATAATTGAGATTAAATACATATCGCAAGAAACGTTACAATATTAATAGAATTGCTAGATCAATAATTACTACTAAACGCTTCGAGGTTTTTCCTTTATGAGCAACCCTCCATTGCAAGCTCAAAACATCTCCTATCAGTACGGTTCCTACCAGGCACTACGAGAAACCTCGTTCACGGTAAACAAT
>Ga0255394_10023_pt1 | contig 22788 bp, 22 predicted proteins | sample ANMaggSeSYBR01D3_FD_182112 | JGI IMG/M metagenome (GOLD analysis project Ga0255394, IMG submission 182112) | Sediment cell enrichment communities from methane seep in Santa Monica Basin, California, United Staets - ANME aggregate JGI... | ecosystem: Environmental > Aquatic > Marine > Cold seeps >...
TGACCTCTTTTGTCCTCTAAACAGGGTAATTCGTGACAAAAGGCCCAGCCAGCAGGTCAGGACCCGGGTGGACCACAATGGCGAACGACGTTATATTGAAGTGACCATTTACCCCATTTGGGAAAAAGATGGTAAGATCTCAAAATTCATAGAGATCAGTCGTGATATAACCGAACGAAAGAAAGAGGAATCGGAAATCACCCAACGTCTGGAGCAGATGGTCGAGGAACGAACCCGTCAGTTGAAGGAAACCCATGGCAAACTTCTACACCAGGACAAAATGGCCTCTTTAGGCAAACTGTCCGCATCGGTCGTCCACGAAATCAATAACCCGATCGCTGGAATATTGAATCTTATCATACTCATCAAAAGGATCATTGAAGAAGGTCCTATGTCCCAAAAGGAATTGGATCTCTTCAGCCGGTACCTGAACCTGATGGAGACGGAAACCAGGCGAACAAGCCGGATTGTCTCCAATCTCTTAGCCTTTTCCAGACAATCAAAGGTGGACCTGAAGAGTTTGAACGTTAACCGACTTTTAGAAAAAATACTCTTCTTGAATTCCAATCTTTTAAAAATGAGTGGTGTCGAGGTTGAAAAAAAGCTGGATGCAAACCTGCCCGACATTGTAGGTTCGGAGGACCAGCTTCAACAGGTTTTTATGAATCTTGTCTCCAATGCGGGCGAGGCCATTGAAGTCGACGGAGGTGGTATCTTGAGCATAGAAAGCGAGTGTTTTTCGGAGGGAGACAAGATAACGGTTTCCTTCAGAGACACGGGTGCAGGTATACGCGAAGAAAACCTTTCCAGACTTTTTGAACCCTTTTTCACTACAAAGAAGAAGGGTAAAGGAGTCGGGTTAGGGCTTTCGGTGGCATACGGGATTATTGAAGAGCATGGCGGCTCAATCAATGTGGAATCAGAGGAGGGAAAGGGCACAACTTTCAAGGTAGAGCTTCCACTGAGACATATCTCAGAGAGGCTTGACCCGGATGGAGGTCCCTATGTTGAACACTAAGATCCTCATTGTAGATGACGAACTGATCATGCGGGAGTCCTTAGGAGGCTGGCTGGAAAGGGACGGGCATGATATAGAAACGGTAGCCAGCGGTGAAGAGGCACTGGAAATCTTAAAAGACACGCGGTTTGATATCCTTTTGGTGGATATTAAGATGGAAGGCATGAGCGGTCTGGATGTTCTGAGGCATGTGAGAGAAAACGATCCTGATGTCGCGGTCGTCATGATTACGGCCTACGGATCTATTTCCACGGCCATTGAGGCCATGAAAAACGGTGCCTATGAATATCTGCTCAAACCTTTTGACCCTAATGAACTGGGTGTGCTTATTGAAAAGATCATTGAGCACCAGGCACAGGCCCGAGAAAACCTCTTTCTGAAAGAGCAACACAAGGATCGAACCCGATTCGAGAGCATGATAGGCCAATCCGGACCAATGCAGGAATTGTTCGATCTCATAAAGGACGTGGCGCCCACGGACTCAACGGTCCTCATCACCGGTGAAACAGGAACGGGCAAGGGTCTGGCCGCCAAGGCAATCCATACAAACAGCCCCCGCTACGAGGGGCCTTTTGTTGTTGTAAATTGCGGAGCCCTGCCCGAGCATCTTTTGGAGAGTGAGCTTTTTGGTTATCAGAAAGGGGCCTTTACTGATGCCAAAACAACAAAAAAAGGCCGGCTGGAGCTGGCCCACGGGGGAACCCTTTTCTTAGATGAGATAGGGGAAATAAGCATGAGAATGCAGATAGATCTCCTGAGGGTTTTAGAAGATCGTATTTTTTATCGGGTGGGGGGCACGCAACCAATTGAAGCAGATTTCCGAATCATTGCGGCTACCAATAAAAATCTTGATTTGGCGATACAGGATGGGACGTTTCGTCAGGACCTCTATTATCGCCTGAATGTCATCTCCTTTGAAATGCCCCCCCTTCGAGACCGGAAAGAAGATATCACCCTTTTGGCCGAGCACTTTCTCCAGCGTTTTTCTCAGGAGACCAACAGGCTGGTAGACAGGATCAGCCGCGAGGCCATAGACGAAATGATGCTTTGTGATTGGCCGGGAAACGTTCGGGAACTGGAAAACGCAATTGAGAGGGCGGTGGTAGTAGGAAAACAAAGAAGTATACTCCCGGAAGACCTGCCCATATTCTCTTCGGAACACCATCCAGGTCTTTTAGACAACTCATTGAAAGAAATTGAAAAGGTCCATATCATCAGCATCCTGGACAGGAAGAAGTGGAACATCTCGAAAAGCGCGGAAATTCTGGGGATTGATCGCTCAACACTCTACAGCAAAATCAAACGTTACAATATTCATAGACCGATTTGAGCACCCTGCCGGAAAATAGCATCGTCATTTCTCCCATTGGAGATTTGGACAAGGAACTCCTGGAACAGCTTGCCAAGGAAATCAGCCGGGTATTCGGGTGCAGCACACAAATTATTCCGCTCCTGCAAGACCTGGATTTTGCACTGGATATCGAAAAGAGGCAGTATCATTCCACACCCATACTGGAAATTCTGGCAAGCAAAGCGCCGCCCCGGACGGTCAAAATACTGGGTATTGCCCAAGTGGACCTCTTTATACCTATCCTGACTTATGTCTATGGGGAAGCTCAACTGGGCGGAAAGGCATGCATCATTTCTACATATCGGTTAAAAGAGGGCCTTTCTCCCCTAGGCAGCACCGTGCTCTATTACCAGCGTGTCGTAAAAGAGGCTATACACGAATTGGGACACACGTTTAAGCTCCGCCATTGCAGGGATCAAGCATGCATTATGCACTATTGCCGAAGCACCCGGGATGTGGACCTTAAATCCGATCAGCTCTGCCGGTACTGCACAATACTACTTGATGATGAAATAAAAAGGCTGGGTTAAGCGAGTAGAGCCTGTCTGCCTTTCAGGTTTTGAGGAAAAGCCCGGTTAAATTCTTCCAGCCGATCTGCGGCATACTGCCGTAAATATCATGCCCCAGATAACCGCCGTCAGCCGCCAGAGGGCCTGCGGTCTCTTCCACTAAATCATAAAGATGCTCTACCTCTTCACCCATAAAGCGCTCACTTTCTCTATTTATCATCAGGTTTTTAAGGTCCTCGCGCAAGTTTTTGGGATGAATAGTCATTACCCACCCTTCCGTGTAAGGATCGTCATTGGCGAGCCGCCCGGTTTCCCTGAGCCTCGGGTTGATTGAAGTTATAACTCCGCTTATGGGGGAAAGGACATTTGCCTTATTTTTCGTCCGGTATACCGAAATATCCGGCTGATCCTGGTAAATCTCTTTGCCGATTAAAGGGGATTCTATTCGGTCAAGAGGACCCAACAGCCGCAAGGCGAAGTCATCAATTCCCACCCGGGCCTCTGCGCCTTCTTCGATCTTTAACCAGGAATGCCCTCGATGCAGGTAATATCCCTGTGGCACCTTAAACCCCTTGATTTGCATATAATTTATTGGCCTTACCGTGGCAATTACCGTGTATTGGTCAGAAAAATATTGGTCAAATTCACAATCCGCGCAACCATATTCATTTGTGCACGCCCTGAAGTCTATATGACCCTTCATATTGTGAATGCATGGCCGCTTCCAGGTGGGCAGTTCCTTTAATTTGTCCTTCCAGGATATGATGCTGCCGCGCTTTCCCCGCTGAGTCCTCCCCGCCTTTGTTATCCTTTTATTTTCATTGGCCATATTTTTCATTGCCCTGTCAAAGGGACATTCAGGACAATTGTAATTTCTGTTGCAGGTCTTTTTACCGACTACCTCAGCCTGCATCCAGATACAAGGTCGAGGTTCCTCTCTTGATCGTCTATTTTGAATGGTTGATTCCATTTCAGTCTCCCTCCAGGATCTCATTTTTCAAACTTAAAAATCGGTGGGCAGTAACAGCTCAATAAGTAGCGGTGTTAGCACCGCATGCCCCTACGGATGCCGGTTTTTATTCAAGAGATTTACGCATAAATTCGAGTTCCCTCAAATATTGAGCGGATACGGTAAACATTTCGAGATCATGTCTTGAGAAAGGCCTTTGTGAGATTTCCCCATCCCAATTGCGGGAGGTTTCCGAATATATCGTCGGCCAAATAACCACCATCCGCTGCCAAGGGTCCGGCTATCGCTTCAACCATGTTTTCCAATTTGTCAACCTCTCCGTTCATCCAATCCAGGCTGTCGGCATCGGCCATGAGCTTTTTTAGGGTCCCTTTCGCGTTGGGAGTATGGATCATGAAAAGCCACCCGTCTTCATAGGGCTTTTCATTGGCAAGACCCGGCTTTTCTCTCAGTTTCGAATTTACCTCCATTATAATCCCGTCCACCGGGGAAAGGACATCTGCCGAATTTTCTTTTCTCTTCAGACCCCAGCCTACATTGTCCTTGTCCAGTTCCTTGCCCATCAGAGGGAGATCAAGGGCATCTGCAGATCCCAGAAGCTTGAGAGCAAAGTCGTCCATTCCCACCCGGACATAACCACCGCTCTCGATCCTTGCCCATGTGTGCCCGTTATGAAAATAGTAGCCCATGGGGACCTCAAAACCTTTAACCTCATGCATTTCGTAAGGGACAGCCTTGGTTTTTGGGGTCCAAACATCCTCGAAGAACTGATCGAAGTCACATTTGGAACATTCATAGTCGTATGCACATGCCCTTTTCGCGATCCGATTGGTCAGGCTGTGTCTGCAAATCCTGTCAAGGGCCGGCCTTTTTCTCATGGCAACCTGCCAACTCCTCTGCTTACCCTGCTCCACCTTCTTTTCCATGCCCTTGTCATATTTGCAGGTGGTACAATCATAGAAATTGTTACAGTTCTTAAAATCAACCACCCCGGCCTGCATCCAAACGCAGGGATTGGCTGTTTTGGCCTTTTTGTCCGGCTTTACCATCCAGACCTGCCCGCCCAAGACCGCGGGGATCTCGGATTTGGAGTTCAGATCCTGATCCTCAACCCGTCTGTAGGAAGAACCATACCCCTTTGTATTCCTGCCATTTTCTTTTGTTTGCTTGTTCATGTCTCTCTCCTTTTTTGTTTTTTTTAGATGCTTGTACTTGCACATCTACAAAAGCAAGGGACATGCCAATCAGCGGTTTCTGGGGCTATTCTATCGAAATTATTATATAAATATCCTCTTTATCGCGGCTGCGAATCTTCCGGCCTCGTCGCTGAGAACAAAGATGGTGGATTCTCCCACAGTTAAATTGGCCAAAAAGGGGAGGGTTCTTTACAGACCCTTGCTATCAAAGGCTTTCCGGGCATTTTCATAAGTGCTGGTTTTATCTACACTGGAGTCGCGTTTTACTACAAGAGTTTATTTTTGTCGGCGGGCAAGTAAAGATTCCACGGAATAATTCCACTCTTTTTTTGGTGTTGGCGGAAAATGTGTGCCCTGAGGATAGGACATAAAAGAGTCCTGGGACGGATTTGTGGTAAGTCGGACAAGGTCCACCCCTGGCGGGGGTTCCATGGCAGGTGGGATTGACAAATTTTTGAGCCTTTTAAGAAACCATCATACTTCGAACTCATGAAAATCTATCAGTTTTTTCAAATCAACAGAAATATTTGTGAGTTCCTTTTTACACTCATCCTCAACGGCATTGGCTGCGGCTTTGTCGATTCTATTACATAACGTAAATACGACATCAAACAGTGAAGAATATATGGCTTTGAATTTAACATCGCCGGTAACCAGCGCATCGCGCATCATATCGCATAAACACTGAATGCAGTAATGTTCATCAGATGCGTATGAAAATTTTGCCATATAAGTTTTATCGTATTTCGATCTATCTTCAGAATCTAATTGTAATCCGCAGTGTTTGCATCTTATTGTTTCCATAAGTCCTCCTGTCAACCATTCAAGGGAACTGCAAGATTTAAACCTCCATAGAAAGGCTGTGGCAAAAATTTTTAAGGGTTTGTTCGTATCTGTTAGGAAACGGAATGTTTTTTTGGAAAGTATAAGGAAAAAGAGGTGTTGTGTCAAATGCAAATTGAAAAGACTACACATGGAAATTTTCACATAGCCGAATCTACACCTTGTCTATCATTGCCATTATTTGTTCTTCCCCGAATCCCTTCAGGTTTAAGGCCCCGGACCGGCAGGATGCCACGCACAGGCCGCAGCCCTTGCACAGAACCGGGTTCACCTCGGCCCTGCCCGCGAAGTGCCCTTCTTCGATAAATGAGGGGGCTCCAAAAGGGCAGACCTCAAGGCAGACACCACAACTACTGCATAACACAGGGTTCACATGGGCAACGGTGCCGCTCGCAAAGACCTTGCCTGTTGCAATAAGCCCTGTGGCGCGCGATGCAGCGGCCAGCGCCTGGGCAATACTTTCATCAAGGGGTTTGGGGTAATGGCTCAGACCGCAGAGAAAGACGCCCTCCGTGGCAAAATCAACAGGCCTCAGCTTGGCATGGGCCTCGATGTAGAACCCGTCATCATTTACGGGGATCTTGAAGTATTGAGCTAATCGTTCACTTTTTAACGGCAAAATGGCGGTGGCTAATGTGAGAATATCGGCCTTTATTGTAATCGGCCTGTTCAGGATACTATCATTTATTTCGATCTCCAATGAGCCATTATTTGATATAACCTTTGGCTTGTCTTCCGGATCATACCGGAAAAAAATTATGCCTTGTTTTCGTGCCTCGGTAAACAGCTCTTCACGCTCTCCATAGGTCCTCATGTCCCGGTACATCACATAGACTTCCATGCCCGGATTATGCCGTTTGAGTTCCAGGGCGCTTTCCATTGTATGGGTGCAGCATACACGGCTGCAATATGGCCTGCCGGGTTCCCTTGACCCGACACACTGAATAAATGCCGCGGAATTGAGTTCCTTAAGCTTGGGATCATCCCGAATGAAAAGTTCATCCAATTCCAGGTGGGTAAGCACCCCTGGGTTTTCTCCGTAAAGATATTCTTCGGGTTTCAGTTCCCTGCCGCCCGTTGCTATAACTGCTACTCCATGTTCAACAGCACTGATTCGACCTGCCCTGGTCTTGAGCATTGACTTGAAATTTCCTATAAACCCGTCTACCCCGACTATTTCAGTGGAAAGATGCAGTTGAATCCGGGGATGGGCTTCCACATCATGGGTTAAGAACCTGACATAGGACCGGATGTCTTCCCCTTTCCAGGTCTTATTCAGATAATTGGCCTGACCGCCCAACTTATCGGACCGTTCAACTAAGTGAACTTCATACCCTTGATCCGCTATGTTCTTCGCGGCAACCATTCCGGCAACGCCCCCTCCGACCATTAAGGTGACCGGGTTGAGTTTCAACTCCGTCTCCGGAAGCGGTTCCAGCAGTGCGGCCTTGGAAACGGCCATCCTGACCAGGTCTTTTGCTTTTTCGGTAGCGGCCTCGGGATCGTTGGGATGGACCCATGAGTCCTGGTTCCTGATATTGGTCATCTCGAACAGATACTTGTTCAACCCGGCATTCATCAAGGTTTCCTGAAATAAAGGCTCATGGGTCTTTGGGGTACATGCTGCCACCACCACCCGGTTGATACCCTGCTCCTTGATAACTTCAGCCATTTTGACCTGGGTGTCCTGGGAGCAGGTATACATGTTGTCTTCAACATAAGTCACGTAAGGGAGTGTGCTTGCATAATCCCGCACTTCAGGCACGTTCACTACACCTGCGATGTTTATGCCGCACTGGCACACAAAGACCCCGATACGCGGAGGTTGCCCGATTACATTTGTTTGTGGCGGCATCACCTTTTTTTCGGTCCGGGTCCAACGGCTTTCACTCAAAAGCACACCGGAGACCGCGGCCGCTGCAGAAGATTCTACAACCGATTGGGGAATGTCCTTGGGGCCCTGGATTGCCCCGCATACGTATACACCGGCTCTGGTCGTTGCTACCGGCACAAAACTGTCGGTCTTAGCGAAATGATTTTTATTCAGCTCAATCCCCAGCCGATCGGCCAGTTCTATGGTGTCATTTCCCACCTGAAAACCCACGGAAAGCACCACGAGATTAAAGATTTCCTCCTTTAGTTCACCAGTATCATCCGCATATTTAATTCGAATATCACCGTTTTCCCCGGGTTCAATGGTGTGTATCCTTGAGCGAATAAAACGCACGCCATGCTCGTTTTTTGCACGCGCGTAATAATCCTCAAAATCCTTCCCATGGGTTCGCATGTCCATGTAAAAGATGGCCGCATCCACGTCACCGTGGGCATGCTCCATGGCAATGACCGCCTCCTTGATGGCGTACATGCAGCAGACACCGGAGCAATAGGCATTGCTGCACTCGTGGGTGTCGCGGGAACCCACACACTGGATCCATGCAATTTTTTTGGGTTCTTCCCGGTCATAAGGACGCATCAGATGGCCCATGTAAGGCCCGGACGCGGAGAGTATACGCTCAAATTCCATACTTGTGATCACGTTTGGAGATTCCGTATAGCCGTACGTATCCAGAACACTCGGGTCGTACACCTCGTTGCCCACGGCTATGATGACTGCGCCGATCTCCAGCTCCGTCTTCTTCGGTTCATCATCATAACGGATGGCTTCTGCTAAACATATCTTTTCACAGAGCCCGCAACCTATGCACAGGTCTCGATCAATGGTATAGGCAAGGGGTATGGCCTGTGCATACAGGATGGAAGTGGCGGCCCTCTTATCAAGACCGCAGTCGTATTCATTTATACCGTTTACAGGACAGGCCTGGCCGCACTGGCCGCAACCGGTGCATACGTCAGGGTCAATGTAACGGGGATCATTCCTCAGGATAGCACGGAAATGACCGGGCGCTCCTTCAAGTGATTCGACTTCAGAGTTGGTAATGATGTTGATATTCAGGTGCCGGCCGACCTCGACCAGTTTGGGAGATATAATTCACATGGCACAATCATTAGTCGGAAAGGTTTTATCCAACTGTGCCATTACTCCCCCGATGCTCGGGGACCTGTCAACTAAATGAACGTAATAACCGGCAGTTGCAAGATCCAGGGCTGCCTGCATACCGGCTATGCCTGCCCCAAGCACCATTACACTGCCTGTCTTTTGAGTTTCTGTATTTTTTACCATTGTGATTAATGACTCCAATAATCCAATTGGGGCGAACCCCTAATTCTCTACTATGCGGTTTGACCCATAAACTTGGGGGTGCTTCCGTCGTAACCGCTCAATTCCGCCAGGCCATTCTTTTCCAATTCATTTAAACGCAAAGAAATCGTATATACGGGTAATCCGATTTTTTCGGAGATTTCACCGACTGAGCAGGGGTTTTCCTTGATTGCCACTGCAATCAGTGCCTTTTCATATTCCTCTTTTGTGGCTTTTCGAAGCAATTCTTTGTAATCATCTTCATCCAGTTTTTCATGGTAAACGTTTTCCCGCTCAGTGAGTTGCTTAGTCAAGCCCAAAAGCCATCTGATTCGGGGCGAATTCAGGGTTTGTTCAACCGCGGCTAATGGCATTGCAGACTTATCAAGATCAAAAGGTCCCATTTCACGGGTTATGTCGCTGAATTCTGTCACGTACCTGGCAAATAACTGCCCTTCCGCCGCACTGACCCATCGAAGCTGCATTCGATCCCGGCCAATACCGGAGATATCCAGGAGATCTCCTACTATTTCCATCCTCTTGGCCGCATAGACATTACCATCCAGGTAATGGCATTCGCCAATGTGTCACCCCGACACAAACACGCTGTCAAAACCGCTCTTCAGGCCGTTTACCACCCAGCCGGGATCAACCCTGCCCGAGCACATCACACGGATCGTGCGGATGGTAGGCGGATATTGAAACCGGGATACCCCGGCCAGATCCGCACCTGCATAGGCGCACCAGTTGCACAGAAACGCCAGGATTTTAGGCTCAAATGGTTCACTCATAAGCTGACTCCTGAATGCGAACTTAATTCGCTTTGTTTATCACGCTGTCGGCGGGATTTGAATAATATGTCCTGTGGTAAAGGTTCACAGAGGATTGAAAATCCCAAATTCCAAGCACCAAATCTCAAATAAATTTCAAATACCAATATACAATGATCAAAACTTACTTCGTTCCCTGTTTGGTTTTTTGAATTTCGGTCATTGGAATTTGCCCGCCCTGTTAAATAAATCGGAGATTTAATGCGAAGCATTATTTAACAGGGTAAAATATTTGGGATTTGTTATTTGAGCTTTCCGCTATCTCACCTCAAAAAATATCACTCCATTATTTATCCCCGTGAAACTTATTTTCACTTCATTTGGGCCATGCGTAAAGCGAAGCCACAAAGCCTCGACAAACACCTATAATTTTAATAAATTGCAGCAACCCCGAGATGTTTTATCATCCACTCGCTCCTCCCGCCTCTACTGCCGCGAGGATCTGCTGGTCTCTAAAATGTTTCATATCAATAGCGTGCTGGGGGCATGCTGCCGCACAAATTCCGCAACCCTTGCATAGTGCCGAGATATTTTCGGCCTTATATCCCCTGCCGGTTACCTTGATAAGTTGAATAGCACCAAACGGGCAGGAGGCTTCACACAGGCCGCAGCCAATGCATTTATCCTGGTCAATCTCTGAAACAATGGGCGCCATCTCCACGGAATCCTTAGCCAGAACGCTTGCTGCGCGGGCAGCGGCCGCCTGTGCCTGGGCAATCGATTCCTCAATGGGTTTGGGGTAATGGGCCAGGCCGCATACAAATATTCCGTCCGTGGCAAAGTCAACAGGCCTCAATTTCACGTGGGCCTCAAGAAAAAAACCATCCTCGTTGAGCGATACCTTCAAGATCTTAGCCAATACCCCCTGGCCTTTAGGGATAATGGCAGTGGCCAGATTGAGATAATCCACATGGAGTTTAACGGGAATGCCAAGGACATGGTCTTTGATCGTTATTTTAAGTTTTTCTTTACCATCTATTGTGGCCTTCTCCACCACGGGCTTTTCATCCAAGGAGAAGCGGATGAATATGACGCCTAACTCCCTGGCCTTACGGTAGAGATTTTCCCGTTGTCCATATGTACGGATGTCCCGGTAGAGGATATAGACATCCAGGTCCGGTTTTCGAGTCTTAAAATCAATGGCCTGCTGAATAGAGGCGGTGCAGCAGACCTTTGAACAATAGGGACGATCCGGTTCACGGGAGCCCACACACTGGATAAAGGCAACACCCTCTGTTTGTTCCAATGTTTTGGGCTGGTTTTCAAAAAGGTCTGCTAATTCATGCCACAATTTTACACGCTCACTCCGGCCGTAGAGGTATTCATCGGGAACAAGGTGGGCCCCGCCGGTAGCTAAAATAATGACGCCGTGCGCGAGTTCACGCTCAGACCCTTCGGACCGGATAGTGGTGATAAAGTTGCCGATAAAACCGGTGACATTGGAAATTTCGGTATTGAGCAGCACTTCGATCTTATCATGTCCATTTATCCGTTTACTCAAATCCACAAGATATGCAGGGACATCTTCACCTTTCCAGGTCTTTTTGATGCTCAGCCCCTGTCCACCCAAGGTTTCGGCCTTTTCCACAAGATAGGTGTGAAAACCCTGATCAGCTAAGTTGAGGGCGGCATTCATTCCGGCGATTCCGCCTCCGATAACAAGCGCATGCTGTTTGATGTCTAATCTCAAACGTTCTATAGGTTCTAAAAAGGCGGCCTTTGCCACGGCCATTCTTACCAGGTCTTTGGCCTTTTGGGTCGCCTTTTCCGGGTCATTTTGATGGACCCATGAATCCTGATTGCGAATATTGGCAAATTCAAAAAGATAGGGGTTCAGGCCTGCTTCCCGAATGGTCGCCTGAAAAAGGGGTTCGTGGGTAAGGGGGCTGCCCGCGGCCATAACCACACGGTTGAGCCGGTTTTCCTTAATGGCCTGCCGTATAATTCCCTGTGTGTCCTGGCTGCAAGAAAACAGGTTATCTTTTGCGTAGACCACATTGGGCAGTGTTCCGGCGTAGTCCCTGACGGCGGGAACGTCCACTACCCCGCCGATATTGATACCGCAATGACAGACAAAGACCCCGATTCTGGGTTCTTCATAACAAACAGGGTCTTCGGGGGGATAGGTCTTTTCACGGGTCAGGGTATTACGCAAACCGGCAAGAAGTGCCGCGGATGCCGAGGAGGCTGCCGATGCTTCCATGACCGATTGTGGAATGTCCTTGGGGCCGGCAAAGGCGCCGCACGCAAATATCCCGGGCCTGGAAGTGGCAACAGGGGAGAAACAACTGCTAACTGCAAACCCGTCCTTATCCAGTTCGATATCCAGTCTTTGCGCAAGTCCACGGACCTCTCTCGATATCTCCATGCCCGTTGAAAGGACTACCAGACTAAAAATTTCGCTGTGCTGCTCTCCCTTTTCGTCCACATAGACGATTCGCAAATCATCTGATCCCGGTCCCGCAGTCTCGACGGTATGCACCCTTGATCTCACGAACCGGACCCCGACTTCATCCTTGGCACGGTTGTAATACCGGTCAAAATCCTTTCCATGTGTGCGCATGTCCATGAAAAAGATGGCCGTGTCCAGATCCCCGCCGGCGTGCTCCTTGGCAATCATCGCCTCCTTGATGGCATACACACAACAGACTGAAGAGCAATAGGCGTTGTCGCACTGGTTGATATCCCTGGAGCCGACGCACTGGAGAAAGGCAATCTTTTGCGGTTCCTGCTGGTCCGACGGCCTTATCAGATGGCCCTGATAAGGGCCTGTGGCGCTCAGTATGCGCTCAAACTCCATGCTTGTGACCACATTCGGGTAGGCCGCATACTTATATGTGTCAAACTGGCTCGGGTCAAAGGCCTCAAATCCGGGTGCCAGTATTACGGAGCCTACATTGAGGGTGAGTTTTTCTTCTTTTTGCTCGAAATTAATAGCATCGGCTGGACAGAATTTTTCACATGCCCTGCATTTGCCTTTTTGAAAGTAAATGCAACTGTCACTGTCAATGGCATATTTCAGGGGCACGGCCTGTGCGTATTCAACGTAAATCGACTTTCGCTTGATCAGCCCCCCGTTAAAGAGGTCGTCAACCTTTTTTGGGCATTTCTCGGCACAGAGCCCGCAGGCGATACACTTATCCATGTCCACATAGCGGGGGTGCTTGAGGATCTCCACTTCAAAATTCCCTGTTTCTCCCCTTATTGCGGTTACCTCGGATAGGGTCAAAAGCTCAATGTTAAGATGCCGGCCGACCTCGACCAGTTTAGGCGAGATAATTCACATGGCACAATCGTTGGTGGGAAAGGTCTTATCCAGCTGACTCATAACACCGCCGATGGCCGGGGATTTTTCAATCATATGCACCAGAAAGCCCGAATCCGCCAAATCCAGTGCGGACTGCATTCCTGCAATTCCTCCACCAATAACCATGACCGATCCGGTTGCATTTTTTGACATTCGATTTTTCTCCTTATTAAGAGCACATTTTGAACTTGCGCTATTTTTCACATGCCATGAGGTTTTATAGGTGATAGAAAAGCCCTGTCAAGTAAATTTGTGAAAGACGCAATTTATGTGCCATGCGGGGGAAAAGGCCTGAAACAAGGATAATTATTTGATAATACACGCTAATCGATGGGATATAAGAAGGATTGCGGCCCGAATCAGGCGGAATTGATTGTCAACCATTTTTACAGGATGTAAAAAATAGTTCGTTTTTCAGAGGGTTGATAAGGGGGTAGTAAGCGCTCCTATTTATAGATGTTTAGAGATTGAATGTTTTTTATTTGCAGTCTTGACTTTATAAGTTTAGCGAGCCTCTTCATGAACAGGAAGCCCATTTCATAATCCTGATAAAAGAGCCTCTCAAGGTCTGATCCCTCCCACATAAAAATTTTTGCATTCGTGAGTGATTTGGCGCTTGTCGTATACTTTTTCTCTTCCGTGTCCACTAAGGCGGAAAACCCGAAGGTGAAACCCCTGACTATGGTACTTATATGGATCGGCTTATTGACGCTCTTTTCAACCTCGAGCCCCACTTTTCCATCAAAAACGGCATACAGGAATTCAGCATATTCCCCTTCTTTGAAGATATGACGGCCTGCGTCGTATTCCTTCATCGCGGTAATTTTTAACATCTTTTCCAACATGTGATCATTTAGTTGGTTCAACAGGACTATGCATCTCAGATCATTTAGGTCGAACATTTGCTCCTCCTCATGGGGTATGGAGTTATTGTCAAATGTTGTGTATGAGGAGATTAGGCGGCGTTCCGAATTTCCTCAATACCATTGATAAATTTTATTCCTCGAATTACTTTACCTAACTTCCTATAGCCATAAAGGCGCTGCCATCTTCTCTGAGCACACTGACAGAGTTTAAATGCCATGGTTACGACAGTCTTTGAAGAAAAGCAGCTCCTGACTTTTGCCGTCCGCAGTCTGACGGTTGAAAATGTTGATTCTATAGGGTTTGTAGTACGTATGTGTCTCCAGTGTTCTGCTGGAAAGTCATAAAACGTTAACAATATTTCACGGTCTTTCTGCAGGCATTTTGCAGCCTTGGGATATTTATCTTCGTATATGCTGATAAAATCATCAAAGTGAGTTTGGGCTTCTGCCTTATCAGGAGCCATCCAAATTTGATGGAGTTTCTCTTTGGCTTTTGCCTGAAGGCTCTTTGGCAATTTATTCAAGACATTAGCGGTTTTATGCACCCAGCATCTCTGCCAGCGGGTATTGTGGTAAACCTTTGCAAGAGCCTTCCAGAAGCCCAGGGCGCCGTCACCAATAGCCAATTCCGGGGCGGCCTTAAGCCCTCTATGCTTCAGGTCGATGAGCAACTCTGTCCAGGATAACTCGCTTTCTCTCAGCCCGCTGTTAAGTGCCAGTAATTCCTTTTTGCCGTCTTCTGTAGCCCCAATAATCACCAGTAGGCACTGTCTTTCTTCCATACGGACATTGCAGTAGATACCGTCAGCCCAGATATATACATACCGCTTATGAGACAGATCGCGTTTTTGCCATTTATCCAGATCCTCTTGCCATATACTTTTGAGACGGCTGATGGTTGTGGCAGATAATCCAGGTGCATCTTTCCCCACCAGTGCTGACAGTGCCTCTGTGAAATCGTTGGTGGAGATGCCTTTCAAGTAGAGCCATGGTATCAGTTCCTCCATGCTTTTTGTTTTTCGAAGGTAAGGTGGTAACAGGGAGGACCTAAAACGAATAGACCCTGATTCATGATCCGGTTGGCGATCCCGGGCACGAGGAACCTTGACCGCTACCGGACCAATTCCGGTTTGAATTTGGCGTTCGGGAAGATAACCATTACGCACAAGTCTTTGACGGTCCTGAGTGTCTCTGAAATCCCTGTACTGGGCCAAAAAGCCTTCTATCTCTGCTTCTAAGGCCTCGGTCAGCAACTTTCTGGCTCCTGTTCGTAAAACATCGGTTAGAGGGTCATCAACAAATCGCTCTGGCTTTTTAAAATCAATTACGTTATCTTTGGGCATGGTGTGTGTATCCTTTCTTTTAGTTATTAAAAGTGCTCGGGATATTGCGCTAACAATCTCCCGAAGGATACACCACCTAACCTTTCAAACACAACTTTCGATTATATCTCTGGGGTATGCGGCTACACCTGGCCCTTCTGCCTGCAAATCCATTCCACCTTTGACATTTTTTCACCGAATTTCTCACAAAAAAATTCACCTAATTCGTCAAAAAGAACCTTCCATGTTGATTTTCCTGCGTCATGGGCAACCATTATGTTTTCCAAAAGCCGGTCAATCTCCCCTAACTTGTCTTTGGGCAGAAAGGCAATGGAACCTCTACGGATAGAGGTCATGAGCGTATCATAATTCATGGCATGGGCGGTCAGCATAATCGCCGGGATGTTTTTTTCTACGGCCTCCTCTAAGAGTTTCAGACCGTCAACACCCATGATATCAAGGATGGCCAGGTCGTATCTGAACTTATTAATTTTTTCCGATGCTGTGGAATAATCCTTGGCCTTGTCAACTTCCACATTGTCAAGGATTTCGTCGATTGTTGCCAGAACGTCTTCTTCGTCATCCACGGCCAGAATTCTTTTTCCTTCAAGGTAGGGTTTTCCCTCTGACATCTTTGATTCTCCTTTTAAAAAAAAGGCCATGATTTTTAAGCTTTTTTGAAAAAATACACTTTAATACAAATTTTCATGGAACCATCAATCACCTGTCAAGGTTAAAGCTTCCTTAGAAATAGAGGCGCCGCACGGCGCGGCGCCTTTTGCCGGTCAGCCGGAAAAGTCAATCATTTTTCAACCGGATACTTGGCTTTTTCCCAGGCCTTCCATCCTCCGTCAATGCTCACGACGTTTTTGTATCCCATCCGGTCAATACTGCAACAGGACAGGCTGGCCCTGCCGCCGGTCTTGCAATACATGAGTATCCTGGTATTTTTGTCCGGGATTTTCTTGGCAATCTTGAATTCCAGCAGACCCCTGGGGATATTCATGGCACCAGGGATATGACCGGCCTTGTATTCGCCCGGCTCCCTGCAGTCCAGAAAGACAGCACCACCCTTGTCCAATTGGGCCTTTGCCTCGGCCGGGGCAATTTCCGTGATGTTGGATTTGGCCTCCTTGACCAGGTCCTTTTTTGTCATATCCTTGGCCAATGCCAGTGGGGCATTAAGTGCAAAGGCTACTCCGATCATAAAGGCAATTATAAAAACAAGGTTCTTTCTTTTCATCAGACTACCTCCTTATTGCTAATCCTCAAATAATTATTCAAATTTTATACTTATATGCCCGCTAAAATATTCCTTCACCCCCTTTCAAAAGATGTAATCGACAAAAAAACCCTTTCTTTTCACTTCTATAGGGAGGGGAGCTATATTGAGTAGATTTTCTTTCCTTCATCACATGTTACAGCCAAAACAATCCTGGCGGGTGATTGCATTACAGGGTAAAACGGCCAGCAAATTGTGACTTTTTTTGTTCGGGAAATATTTTCGAGGGGCATGATGGGGATGGAGGTCCACATTTTAATCCCAACGCCTCATTATTTATTGCTTTTCGTAAGAAGGAGCCCACACGTATGACAGGCGAGAAAAGCAACAAGGATAAAGAAATTTTTAATACAACAGAATCAAATAATTCAGCAACTACCACCAGGAGATGACTTTATCGTTTTCGAAGATTGCATCGATGAGCTTTTCATAATCCGTCTGCTCGTCATACAGCGGGAACTCGGAAGTCTCGTTCCCTTCCGAAAGGATTCCCATCAGGGTTTTGGTGTTGTCGGCCGGCTCTGATTTCAGTATATGCAGCAATTTCATTTTGAACTCCTAAAAAGGTACGATGAGATCCATTTCTTTCAGTTTATTGCCGATTTCTTCGAGGCTCAGATACTGAAAGCCATGCTGATCCGCGTTTACTTTATTATTGGAAAAATATTCGCATTCCATATCCTCCAACCATTCCAGATTCTCTTTGTATTCGTCGGTCATATCCACTTCAATGTCTATGACAAACATATAGGAGTAAAAATTTTCCACTGCCAGGCCAAGGGTGGAACGTGATCCCTCCCAGAGGTCCTCTTTTTTTCGCACCAAAAAGGCTACATGCTTGACGTCTTCCATCTTTAGTATTTCCTCCTAAAATGTAACGTAACGGTCACATTCCTCAACCAGTTCGCCGTTCCTGGCCTGGGTCGCATAATCCTTTTCCCCAATCCCGACGACGGGTGGCTTCAGGTTATGGCTTTCAAAACCCACATTGCACAGGGACATCTTGGCAAGACCTTCAAGTTCTCCGAATCGGGGATCCTGGGTCAAAAGGGTGCCCAAATGGCTGAAAAAGATCGTTATCTCCACGTCCTCCTTTTTCTTGGCCGCCTGGCACAATTTGATTACCTTTTCAAGGTGCTCATTAGAACTCACAAAGACTCCCAAGGATTTGGCCATGTTGTAACTCCTTTGTTTAAAATCAGGTCAAATATTATTTGATTGATAAAAATTAAATGCAATCAGCAAAGATGAGAAAGCAACTAAGATGTTACGTACCTGCGGCACTATTATTAAAGTTGCTTTTTTATCGGCAATTCGGAATCCGAAATCCCATGCACCACAACTCCTATTTCAACTTTAGGTAAAACCGGGTGAAGCCCTCATCCTCTTTTTCTCCGAGGTACTCATGCCCGTTCTTTTTGGCAAAACCGGGAAGGTCGTTTTTAGTGCCTGGATCCGTTCCCAGGATTTCAATGATCTGGCCCGAGCTCATCTTTCCTACGGCCTTTTTCGTCTTTAGAAGCGGCATGGGGCAGCTCAGTCCTCGACAGTCCAATGTTTCATCCGGTGTAATGTCATCTACCATATCAAAAGCCTCCTTATATTGTTTTTGTTACCACATCTATACTAAATGTAATGTACTTTTTCAATGTTTGAGGGAACTCCAATTTATACAGATATCTCTTGAATAACGACCGGCGCCATTATTGACTAACGCCGCTACTTATTGAGCTATCAAAATCTAATTTATATTTCTACAATGAATTTATCTGTTTCCTCGTTCCATGTGGCAATGAGATAATAAGCACAAAGGACCAGGAACAGGACTACTAACGCCCATTTATAGGACAGGTAATTCGGCAGAAACACCCGGCTGCCTATCAGAGATGTAAAGCCTTCCGAAGATTTAATCAGGGCTTTAAACAATGATGTGGACAGGCAAAAACAGATGACCGCTATAATGAGTTTGACCTGCCCTTCACCGGCCCTCCAGACCGATCCGCTTCCACAACCCCCGGACAATAACATGCCAAAACCGAAGACAATGCCCCCCAACAGGCTTCCAAACCAGAATGTCTGGGTCACATAGACTTCCTCTCCTCTCAGTCCGGTCCATTTGAGGGCAGCAAAGCCTAAAATGCTTATCATGAGGCTGATGGCAATGGCCCTGGCCACCTCTCCTTCGCCGGTCATGAAAGGGTCTCTGAAACCCCGGACAAAACAGAATCGGCATCTTTGAATGATCACGCCGAATGCAATGCCGCAGAGGAGAAGACCGCCTATTTTTGTAAGGGCCTGCCGGGTGTAAAGCCATGCGCATATGATGGCAATAATGAAGACTGCCACACCTAAATATGGCTCCACATCAAGCCAATTGAAGGCATTTTTTTTCTTCTTGGCCCCACTTCCACCGGACGCCCCTGACGGCAGGTGCTCCAGTTCCCAGTATATATAACGAAGCCCAAGGTATGCGCCTACGAATAAGCCCACCATCATGGCAAGCCCGCCAAAGGAGAGGGCACTAAGGGCCGAATAAAAGCCGCCCACGTTGCATCCGCCGGCCATGGCCGCCCCGATACCCATGAGTGTCCCACCCACAACACCCTTTATAAGTTCCAGGGGAGGGGCCATGCGAATGGCGAACTGCTTGGACATGAGCGCGGCCCCGAAGGCTCCCCACAGCAATCCCAAAGTCAGGATCGAATTCGTGGAGATCAGCGGAGAGACCGGCTGGTGGTGGTAAATGCCCACGAGATTGAAAAACCAGTCTCCCCAGTTCCTGAGCCCGCCTGCAACTCCCCACGGCCTGGCCCAGGCAAAGGTGATTACACTCATAATACCGATCAATAGTCCCCCAAGCCATATGGGCCAGTTCTTCATAAAAACGGTTTGATAGCCCTGTTTCAGGAGTCCAAACATTACACTGTTTTCATTTTGATCATTCATGATCAATGTATCTCCCTGAGGTTAGCAGCCTTCCTCTTCTTCCTCTTCAATTTTTTCCTTTTGGGCGGGGCCTGCCCGGGGAGGTGGTGGGGCGGACGGAATGGTTTTGCCGGGGCTCATTTCGCCTCTTACGGAGACGTCCGGTGCAATGAGATTTGCATTTTTCTCCACCTTTTCGGCTAACCCGAAAACCATCGCCATATCATAATAGCGCCAGGCTAAAGTGGAAGAGGGATCGGCCAGTATGGCCCTTCGAAAGTATCCCTTGGCATCCAGGTACTTTCCCCTTTGATATGCCTGCTTGCCAAATGCGAGCATTTTGGCACAGAGAGCCTTATCAGGAACAAATCGTTTGGGCTCTTCACAAGCGGTCTTTTGGGGAATGCAAATGATTGCGTTTAACAGTATTGCTAAAAACAGGAAAGGGAGGATTTTGTGCTTCATAACCTAGTCCTCTGAAAAACAGGTTATTGCCAAAAAACTTATATTTTCATATCCTTAGAATAAGAATTTATTGAGGGGATTAGGCTTAAAGATGAACCTTTTGCAAAAATAATGTTAGGCTTTCAGGTTACTTTGGTATCTTTATGTAGACGTAGTCCTAATTCAATAAATGATTTAGTCCTACATTGCTTGTGCAATTTTGTGAGTGCCTTGGGATAACCAACATTTTTAGCAACGAACGAATCGCCAAAAGGTCCTTAAATGTAGTAAGGATGATGATAGGATCGTATCTCTTTTTTGAATTTCTAAATATCTCAAAGTCGGATGTGTGTCAAGATATAAAACTTTATCTTGAAAGAAAAATACCTTGACAATCCCTGTTGCGCTTGACATTTTTACGTATACTTTTGTCTTGGTTATCGATCCTTATATTTAGAAACTTTCGCCATTATTCCGGGTAGCCATGAACGGATCATTGTTGACATTCCTAAAAGGTGGAGTCCATCCCCCTGAATCAAAGGAACTTACAGAGCACCTGCCAATTGAATCCATGCCCCTTCCTGCAACCGTGGAGATCCTTCTAAGCCAGCATTTTGGTGCGCCCTGCACGCCCCTGGTCAAAAAGAAAGATGAGGTAGTTGAGGGTGACATGATCGGAGAGGTAAAGGCGGGTCTCGGGGCCGGCATCCATAGCAGTGTCACCGGAAAGATAAAAAATATAGCCATTTCCGCACATCCCATATCAGTGAGCGCCTCATCCGTTGTTATCCAGACGGATTCGGAAGCCGGGCCCAGAGAGTATACACCCTGTAAATGGATGGATCTTTCAAGGGATGAATTGCTCGGCAGAATAAAAAGGGCCGGAATTGTAGGGATAGGCGGGGCCGGTTTTCCCACCCATGTGAAGCTTTCGCCGCCACCTGAGGCCAAGGTGGACACCTTGATCATAAACGGAGCGGAATGCGAGCCTTATCTGACCACGGATCACCGCGTTATGCTTGAACACCCTGATCAGGTTATTGAGGGGGCTAAGATACTCTCGAGCATATTAGGGCTAAAGGAATGTCATATAGGTATCGAGGCGAACAAGCCGGATGCCATAGAGGCATTGCAAAAGACGGCCAAGGACTCTTCCAACGGTTTTCGCATATTAGTTGATGCCTTGAAGGTCAAATATCCCCAGGGTTCCGAAAAGCAGCTTATCGAGAGCATTACCGGCCGGCGGGTCCCCGGCTTCGGGCTTCCCTTTGACGTGGGTGTGATCGTACAGAATGTGGGTACGACCAGGGCCGTTTACGATGCGGTGGTGCTCGAAAAGCCCCTTTACGAGAAGGTAATCACCATATCGGGAAGAGGTATTAACCGGCCCGCAAATTTGCTGGTCAGGGTCGGTACCAAGTTAAGCGATATCGTCTCCTTTTTGGGCGGGACAAAACCGGAGTTGTCCAAGGTTTTGATGGGCGGACCCATGATGGGTTTTGCCGTATCCACCCTTGATATGCCGGTGACCAAAACGACCTCCGGCGTCCTTTTCCTTACAGAGGAAGAGATAGACATTCGCCCCCATGGCCAGTGCATCCGCTGCGGGTGGTGCCTGGATGCCTGCCCCATGGGTCTTTCGCCAAATGAGATTGCCATCTATGTGGAAGCGGGACGTGCAGAAGACACCTCCCAGTTCGGAGTGTTTGAGTGCTTTGAGTGTGGCTGTTGCGCCTTTGTATGCCCGGCCAAACGGCCCCTTGTGCAATTTATTCGCCTTGCCAAAATGAAGGCTAAAAAGTAATAAAAATCCCGAAGCTATTTATCTAAGGAGTAGCGTCATCGAAGAACAGGTAAAAGAGAGCACCCTTCCGGTGTCCGAGTCCCCTTTGTGGACCGTCTCTATTTCTCCGCATGTGAAAAGCAGGGAATCGGTGGAAAAGATCATGTGGACCGTGGTGGCCTGCCTGCTGCCCCCGCTCATCTTGTCTGTCTTTATCTTTGGCCTGCAGACCCTCATTATTACACTGATCAGCGTCATAAGCTGTGTTGCCACAGAGGCGATTTCTCAGAAACTCCTTAATCGCCCCATAACCATCAGAGATGGGAGTGCCGTGATTACAGGGCTTCTGATGGCCTATATTATACCGCCCGGCGTGCCATACTGGATTCCCATATTAGGTGCAATAATGGCCATTTATGTGGCCAAACACCTCCTGGGCGGCATCGGGTTCAACATTTTCAACCCCGCCCTGATCGGTAGAGCCTTTCTGCTGGCCTCTTTTCCGGTTGCCATGACCTCGGCCTGGCTTACACCCATTCGCGATGCGGCAGTCTTCAAATATATGGGTACGGGAATAGACGCGGTCTCCACTGCAACACCGCTCTATGTGCTGAAGCATTACGGCATGGCGGCAGTTCTTGAAAAATTCGGGTCCCTGTCTACTATTTATGGTGATTTTTTTATTGGCTGGCGTCCCGGGTGCATTGGCGAGACATCCGCTCTGCTGCTTCTTATCGGTGGCATTTATCTCCTGTATAAGAAATATATCACCTGGCATATACCGATCTCGGTGATCGTATCTGTGGGTTTTTTTACCTGGGTATTTGGCGGGGAGAAGCTATTTACGGGCAACCCTTTACTGGCAGTTCTTTCCGGCGGTGTCATATTAGGGGCCTTTTTCATGGCCACCGATTACGTGACCTCTCCGACCCAGAAAACAGGG